>ENA-OQCL01000082-OQCL01000082.1-human-gut-metagenome-genome-assembly--contig:-NODE-82-length-51985-cov-10.128640_pt1 | contig 51985 bp, 35 predicted proteins | sample MGYA00242502_ERZ504586 | MGnify/ENA primary metagenome ERZ504586 (study PRJEB26092, sample SAMD00036316) | human gut metagenome | host: Homo sapiens | study: EMG produced TPA metagenomics assembly of... | reverse complement strand
AGAAAGCTGCTCGAGACGATACAGTGACAGAGAATAAATCCGACAGAACGAAAGGAAGCATTTGTTTTTATGGAAGTAAACGACAGAATCCACGGCTTTTGCCTGAAACATAAAGAGTACATCCACGAAGTCGACTCGACGGCCTACACGTTCGAGCACGAGAAGAGCGGCGCGCGCCTATTCTTCCTCGCCAACGATGACGACAACAAGGTCTTTTCCATCTCGTTCCGCACGCCGCCTGTCGACGACACGGGCGTCGCGCACATCGTCGAGCACTCGACGCTCTGCGGCTCGCGCAAGTACCCGCTCAAGGAGCCGTTCGTCGAGCTCGTCAAGGGCTCCTTGAACACCTTCCTCAATGCGATGACGTACCCCGACAAGACGATGTACCCGGTGGCCAGCCGCAACGACAAGGACTTCCAGAACCTCATGGACGTCTACCTCGACGCCGTCTTCTACCCGAACATGCGCGAGAACCCGCAGGTCCTCATGCAGGAGGGCTGGCACTATGAGATCGAGAAGAAGGAAGACCCGCTCGCCTACAGCGGCGTCGTCTATAACGAGATGAAGGGCGCGCTGTCCTCGCCGGATGACCTGCTCGAGAGCCGCATCATGCACGCGCTCTACCCGGAGACGACGTACGGCCACGAGTCGGGCGGCGACCCGGAGGCCATCCCGGACCTCACGCAGGAGGCATTCATCGCCTTCCATGCGAAGTACTACCATCCGTCGAACAGCTACATCTACCTCTACGGCGCGATGGACATCGCGGAGAAACTGCGCTACCTCGACGAGGAATACCTCTCGCATTTCGACCGCATCCCCGTGCCGTCGAAGATCGACCTGCAGCCGGAGTTCTCGCATCTCGAGCGCGAGACGGCCTTCTATCCGGTCAGCGAGGAGGAGGGCACGGCCGAGAAGACCTTCCTCGCGCTGAGCTGGACGACGGGCCAGTCGCTCGACCACAAGGCGATGATGGGCCTCGAGATCCTCGAGCACGCCCTCTTGCGCACGCCGGCCGCGCCACTGCGCAAGGCGCTCGTCGATGCGAAGCTCGGCAAGGATGTCGACTCCATCTTCGAGACGGACATGCTGCAGCCGTTCTTCAGCATCGTCGTCAACAATTCGGAGCCGGAGCGCCTCGATACTTTCTACCATCTGGCCATGACGAAGCTGCAGCAGCTCGCCGAGAACGGCATCGACCGCCAGCTGCTCGAGGCTTCCATCAACCTCATGGAGTTCCGCCTGCGCGAAGCGGACTTCGGCTCGGCGCCGAAGGGGCTCATTTACGGCATTCGCATCATGAAGAGCTGGCTCTACGGCGGGGCGCCGGAGACGTACCTGCGCTATGAAGACCTGCTGCAGCAGATGAAGGCGGGCCTCTCGAGCCGCTACTTCGAGTCGCTGATCGAGGAGTACTTCCTCGCGAACCCGCACCGCAGCCTGCTCGCGATGGTGCCGGACACGCAGATGGCCGCGCGCCGCGAGAAGGAGCAGCAGGAAAAGCTCGCCGCGAAGAAGGCATCGATGAGCGAAGCAGAGATCGAGGCGACGATCGCGGCGACGCGCGCACTCAAGGAGCGCCAGCAGAGCCCGGAGACGGAGGAGGCCCTGCGCACGATACCGGTCCTCAAGCTCTCCGACATCCGCAAGGAATCGTACCCGCTGCCGCTCGAGGTCTGTGACCTCTCGGGCACCGAGGTGCTCTTGAGCGACGTCACGACGAATGGCATTGCCTACCTCAACCTCTACTTCGACGCGAGTGCCGTGACCGAGGAAGAGCTGCCGTATCTCTACCTCTTGAGCGAACTCCTCGGCATGGTCGACACGGAGGCGCACACGTATGCTGAGCTCGCGAACCTGCGCAACCTGCACACGGGCGGCATCACCTCGGACGTCGTCGTCTACACGAAGAAGGATGAGCCCGACTCCATGATGCCGAAGCTGCGCGTCCGCGCCAAGGCGCTCGTCGCGAAGCTGCCGGAGCTGATGGATCTCTTGAAGGAAATCCTGACCGAGAGCCGCTTTACGGACGAGAAGCGCATCCGCGAGCTCATCGAGCAGGAGGAGGCGTCAATCGAGCTCAACATGCAGCGCGCCGCCAACCAGATCATCGTCTCACGCCTCGCCGCCTACCTCTCGCGCGCGGGCCGCTATGCCGACGAGGGTGGCCTGCCATTCTACCCGTTCCTCAAGTCGTTTGAGGCGGATTTTGCGGGCAGCCTCATGAAGATGCAGCAGGTCTTTGCGGGACTGCTGCCGAAGCTCTTCAACCGCCACGGCCTCATTGTCAGCGTCACGCTCAAGAAGGAGGAGTACCCGGCGTTTGCCGATGCCTTCGCCTCCTTGCAGCAGGTGCTCTCGGACGAAACTTTCCCGGCCGCCTCGTTTGACTGGCAGATCGCCCCTGAGAACGAGGGCCTGACATCGTCGAGCCGCGTGCAGTACGTCGGCAAGGGCGCGAACTTCCTGCGCCTCGGCTACCGCTACACGGGCAGCATGGCCGTCCTTGAGACGCTCCTGCGCTACGACTACTTCTGGACGAAGGTCCGCGTGCAGGGCGGTGCCTACGGCGCCTTCACAGGCTTCAACCGCAATGGCTTCATGTACTTCGGCTCGTACCGCGACCCGAACCTGCGCGAGACGCTCGCTGTCTTTGACGGCACGGCCGATTATGCGGCGCACTTTACGGCATCGGAGCGCGAGATGGACAAGTTCATCATCGGCACGATGAGCGGCGTCGACACGCCGCTGACCCCGATGATGAAGGGCGATGCCGCCGCGACCTGCTATCTGCGCGGCATCACCGAGGCCGACCGCCAGCAACGCCGCACGGAGATCCTTTCAACGCGCCAGGAGGACATCCGCGCGCTCGCACCACTCATTGCGGACTGCATGAAGGAGAACGTGCTCTGCGTCTTCGGCAACGACGAGAAGATTGCCGAGGCCAAGGATGCCTTCGGCAGCATCCACCCGGCGCTGCCCGCACTTGACGAGTCGGAATGAGGGGCAGGCCTGCGTGTTACAGGACAGATGTACACACACGGAAGGATTGACTTTCCCAGGTGGACATGGGATAATGAAGAGGACATCATAAATTCAGTCTATGTTGCTGCTATGCGGCAGCTATCGCGACAGGAGGCTTTCTGGATGAAGAAGACAATTTTCAAGGGTGCAGGTGTCGCCATCATCACGCCGTTCACGGAAGATGGCATCAACTTTGCAGAACTCAGCCGCATCATCGAAGACCAGATCAAGGGTGGCACGGATGCCATCGTCATCACGGGCACGAGCGGTGAGTCGGCCACGATGACGGACGCGGAGCACAAGGCGGCCATCAAGTGCGCCGTCGACACGGTCAAGGGCCGCATCCCGGTCATCGCCGGCACGGGCTCGAATGAGACATCGTACGCCATCGAGCTCTCGAAGTACGCAGAAGAAGTCGGCGCAGACGCTGTGCTCGTCGTCACGCCGTACTACAACAAGTGCACGCAGAAGGGCCTCATCGCACATTACAAGGCCATCGCCGACAGCATCAACATCCCGATCATCCTCTATGATGTGCCGTCGCGCACGGGTGTCGGCATCCAGATCCCGACGTACGTCGAGCTCGCCAAGATCCCGAACATCGTTGCGGTCAAGGAGGCCAACGGCGACCTCTCGAAGATCCTGCGCCTGCGCGCTGCCTGCGGCGACAGCCTCACGGTCTACTCGGGCAACGACGATCAGATCGTCCCAATCCTCTCGCTCGGCGGCAAGGGCGTCATCTCCGTCCTCTCGAACGTCGCGCCGAAAGAGACGCACGACATGTGCCAGCTCTACTTCGACGGCAAGGCAGAGGAAGCCGCTAAGCTGCAGATCGAGTACACGGACCTCATCGACGCGCTGTTCTGCGAGGTCAACCCGATCCCGGTCAAAGTCGCGATGCGCAAGCTCGGCTATGCAGCCGGCCCGCTGCGCATGCCGCTCTGTGAGATGGAGCCGGAGCACGAGAAGCAGCTCGAGAAGGCCCTGCGTAACCACGGCCTGATCAAGTAAGCCACTGCATTTTTCAGCAGATCAAAGCCTTCGGGACTACTGCCCCGAGGGCTTTCTTTTTTGGAGATACTAGAGATAGTAGACAGGAGTTTTTTATGCACGGTGTATTTGACATTGTCGGGCCCGTCATGATCGGCCCGTCGAGCTCGCATACGGCAGGGGCCGTGCGGCTCGGCCTCATGGCCCGCAAGATACTCGGCGAGCCGGCGGTCCGCGCCGAGATCAACCTGCACGGGTCGTTCGCGCAGACGTACCGCGGCCACGGCACGGACAAGGCCCTGATCGCGGGCATCCTTGGCTTTGCTCCCGACGACGAGCGCATCCGCGAGGCCCTGCGGCTCGCCGAGGAGCAGGGCCTCAGCTACCGCTTCCAGAAGGTCAGCCTCGAGCAGGCGCATCCGAACACGGCCGTCATCCACCTGACGGGGGCCTCGGGGCGCACGGCGCGCGTGCGCGGCTCGTCCGTCGGCGGCGGCAACATCCGCATCACGAACATCGACGGCTACGAGGTCGAGCTTACGGGCACGTACCCAGCGCTCATCACGATCCACCACGACCGGCCCGGCGTCATCACGAAGGTCACGCAGGTCCTCGCGCGCTACGAGGTCAACATCGCCTTCATGCGCGTCTCGCGCCACAGCCGCGGCGAGATGGCCATGATGATTCTCGAGCTCGACGAGCCACTGGCCGACGAGGTCATCGACGAATGCCGCGAGGTCTATGAGGTCGAGCATGCCTTCGCCATCCCGGCCATCTGACCGGCGGACGCAAGTAGGAGAAAGGGATATGAGATGATACAGGTGAATTTCAATACGGTCGCGGAGCTCTTGGCTCTCGCGGAGCGCCAGCAGGTGCCCGTCCACGAGATCGTGCTGGCGCGCGAGATGCACGACAGCCAGCGCTCGCGCGATGACATCCTGCAGGAGATGCGCAGGAACTGGCAGGTCATGCAGGAGTCCATCGAGCGCGGCATCCAGAATACGGAGCGCTCACTCTCCGGCATGACGGGCGGCGACGCCAAGAAGCTCTACGCCTACCGCGAGCAGGGCTATATGGGCGAGGTAGCTCTCTCGGCAGCGGCCTATGCCGTGGGCATCAGTGAGGTCAATGCCGTCATGGGCCGCATCGTCGCGTGCCCGACGGCCGGCTCGTGCGGCATCGTGCCGGCCGCGCTCTACGCGGCGAAAAAGCAGCGCCATCTTGCTGATGACGGTATGGTGATGGCCCTGCTGACGGCGGCCGGCATCGGCATGGTCATCGACCAGAATGCCTCGATTGCCGGTGCGGCGGGCGGCTGCCAGGCGGAGTGCGGCACGGCGGCCGGCATGGCAGCGGCGGCGCTCGTCGAACTTGCGGGCGGTACGCCTGCGATGATCGGCACGGCGGCGGCGCTCGCCATCAAGAACCTCTTAGGCCTCGTCTGCGACCCCGTCGCCGGCCTCGTCGAGGTCCCCTGCGTCAAGCGCAACGGCTTCGCGACTGTCGTCGCCATGACGGCCGCCGACATGACGCTCGCTGGCATCGAGAGCGTCATTCCCGTCGACGAGGTCATCGCCGCGATGAACGAGATTGGCCGGGCCCTGCCGAAGTCCCTGCGCGAGACGAGCGAGGCCGGCCTCGCCGTCACGCCGACGGCCAAGGCCATTGAGAAGCGCGTCTATCCCGACTGAACGGGCACCCCGCTTTCGGAGGCGCATTTGTTCTTTTTGCGTTTGCCGCGCGGAAAGCCTTGCGAATCTCGGGCGGGCAGTGTAGAATAGACATAACAATGCGAGAGGATTCGCAAAATATTGTGCAAGGGGAGAATTGAATATGAAGAAAATCATCCAGATGCTGCTCATCGCCTGCCTGGTGGTGCTCGGCACGCAGGTCGCTTTTGCAAACTCGGACAAAGTAACGGTCCAGGAAGGCGCAGACCTCACGGCTGTCCATCGCCTGGCCATCGGCTCGCCGCTCTACATGCAGGTCGACCCGAAATCTCCGAACAAGGACATGCTCACGCAGATCGTCTACGAGTCGAGCCGCGTGGCGCGCTGTTACGTCATCTCGTATGACACGATCGCCCAGAACATCAAGGCGGACCAGAACATCGACCTCAAGGCCCTCGACCGCCGCACGGCTGCTAAGGACTTCAAGCAGTATGTCGGCAACTACGCCGATGCGTACGTCATCCTGACGGTCGCCAACGACAGCCGCACGACGTTCTTCTTCGACGTCTACAAGGCCGGCACGAATGAGCTTCTCTACACGTATCAGATTCAGGCCAACCGCAACGAAGGCGATACGGTTGCCACCTACACGAACATGGCGGAGCAGTTCTACAAGCACTTCGAGCGTTCGGCTGTCGAGCAGCAGAAGGACAACAGCAAAAAGAAATAATGCATGAAAAAAGACAAGGCACATGATTGATGCCTTGTCTTTTTTGTATCTGGATTGCAGTCAGGTGCCCTGTCAGTGGGCGAGGTAGAGCGGCTTGATCTTGGCGTCCTCGGCCATCGTCTTGTCGATGTAGCCGCAGCTGACCATCGCGTCGAGCACGATGAACTGGCGCTTCTTGGCCATTATGAAGTCGACGTAAGGGGAGTAGAGCGAGGGCGCGTTCGGCAGGCCCGCGAGCATGGCCGCCTCGGGCAGGGCGAGCTCGCGCGGCCGCTTGCCGAAGTAGCCCTCGGAGGCCGCGCCGATGCCGTAGTAGTTTGAGCCGTAGTAGATGGTGTTGAGGTACATCTCGAGGATCTCGTCCTTCGAGTAGTTCCACTCCATGTCGAGCGCGAGGAGGAATTCCTCCGCCTTGCGGCCGAAGGACTGCTCGTGCGAGAGGAAGAGGTTCTTGACGAGCTGCTGCGTGATGGTGCTCGCACCCTCTTCGATCGTGCCCGACTGCAGGTTGACGAGCGTCGCGCGCGCGATGCCCTCGAAGTCGAAGCCGTGGTGGCTGTAGAAGCGCCGGTCCTCGACGGCGATGACGGCCTGCTGCAGCGACTCTGGCGTGTCCTGCAGCTTGACGTAGTGCGGGTCGTGCACGTTGACGCGGCTCTCGACCGCGCGCCGCAGGAAGATGACGCGGCTCAGGCGGTCCGAGAAGCCCGGGTGGTGCACCTCGTCCGTCATCTCATTGGCCGGCACGCTCTGCGTCGGCCGCGGCAGGAAGGCGCCCGCGCTCTGCCACGTCTTCGAGGAGAAGACGGCGAGCCCGCCCGACAGGAAGTAGGCGGCGAGGAACAGGATGATGAGGAAAAAAAGAAAGCGGATCAGCCGTTTCGGCGACCGCCGTCGTCTCGTTGCCATGAAAAACACTCCTTTGCATGTACATCCTATTATAAGGCCATTGCCCCCGATTTGCCACCGACAAATTTCCTTCTTGATTCCGCTACGGTAGCAAAACGTAAAAAATCTGTAAATCTGTAAAGAAAAGGCTTGCAATTTTATACAACACAGTTGTATAATTATAAACATCAATTCAAGACGTACCCAGAGGAGGAAATAGCCATGAAAGTCAGTGTCCTGGGAGCAACGGGGTACGCGGGGGCAGAGCTCCTGCGCATCCTCTACAATCATCCACAGGCGAAAGTCGTGCATATCACATCCGAGAGCCACACGGGCGAGAAGATCGCTGATCTCTACCCGCACCTGCGAGGCTGCTACGATATGGTGCTCGAGAGCATGAAGGACATCGAGGCCATCGGCAAGGACAGCGACTTCGTCTTTATCGGGCTGCCGCACGGCCACGCGATGAAAGTCGGCAAGGCGCTTGAAAACCTGCCCGTGCGCATCATCGACCTTGGCGCTGACTACCGCTTCCACGATACGAGCGTCTACGAGGCCTGGTACCACGTGCCGCACACGCATCCCGACGCCAAGCGCGTCTACGGACTCGCCGAGCTCTACCGCGAGGAGATCCGCGATGCCAAGATCATCGGCAACGCCGGCTGTTTCACGACGGCGAGCATCCTCGCACTCGCGCCGCTCGCGCGGCAGCACCTCATCGATGTCAACACCATCATCGTCGATGCGAAGTCGGGCGTCTCGGGCGCCGGCCGCTCGCCGAAGCAGGCGAACCACTTCCCGGAGCTCTACGACAACTTCCGCGCCTACAATGTGGCGCATCATAGGCATACGCCGGAGATCGAGCAGGCCGTCACCGACCTCTCGGGCGAGGCGACCGTCATCAATTTCACGCCGCATCTCGTGCCGATGTCGCGCGGCATCCTCTCGACCTGCTACGCGACCCTGAAGGAAGGCGTAACGCCGGAATTCGTCGACGCGGCGTTCGAGAAGGCCTACGGCAAGGAGTTCTTCATCCGGCTGCTCGGCTGCGGCGGCTATCCGTCGACGAAGGAAGTCCGGGGCTCGAACTTCTGCGACATTGCCTGGCACATCGACGAGCGCACGCACCGCGTGATCGTGCTCTCCGCCATCGACAACCTCGTCAAGGGGGCTGCTGGCCAGGCCGTCCAGAACTTCAACATCGCCTGCGGCTTCGATGAGAAGATGGGGCTCGACTTCGTGCCGATGTACCCCTGAGCAGTCAATCTATACAGCATACAGAGCATACAATAATAGGAGGAATCCGATATGGTAAACGAATTCAAGAACGCAGCGGGCGTCACGTTCCCGCAGGGCTTCAAGGCAGCTGGCGTCAAGGCCGGCATCAAGAAGAGCGGCAACCTCGACGTCGCCGTCATCTACACGGAGAAAGAGGCCGTCGTCGCCGGTACCTTCACGCAGAACGCCGTAGCGGCAGCACCGGTCTTCGCATCGAAGGCTGTCGTCGCCACGGGCACGGCGCATGCGATCGTCGCCAATGCTGGCTGTGCCAATGCCTGCACGGGTGAGCAGGGCGCAAAGGACGCCAAGGCCACGCAGGAGATTGCGGCCAAGGCACTCGGCTGCGACCCGCTCGACGTCATCGTCGCTTCGACGGGCGTCATCGGCGTGACGCTGCCGATGGACAAGATGGAAAACGGCGTCAAGGAGGCGGTCAGCGCGCTCTCCGAAGACGGCAGCAGCGCGGCGAGCCAGGCCATCATGACGACGGACACGCATCCGAAGTCGGCCGCGCTCGAGATCGAGGTCGGCGGCAAGAAAGTCCGCTTTGGCGTCATCGCCAAGGGCTCGGGCATGATCCAGCCGAACATGGCCACGATGCTCTGCTTCATCACGACGGACCTCGCCATCGACGGCAAGCTCTTGCAGAAGGCCCTCTCGGAGATCGTCGAGACGTCGTTCAACATGATCTCGATCGACGGCGACATGAGTACGAACGACATGGTCATCGTCATGGCCAACGGCGCTGCCGGCAATGCGCCGATCACTGAGGAGAACGAAGACTACGCCATCGTCAAGGAAGCGCTCGACAAGCTCTGCAAGGAGTTCGCCAAGGAGATCGCCGACGATGGCGAGGGGGCGACGAAGTTCCTGACGGTCCACGTCACGGGCACGAAAACGTTCGCCGATGCCAAGGCGATCGGCATGAGCGTCGCCAAGAGCCCGCTCGTCAAGACGGCGTTCTTCGGCGCTGACCCGAACTGGGGCCGCGTCATCTGTGCCGTCGGCTATGCCGGCGTGCCGATGGACCCCGAAGAGGTCGTCGTCAAGTTCGGCGATGTCCCTGTCTATGCACACGGCGTCGGCGCGGAGCATGATGCCGAGGCTCTGGCGAAGGTCATGGAGCAGCACGACATCACGATCTCCATCGACATGGGCCAGGGCGAGGAAGAGGCGACCGTCTGGACCTGCGACTTCTCCTACGAATACGTCAAGATCAACGGCGAGTATCACACCTGATCGGCAGCAGCACGCAGTACAAACGATAGGGGAAGGATAACACTATGGTATTTACAGCCAAGGATAAGGCGGCCATCCTCGTCGAGGCGCTGCCCTACATCCAGGAATTCTACGGCAAGACCATCGTCATCAAGTACGGCGGCAATGCGATGATCAACGAGGACCTCAAAGAGAAGGTCATGCAGGACGTCGCGCTGATGAAGTACGTCGGCATCCGCCCCGTCATCGTGCACGGCGGCGGCCCAGAGATCACGGGCTTCCTCAAGAAGGTCGGCAAGAAATCGTCCTTCGTCGCCGGCCTGCGCGTGACGGATGCGGAGACGGTCGAGATCGCGGAGATGGTGCTCGACGGCAAGGTCAACTCCGAGATCGTCAACCTGCTCAACCACCGCGGCGTGCGCGCCGTCGGCCTCTCGGGCAAGGACGCGAACCTCATCTGTGCGCAGAAGAAGCTCGCGACCGTCTACGATGGTGATGAGAAGAAGAAAGTCGACATCGGCTACGTCGGCGCCGTCGAACAGGTCAATGTCGCCCTGATTGAGGATCTCTTGGATCAGGATTATGTGCCCGTCATCGCGCCAATCGGCGTCGGCAAGAACGGCGAGAGCTACAACATCAATGCCGACTATGTCGCGGCGGAGATCGCCGGCGCCCTGAACGCCGAGAAGCTGCTCTTGCTGACGGACGTCGAGGGCATCTACAAGGACTTTACAGACAAGTCCTCCTTCATCTCGACGCTCCACATGCAGGAGGCGCGCGACTACATCAAGTCGGGCATCATCCAGGGCGGCATGATCCCGAAAGTCGAAGCCTGCCTGACCTCCCTCGAGAAGGGCACGGGCAAGACGCACATCATCGACGGGCGGCTCGACCACTCGATCATCCTCGAGATCTTCACCTCGCAGGGTATCGGCACACAGGTCGTGCGCTGAATTTCAGATAAAGAAGGATGCGATTTCATGCAGGAAACAGATAAAGATATATTCGAGAAGGATGCGAAGGACTACCTGCCGGTGTTCAACCGCTACAAGATCGTGCTGGACCACGGCGAGGGCGCGTACCTCTGGGACAACAACGGCAAGAAGTACCTCGACTTTCTCGGCGGCATCGCTGTGAACGTGCTCGGCCATGATTACGAGCCGCTCGTCACGGCCATCTCTGAGCAGGCGAAGAAGCTCATCCACTGCTCGAACCTCTACTACACGCAGCCGCAGGCCGACGCAGCGGCGAAGCTCGTCGAACTCTCGGGCCTCGACAAGGCGTTCTTTGGCAATTCGGGCGCTGAGGCGAACGAGGGCGCCATCAAGATCGCGCGCAAGTACGCGCATCAGTTCGACCCAGAGAAATCCCAGATCATCACGGCCTGGGACAGCTTCCACGGCCGTACGATCGCAACGCTGACGGCGACGGGCCAGCCGAAGTACCACGAGGGCTTCGGGCCGTTGCCGGACGGCTTTGACTACGTCCACTACAACGACATCGAGGAGCTCGAGTCGATGATGAGCGAGAAGACGGCCGCCGTCATGCTCGAGACCATCCAAGGCGAGGGCGGCGTCTACACGCCGGAGAACGATTACCTCAAGAAGGTCCGCGCGCTCTGCGACAAGTACCATGCGCTCTTGATCTTCGACGAGATCCAGGCCGGCATTGGCCGCAGCGGCAAGTTCTTCGCCTACGAGAAGTACGGCGTCAAGCCGGACATCGTCACGCTGGCCAAAGGACTCGCGGGCGGCGTTCCCATCGGCGCCTTCATCGTCACGGACGAGGTCGCCAAGGCCTTCCACGCGGGCGACCACGGCACGACGTTCGGCGGCAACCCGCTCGCCTGCGCCGCGGCCAACGTCGTTTTGGGCACCGTGCCGAAGCCGGATTTCCTCGCGCATGTCGAGGAAGTCGGCAGCTACTTCAAGCAGCAGCTCGAGGTGCTCAAGAAAAAGCATCCGGCGCTCATCACGGAGGTGCGCGGCACGGGCCTGATCCTCGGCGCGGAGCTCGCCTCGGCAGAACACGGCCGCGACATCGTCAACGACTGCCTCGCCGAGGGTGCCATCATCAACTGCACGGCCGGCAAGGTCCTGCGCTTCATCCCGCCACTCATCATCACGCAGGAGCAGGTCGATGCCGTCATCGCGACGCTCGATGATGTGCTCGCGAAGTACGACAAGTGAAAAAATTCAGCGATTCCAGCCGATGTGAATAGAAATACAAAAAGAATGTATATCTACACTTTTCAAGCGGCAGAAATTGATGTATAATATGCAATAGTTACGGACGAAGAAATCTAGTTGTTCCAGTAAGTCCAGTAGGGAGGTCATCTAATGCTGAAAGGAAAAGACATGTTATCCATCCACGACTTATCCGTGGATGAGGTACAGGAGATCCTGGCACTCGCCAAGGAACTCAAGGCAAAACAGAAAGCGGGTGTGCCGCATGAGATTCTCAAGGGCAAGACGCTCGGCATGATTTTTGAGAAATCCTCGACGCGAACGCGAGTATCCTTTGAGACGGGCATGTACCAGCTCGGCGGACAGGCGCTTTTCCTCTCGAACCGTGACCTCCAGCTCGGGCGAGGCGAACCCATCCGTGACACGGCGCGCGTGCTCTCGCGCTACCTCGACGGCATCATGATCCGCACGTTCGGCCATGACCGCGTCGAGGAGCTCGCCAAGTGGGCGGACATCCCCGTCATCAACGCGCTGACGGACCTGCTGCATCCGTGCCAGGTGCTCACCGACCTCCTGACGATCGAGGAGTACAAGGGCAAGAACCTCAAAGGCCTCAAGATGGCCTACGTCGGCGACGGCAACAACATGACGAATTCCTTCCTCTACGGATGCGCAAAGGTCGGCATGACGTTCGTCGCAGCGACGCCGGAGGATTACCGCCCGGACGAGACGGTCTTCAAGAACGCACTCGAGGATGCCAAGGAGACGGGCGCAGAGCTCAGCCTCGTGACGGACCCGAAGGAGGCCGTCAAGGATGCCGACATCGTCGTCACCGACACCTGGGCCAGCATGGGCCAGGAGGCCGAGCACGAGGCGCGCAAGAAGATCTTCGCTCCGTACCAGGTCAACAAGGAGCTCTTGAAGGGCGCCGACAAGCGCGTCATCGTTATGCACTGCCTGCCGGCTTACCGCGGCGAGGAGATCACGGAGGAGGTCCTCGAGGCCAACGCCGATGTCATCTTCGACGAGGCGGAGAATCGCCTGCACACGCAGAAGGCCATCATGGCGCTGACCATGGCAGATTGAGAGACGCACTGCCGCAGTCGTGTAACATCGTCCCGGTCTCACAATGACAGTGGGAGAGGGAAGGAATCATAGGAAAAGAGGTTTTTATCATGGCTAAGATCAAGAAAGTCGTACTCGCATACTCGGGCGGTCTCGATACCTCCGTCATCATCCCGTGGCTCAAGGAGCATTACGATGGCTGCGAAGTCATCGCAGTCTGCGCCGATGTCGGACAGGGTGACGAGCTCAACGCCGTACACGACAAGGCCCTGAAATCCGGTGCTTCCAAGGTCTACATCGAGGACCTCAAGGAAGAGTTCCTCAAGGAATACGTCTGGCCGACGCTCAAGGCCGGTGCTGTCTACGAGGATAAGTACCTGCTCGGCACGTCGTTTGCACGCCCAATCATCGCGAAGAAGCTCGTCGAGATCGCCAAGAAAGAGGGCGCTGACGCCATCGCTCACGGCGCTACGGGCAAGGGCAACGACCAGGTCCGCTTCGAGCTGACGGTCAAGGCACTCGCACCGAACATCACGCTGATCGCTCCGTGGCGTGAGTGGGACCTCGATTCCCGTTCCGCTGAGATCGAGTATGCCAAGAAGCACGGCATCCCCATCGCGACGGAGAACAAGACGTACTCCATGGACCGCAACATCTGGCATCTTTCCCATGAGGGCTCTGACCTCGAGGATCCGGCCAACGAGCCGCACAACAGCATGTTCCTGATCTCCAAGGCACCGGAAGATGCGAAGGATGAGCCGGAATACGTCACGGTCGACTTCGAGAAGGGCGAGCCGGTCGCGGTCAACGGCAAGAAGATGGACCCGGTTGCCCTCTTGACCGAGCTCAACGAGATCGGTGCGCGCAACGGCGTCGGCATCGTCGACATCTGCGAGAACCGCCTCGTCGGCATGAAGTCCCGCGGCGTCTATGAGAACCCGGGCGGATCGATTCTCTACTACGCACATCGCGAGCTCGAATACCTCTGCCTTGACCGCATGACGTTCCACTTCAAGCAGCACGTCGCTGTCCGCTTCGGCGAGCTCGTCTACGATGGCATGTGGTTCTGCCAGCTGCGCGAGGCGCTCTCCGCATTCGTCGACAGCACGCAGCAGACCGTCACGGGCACGGTCAAGCTCAAGCTCTACAAGGGCAACATCATCTCCGCTGGCTCCACGAGCCCGTATTCCCTCTACAGCAAGGAATTCGTCACGTTCGAGCACGATGATGTCTACAACCAGGCTGATGCCACGGGCTTCATCAACCTCTTCGGCCTGCCGCTCAAGGTACGCGCCCTGATGCAGGAGAAGACCGGTAAATGAGCAAAGCAATGTGGGGAGGCCGTTTCTCCAAGTCGACCGATGAGATGATCAACGAGTTCCAGGCCTCCATCAATTTCGATAAGCGCATGTATCACGAGGATATCGCTGGTTCCATCGCGCATGCGACGATGCTCGCGAAATGCGGCATCATTACGGACGAGGACCGCGATAAGATTGTCGCGGGGCTCAAGGACATCCTGCAGAAGATCGAGGAGGGCAACTTCGAGTTCTCCGTCGACCTCGAGGACATCCACATGAACATCGAGAAGCGCCTGACCGACGCCATCGGCGAGGCCGGCGGCCGCCTGCACACGGCGCGCAGCCGCAACGACCAAGTCGCGCTCGACACGCACATGTACGTGCGCCGCGAGATCGTGGCCGTGCAGAAGGAGATCGAGAACCTCCAGCGCGCGCTCGTCGAGACGGCTGAGAAGTACAGCGACGTCATCATGCCGGGCTACACGCATCTGCAGCGCGCCCAGCCCATCCTGTTCTCGCACCATCTGCTCGCGTACTTCGGCATGCTCTCGCGTGACTTCGCCCGCTTTGAGGGCGTCTACAAGCGTGCGGATATCATGCCGCTCGGCGCTGGTGCGCTCGCGGGCACGACGTTCCCGATTGACCGCGAGTTCGTGCAGAAACAGCTCAACTTCGAGAACATCTACACGAACAGCCTCGACGCTGTCAGCGACCGCGACTACATCATGGAGTTCCTCGCCGCAGCTTCGATCCTCATGGTCCATCTCTCGCGCCTCTCGGAGGAGACGATCCTCTGGTGCAGCCGCGAGTTCCACTTCGTCGAGCTCGACGATGCGCACTGCACGGGCTCCTCGATGATGCCGCAGAAGAAGAACCCGGATGTCTCCGAGCTCGTGCGCGGCAAGACGGGCCGCGTCATCGGCCATCTCATGGCCATGCTGACGACCGTCAAGGGCCTGCCGCTTGCCTACAACAAGGACCTGCAGGAGGACAAGGAGGGCATCTTCGACGCGATCGACACCGTGAAGTTCAGCCTCGCCGTCTACGCGCAGCTGATCCGCGGCATGAAGGTCCGCAAGGATGTCATGAAGAAGGCCGTCACGGAGGATTTCTCCAATGCGACCGACCTCGCCGACTACCTCGTCAAGAAGGGGATGCCGTTCCGCAAGGCGCATGCCGTTTCGGGCCAGGCCGTCCACGACTGCATCGAGAAGGGCATCTACCTCGAGGACATGAGCCTCGAGGACTTCCAGAAGCTCTCGCCGCTCTTCGGCGCTGACATCAAGGAGGCCATCAGCCCCGAGACCTGCGTCAAGAACCGCAACTCGCTCGGCGGCACGTCCTACAAGCAGGTGGAGCTCCAGCTGTCCGCCGCGAAGGACTTGCTCGCAGCCGAGGAGAAAGTCTCCGACAAGGCTGCTGACAAGCAGATCCAGGTCAAGTAAGACCAGAACAGGTTCTAGCAAGTTCATAGATAAAAGAGAAGCCCGCTTCTCTCCACGCTCTTGCGAGCGGTGGGGAAGCGGGCTTCTCCTGTCTGCAGCAGCTTCAGTCCTTGGGCAGCAGCGGCGCGATGCGCGGGGCAAGGTAGGCGGCGAGCTTCGCGGAGCCCGCCTTCGTCGGATGCGTGCCGTCGCCGACGAAGTCCTCGGGCGCGAGCAGCGGTCCGCTTGTGTTGAGCGCGATGTAATGCGCTGCAATGCCTTCGCCCCGTGCGCGCTCGCAGGCCTCTTTGATCCAGAGCCCCGCGAGTGGCGAGATGGCAGCGGGCACGGGCTCGAGGCAGATGATGGGGGCCTCGGGGTTCATCGCATGAACACGGCGCATGAGGCTCGTCCATGCCTGCACGTACTCCTCATGGTAGGGGCGGCGCTTCGCGTCGCTGAAGTCGTTCGTGCCGAGCGCGAGGATGATGGCCGAGGCGGGCAGTCGCTTAGACTGCCAGATGGTGTTGCCTGCAGTCTTGTTCGCGCCGTAGAAGGTCCAGGGGTAGCGCTCCTCCGTGTGGAGGCCGCGGTCTGGCCAGCCGGTGCCCCAGTTGTGCACGACGCCCTCGCCGGACTTGGCGAGCACGCTGTAGTCGGCATCGAGCAGGCGCGCGAGCTGCGGGGCAAAGGACATGGAGCCGTCCTCGATGTCGGCATCGTTTTTGCCGCGTTTCCTGCCGTCATTGCGGAAGCCCGCCGTGATAGAGTCGCCGACGAATTCGAGACGCAGGCGCGAGGCCTGCCTCGTGGGTGCCTCGATAGAGTCGGCCTCTAGCCCCGCAAAGCGGCTGACGCCGTACGAGCCCTCGGTCGCGCGCTCGAGGCGCAAGGTATGGCGCCTTGCTGAAAGCCTGTCGGCGAGCACGGTCGGACTGCCTTTGCCTGCGCGTATCTTGCGCGCGGGGTCGCCGTCGATTGAGACGAGCCAGCGGTTCGCGCTGTCATCGAGCCTTGCAGCGATGCTTGTCCCCGTGAAGACAGTCTCAAGGTAGACGGCTCCCTGCGCCGTTTCATAGCAGCCGTCTGCTGCCTCTTGCCAGCGCCCCTCGTAGTGGATGGCGGGATCAGTGGCAGGGTAGGAAGCGGCGAGGGCAGAGGCTGGCAGGGTCAGCAGCGCGAGGCCCAGGGTGAGCAGTGTGGATGGATTTCGTTTTCTCATGTTCTTCTTTCTCGTTTCCTTTCTTATTTTATAGAAGGGATTGGTACCAGCATCGTGATGTTGCTTTTTCCCTGTGTTTTTCGTTTTTGGGCTTGCTTTTTCCTTCTTCTCACTCTATATTATTAACTATATGTGAGGGGCAGGCCTGAAGGCCTTCCGGAAAATCCATTCTATCAATCTGTTTTAGGAGTTGATCACCTTGTCATTATTTGGACGTGAAGTGGCGGGCAGGCGGCACATCGACGGCCTCGATGTGCTGCGCACGCTGGCGATTGTCGGCGTCACGCTCTTTCACATGTTCCCCGAGCGGCTGCCGGGCGGCTACCTCGGCGTCTCGCTGTTCTTCGTGCTCACGGGCTTCCTGCTCGCCTACACGAGCAAGCGCAGCTGGCTTGAGCACCGCTTCCGTGTGAAAGCATATTACTGGAAGCGCATCAAGCGCATCTACCCGTCGCTCCTCATCGTGCTGCTGACGACAATCGGCATCTACCAGTTCGTGCTGCCGAAGGCGGTCGCGGCCATCCGGCCGGAGTTCCTCTCAGTCGTGCTGGGCTACAACAACTGGTGGCAGATCGCGCAGAACGCCGACTACTTCACGCGGCTGACGAACGCCTCGCCGTTCACGCACCTCTGGTTCATGGGCATTGAGATGCAGTACTACCTCGTCTGGCCGCTGCTCTTCGCGCTCTACGCCTTCCTCGACATTCTCGCCGGGCGCCGCGCGGGGCTCTTCGTCCTCGCCGTGCTCGCGCTCGGCTCGGCGGCCGTCATGCCGCTGCTGTACGAGCCGGACATGGACGTCACGCGCCTCTACTACGGCACGGACACGCGCGTCTACGCGCTGCTCTTCGGCGCCGTGCTCGGCCTCTGGTGGGTTGACCATCCGCGCGCGCGCCTCGGCAAGTACAGGATGCTGCTCGGCTATCTCGCATGGCCCGTGCTCGTGGGCATCTCGATTGCCGCGTACTTCATCTTTGACGGCCAGTCCGCCTACGTCTACGAGTGGGGCATGCTCGCGATGACCGTGCTCTTCTGCGCGCTGCTCTTATTGACGGCCGACGACCGCTTCTTCATCGGCGCGGCGCTCGAGAGTCCAAGGATGCGCTGGCTCGGCTGGCTCGGCAAGCGCAGCTTCGGCATCTACCTCTGGCAGTACCCCGTCATCTACCTCTTCGCCAAGCTCGGCTGGACGCAGCTGCCGTACTACGCGGCGCTCGAGATCGCCGCAATCCTCGTGCTGACCGTCTGGTCGGACGCGCTCGCAAACGTCATCACGAGCCGCCGCCTGCCGGCCATCAACGGCCGCCACGTCGTCACGGCCTGCATTTTCCTGACGGTCTTCACGCTGCCGGGCCTTGCCATGATGGGCTTCGGCGGCCATGCGATTGCCGTCTCGGCCGATCAGAAGGTCAGCGACACGGGCGAGCTGCAGGAAAAGCTCGCAGCCAACGCCGCAGCGCAGCAGGCGGCCAATGATCAGGCCGCAGCGGGAGCGGCCGGGCAGAGCGAAAATGCCGCGGCACCGGCGGATGTCGACCTCTCCGGCGTCGCCTGCATCGGCGACTCGGTCATGCTCGGCTCGTCTGGCGAGCTGCGCAAGGTCCTGCCGGGCTGCATCATCGACGCGGAGGTCTCGCGCTACGTCGGCGGCGGCCTCGATGCAGCCAAGCAGATGGATGCTCAGGGCCGTCTCGGCAAGAACGTCGTCATCGCGCTCGGCACGAACGGCCCGATTGCCGGCTACGAGAAGTACGAGGTCCAGACGCGCGCCCTGCTCGAGTACCTCGGACCCGACCGCAACATCTTCTGGGTCAACGTCTACTGTCCGGAGCTCTCGTGGCAGCAGACGAACAACGACTACCTTGCGAACATGGTCAAGGACCATCCGAATGTGACGATCGTCGACTGGTACGGGCTCATCTCGCAGCACACCGACTGGCTCGGTGGTGACGGCATCCACCCGAACGACGAGGGCACGGCGGCCTATGCCAAGCTCATCCACGACACGATGGAGAAGACGCTCGCCACCAAGCAGGGCGCGGCTGCGGCGGACGGAAAGGCTTCGTGACTTTTCGCCGTCTTTCCGTTACTTTTCAGAAATGCCTCGTATACTGATAGCCAGATTACAGAAGGAGTGATACATATGCTGATGCTGTTCTTAGTCCTCGGACTCAATCTCGTCATCAGTTTCCTCAATGCCCGCAACGTCGGGCGCATTTGGGCCGAATCGAAGGCCGTCGGCGGCTGGGTCCGCCTGCTGGCCTGGTGCGGCGCCATCCAGTCGGCGGCCGGCTTCACCTTTGTCTACGCCGTCGTCGTCGGCTACATCGCCGTGAGCACGGGCTACCTGCCCGCCGCGATGCTCGGCGTCATGATGAACCTCATCTACATCATGCTGATCGTGCCGCTGATTGGCTCGGGCATCTTCATCACGATCCAGTCGTGGATCGCCTTTGCGCGCGACAAGTCGCTCTCGAATCTCGGCGTGGCCGGCTGGAACACGTTCGCGCAGGCCTACAACACCTACAACGCGATCCAGAGCTTCGGCCCGGCGCTCGACAGCGTGCAGCAGGGGCTCGGCGGCCTGTTCTCGGATGATGGCGACAGCGACAATTCGACGGCGCGCGTCATCCTGCTCGTCGCCATCGTGCTGCTGGCCGGCGTGCTGACGACGTCCGTCATCGTGCGCCGCTACGAGGCGAGCCTGCCCGTCTCCGAGGAGATCCGCCGCGGCACGCGCGACCTCGAATACCGTTGATGAACGCAAAAATGCACCATCGAGGTTCTGAAATAACTTGAATCTGACTCCAATCTCGAGTAGTATAAAGGCAAGAATACACGAGATTGGAGTCTTTGATTTGAACAGAATGAATGGAAAGAACGACAGGGAAAGAGAAAGCTGGCTCTCGGCGGCTGTCAAGCCGATGGATGGCGCGATTGCCATCGCGGCCATCTGCATCCTCTCGGTGATGGACTTCTCGAAGATGGAGACCGTCGACTGGATCTTTGTCGTGACGATTGCCATCTGGTTCGTGCTGACGCTCGTCCGCTGCTACATCTACTACCGCAAGTCGCGGTGAACTGACTGGGGAATAAGGGGGACTGCCTGTGATACAGGAGAAGAAAGCCGTCTTCTTTGACATCGACGGCACGCTGATCAACATCATGAAGGGGCGGACGCAGATCGCGCCGGCCGTCAAGAAGGCCATCCGCGCCCTGCGCGCGGCGGGCCACTGCACGTTCATCGCGAGCGGCAGGCCGTATGCCTATCTCGACCCGGAGCTCGTGCAGCAGGACCTGTTCGACGGTTACGTGCTCATGAACGGCGCCGTCGTGCTGCTCGGCGACAAGACTATCTACAAGCAGATGCTGCCGCAGAAGACGGTCGAGCAGATCGCCGTGCTCTCCGAGCAGCACGGCGTCGAGTACATCCTCGAGGGGCCGCGAAACGTCTACCTCAAGCCGGAGTACAAGCTGACGGAGAACTTCTACCGCAGCATCGACGTCGATGTCACGCAGTTCGTGCGCGACTACGACCTCGCGAAGGTCCCCGTCGCGAAGATGGAATTCGCCTCGGAGGACCCGGGCGGCCACGGCCTCTTCGACAAGCTGCTCGCATGGCCGGGACTCACGGGCCTCATGGACCCGTACCACAAGAAGAACATGGAGCTCTACGCCAGCGACGTCACGAAGGGCTCGGGCATCCTGCACGCACTCGCGTACCTCGGCATTCCCGTCGAGCGCAGCTTCGCCTTCGGCGACGGCCTCAACGACATCGAGATGATGCAGACCGTCGGCACGAGCCTCGTCATGGACAACGCGCGGCCGCAGCTCAAGGCGATTGCCGACCATATCGTGCCGTCCGTCGACGAGGACGGCGTGGCCGCCGGCATCGAGCACTACCTGCTCTGATGCTGCACGATATCACGATATTTTGAAAAAGATGTTTGTTTTTTAGGGGGAAAGACAGTGAGAAAGAAAATCGGTATGATTCTCGGCATCCTCATGCTTGCCATCGCCGTGCTGACGGGCTGCGGCAGCAGTCAGGGGACCTCGTCCTCGGGCGCGGCCAAGTCCGCCGCCTCGTCGGCAGCACAGGCTGGCAAGGATGTCACGATCAAGATGCTCAACGTCGGCCAGGGTGACTCCATCCTGATCCAGACGGCGGAGCAGACGGTGCTCATCGATACGAGCGACGTCGACGAGCGCGACAAGTTCAAGCGCGAGCTCGACAAGGCGGGCGTCAAGAAGATCGACAAGGTCATCCTGACGCATCCGCATGCCGACCACATCGGCGGCATGGATGTTCTCCTCAAAGACTACCAGGTCGGCGAGGTCTACGACAACGGCATGCCGTCGACGTCGAAGCTCTACATCGGCTACATGAAGCAGCTCAAGTCGAAGAACATCAAGCACACGGCACTCAAGGCCGGCGATGTGCTCGACTTCGGCGGCGGCGTCTCGTTCAAGGTGTTCTACCCGACGAAGGAACTCGTCGAGAAGGGCGCGCAGAAGGGCTACAAGCACGACCCGAACAATGAGTCGGTCGTCGGCAAGCTCACCTACGGCGACTTCTCGATGCTCTTCACGGGCGATGCCGAGCAGCCGGTCGAGGAGCAGCTGCTGAAGTCGGACGCCAAGGAACTCAAGAGCACGATCCTCAAGAGCCCGCATCACGGCAGCAGCACGGGTTCCTCCGTGCCGTACCTCAAGGCCGTCTGGCCGGAGGCCGTGCTGATCTCCTGCGGCAAGGGCAATGACTACGGCCATCCGCACACGGACGTACTCGCGCGCTACCTCGGCCAGAGCACCTACAAGGACCGCCGCGACGGCTCGCAGAAGAAGACGAAGCTCGTCAAGAACGACAAGGGCGAAGTCTACAAGGGCAAGGTCTACGAGACCGACAAGAACGGCACGATCACCGTCACGACGAATGGCAAGGACTACAGCATCAAGGCAGAGGAGGGCGATGCACAATGATCTCTGCATATCTCGACCGCTTTGAGGACGACCTCGCCGTGCTGCTGCTCGGCGATGAGATGAAGAAAGTCAACTTCCCGAAGTGCTTCCTTCCCGAGGGCGTCGGCGAGGGCGATTATTTGAAGATCGACATCGCCTACGACAAGGAAGCGACGGAGAAAGCCGAGCAGGAAGCGCTCGACCTCCTCAAAGACGGATGATGCATGATTCAAGAAGGATAAGACATAAGGAATAGAGAAGGAGGAACCCTTTTTGTTCAGCAAGATATGCCGCGCAGCAGCGCTTTGCTTCATGCTGCTCGCGTGCCTCTCGGCCATCCTGCCGCAGAGCAGTGAGGCCGCGAAGCGCGAAGCGGTGCATAGACTCAATTACTTCCAGTCGTATGAGACCGAGGTCGACGGGCGCCAGGCCCTGCGCATCGAGATCGGCATGGACCGCGACAATGTGACGTACGACGTCACGGCGCATCCGTACCTGCAGAAGCAGCTCGTCATCGACCTCTCGAACACGGAGCCGGGCGAGCTCAAGTCCGACTACAAGTTCAGCAGCAAGCTCGCCAAAGCGCTGCACATCCGCGAGCTCGAGGCGCGCCACACGCAGGTCCGCATCGACTGCAAGAACCCCGTGATCGACGGCAGCTACGCCGTCCATGCGGAGCCGGCCGACCGCAAGGCGAAGAAGCCTTACCGCCTCGTCATCGACATTTTCGCATCGGGCGGCACGGCGAACAGCTCGCGCGTCGCAGGTGTCAGCGGCCACTCCATCGTCATCGACCCGGGCCACGGCGGCAGCGATACGGGTGCCGTCGGCCCGACGGGCGTGACGGAGGCCTCGGTGACGCTCGCCGTCTCGAAGGACCTGCAGTCCATCCTCGAGAACTCGGGCGCGCGCGTCACGATGACGCGCGACAAGGACGTCGACGTCTACGGCCCGTATGCGTCGGACCGTCAGGAGCTCCAGGCGCGCGTCAATGTCGGCGAGTACACGCCGGGCGCGGAGATCTTCGTCTCGATCCACTGCAATGCCTTCTCGAATCCGGCATCGAACGGTATGGAGACGTACTACTACGCGGGCTCGCCGAGGGGCGAGCGGCTCGCGACCCTGCTCAATGAGGAGCTCGAGAAGGCCGGCGGCCTCTTCAACCGCGGCGTCAAGACGGCAAACTTCTATGTCATCAAGCACTCGAGCATGCCGGCGACGCTCGCTGAGCTCGCCTTTGTCACGAATCCCCAGGAAGAGCAGCTGCTCGCCAGCCCTGCGTACCAGATGAAGCTCGCCGAGGGCATCGCGCGCGCCATCAGCCGCTATTTCAGCGGCAACTGAGGCAGGGAATCGCACAGCGAATCTCGAACCTAAACAGTAGAAGTATAAGACAAGAAGCAGACGGAATAGACGGAACAGGAGATGAACTATGATGAAGAAATATGTCCGTTACGCAATGCTGGGGCTCGCAATCTTCGCGCTCGCCCTCCTCGCCGGCTGCGGCTCAGGGGCGACGGGCAAGGGTACGCCGGACGGCAGCTCCTCGGCTTCGGTCCAGAGTGAGAGCACCCCGCAGGCGGCCTCGTCCTCGACCTCAAGCGCCGAGAAGAAGGCACAGAAGCTCACGATCAAGGTCTACTACCCGGATGAGCAGGGCATGAAGCTCATCGCTGATAAGCGCACGGTCACGCTCGACCAGCAGGAGAAGTACACGGCGGCGATGGAGTCGCTCTTAGAGGGCACGACGGAGAAGGGCCAGACGAACATCATCCCGAAGCAGGCAAAGCTCCGCAGCGTCAAGGTCGAGAACGGCACGGCGACGGTCGACTTCACGGGTGACCTTCGCAAGAACTTCGTCGGCGGCTCGACAGGCGAGACGATGCTCGTCGGCTCGATCGTCGACACGCTGACCGAGTTTCCGGAGGTCAAGAAAGTCCAGATCCTCATCGACGGTAAGAAGGTCGAGTCGCTCGGCGGCCACATGGACCTCTCGCAGCCGCTGACCCGCATGACGGATCTCTTGAAGTGATTTGAACTTGATATTTTGACTTTATCGCCCGCTGATGCGCAGAAATCCTTGTATTTCTGCGCATTTTATGTTATGATAAAATCCATATGGCATGTTTTTGTGGCTGATAAGCCGGAACTGGCCAATCATGATTGCAATAAGATGATACAGGAGGTCATTTCACACAATGAAAGTTACGGTAGAAAATGGAGAGAACCAGCAGGTCACTCTGACGATTGAAGTCGAAGCAGCAGAGGTCAACAAGGCAGTTGAGCAGGCATGCAAGCGCCTCGCAAACCGCGTCAGCATCCCGGGCTTCCGCAAGGGCAAGGCTCCGCGCATGATCGTCGAGCGCCACGTCGGCAAGGACGCTGTCCTGCAGGAGGCTTTCGACATCGTCGCTCCGAAGGCCCTGAGCAAGGCATTCGATGAGCAGAAGATCGATCCGGTAACGCGTCCGAGCGTCGACATCGAGACGCTGGAAGAGGGCAAGGACCTCGTCTTCAAGGCTACGGTCACGCCGCGTCCGGAAGTCAAGCTCGGCGACTACAAGGGCCTCAACGTGCCGAAGAACGAAGTGAATATCACGGATGAGGATGTCGAGAAGCAGCTCAAGACGTTCCAGGACCGCCAGGGCAAGCTCGTCGATGCACCGGAAGGCGCTGAGGTAAAAGACGGCGACTTCACGACGCTCGACTTCAAGGGCTTCGTTGACGGTGAGGCATTCGACGGCGGCGAGGGCAAGGACTACCCGCTGCAGATCGGCTCCAACAGCTTCATCCCGGGCTTCGAGGATCAGCTCGTTGGCGCAAAGATCGGCGAGGAGCGCGACGTCAACGTCAAGTTCCCGGAAGAGTACCATGCAAAGGAGCTCGCTGGCAAGGACGCTACGTTCAAGTGCACGATCCGCAGCATCAAGACGAAAGAGCTGCCAGCTATCGACGATGAGCTCGCCAAGAAGGTAAGCAAGTTCGAGACGCTCGATGAGCTCAAGGCTGACATCCGCAAGAATCTCGAGGAGAACGCTGAGCGCACGGCTGAGAACGACCAGAAGAGCGCTGCCATCGAGATGGCGACGAACAACATCACGGTCGACATCCCGGCTGTCATGATCGACAACCGCGTCACGGCCATGATCCAGGAGATGGCCATGCGCCTCGAGCAGCAGGGCATGAAGCTCGAGCAGTACCTGCAGTACGCTGGCACGGACATCGCCAAGCTCCGTGAGCAGTATCGCGAGACGGCCGAGAAGAACGTCAAGACGGACCTCATGCTCGAGGAAGTCGCCAAGGCTGAGGACATCAAAGTAGAAGCAAAGGACCTCGACGAAGAAGTCGCTGCTATGGCAGCTGCTTACGGTGCTACGCCGCAGCAGGTCCAGAAGATCATCAAGGAACAGGGTCGTATTGGCGATCTGGCTGCATCCGTACTCCGCAAGAAGACGGCTCAGTTCATCATCGATAACATCGCCAAATAAGATCCCTGATATGGGGGTATACCTATGAGTTATGTACCAATGGTAGTGGAGCGTTCCAATACGGGCGAGCGCGCGTACGATATCTACTCGCGCCTCCTGAAGGACCGCATCATCTTCCTGGGCGGCCCGATTGACGACGCTGTCGCCAATACGGTTGTTGCGCAGCTCTTGTTCCTCGAGTCGGAAGACCCGGACAAGGACATCCATCTGTACATCAACAGCCCGGGCGGCGTTGTCACGGCAGGCCTTGCCATCTACGACACCATGCAGTATATCAAGCCGGACGTGTCGACGATCTGCATCGGCCAGGCAGCGAGCATGGGCGCGCTGCTCTTGACGGCAGGCGCCAAGGGCAAGCGCTATGCGCTGCCGAATGCCCGCATCATGATCCATCAGCCGCTCGGCGGTGCTCAGGGTCAGTCGACGGACATCCAGATCCAGGCGCGCGAAATCCAGCGCATCCGCGAGGTCATCAACGATATCCTCGTGGAGTCGACGGGCAAGGACCGCGAGACGGTCGTGCAGGATACGGAGCGCGATAACTTCATGACGGCAGAAGAAGCCAAGGCGTACGGCCTGGTCGACGAAGTGATCACTCGTCCTGTCAAGAAGGGCAAGAAATCGGAGACCAAGGCATAAGAGGTGATGTCATGTTGAAGTTTGGGGATGAGAAAGGCCAGCTCAAGTGCTCGTTCTGCGGCAAGACGCAGGACCAGGTGCGCAAGCTGGTCGCTGGTCCGGGTGTTTACATCTGTGATGAATGCATCGAGCTCTGCAATGAGATCATCGAAGAGGAATTCAACGATGATGTCGAGGTCGAGCTCAAGGACGTCCCAAAACCGAAGGACATCCGCGCAATCCTCGACCAGTACGTCATTGGACAGGACGAGGCCAAGAAGACCTTGTCCGTGGCTGTCTACAACCACTATAAGCGCATCAACATGGGGCAGAGCAAGCCGGGTGAGGATGTCGAGCTCTCGAAGTCGAACATCCTCATGATCGGCCCGACGGGCAGCGGCAAGACGCTGCTCGCCCAGTCGCTCGCCCGCATCCTCAATGTGCCGTTCGCCATCGCTGATGCGACGGCGCTGACGGAGGCCGGCTATGTCGGCGAGGATGTCGAGAACATCCTCTTGAAGCTCATCCAGGCGGCGGACTACGATGTCGAGAAGGCGGAGCGCGGCATCATCTACATCGACGAGATCGATAAGATCGCGCGCAAGTCTGAGAACCCGTCCATCACGCGCGACGTGTCGGGCGAGGGCGTCCAGCAGGCGCTTCTCAAGATTCTTGAGGGCACGACGGCTTCCGTGCCGCCGCAGGGCGGCCGCAAACATCCGCATCAGGAGCTCATCCAGATCGATACGACGAACATCCTCTTTATCTGCGGCGGTGCCTTTGACGGCATCGAGAAGATCATCGAGTCGCGTCTCGGTCAGAAGCAGATGGGCTTCGGTGCGCCGATCAAGTCGAAGCGCCAGAGGAACATCGGCGACACGCTGCGCAAGGTGCTGCCGGAAGACCTCTTGAAGAGCGGCCTGATCCCGGAGTTCATCGGCCGACTGCCTGTCGTCGTGACGCTCGACGCGCTCGACGAGGAGGCGCTCGTCAACATCCTGACGAAGCCGAAGAACGCACTCGTCAAACAGTACCAGAAGCTCCTCGAGCTCGATGGAGTCAAGCTGACGTTTGACGACGACGCCCTGCGCCAGATCGCCAAGGAGGCGCTCAAGCGCAAGACAGGGGCTCGCGGCCTGCGCTCCATCATCGAGGGCATCATGCGCAACGTCATGTACGATGTGCCGTCAATCGAGGGCGTGACCGCCTGCCGCGTGACGAAGGACGTCATCACATCCAAGAAAGAACCCATCCTGACCATCGACAAGAGCGGGAATACGGACAACAAGACCGATAAGCCCGACAAGGACGATAAGGGTGGCAAGGAAGCATCGGCCTGATACGATGCAAGACAGGGCGCTGCAATAGCAGCGCCTTGTCTTTTTATCCAAGATATCGATAAGGGGAGGGATAATATGTCAGAAGCACCAGAAAAGAACGAGAAACGAAAGGCACCCACTGCACCGACGAAACGCATGCCGCCCGAGATGAAGACACTGCCAATGCTGCCGTTGCGCGGCATGGTGGTCTTTCCCTACATGATCATCCATCTCGACGTCGGCCGTGAGCGGTCGCTTGCCGCCTTGGAAAAGGCAATGGTGGAGGACCGCCGCATCCTGCTCGTCGCCCAGCTCGACGCCGATAAGGACGACCCGGGCCGCGAGGATCTCTACAACTACGGCACAGTCGCCGTCATCAATCAGCTCATCAAGCTGCCGGGGGGCACGGTCCGCGTGCTCGTCGAAGGTGAGAAGCGCGCACGCATCAACGACTACCACCGGCTCGAGAACTACGATGAAGTCGAGGCCAAGGTCTACACCGACCCAATCTACACCTCGATGGACGTCGAGGTCGCGACGCGCTCCGTCGTCCACCTCTTCGAGGAATGGGTCAAACTCTCGAAGCGCATCCCGCCCGACACGCTCGTCTCCGTCGCCATCATCGACGACGCCGGCCGGCTGGCCGACCTCATTGCGAGCCATCTGAACCTCAAGATCGATTCGCGCCAGGACCTGCTCGAAAGCATCAACATACGGGACCGTCTCAAGCTGCTCTCGTACGACCTCTCGCATGAAATCGAGCTCCTGCGCATGGAGCAGAACATCGACGTCAAGGTTCGCAAGCAGATGGACAAGGCTCAGCGCGACTACTACCTGCGCGAGCAGCTCAAGGTCATTCGCAAGGAGCTCGGCGACAAGGATGACGTCATGTCCGACGTCATGGAGTACCGCAGGACGCTCCTCAACGGCGAGTACCCTGAGAGCGTACACCAGGCCATCAACCGCGAGCTCCACCGGCTCGAGGGCATGAACAACATGAACGCCGAGGCGAGCGTCATCCGCAACTACGTCGAATGGCTGCTCGCCCTGCCGTGGAATGAAGAATCGAAAGACACCGTTAACATCAAGAAGGCAGCGAAGATCCTCGACCACGATCACTACGGCCTGCAGAAGGTCAAGGACCGCATTCTCGACTTCCTCGCCGTACACAAGCTCGCGCCCGACAAGAATGCGCCAATCCTCTGCCTCGTTGGTCCGCCGGGCGTTGGCAAGACGTCGCTCGCGGCTTCAATCGCGCGCGCAACGGGGCGCAAGTTCATCCGCGCTGCACTCGGCGGCGTGCGCGATGAGGCGGAGATTCGCGGCCACCGCCGCACCTATCTCGGTGCGATGCCGGGCCGCATCATCGAGGGCATCCGCAATGTCGGCACGCGCAATCCGGTCTTCCTGCTCGACGAGGTCGATAAACTCGTCACCGACTACCGCGGCGACCCATCAGCGGCGCTCCTTGAGGTACTAGATCCTGCGCAGAACAAGACATTCAGTGACAACTACATCGACATCCCGTTTGACCTCTCTAAGGTCTTCTGGATTGTCACAGCTAACAGTCTCGGCCCTATCCCGCGCCCGCTGCGCGACCGCATGGAGATTATCGAGCTCTCGAGCTACACGGAGTACGAGAAGCTCGAGATTGCGAAGCGCTATCTCGTCGCCCGCCAGCGCGGGCAGAACGGCCTTGCGGGCAAGGACATCCGCCTCGGTTCGGGCGTCCTGCAGGATATCGTCGAATACTACACGCGCGAGTCGGGCGTGCGCGAGCTCGAGCGCCTCGTCGGCCAGGTCTGCCGCAAGGCCGCGCGCAAGATTGTCGAGGGCGAAGAGCCGCCTATCCGCGTGACACGACACAACCTGACCGACTTCCTCGGCCGCAAGAAGTTCCTTGAAACGAAGGCGGAGAAGAAGCCGCAGGTCGGTGTCGTCACGGGCATGGCCTGGACCGAAATCGGCGGCGACATCCTGCCGACGGAAGTCACCGTGCTCAAGGGCAAGGGCAAGCTTATCCTGACGGGCCAGCTCGGCGATGTCATGCAGGAGTCAGCGCAGGCCGCGCTCTCCTACATCCGCAGCCGCACTGAGGCGCTCGGCCTGCCCGAGGACTTCTACGAGAAGGACGACATCCACATCCATCTGCCTGAAGGCGCCGTACCGAAAGACGGCCCGTCCGCCGGCATCACGATGGCCACGGCCATGATCTCGGCTCTGACGGGCCGCAAGGCCCGCAGCGATGTCGCCATGACGGGCGAGATCACCCTGCGCGGCAATGTTCTGCCGATCGGCGGCCTCAAGGAGAAAGTGATCGCCGCCTACCGCGAGGGCATGAAGACCATCATCCTGCCGAAGGAGAACGAGCGCGACATCGAGGAAATCCCCGAGAGCGTGCGCGAGAAGCTGACCTTCGTGACGGTCTCGCACATGGACGAGGTCTTGAAGACCGCACTGCTGCCGAAGGAGACGGCCAAGGCCGCGCCGGCCGCAAAGGGACCGCAGGGGGCACCGTCCGCGCCGGATACAAAGGCCGTACCACCCGCAGAACCGGTACAATCCGTACAATCTGTACAATCCGCACACGAGGAAGGGGGCGAGAGCCATGACGGAGCAGAAGACAGACCGACCGCTTGACGCGAAGCCGGCAGAGGCCAGCGATGAGAAGGCCAAGACCATAGAGCCGGTCGTCATCACGCAGGGTAAATACATCGCCTCGGCCGTCAAGAAGGACCAGTATCCTGAGCGCGAACTGCCGGAAGTCGTCTTCATCGGCCGCTCGAACGTCGGCAAGTCGTCGCTCATCAACTCCCTGACGCGCATCCGCGGCCTCGCGCGCGTCTCCTCGCAGCCCGGCAAGACGCAGACCATCAACTTCTTCGAGCTGACGGCCAAGCTGCGTGACCCGGAGAGCGGGGAGGAGCAGGGGCGCAAGGACTTCTACCTCGTCGACCTGCCCGGCTACGGCTACGCCAAGACGGGCAAGGAGCGCCGCAAGATCTGGAAGAAGTTCATCGACGAGTACTTGCTGACTTCACCGCAGCTGCAGTTCGTTTGCCAGCTCATCGACATCCGCCATGAGCCCATGGCCTCCGACGTCGAGATGTTCCAGTGGCTCGTCGAGCACCATGTGCCCGTGCTGATCATTGCGACGAAGGCCGACAAGATCGGCAAGAACGCGCGCCAGAAGAACATCGCCGCGATTCGCCGTGCACTCGGCGTCAAGGAGATCTCCATCCTGCCGTACTCTTCCGTAAAAAATGAAGGACGTTCAGATTTACTTGACGTCATCCGTGAGATTCTAGTATAATAGAGATAACGAAAGATGAATTGGATTCACGTTTCGCGTGAATCCAATTTTTTTAGGAGCATAAGAGCATAAGAGAGTGTGTAGAAAAATCTTGGGGGAGATATCATGGAGCTGACATCGTTTGACAAATCCTTACTGAACCTGCTGCAGGGCAGCCTGCCCGTCTGCAGCCGCCCGTTCGCCGCCTTAGCCGAGCAGCTCGGCACGACGGAGGAGATCGTCATTGACCGCCTGCAGGTCCTCAAAGAGGAGGGCTACCTGCGCCGTATCGGAACCTTCTTCAACTCAAACCGCCTCGGCTACAAGGGAACGCTCGTCGCCCTGCGCGTCGACCCCGAGAAGATGGAGGCCGTCGCCAAGGCCATCAACCGCTATCCGGGTGCCACCCACAATTACGAGCGCGAGGGCCGCTACAACCTCTGGTTCACCCTGCTGACGCCGGGGCTTGACAAGGAGCATGAGATCCTCACGGAGATCCAGGCCCTGCCTGGCGTCGAGAGCATGCTCAATCTCAAATCGCAGAAGAAGTACAAGATCAACGTCCAGTTCAAGCTGGCCTGATAAAAGGGATAAGCAAGGGGGAGCCGGCCGATGGCAGAACACCGCACAACTAACGGGAATCACGAGAACAATCCAATCAACGAATTAGACAAGAAGATCATCTGCGCACTGCAGGGCGACTTCCCGCTCGTCGCCGAGCCCTACAAGGTCCTGGCCGAGAAGGCCGGCGTCAGCGAGGAGCTCTTCCTCGAGCGCGTCAAGGCGATGGAGGAGGAGAAGAAGATCCGCAAGATGGGCGCCGTGCTGCGTCACCGCGAGGTCGGCTTCTCGTCGAACGTGCTCGTCGCCTGGAAAGTCGACCCAGAGTGCCTCGACAAAGTCGCCAAGCAGATGGCCGCCTCGCCGTCCGTCTCGCACTGCTACGACCGCACGACCGCGCCCGACTGGCCCTACAACCTCTACACGATGGTCCATGGCCACAGCCGCGAGGAGTGCGAACGCATCGTCGCCGGCCTCTCCGCCGAGACAGGCGTCGAAGAGCGCGCCATGCTCTACACCAAACGCGAGTGGAAGAAGGTTTCGATGCGCTATTTTCAGGAATCCTGATTCCTGTCCTATCCATATCTCACACATCACACACACAGAGAAGGTGTCGGAAATTTGTCCGGCATCTTTTTTTTTAGCGCTATTTATGGTAAAATGTTAATTATGTTCTGGTATGAAAGAATTATGTCCATAGAGATACAGCAAGACACAGATGCGATAGACAAAAGGTGGTTATCAAATGGTTTCTGAAAAAATGTACGAGCTCGGCACCAAAAAGTCCACGATCCGCACGATTTTTGAATTTGGCCGCAAGCGCGCGGCGGAGGTCGGCGAGGAGAATATCTATGACTTCAGCCTCGGCAACCCGAATGTGCCGACGCCGGAGTTCGTCAAGCAGGCAGCTATCGACATCCTGCAGACGATGCCGCCTGAGGCCGTCCACGGCTACACGATTGCCCCAGGCAATCCGCAGGTCCGCGAGGCGCTCGCCAAGAGCATCAACGACCGCTTCGGCACGCATTTTGCCGGCAAGAACCTCTTCATGACGGCCGGCGCCGCTGCCGCCATTACGATCTGCTTCAAGGCGCTCTGCGAGGAAGGCGATGAGTTCATCACGTTCGCGCCGTTCTTTCCCGAGTACCGCTGCTTCGTCGAGTCGGTCGGCGGCAAGCTCGTCGTCGTGCCGGCGCGCGTCGAGGACTTCCAGATTGACTTCGCGGCCTTCGAGTCGCTCCTGACGCCGCACACGAAGGCCGTCATCGTCAATTCGCCGAACAATCCTAGCGGCGCCGTTTACTCCGAGGCGACCATCAAGGAGCTCGCCGCCATCCTCAAGAGCAAGGAGGAGGAGTACGGCCACCCGATCTACATCATCGCGGACGAGCCGTACCGCGAGATTGCCTACGAGGGCAACACCGTCCCGTACATCCCGCTCTACTACCGCGATACGCTCGTCTGCTATTCCTACAGCAAGTCCTTCTCGCTGCCGGGCGAGCGCATCGGTTACATCGTCGTGCCGGACGAGCTCGAGGGCTCAGCGAAGATCTACGGCGCCATCGCCGGTGCCGCCCGCGTGCTCACGCATGTCAACGCGCCGTCACTCTGGCAGCTCGTCGTCGCGCACTGCGCCGGCATGCCGTCCGATATCTCGACGTACCGCAAGAACGGCCAGCTGCTCTACGACGGTCTCATCGAGGCAGGCTTCACCTGCGTCAAGCCGCAGGGTGCCTTCTACCTGTTCCCGAAAGCGCTCGAAGAAGACGACTATGCGTTCTGTGAGCGCGCCAAGAAGTACGACCTGCTGCTCGTACCGGGCACGGATTTCGGCTGCCCGGGCTACTTCCGCGCGGCCTACTGCATCAAGACGGAGACGATTGAACGTTCCCTGCCTCTCTTCAAGAAGCTCGCAGAAGAATATAAAAATATAAATAAGAATTAATCTCGTAATCAACCCATCATGTTCTCCTGTGGAAAACGGGAGAACATTTTCTTTTTTTTAGTGAAAAACAAGGCATTCTGTGATAGAATACAGTTTATGTTAAGATAGGTCATACAGATGATGTATGATAAATGAAGGTGATAGGAATATGAATACGATAAAAGATAGGGTCAGCCAGAGCATCATGACCGGGAAGGAGGCTGTATATGGAAATAGAACGTCAGTTTCTTGTTGATATCATTCCGGCATTGCCGGATACGTTCGATTCCATCTTGCAAGGGTATGTCTCGCTGTTCCCTGAGATCCGCATCCGCAGTGTCCGCCCCTCAGAAGGGCCTGAGAAATTCTACCTGACGGTGAAGCGCGGCGAGGGTCTTGTGCGCGATGAGTGGGAGACGGAAATCAGCTCGCGCGAGTTCTCGCATCTCGTCGAGTGTCTCGAGAAGAGCACCTGGTTCATCGAGAAGCGCCGTTACCGCCTGCCGCTTTCTGACGGCCACGTTGCGGAGTACCATCGCCACAGCGGGCACCTCAAAGGCTTTGATTACGTCGAAGTGGAGTTCGACTCAAAAGAAGAAGCAGAGGCCTTTGAACCACCGTACTGGTTCGGCCGCGAGGTTACGGAGGACCCGCGCTTCAGTTACGGCAAGCTCGCGCGCGAAGACGGCACGCGCCTGGCCAAGCTCATTCTCGCGCGCCCGCCGAAGCCGTGGACGCCCGACGATTTCGAGACGCTCGAAATGAACGGTTTTGCTGATCTCGCGAGACCGTCGGACACAGAAGTGCAGGCAGCACCGATTGTGACGGATGAGCAGTCGGTGCCATCTGGACCGTCCGACCGATCAGAGCAGCCCGACTCTGCAGAGATTGTACCGTCGGATGAGCCGGAGGAACAAGAGGAAGACAAGACGCCGGATACGTCAGGCGCGGAGAAGGCGGAAACCAAAGAGGAAGACGGGCCGGCCCGATAACTCGATAATATGTTTGGTTCTCGGTCTTGCTGGATTTCACAAGAAACACGTGGTGTCCACATGACTTTTTATGGCGGTTACCTGATGTTTTATGGCATTTTATGATATTTTTTGCATTTCGGGGCTGACCCTGTCGGATATGACAGGGTCAGCCCCCTTTTATTTTGTTAGAATAAAAGGGGAGAGTAAGGAGATGAGAACGATATGACGCAACAAGAAGATTTTTTACGCCGGGCAGAGGCGATGGCCAAGGACTTTATCTGGGATTTTTACCAGAAGCGCAAGAGCATCTGGCAGATCATGGAACAGATGGACGAGAAGTGCTTCAGCTGGATTGGCGCGGGGCCCGGGGAATACCTGCGCAGCTACGACGAGGCACTCCATTACTTCGCGGAGCAGCGCTATGCTGGCGCCGTGCCGCTCATCGAGATATCCGAGGAGCACTACGATGCGCAGCTCGTGACGAATCAGGTCTGCATCGTGCTCTGCGAGTATTTGCTGACCGTCCGCCCCGAGACGGGCAATGTCATGCAGGAGCGTCAGCGCTCGACCATCACGATACGGCGCGCTCATGGCGGCAAGCTGTTGGCCTGTCAGGTCCACACCTCGAACCCCTGGTATCCGATGAAGGGTGATGAGCACTGGCCGGAGCAGTTCGGGCGGCAGACCTACACCTACTTCCTCGAGCTGCTCTCCGAGCTCGAGCTCAAGGAGATGCCGCATCTGAGCTCACAGCAGCGCAAGGTACTCGTGCTCATGATGCATGGCAAGACGTATCAGGACATCGCCGCAGCGCTCGACATCACGTATCGCACGGTGCAGTACCACGTGCGTATGATCTTCAATAAATTCGGCGTCGACTGCCGCGAGATGCTGTTCGCCAAACTCATCCGCACGCTCTGCGCCACGATGAGCGACCCGAACGACCACGATGAAGACACCGTGAGCAAGGCACTCAAGGCGCTCGACGATGCCGCGAAGAAGTACAAGAGCAATCATAAAAAAGACAAGCAAGACAGGAGAGAAAAAGGGGAAAAGACAGAAGGGGGACCTGCAGATGATGTATCGCACAAATGGAGAAGCAAGGGTACTCAAGCATAGCAGGAAGGTCGGGAGCAGCAGGGCCTGGCGCGGAAAGTGCGCGCTGTGGCTCGCCGTGCTGCTGGCCCTGCCGACGACGGCCTGGGCGGCGCCTGAACCGCCGACCGACCGGCCGACTGGCTACAATGATTCCGGCGCCCAGCTGAGCCGCACGCGCCAATACCTCGAAGAGCAGCAGGCGCGGGAACGCCTGGCCAAGGAGAACAACACCGCTGGTGTCGAGGGAACATCTGCGCCGGAAGCACAGCAGGGCAACGAAGTCGCGTTCCCACTCAAGAAGATCGAGTGGACGCAGTCGTCCGTGCTGAAGGAGGAAGAGTTGCAGCAGCTTGCCTCGCCGTATGTCGGCCACGAGGTCAAACTATCCGACCTTTATAATTTAATTAATCAGATAAATGCGTTTTATCAGAAAAGAGGCTATATGACCTGCCGCGCCTTCCTCGGGCCGCAGACGATCCATGACGGCGTCGTCAAGATCGAGCTCATCGAAGGACGGACGGGCACGGTGAGCCTGACCGGCAATGCGACGACGCGCGAGGACTACGTCCGCCACCGCCTCTCGCTTGGGCAGGGGGAAATCGCGAACATCAATGACCTCAATGAAGAGCTGCTACGCTTCAACGCGACGAACGACGCTCAGCTGCACATCATGATGAAGGCAGGCGAAAAGGTCGGCACGACGGACTACGTCATCGCCGTCCGCGAGCCCCAGCAGTATCTCTTTGGCATCGTCGCCGACAATGCCGGCAACAAGTCGAGCGGCCTCTATCGCGGCGGCTTCTTCTGGCAGGACCGCAGCCTGACGGGCAACCGCGACGCATTGTTCCTGAGCACGATGGCCTCGCAGGGCACGAAGTCCTTCGCCGCGGGCTACACGGCACCGCTCGACCATGCGGGCAGCAAGATTGGGCTCAACTACAGCACGAACAGCGTGCACATCACGGACGGTACCTTAGAGCCGCTCGAGGTCCGCGGCCACTCGTACGCCTACGACTTCTTCGTGACGCATCCCGTCGTCACGAGCGAGACGGTGCGCTCCGAGATCGGCCTTGACTACGGTTACCAGCACTCGCGCACGGACTTCCTCGGCATACCCTGGGTCGACGACACGGTGCAGACCCTGCAGGCGTTCTACGACCAGCTCGACTACGGCCGCTCGACCATCTGGTACCAGAAGCACGCCTACGCCATCGGCAAGGCCCAGATGATCCAGGGCGACCGTGATTTCGGCAAATACAATTTCAATGGCCTCTTCCGCAAGCACTTTGCGCACGGTCAGTCGTGGAACCTGCGCGTCGACGGCCAGCTCTCGAGCACGCAGTACCTGCCGTCCGCTGAGATGTTCTACATCGGCGGCATGTACAGCGTGCGCGGCTACACCGAGAGCCTGCTCGGCGGCGATGGCGGCATTTCCGTGAGCCTCGAGTACGGCGTGCCGATTACGAAGGACAAAGTGCTCGAGGCCTACGTCTTCCTCGACGGCGGCCGCGTCTGGGGCAGCAGCGCCTTTGACGATCGCAGCCTCGTCGGTACCGGCTTCGGCCTGCGCGGCAGCATCGGCGGCCACGCCTATCTCAACGTCGGACTCGGCTTCCCGCTGATCCGCACGATCAATGAAGTGGAGCAGAGCAGAGCCCGTGTCCACTTCTCGTTCAATAGCCAATTCTGACTGCTAGACCACCAATAAGGAGGCAATCACCATGAGCTATACACGTTATACGAATCGGAAGAATGAGCGCGCAAGCGATAGAGATGCGGTCCGCATGACCCGCACCGAAGAGAATCAGCTGACCCATAAAGTCCTCTCGGCCCTGCTGGCCGCAGGGCTCGTGATGAGCCCCACAGCAGTGGATGCCTCAGTTATCACAGATACCAATAAAACGTATGCACCTACGAATGAAGGTATCTACAATATCTACGCACAGAAACGACACGACAAGATTGCCATCAATGAGTTTGAGAAATTCCAACTGGATGCCAATCATATTGCCAATCTGTACTTCCGTACCCAGGACGGGAAAATCGATGCAGAGAATCTCCTGAACTTTGTCAATACCCGCATCGACATCAACGGCACGCTGAACGCCATCAAGAACGGAAAAATCGGCGGCAACCTGTTCTTCCTGAGCCCTGAGGGCATGGCCGTCGGCAAGAGCGGCGTCATCAATACGGGGGCCCTCTATGTCATGGCACCGGCTACGACATCCCTGCCCGGCGAATCGAATTATGAATCGCTGAAAGACGTTTTTAATACAGGAGCGGCCACTGAGGAGCATCTCAATGCCATCAAGAATGGCAGTCCGCTCATCCCGCTCAATCCCAGCGGCACCATCAGCGTGCTGGGCAAGATCAACGCGGCGGACGATGTGAAGCTCTACGCTGCACAGATTGCCGTGGGCAGGAATCTGACAGGGGAAGCGATTGACGGCACAGCAGCGGGCGGCATCAAGAAGACAGCGGCCATCGAGACGGGCGTGACGGATTTTGCCTCGCTGGTCAATCTGAGCGATGACCAGAAAACGGCAGCTGGTCTTGGCAATCTGCAGGCCACGCAAACGGGCAATGGCGACATCGTGCTGGCGGCCAGGGCGGAGTACGCCAATGCCTATGACAAGGCTTTCAACGACCTTGGCAAACTGGCAGGCCTCCTCGGGACCACGGAGACCCCGGAAATCAATGTGCCCAAGACCATCACGGCCAGCGTGGAGAACTACGGCACCATCAAGACGAGCACGGCGACTGGCGATGTTGTGCTCAAGGCAGAAGCGACCAACGGCAATAAGGACCACTCGGCCTCTGATGCCAGCGCCTTTGCCCAGACTGTGGCTGACGTCAAAGTCCAGGGGGATGTCAAGGCAGCGGGCCAGGTAGAACTGACAGCAAAGGCTGACAACACGTATGTGGACAGTGGCAAGTCCGTTACGGATAAACTTGGGGATACTCTCAGCTACGTGGTGCCTGTCGGTGCCAATGTCATGATCCTCGACAACAAGGCCAGTGTGACGGTGGAGAAAGAGGCCCAGGTGGAAGGCAGCCAAGTGGCTATTTCGGCCGAGGCCAATCTCGACGGCACTGCCGGCGTGACGGCCGCGGGGCGCAAGCTGGTCAGCAAGGTCCCCAGCGCCATTCCGGCTGTGGGGGTGGGCTATGCCAAGGCCACGAATGAGGCGACGGTGCAGATTGACGGCAAAGTCAAGGCCACCGGGGCCGATACCGTGGATGACAAGGACAAGGGCAATGTCAATAAAGCGCTCCAGATCAAGGCCAATGCCCAGTCAGCTGTGGATCATTCCGCCAGCACGACGGTCAAGAAGGGTGCGCTTGGGGCAGGTTCGGCCTCTCTGGCAGCTGCTGTGGCCATTACGGACCACAAGAATGATGCCACGGTCAATCTCAACGGGACGGCAGAGGCAGAGCAGGGCTCGGCTTCTGTCACGGCGGACACGGTCCATAAGCTCAACACCTCGGCCACGGCCAAAGCTGCCGATGAGACAGTGGGCACGGCTGCCGTGGATGTAGTGGTCCACGCGAGCACGAGTGCCGTAGATGTGCAGGGAACGGTCAACGCAAAAAACGATGTCACGATCAAGGCGACAAATACTACGGATGAGAACACCCATGTGAGCAACAACAACTTGGGTATGGGGAAACTGCAAGCGAAAGCCATGCAGGCGGCAGACCTCACGGGCATCAGCAATAAAGTCAAGGAGAACAAGGTCGTCTCCGGCATCTTGAGCAAGCTTCAGAAGGACGGCGGAAATACCGACGTTCCCTTGAGCACAACGCTTGGCCAGACGCTCTCGGCCGGTGCTGCCGTGACGGTGACGGATGAAACCAACAAGGCTAAAGTGAATATCGGCAGCAAGGCTTTCGTCCAGGCCGGGCAGGAATTGACGGCCAAGGCGGAATCGAAGGTCTACGATACGATGATGACGGCTTCGGGAACCACGAGCTCGTTCAAGAACAGCGACAATAGCTCGGATACCGTGACTATCGCAACAGGCGTCGTCTATGCCGGCATGGACAATCAGGCCGATGTCACGGTGGCAGACGGAACGGATGATCAGCACGCCACGCTGCAGGCCGACGGCAACTTGAACCTCCAGAGCAGCAATATCATGGAATACCACCGCCCGGAACGCATGAAACGCGAGATCGACCGCAGCATTGAGAAGCTCGATACGGCGATTACTGCCATTGAGAACATGCCGGAATCCAAGGTGGGGCAGGGCAAGGAGATCCTGGAGCAGCTGGAGAAGCTGAAGACATCCATGACGGGAATGGTTGCAGCCTTTACGACGGACTATCTGCAGGATACATCCAATGTCAAGAACCTGACGGCAGAGGGCACGCTGAACAAGATTGGCAACGTCGCCGGGACAGGCTGGGAAATCCTCAATGCTGTCACGAAAATCCAGCAGTCTGTGGGGCAGCTGCAGGATGTGACCTCGCCTTTTGGTGAAGTGGTCACAAATGCTCTGGCCGTCGTCACGAATGCCGTGGCTTTCACGGAGCCGAATCAGTATGCCAATGTCTCGGCAGCTGCTGTCTCGAGAGGCGGCAGTGACACTAAGGCATCCCTGGCTGCGGCGGTCACGGCGACTGACTTCGACTACGGCAGCCATGTGACGGTCGGCAAGCATGCGTCGTTGACGGCGGGGAATGCGCTGAACCTGAAGGCCGAAGAAGTCGTTAAGGACGTTAACATCACCGGCAAGAACAAAGTCTGGAAGAATGATGCGGAGGCAGTCGGCGGCGTCGGCATCGGCGGCAGCGTGAATTACCAGAATTTCGATACGGATACACTTGTCAAGGTCGATAAGGGCGCAGCCCTGACGGCCGGTGATATGGAGCTTGTGAGTAGCTCGGACATCTTCCATACGGGCGTCATGCTCTCGGCGGGCAAGGCGGAGGGCAGCGCCATCAGCGGCATGCTGGCCATGACCGATTCGGACAGCAAGAATCAGACCCTCGTGGACAAAGACGCTGTCCTGAAGGCCGGTAAAGATGCAGGCAAGAACCATCAGGGCAGCATTGCCATCACTGGCTATAACGATACGAATGTGAACAATGCCATCCTGTCGCTCTCGGCAGGAAGTGGTGCGGCTGCTGCCGGCATTGCGGCGGCCATCAACAAGGTGGATGTGGTCAACCGGGCGGCGGTGGAGAACATCGATGCAGCCGATGATGATGAAAAAAGGCGGCAGCATCGAGGCTTCCAAGCTGGGCGTGAGCGCGGAGACCACCGGCCTCATCAACACCATCAGTGTGGCCGGCGGCGTGACCACCAGCGGCAAGGACCCCGAAAAAGCCGAGGCGGACAAGGGACCTTTGGACAAGCTCGGCGACGGCTTTGGCAAGCTGTCGGGCATCACGGATACGATCAACGGGAAGATCAATCAGGTCTCGAACAAGGTACAGGATGTCATCGGCACCGTCAATGGTGCGGGTGCATCCCAGGGCGGTACGCTGGGCAGTGTGCCGACGAAATCCGAGACGGCGCCGTCCTTTGCCTTGGCCGGGGCAGGCAGTGTGTCCCTCAATATGGTCAGCGACGATACGCAGGCCATCATCGACGGGGCAAATGTCAAGCTGGAGAATGACGGGACGCTCGAAGCAGGTGCTCGGGATACCTCTTTCGTTGGCGCCTTCAGCGGCGGTGCGGCCATCTCGATGCGCAAGGGCCAGAGCCAGGCGACGAGTGCTGCCTTCAGCGGGGCCGTGGGCGTCAACAAGATTGACAATACGATCGGGGCTGTGGTGAAGAACAGCACCATTACGGGTCTCAAGAATATGAAGGTCACGGCTCTCAGCGGCAGCACCTCCGTGGCAGCGGGGACCGGCCTGTCCCTGACAAAGAACAGCCAGCCCGGCAACAACTTCGCGGGCGGAGCCTCTGTTTCCGTCAATCTCATTGACAAGGATGTAACGGCACTGGCCGAGAACAATACCGTTTCCGGTGTGTCGGCCGACGGTAAGGCCGATGTCAAGCTGACAGCCTATGAGAGCGACCTCCAGGTCACGGGCGGCGTCAATGCCAATGTGGCCACCGGTGGCGGTACGGCTGTGGGCGGCAGCATCACCGTGGCGGATATCGACAACAACCTCGATGCGAGGATCCACGGCGGCAGCTACACCAATATCCATACGGCTGATGCGGAGAGTCTACTGGCCACCAGGCAGATTACGGCGGCCATCTCGACCGGCGTCGCCGTGGGTGGTAATGGGACAAACAACGCCTTTACCGGAGCCATGATCTACAACGGCCTGCACAATGATGTGAAGGCCGGCATCGATGGCGGCGCCAGGGTGACGGCGGATACCATCGCGATCCGCGCACACGATACCACCAGCGGCTCGGCAGAAGCCAAGCCGTATCAGGACCTCCTGGGGGACTACAGGGATCATCAGCAGTTTGCCGAAGACGCCGGCATTGATACGGACGGCAGTTCCTACTACAAGGATTCCTATGACAAAGACAATAAGGACGATCGGGACGCGATGACGGCAGGAGAAGCCGTGGACTATGACGGCAACAGGGGCAGCCTCAGCGTGGGTGCCGCCTTTGTGGTGGCCGGCTCCAGCGGCAATGCGGCCGGCGCGGCCGTGAACGTGGCCAATCTGGACAACGATTTCACGGCGGCCATCGACAATGCTGTGCTTACGGCCAATTCCGTTTCGGCCAAGGCCAATGCGGATTCGCTGGCGGTCGATGTGTCGACCGGCGTGGCTGCTGGCACGAAGGACTTCGGCGGCATGGGTAGCGTGACCTGGCAGGATCAGGACAACAGGATTCAGTCCCAGGTGACGGATTCCGATTTGACCACGAACAACCTCAAGGTGAAAGCGTCCAGCAACGCCCAGGCCGTGAACGTGGCCGGCTCCGTGGCCTACGGCAAGACGGCAGGCGTTGGGGCTGCCCTGGCCTACAATGGTCTGGACAACCACATCGGTGCCTACCTGGCCGGCGGCAGTGTCACGGCCAAAGGTGCGGACGGTGCGGCCATCGAAGTGGCCGCCCAGAATACCGGCAAGGTCTACGGCATCGGCGCAGCTGTGGCAGCCGGCAAAGACACGGCTCTCAGCGGCACCGTTGCGGTCAACCACGGCGGCAGCGATACGGAAGCAGTCATCGGCGAGACCTTGGATGATCAGGGCAGTCATCAGGCCAAAGACACGGTCCTGACCAATGCCAAGAGCACCGAGGTACAGGCTTCGAGCAGCGACTACCGTTTGGCTGTGGCCGGAGGCGTCAGCGCGAGCGGTAAAGTTGCCATCGGCGGCGCCGTGGCCTATAACGATGTGGGCGGCGCATCTGCCAGTACAGAAGACGCCAGGCAGAAGACCCGTGCAGCTCTTGTCTCCACAATCCTGAAGAACATCAAGAATGGCACGGTGGCAGTGAACGCCACGGATACCTCGACCTTGACGACGGTGGGTGTCGGCGTCGGCGGTGCCGGCAAGGTAGCCGTGCAGGGCGCCGCAGCGACGGCTCTCGTCAACAAGGCCGTTTCGGCTGAAGTCAGGGACAGCTTCATCGATAAGGATAAAGATCAGGCGGCCGTTGTGAATGTAGAGGCGGCGGGCAAAAGCAAGATCACCAGTACGGCCCTTGCGGGGGCGGGCAGCGGGAACGCTGCCGTTGGTGCTGGTGTGGCCGTCAACCGCATCAACCAGGATACGGCGGCAGCTGTTAGCGACAGTACACTGCAGGGCAAGAACATCACGGTTCAGGCGACGGGAAATTCGGCCATCACATCCGTGGGCATAGGAGGAGCTGCAGCAGGAAAACTTGCCGTTGCCGGCAACATCGCCGTCAACCAGATTGGCAACCATGTAACGGCAGCTGTGAAGAACAGCAGTCTGACCAATACGGGCAATATTGTCGTCATGGCCAATGGCCGTGAAAACCTGGGCAATTACGCCGGGGCTCTGTCGGTGGCAGCCGGCGGCCAGGCCGGCGTCGGCATGGGCGTCAGCTACAATGCCATCACCGGCACGACTGCCAGCCAGGTTTTCGGCAGCACGCTGACGTCCAAAGGGCAGGAACCGGATTCTGTGCCCCTGACCAGCAGCATGGACAGCGATGGCGTCAAGGTCGGCACGGATACCCGCAAGGGCGTCGTAGTGGCTTCCTACGGGCAGCATGACCTCCAGAGCGTGGCTCTGACCGCCGGTGCTGCGGTTTCCGGCGATGTGGGCGTGGGCGCAGCGGGCACCGTCACGGTGAACAAGATCGGCGGAGCGACCGAAGCCTCGCTCACCAATACCACGGTCAATGCCAATCATGCCGCTGGAGCTGCTGATGACATTTCCGTCAATGCCAAAGATAAAACTGAGAGCGAGAGCCATGTGGGCTCGCTGTCCGTTGGCATCGGCGCTTCCACCGGCGGTGCCGGCGTCAGTGCAGCTTCGGATACGCTCGTCTTTGACCGCACGACGAAGGCAGAGCTCAGCGGCAGCGATAAAGCGAAAGCCACGGTCAACGGCCGTACCATCGATGTAAAGGCGGGTCAGGCTTCGGATGTGGTCACCAATGCAGACGGCCTGGCTGTCTCGGGCGGCACCTATGGCGCCGGCTCGGCAGCAGCTACAGCAGCGGCCACAAAACTCAGCGGCAGCACGCAGGCGCTCGTCAAGAATATCACGAGCCAGAATGCGGGACTCTCTGTGGGAGCCAACCACAATCATAAGACCACTCTTGTCAGCGCTTCGGCGGCCGTCAGCGCGGCCATTGCCAGCGGTGCCATCGGGGCCGGCATCGGCGTGGTCAATGACGATTTCAATACCACGGCAGAACTCTCTGGCAGCACCATTACGACGAGCAGGCAGGACGGCTTGACCGATTCGGGCAGAGTCAGCGTGACCGCAGACAGCGCAAGTGAAGTGGATACGCATGTCCTCGGTGTGGCCGGTTCTGTAGTCGGCGCCGGTGTTACCGTGGCTGTCAACAATCTGAATAGCACATCTTCCGCACTGGTGGGCAGCAGTGATGTCAAGGCCGATGACGCCCTGACGGTGGATGCCCACAATAAAGTGAAGACGGAGTTCAATTCCATCCAAGCTGCGGCAGGCGGTGCGGCCATCGCGACCGGCATCGGCATCAACACTATCGATACAGGAACGGCGGCCCAGGTGACGGGCAGCAAGATTGTAGCCAAGACAGCAGCCGTGAACGCCCGGGAAGAACTGGATGTCCATCAGACCATGGCGGGTGCCACCGTGGGCGGAATGGGCTTCGACGCCAATGTGATGGTGACCACCATCGGCACGGCGATTGCAGACAGCTACGGTAGCCCAGCGAATAACGGAGCTTCGTTCAATACCGCCAGTGTACTGGAGAATGCCAATAAAGCCATGGATGCTCAGCAGAGCGGCACCAGCAGCTCTTCGGATACGGTCAAGGGAGCGTTGCACAACGAGACCACCGGAATCGATGTGCAGGATGACTCCGGTGTTCAGGCCGGCAATGGCACCAGCACCGGCAAGGGGACCCAGGTCTCCGTGACGGATTCCACGATCAATACAGGTGAAGAACTCGCCCTGTCGGCAGACCGCCAGACCGATGCCCAGGTGACGGCAGCTTCGGCCAGCCTTACGAGTACGATCGGCATGAGCGCCACGGTGGCCGTCCTCGATGCGGACAAGAAAGCCGGCATCACGGTGGAAGGCAGCAACCTGACGGCAGGGACGAACCTTTCGGCTCAGGCTAGACAGCATGGAGAGACGGCCATCGATGCCTATCAGGCTGGCCTCTCGGGCGCGGCGAAACTCAGTGCGGCCTATGCCCAGAGCAGCTCCAGCGGCTCTACGGCCATCTCTCTGAAGAACAGCACGCTTACAGCTGCTGATGCGAAAAGCGGCAATATCGCCATCCAGGCCGAGGATACCGGGGCCACGAGCTCCAGCGTCACCGGCGTGACGGCGGCCGGTCTCATCAGCGGCGGTGCTCTGATCACCAAGGCGGAGAATGACAGCGATACCAGCGTCACGCTGGATGGCACTACTCTTACAGGCAAAGGCGCTGTATCGGTGGAAAGCAGCAAGGCCAACATCGTTTCGGCAAAGACCCTTGGCGGTGCTGCCGGAGCCATGGCGCTCCAGGGCGTGGTGGCCGCGGCCGAGGACAAGGGCAGCAGCACCGTCGCCTTGACGGGGACCAATGTGCTGAGCGGCAAGGAACTGGCCCTTACGGCCAAGAGCACCCCGCAGGTAGTGGCAGATGCCACGGCTTACAGTGGTGCGCTCGTGGGCGCTGGCGGTGCCTCTGTTGCCACGGCCAAGGTGGGCGGCAAGATACAGCTGACAGCGGCGCAAGGTTCTTCCTTCACTGGTGACAGAGTGGCACTCTCTGCCTTCTACGGACAGCAGGGCGATGCGAGCAGCACCTACAAGAATGCCAAGGCCAAGGCCATCGGCAATGCGGCGGCCATTGGCGGCACGATCCAGGCCAATGTGGCCACGGCGGAGCAGGATACGGAAGTCAGCGTGGATCTCGGCAAGAGCACCTATAATGCCGATAATCTGACCATTGAAGGCAACAATGCAGCGGCGCTCGATGCCACGGCAAAAGGCGTGGCCATTGGCGGCTATTTCGCCAGTGGCACGAATATCGCCAACCTGACGGGCAATCTGACTACGAATGTCGCGGCTAAGGGCGCCACGGAAGGCAGCGCGCTCGGGACTGTCCGCATCAGCAGCAGCGGCTTCGGGGACCTCTCCGGCAGTGCCGACGGCACGGGCGGCGGTCTGGTGACCATCAGCCCATGGGCGGCCAAGGCCAAGAGTGCGCTTACGACTGATACCACTACGTCCATTTCCGGCGGCTGGCAGGCAGGCTCCATGGAGGCTGTTTCGGCCAACAGCGACGATGTGGATGTGACGGCAGACTCCCTGTCCGCCTCCGTCATCGGCGCTAGCGGCACCCAGCTCGATACCACGGTCCACCACAAGGCGCAGACCGATGTGACTGGCAGCGTGGTATCGAGCGGCAGACAGCGCTACACGGCGGCCAACGCGGTGAACCACGATGTCGACCTCAAGGGCAGCGGCTATGGCGGTGCCTCAGTCAATGCCAACACCATGACGAATGACCTGAGCTACACGGCCAAAGTCAACCTGAATCAGGCGACGCTGAAGGGCACGGGGGAGAAAGGCTCCATCACAGCCGAGGCAGTAACCACGGGCAAGATGGATTACCTCAATCATCTCCAGAGCGCCGGCGTCATCCCGGTGACGGTGGCTTCGAGCAAGAATACCATTGCCTATGACAACAGCATCAATGCGGAGAATTCGACCCTGACGACGGCCAAAGCCGATCAGGATATCACTTTTGCGGCAACCGACGATACGACATCTTACTTCAAGACCGTCGCGGACACCCAGGGCGGTGTCGTCGGTGCGGCTTCGAGTGAGTCTGAGAACAAGCTGACCCGCTCCAACAAGATTGCGGTCAGTGGCGGCAAACTGGAGAGCATGAATGATGTCAATCTCTATGCCGGTGCTGATGCAGCGGGGCTTCGTTCCATCCTCAACTACAATGTTTTTGCCGATGCCTATAATAAGACAGCCATCCCGCTTTCGACTAGTCCTAAGGTCAACAACGAAATGCTCCAGGCGAACCAGGTCGACATTGACGGCACGGTCCGTTCTGTCCGCCACACGAACCTCAAGGCTGGCAAAGGGCTGACCATTGTTGCTGAGAGCGCCCGCGAGTACAACATCTACACGGGCACGAGCGGCAAAGGCTCCCTCACCTCGACGGCTCTGGGCGAGCAGTCGGGCAGTGAGCAGACGGACAACAAGGTCCATATCGGGGCCAATGGTTCAGTCACGGCCGGCATCCATACGGATCTTGATGTGACCATCGATGGAACGGCAAAGTTCCAGGACGATAAAACGAATCCAACCATCTCGGGCATTGATATCAAGGTCAATAAGGGGGCAGACTGGTACAACAGTGAAGATATCACAGTCATGGGCGTCACCATCAAGAATAATCTGGCCAAGCGTTACCGCGAACTGAACGACCAGATTACCCAGTATCCCTCGAATTCCAATGAATACAGACTCATCAAGGCAGAGCTCGACGGACTGCGCAGCCAGATGATTGAGAATGGCTTTATGGGTACGCAGGACAGCTTTGTCTCCGACGAGCGGACCGTTGCGGCAGTCGCGTTGCCAGATGTCGTCGTATCGGGCGGCAATGTTGTCATCGACGCCGACAGCGTCGAGGGCAATGGCAGCCTGACGGCCAAGGGCGCCAACCTCATCAATATTGAGAACAAGAGTGATCTTTACATGCAGGTCGGCGATGTGATCATCAAGGACAAGGGTGGTCAGATCCTCTATAATGACAGTCTGATCAAGAATGCTGCGGGACTTGAAAAGTACCAGGGCACCGTGATCAGTTCGTCTTCGGGCGGCAGTCCGGAAATCGTCATCAAGAGCTCTGGTCCGGTCCGCGATACGACGAGTCCGGATATCGGCATTGTCGGTACAGTCCAGAACAGCGAAGGCAAAGTGACGGTTGAGAATGTCAATGCCAATATCTTTGTCGACAGCGATGCCACCATCAGCGGCAGAGATGTCGCCCTGAAGGCACCGAAGGGATCCATCACGCAGTTCAGCGATGGCTGGCTCATGGTGGGGACCGACCCGATCACGCGCTACCAGTTCAATGACAGCATCGCTGGGAAAATCCAGACCTTCTTCTCGCAGAATGTCGCGAACTATAGCTTCAGCTCCTACGATGAGTATCTCAACTTCCTGCTTAGTGGATTGTGGTCCTATGAGGAGTGTGACGATAAAGGAAGCCTTACGTCTCCTAAACTGGTTCGCACATATGAAGAGTTCAAGGATGTTTGTGCCAGAGCAGAAGCGAAGCATGGTTCTATTAAAATCAATGCCGCAGTATCGAACCTGGGCTTTACGAATGATGAACTGGATACGATCCTGGCAGCTAAGAATGCGGCGCAGAAGGACTCTGGTGCGGGCATCCAGGCTGGTCAGAATGTCTATCTCTACGGCAAGAACGTCATCATCGACGGTCTTGTCCAGAGCGGGTATGATTCCTATACGACGACGCTGACCGAAAAACCGGTGACCACCAGCAAAATTACCTGGACACGGCAGAAGACGCCCTGGGGCTGGTATATAGTGCTTCCGACGGTGGAAAGCCAGACCTATGCTTCACAGGAGGCCCTGCTGGAAGCCCAGTGGCAGGAAACTGGGAAGCCGTCCCTTACGGACAGCCAGGTCCTTGGCAATGCCAAGTATCTGGTCAACGACGGTGGCTCCCGGTACAATGCGGACCGGGGTGTCTGGGAATATGAAGTCAAGGTGTACTACAATCCTTCCACAGGGAAGCTCCTGACGGAAAACATCACTCCTTCGGGCGGCAAGATCTACATCACCGGTGCACTGGCCAGCACCAACGGTAATGGCCGGCTGGTTGCCATGGACGGGACCCCTACCATTTCCATCGATTCCACTCAGGTAGACAAGGATCTGGTGGTAGGGACCATCCGGAATCAGGATCTGGATGGGCTCATCAGCATCAAGGATACCAACAAGAATACCTTGACGGAATATCGGAACAATAATGGCGTGATTACGGCTGAAACGACGCCGACGGACGGTCAGGGCACGAGTACATCCAATGTGTATGCCGGTGGCAGTGCGATGTATCAGCCAGCTGCCCAGACCCTGAAGTGGACGGGCGGCACCTCTGGTGATGAAACCATCAAGAAGATGGCTTACACCAAGAACTTCACGCTCTGGTCGCTGGTCAAATACCGCACGACCGATGAGTTCATCAAGAGTATCAATACTTCGACAGGTAAGTTGGAAACGACGACTTCGTACCGTCCTTCCGGCACGCTGTTGGGGCAGAGTACCCTCATCACGTCCGGCGGACAGGAGCCGGAGTATCAGAGCTCTACGGCTAAATCCAGTGGGGCGACGACGCGCAGTGAAGTCGTCGAGACGAAGAAGTATAATAACTGGACGCATTTCGCCGGTCAGATTACCTATAGCTGGACGGAGACGACACCGAGTTCTACTAGCAGTACATATTCCATCCATGCGGACAAACCCATCGAAATCGGCTTCCTACAGGGAAAGAATGATGCCATCACCATTGCGGGCAGCAAGAATGTTGACTTGGTAGGCAACATCACTTCCGCCGGCAGTGGCGGGACGGTGACGCTTGCCAGCAAGCAAGGCAGTATCGAAGCCCAGACCGGTGCGGTCATCAATACGGATAACCTGACGGCCAGCGCTCTGCAGGATATTTCCCTGAATCACAGTGCACTGGGTGATACCGCCAATATCAGCCTCACGAGTGACAAGGGCAGTGTGACGCTGCTCTCTGGCGATGGCAAGCTCAACATCAAGGAAGCCAGCGTCAAGAACGGCAATCTCTACCTGCAGGCCGACGGCGATCTGCAGTCGGCGGCAGGCACGGTGCTCACGGGCAACCGCATCGATCTCGTCAGCAGGCACGGAGCCATTGCGGCGGATGTGGCGGCAGCGACGGAACCGCTCGACAGCGATCCCATGTCGGCCAGCATCAATGCACAGGCAGAGGGGAACATCACCCTGACGAACAGCAATGGCACGATGCGCGTCGGTCACATCATCTCGAACAGTGGTGACGTGAATCTGACAACGAATGGAAGCTTTGAAGATGCCGTCGGCAACGGGACGCTCTCGGGCAGCTTGGACAAGATGGCACTCTGGAAGGAAATGGGCCTTGTCAGCGACGCCGATGCCGATGACAGCCATATGGCTGCTGCGGCGGCGTCCAAGAAAGAGCGGCTGGATGCGCTGACCGTGCAGAGCAAGAAGCTCGCCGCGGAAAGCGAGAGCAAGCATGCCCTTGCCGACTATGAGGCAGAGGCTTTCGCCTATGCCACGTATGCAGCGGGCAGTGAAGAACTGCAGGCCGCCAAGAAAGCCTATGAGACAAAGGTCAAGGCACTCAAGGGCGAGACGTCTGCCATGACGGAAGACGAACGCCAGGCAGCCTTTGACGAGGCGTTCAAGTCCTACGATGAGGCTCGCAAGGCTTATTTCGAGGGCAAGGACTATACGGCAGAGGAACAGGATTTCATCCTGAACTACAGTGAAGTCGAAAACAGCGATGCCTACGGCTGGAGCCGGAACGACCTGCTCTACGCCATCCAGGACAGCGTCCTCAACGCGGCGCCGAAGGATGAAGTGGTGACGGTCGATACGCCGAACATCAAGGGCAGGAACATTGTGCTCAATGCCGGCCTGAATATCGGTGTTGACGATGCAGCCAAAGCGATTTCCTACGATGACCTCACGAAGGTCGAGAACCTCCAGCTCCTCTCGCAGGCGAAGGCTGGCGATTTGACCTGGAAGGATGATTCTGTGGTCGTCAAGCAGCAGAAACCGCTGACGGTAGAGCTGGACGGCGGCAAGCTGACGCTCAACGCCAACCAGCAGAAGGCGGAGAACACGGGCAATATCTACATTGCCGGCGTCAAGGACACGGTGCTCGATGTCACGGGTAAGATCAAGACGACAGAGAACGTCAAGCTCATGAGCGACAATGGCGTCAAGATGACGGAGGGCGGCATCACCGCGAACAACCTCATCATCACGGGCGGCAAGGGCGACGTGGGCAGTGATGCGCACAAGATCCTGACGAACCTCTCCGGCACGCTCGATGCGCGCATGGCAGGGGACATCTACCTGCACCAGACGGGACTCGACGGCAGTGCTGCCAAGGTGCTGACCATCCAGAATGTCGCGGGCAGGCAGGTGAATCTCGCGTCGGATGCCGGTATGGTCATGACGACGGAGCAGGGCAAGACGGCGGGCTACATCAATGGCGAGCAGGTGAGCCTCGTTTCGTCGGCTGGCAGCCTCGGTCTTGCCGATGACGCCATCCGTGTCAAGAACAGCGGTATCCTGAGCGCCGACGCACAGAAGGGCAATATCTACATCGCCGGCAAGGAGTCGGGCACGCTAACGCTGAACCAGGTGAAGGGCAAAGACGAATTCATCCTGCAGAGCGAAGGCACTGTCCAGGCCGGCAGCAATGATGCGGATACTCCGGTAGAAAGCAGCATCCAGGCTAGCAAGGTCAAAATCAATTCGGCAGCTTCTACGTTGCTGAACAACGGCAGCCTCAATGCCGATATCTTGAACCTTACGGCGGGCGGCTCCGTCAAGCAGTCGGCAGCCCATGCCATCAAGGCTGAAACGGCTTCTGTGGACGCAGCGGCAGGCATCAGTCTGAACAGCGGGGCAGAGGCGGAAGCCAAGAAATTCAATGCATTCAAGAATGTGACGCTGAAGAATGCCAGCGATGCGGCGGATGTCGTGCTCGGCAACGGCGGCGATGAAGACCTGAAGGTAACCTTCGCCGAGGGCAGCAAGGCCAAGAATGTCACCGTCCGCAACTACAAGAACGGTGTGGTGAACGACCTGACTGTCAACGGACCGGTGACGGCTGCGGAAGGCATCAGCCTGATCAACGACGAGGCCGACCTGAGGACCACGGGTGCCATCGATTCTGCCGCTGACGTTGAGATGACGACGGTCAACGGCGACATCGAGGTCGGCGGTACGACGCGGGCGGCGCAGGATATCCGCGCGGCGCAGGCAGAGAACGGACGGCAGATCCGCTTCGTCGGCGATCCCGTTGCCCTCGTCGCCGGTACGAGTGAAGAAGCCGTCGACAGGGCCCTGCGCG
>ENA-OQCL01000079-OQCL01000079.1-human-gut-metagenome-genome-assembly--contig:-NODE-79-length-52442-cov-6.604741_pt1 | contig 52442 bp, 47 predicted proteins | sample MGYA00242502_ERZ504586 | MGnify/ENA primary metagenome ERZ504586 (study PRJEB26092, sample SAMD00036316) | human gut metagenome | host: Homo sapiens | study: EMG produced TPA metagenomics assembly of... | reverse complement strand
ATATGGCTGCTCCACATATAGTCATCGGTGCATAACAACGGTATATATAACGACTAAATTGACGATGATGATACTTTGCGATATGTTATGTATAAACATACATAAATCGCATGAAAACGCTGTACAGAGGCATATACTAGGCGAAAGGAGGCTGCTGTTATAATGCGGAGTATCGAAGGGTTTGCGCAATATGCGTTTCGGTTATTTATCGAGCGGGGAGCGATGCAAATTGAAAGCTGTCGTCATCGGGAACGGCGCCGCAGGGCTGGCCGCTGTGAAATCTTTCAGAAAATATGACAAGACGAGCCCCATCACGGTGATTTCAAAGGAGGGCGGCGAGGCCTATTCGCGCGTCCTGCTTCCTTACGTGCTGAGGGGCAAGCTGTCGTACGACAAGCTCTTTCTGCCGTTCGCGAAGGAGTTCGGACGCCTCGGCGTCGAATATATAGAGGGCGAGGCCGTTTCGCTCGACACGGCTGGGGATACGCTCTCTCTCGCGGACGGGACGAAGCTCTCATACGGCAGCCTGCTGGTTGCGAGCGGTTCGAGCGCGCTGTGGCCTCCCGTAAAGGGCATAACGCAGCCTGGCATATACCACCTGTGGACGCGCAGTGACCTTGACGCGCTCATTAAGGAGTTCAGAAAAGGACGGAAAGTTCTGGTTATCGGCTCCGGTTTTGTATCGCTCCAGGCCGCATGGGCCGCGCGCACTCTGGAACTTGACGTCTCGCTGGTCGAGATAGCGGACCGCCTGATGCCGCTTGTGCTGGACGAGCGCGCGAGCGCGATAATGGCGCAGAAGATGGACGAATACGGCGTCGAGGTGCATACCTCCACCATAACGGAGGAAATCGTCAGGGAGGACGGCGGCTTTACTATAAAGCTGAAGGACAAGCCGGCGATACGGGCGAACTTCATCGTCGTCGGAGCCGGAGTCGGCGCGAACATACAGTTCCTCGAGGGCAGCGGCGTGGAGTACGGGCGCACGATACCGGTAGACAGGTATATGCGCACTAACATCGCGAACGTCTACGCCGCGGGCGACGCTGCGGCGGGGCCGTCCGCCTTCGGCGACGAACATGTGACGCACGCTCTGTGGCCTACGGCGATGGAGATGGGCGGCGTCGCCGGAGCGAACATGGCCGGCAGAAACGTAGAATACGGCGGCAGCCTCAACATGAACGTCACGCAGATGTTCGGCGTTACGGTCGCATCGATGGGGAAGTTCAATTCAAAGGATATAGACGACGCATTTACCTACGACGCGGAAGCCGGATACGGCTACTGCAAGCTCTGCTATAATGACGGCCTAATCGTCGGGATATGTCTCGTCGGGACGCCGGAGGCGGTCGCGACATTCGGGAAGCTTCGCCCAATCATACGCCGCAGGCTGGCTGCGAACTGCGCTCCAGCTAAGCTCGACGCTTTCCTGAACGTCAGACTTTTTTGAAAAATAGACAACGGATAAAGAGGGTCAGCCATGAAAATAATAACTATGGATACTTCAAAGTGCGTCGGCTGCCGCAACTGCGAGCTTGCATGCGCATTCGCCAACTCCAAAGAGACGTGTGAGCGCAAGGCCTCCATGATTCGCGTGAACCATTACATCGAAGAACACGCGGTCATCCCGATGACCTGCCTCCACTGCGAGGAACCGTGGTGCATGGCGGTCTGTCCTGCTGGAGCGATAGTCCGCGACCCCGTCACTAACGCAGTCGTGATACAGCAGGAAAGGTGCGCGGGGTGCAAGATGTGCAGCCTCGCCTGTCCTTATGGAAATATCCATTTCGACGTAAAGCTCCAGGTCAGCCGCAAGTGCGACCTCTGCGGAGGAAAGCCGAAATGCGTCGGACACTGTATAGCCGCGGCGCTGAATTACGAAGAAATCGAAGATTACTCCGCGCGGGTAAGAAAGCGCGTCGACATCCAGCTCGCGGAGCGGATGAAACACAGATGCAGCCACAACGGAGGCGACGGCGAAGATGTCAGATAGAAAAAGTTTCGCGACCACATGCCGCATGTGCGGAACGCTCTGCGGAATCATAGCGCATATAGAAAACAATAAAGTCGTGGAGATAGAGGGCGACCCGAACCATATATGCAGTAAGGGCAGGACTTGCATAAAGGGCAGCTCCGCCGTTACGTGGCTCAACAATCCAGACCGCCTCTACAAGCCGCTCAAACGCGACGGCGCAGGAAATTTCCGCGAGATACCGCTCGAACAGGCGATGGATGAAATCGCCGCAAAGCTGCTCGAAATTCAGAAGAAATACGGCCCCAACGCGATAGGCATATGGAAAGGCGAGGGAATAGACTTCGCGCAGCAGGAGAACCTAGCGCGCCGTTTCGCCCACGCCGTCGGCACGCCGAACTATTTTTCGAACGACACCCAGTGCTATGCCTCGCGCCACATCGCCTTCTACCTCGTATACGGCTGCTGGCCGCTCGCCGACTACCCGCATGCGGGGCTCATCATCAACTGGGGGACGAACGCACCGATATCGCATTCGCACTGGATGCAGGCGATAAACGAAGGACGAGAGCGCGGCGCGAAGCTTATGGTGGTCGACACGCGGTATACGGAAATTGCGCGTCAGGCCGACATCTATGTGCAGATACGCCCGGGCACTGACGGCGCGCTCGCGTGGGGGATAATCAACGAAATGATTCGCCGCGACATCGTCGACCACCATTTCATAGACAACTTTACGGTAGGATACGACAAGGTCGTCGAATATGCGCGGGAATTCACGCCCGAGAGAGTGACGGAAATCACGAGCGTCCCCAGAGAAACAATAATGCGCGTCGCCGACGAAATAGCGGCGGCCAGACCGCGGATTGCAAGCTGGGCCGGCTGCGGCCTTGAGCATCACGTCAACGGCGTCAACAACATCAGAACGATTACGATGATAGACGCTCTCGCAGGCGCTACCGACAGACGCGGAGGCATGAGGATACCGATGGGCTTCGGCCTGCCGGAGCTGACGCTCTACAAAGAGAAGCCGCTCATGGAGCTCGACCCCAATCGGGGGCGAAACGCTTCCCCGTGCTCTACGAGATGCGTCAGGAATGTCACACGGGGATGTTGATGGACCAGATAATCAGCGGCAAACCATATCCGTTCAAAGGGCTTGTGATGACAGCCGCGAATCCGGTGCTGACAAACGCGAACTCCGCGAAGGTGCGCAAGGCGCTCTCAAGCCTCGAACTCTTCGCGGTGAAAGATCTTTTCATCACGGAGACTGCGGCGCTCGCCGACTATATAATCCCGGCTGCATCGTACCTCGAACGCGAGGAGATGTTCTTCAACGGCTCGCTGCGCGCGGCATTCATCACCGGCAAATACCTCGACTACGGACTCCAGACGGAATACGAGTTTATGAAAGGGCTCGCAGAGCGCATGGGCGCGGGCGAATACTTCCCGTGGAAGGACGACCATGAGCTCAACGAGTGGCTGCTCGCGCCGACTGGCTACACGACCGCCGATCTGCACACCGCACCCGGAGGCTTCATCTTCGGCGAAAACCCGTATGAAAAGCACGAAGCAAAGTTAGCGGCAGGCGAGACGCGCTTCTTCGATACGCCGACAGGAAAGGTAGAATTTTACAGCGCGCACCTCGAAGCTAAGAAAATCCCTGGTATAGACGGCCTGCCAAAATACCACGCGCCGCACCAGCTTGCTGATCCGGACCCTGAATATCCGATACTGCTCTCCACCGGCGCGCGCAAGCAAAAATATTTCCACGGCAGATACCGCAACATTCCGCAGCTCTACAAAGCAGAGCCGCACGGACACCTCGAGATGCACCCCGACGACGCTGCGGCGCTCGGAATAAAGGACGGCGACAGAGTGCGCGTAACGTCGCGCATAGGCAGTTTCGAGACGACCGCGCAGGTAATGCACCCGAAGGAGATATTCAAAGGTTCTATGCAGCACACGCACGGCTTCGTCGACGAAAACGTAAACGAGATAACCTACGACGACGTTTCCGACCCGATATCGGGTTTCCCCGTCCTGAAGTCGATTCAAGTGAAAGTCGAAAAAATCTGACCTCCGCGAAATTTCATCAAATCTCCGCAAAGCCTCCGGCCTCCCTCAGCCGGAGGCTTTGCCGCGCGCACTCGTCAAAAATAGCGTCGTTTTGCGCTGTTCAATAAAATGTTTATTGTGTATCATTGATATATTGGAGATGAGTGGATGCGCGCAGACAACAGCAGTTTAGTAAACGACATATACGTATCTTTGAAGCAGGACATTTTGTGGCTGCGGCTCAAGCCGCGGACGACGCTGACGGAGAGCGAGCTTGCGGAAATATATAAGACCAGCAAAACGCCGATACGCGAGGCGCTGTCGATGCTCGTGCGCGACGAGCTTGTGAGCGTTTTCCCGCGCAAGGGCTACATGGTCACGGAGGTCTCGCTGACGGACATGCGCGACATGCACCAGTACCGCTACATACTCGAGAACGCGAACCTCGTCTACGCCGTCAAGCACGCGACGAAGGAGCAGCTCGCGCGCCTCGACGAGCTCGCGGAGCAGGATCGCTATTACACCGAGGACGAGCCGCATTTCTCGAAGGAGGTAATCTCCAACAACGCCTTCCACTTTTACCTCGCGGAGATGACGGGCAACAGGATTCTCGTCAAGCAGCTCACCGACACGCTCGAGAAGCTCCAGCGCATAATGTACTTCGTCGCGGAGAAAAAATTACATGTTCCGCGGCTGCGAGGAGCACCACGAGCTCGTGCGCCTCATCGCGGCCAAGGAGCTAGAAAAGGCGCAGCTCGTCCTTCACCACCACATCAGCGAGGTGCTCGAGCACATCTCGCAGGTGCGCGGCATCTCGAAGCTGTTCTAAAGCCTCGCCGCGGCCTCGCGCGGCGCATTGGCGCACGGCCTTGCAGCGGCTGATTATAGTCTTGACCACACGACAAAAACTATGTCATGCCGGCAATTTTCTGTGCCAGATGATGCGGGGCAGGCCCGCCGGCATCTCCGTCGCTTATCTTCAGAGGCTGAAACGAAGCGCATACGGCGCTTTGCTGTCTCTAGCGTTTTATGCTGGAGGCCCCGTGCAGAAAATTCACGGGGCGACATAGTTAGTTTGTTTTATAAGTTGAACAACTATAACTTATAAGAGAGACAGCGTTGTCTCGTCTTTATCGGGCGCTAGGAATGGCCTGATGAAATTTTTGACGTCCGCTTCGTATACGGGCCGTTCCGTCGAGGCGCGAAATGACAATTAACAGGCCTTCCATGAAATAGCTGGATGAGTATAAAATTTCAAACCTTTCGTAAAACATAAAAACTCGCGCGGCGCGGGGCGTCCTTCCTCCGCCGCCAGAGCGCGCCGACGCTTCGTGCCCGCGTCATGCGCTTTGCCGCCGCGTCTCTGAGACAGGCTTATCGCTTGTGCCCACGGCGGCGGCGTGACGCGGCGCGGTCAGCCGTCGTTTTGCGGTGTGCTTCGCGTTTTGCCCCCGCGCCGCGGCGACGGGCGTATCGCCTGCGCACGCGGCAATCACCGCGCATCTGCGCCGCGCGCGCAGATTTATCTCCCGCGCCCGCGTTATGCGCGAACGGCGCCGCTTCACGCCGCGTCCGCGTCTTCGCGCGCCCTGCCGCCGTTTCGGCCTTGCCTCATGCGCTCGACGTTCGCCGCTTCGCTTTCAAAACTTTCCGTACTTTACGCGCTTCGCCGTCAATCGAGCGGCTTTCCCGCCGTTCGCGCGGGCGTTGTTAAAGCGTTCCGCTTCTTGCGCTTTCTTTTCGCAGAAAATATTTTCGCCGCTTGATTATTTCGACGCTCTTGCTACAATATCTATAATATATCACAGAGTTATTAGACAGACATCACAGATACTTCAAGAGGGGAGGCGCGCGGGATGAAGCGAAACGACGGGGAGAGAGACAACCTTTTCGACAACATCTATCTTTCTCTGCGCCAGGATATTTTATGGCTGCGGCTCAAGCCCGGGACGATTCTCACCGAGGCTTACCTCGCGGACAAATTCCAGAGCAGCAAGACGCCGGTGCGCGAGGCGCTGATGCGTCTGTCGTTCGACGGGCTCGTGAACGTCTTTCCGCGGCGCGGCTACTGCGTCAGCGAAATTTCGTTCGCGGACATAAAGGACATGCACGAGTACCGCTGGGTGCTCGAGAGCACGTGTCTCGCGAAGGCGATGGAGTGCGCGACGGAGGAGCAGATCGAGAAGCTCGACGGCCTTTCGTACACGGACAGGCTTTTTTACCGCGACGAGGAGCCGCGTTTCTCGCGTACGCCGCAGGAGGAGCCGCGCGACAGCGAGTTCCACATATACCTCGCGGAGATAGCGGGGAACAAGATTATCCACGCGCAGCTCATCGACGTGCTTGAAAAATTGCAGCGTCCGATGCTCTGCGTCGCGGAGGAGAATTATATGTCGCGCGGCGTCGAGGAGCACCACATCCTTGCGGGCATGATACGCGACAAGAAGGCCGACGAGGCGCGCGAGCTGCTGCGCGGCCACATCAACGAGGTTTACGAGCACTGTCTTCGCATCAGCACGATAGCGAAGCTTTTCTAGCGGGAAGGAAATAATCTCGGTTTTATTTCCCCGGGCATACGGCAAGGCGCGCTGAGCGCGGCCTGCTGTTGGAGCTGTGGTCTTTCGCCGGGTGCGGCGGAGCCTATGTTTATTGAATTTCTATATTTCATCACAACGGGAGGTCTTTACATGTACATCGGCAAAAGATACTACGCGAACGGACCGCAGTTCAGCGTCTTCGGAGCGGACAAGGCCGCGGAGATTCACGCGGCGAGCTGCCGCGTGCTCCAGGAGCAGGGCATGGTCGTGAAGCACGAGGGCGCGCGCGAAATGCTGAAGGCCGCGGGGGCGCTGGTCGAGGGCGACAAGGTCTTCGTCTCCGCCTCGCTGGTCGAGCGCGCGCTGAAGCAGCTGCCCTCGCGCATCACACTCTTCGACCGCGACGGGAATCCCGCGATGTTCCTCGAGGGGCGCAACGTCTATTACGGCACCGGCTCGGACACGGTGAACGTGACGGACTTCGAGAGCCGCACGCGCCGCCAGTGGACGAAAGAAGACATAGACGGCGCGCTGCGCCTCTGCGACGCGCTGCCGAACATAGATTTCATAATGTCGATGGGCATCATCTCCGACGTTCCCGTGACGGCGAACACGCGCGAGCAGTACAGCCGCATGATTTTCAACTCGACGAAGCCGCACGTCGTCGTCGCCGACAACGCGGAGGACCTCGAGGACATTTTCCGCATGTACATCGCGGTGCGCGGGAGCGCCGAGGCGCTGCGCCTCAAGCCCTACGGCGTCGTCTACAACGAGCCGACCTCGCCGCTGCTCCACTCGTTCGAAGCTATCGACAAGCTCATCCTCTGCGCGAAATACGGCGTGCCGACGAACTACGCGGCGGGCGGCATGGCGGGGGCGACGACGCCCGTCTCTCCGGCCGGGACGATAGTGCTGAACAACGCGGAGTGCCTCATGGGAATGGTCATACACCAGCTCGCGGCCCCGGGCGCGCCCTTCGTCTACGGCTTCGGCAACTCGCCGATGGATATGCGCACGCTCCAGTGCTGCTACGCGATGCCGGGTGCGATACAGATTCAGAGCGGAATGTGCGAGATGGCGCACTATTACAACCTGCCCTGCTGGGGCGAGGCGGGCAACGGATGCTCGAAGATGTGCGACGCGCAAGCGATAGAGGAGGCGACTCAGTTCATCCAGATGGCGGCGCTCCAGGGCTGCAACATCACGCACGACGTGGGATATCTGGACTTCGGCCTCAGCATTTCGCTCGAGCTGCTCGTCATATCGGACGACATAATTGCGCGCGTCAAAGAGGTGACGGCTGGCGTCGAGGTCAACGAGGCGACGCTCGCGGTAGACGAGATAAAGCACGCGGGCTTTAACGGCAACTACCTGCGCGAGGCCTCGACGCGCAAATCGGCAAAGGAAGGCTGGCGCAGCGACCTCGGCGACTACATGACCTACGAGAACTGGACCGCCGCCGGCTCGTCGTCGATGGAACAGCGCGCGCACGCGAAGGTGAAGAAGCTCATCGCGGAGCACAAGCCGAAGGAGCTCGACCCCGCGGTGAGGAAACAGATAGAGGAAATCGTCCGCAAGGGGTACTAAAAAATATGTCATGCCAGCAATTTTCTGCACCCGATAATGCGGGGTGGGCCCGCTGGCATCTCCGTCGTAAACACTAGTGACGGCAAAGCGGCGTAGTCGCTCCGTTTCTGCCTCTAACGAGTAGGACGGAGGCCCCAGACAGAAAATTTCTGGGGCGACATAATTTGTTTTGTTATTTAGTTGATAGATAAAAATTCTGCCGTGCGGCATTTTTATGAAAGAGAGGGAAACATTATGAAGAATATACGAATCTACGCCTTTCTCCCGCCGTTCGTCCTGCTTACCATAGCGGCGGCCTACAGCCTCGTCATCGGGATGCGCAACGAAACTAAGGCGATAGCCTTCCTGTCGCACCTCCTTCGACATGGCGCTCGACACCTTCGGATGGTTCTACGCGCTCGCGGCGCTGCTCGTCTGCCTGCTGACGCTCTTCCTCATGTTCTCGCGCTACGGCGACATAAAATTCGGCGGCCCGGACGCGCAGCCGGAATACAGCTACTGGAACTGGTTCGCGATGACGCTCTGCGCCGGAATAGCGATCGGCGTAGTCTTCTGGGGCGCGGCGGAGCCCGTCATGCAGTTCATGAACCCGCCGAAGTCCCTCGGCATAGTGCCCTTCTCCGAAGAGGCGGCGCGCTTTTCGCTCGCGCAGATATTCCTCGAATGGACGCTGACGCCCTACGCGATGTACACCGTATGCGGAATATCCTGCGCCTACGCCTTCTACAACATGAAGGCCCCGCGCACGATAAGCTCCGCCTTCATCCCGATTTTCGGCGAGCGCATGAAAGGCTTCTGGGGACAGATCCTCGACGCCTTCATCATCTTCTCGCTCGCGGGCGGCATCGTCACCTCGCTCGGCGAAGGCGTGCTCCAGGTCGCGAGCGGCCTCGACTCGCAGTTCGGCGTGCCCTCGACGCGCGTCTCGTGGGGAATCATATCGCTGCTCATGATAGCGATATACACGGCGTCGAGCTGCGCCGGCATCAAGCGCGGCATGAGATTCATCAGCGACATCAACGGCAAGCTCTTCTTCGTATTCCTCGGCTTCGTCTTCATAGTCGGGCCGACGATATTCAACATCAACCTCGGCCTTGAGGCGCTCGCGAACTACATCGAGTCATTCTTCAGCCGCCACCTCTTCCTCGCGCCGATAAGCGGCGACAGCTTCCCGCGCATCTGGACGCTCTTCTTCTTCGCGATATGGTACGCCTGGGCCCCCGTCACCGGCATGTTCCTCGCGCGCATGGCCTACGGGCGCACCGTCCGCCAGTTCGCCGTCATGAACCTGCTGCTGCCCTCGGCCTTCGGAATGGTATGGTTCACCCTCTTCGGCGGCACCGCGATACACATGGAAGTAGTCCAGAACCTCGGCATAGCGAAGATACTCAGCGAAAAGGGCGTCGAGGCCGCGATGTTCGCCTTCCTCAACTTCCTGCCGCTCGCGAAAATCACAGTCCCGGCCTTCTTCGTCGTCATAGTCCTCTCGTTCTGCACCACGGCGGACGCGATGACCTCGACAGTCGCGATGATGTGCACCACCTCCGACGCGATGAAGGGCGAGGAAGAAGCTCCCGTCATGCTCAAGCTCGGCTGGGGCGTAGTCATGGGGCTCATAGCGTGGATAGTCATAACCTTCGCGAAAATCGACGGCCTGCGCGCGATAGTCTCGCTCGCCGCAGCCCCTGCCGCCCTCGTCGTCGTGCTCCAGGCGATAGCCTCCTACAGGATGCTCAAAAACGACGCGAGCGTAAAACGTTAACCCAACGGCCCTCATTCTGACGCGCGGCCCGGCTTTCCTCCGCTTCCAGCCGGGCCGCGCACTTTTTCGCGCCTTGCGAAAGGGCGTGAAAATTTAGGCAGCATATCTTTCGCAAACCGCGGAGCATAAAAAAACGGCCTTAGCGCAAGGCCGCGAAAACCCCGCGCCCGTCGAAGCGCCGAGTTTTCTTAAACAGCGGGACGAGCGCAAAATAAAAGCAGGGCTTTACGAACATGCGGCGCGGCGCAGACGGCCGCGCGCCGCTACTTTTTTACTCTCTGGGAGATATACACGCCGCTGAGAATCAGCGCGCCGCCCGCTACCGCGAAGGGCGTTATGCGCTCGCCTAGCACGAGCGCGGAAAAGAGCATCGTCAGCGGCGGCGTGATGTAGATAAGGTTGTTCGCCCGCACCGCGCCGAGGTTCCATATCACGATGTTCCACGCCCACGTGCAGAAGGCCGAGGCGAAGACGGCGAGGAAAAGAATATTCGCGGCGACCGCAGGGCGCGCGAGCTGCGCCGGATGCAGCCCGATGACCGGCGTCGCCGCCAGCGCCAGCAGCGAGAGCAGCGTGTAAAAAAGCATCTTGCGCACAATCTGCACCGGCGTATAGTCCGCGCCCGCCCCCTTCACGATAAGGCTGTAGGCCGCGAATACGCAGGCCCCGCAGAGCGCGATGACGTCGCCCAGCGGATTGAGCTTCAGCACGAAATGCCCGTTGCAGATGATGAGGAAAATCCCCGCAAGGCAGAGGACGCTGCCCGCCGCGAAGGCGCGCGAGAGCTTCTCGTTCTTCGTAAAGAAATGCGCCGCGATGCCGGTGATGAGCGGCGCCGTGCCGCCGATGAGCGCGACGTTCGAGGCCGTGCTGTAAGAGAGCGCCGTGTTCTCGCAGAGGAAGTATAGCGTCACGCCGAGCAGCCCCGCCGCGGCGAAACGCAGCTCCTCGCGCAGCCCCGCGCGAGGCAGCGGCCGCGGGCTGAACGCAACGAAAAGCGCGTAAGCGACGGCGACGCGGTAAAGCAGAATCTCCCCCGGCTCAAGCCAGCCCAGCAGATACTTCGTCGATACGAAGGTGACGCTCCAAATAAAAGTAACCGAAGCCGCCAGCCCGTAGCTGAACAGCCGCCCGCACCCCCGAAACTCCAAACCGCCGCCCCCTTACGCCGAAAAACTGAGATTTTCATAATTATACAGCGCGGGGCGGGGCGGTGCTGCGGCCGCCGGCGAATGTCCTACATTACCGCGGCTATGCAATAGATTTACCGATTAACATTCTCCCAACGCACAAACTTTCTTGACCGCAGATGCTTTCCATAATATTATAAAAAAAGCGGCGATTTCGCCTCGCGTTTAAAAAAATATCAGCCGCGGGGGATTTCGCTTTATCTGTTAAACAAGGAGGGACTTTCATGCTCTGCTCTTTTACCTGATGCGACGCGTCAATGCACGTGCAGCATTGCAGCCTTGACGAGCAGAGTACGGAAAGCTCTTCGCTTTCAAAGATATAAGCGCGCCGCGCTCTTCTCGTTAATTTATCTTTTAGAAAAAATCTGAAGGCAGACTGCGTCTTTACAGATAAGACGCTTCACCGCCGTTTCGTGTTTGAGTATGCCCGTCCGAGCTTCTCCTGACATCGGACGGCTTCGGCGCGGGCGGCCTTCCGAAAGATATTTACAAGGCTGTATTTCTCCCAATCGTTACGGAAGGGGTACGGAATTGCCTGCTATTTCGGTAAAAAATATACACTTCGGCTATAAAAATGAAGAAGTCCTGAAAGATCTCAATCTGGAGATCGATTCAGGAGAATTTGTGTGCATTCTGGGAGAGTCGGGCTGCGGCAAGAGCACGTTCCTCCGCTTGATGGCAGGCTTGGCGGAGCCTGAATCGGGCGAAATTCTGATAGACGGGCGCGCCGTGCTCGGCGCGGGGCTCGACAGGGGCGTCGTCTTTCAGGACTACAGCCTTTTCCCGTGGTTCACCGCCGGCAAAAATATTTTGCTCGCGCTTCAGCAGAAGTTTAAGGACGTTCCGAAGGCGGAGCTGAAGGAAAGGGTGCTCCGCGGGCTGAAGGATGTCGGCCTCGACGAATCCATTTACAAAAAATATCCTTTCCAGCTCTCCGGCGGACAGCGGCAGCGCTGCGCTATCTGCCGCGCCTTCACGCTCGACCCGCCCGTTCTTCTGATGGACGAGCCCTTCGGCGCGCTGGACGCGGTGACTCGCGGACATCTCCAGCACATGATTCTGAAGCTGTGGATGAAGGACGGCGAGCACAGAAAGACGATTATTTTCGTAACGCACGACGTCGACGAGGCGATGCTGCTCGCGAACAGGATTTTCGTCTTCGGCGCGGGCGTCGGGCGCGTCGTCTACGATCTCAAGTTCGGCGAGGACAAGCCGCCGCATGAAAAGATGTTTGAAGACCCGGAAATGATAGAGCTGAGAAACACGCTTATGCGTATGCTTCACAGCAATATCGATTTGTAGGGCGCAGAGCTTTGGCGAAAAATTTACCGGCAGACGGTATTTTAACAATAAGAAGGAGAAAAGAAAAATGATCAAGCGTATTGGTGTTCTGGCTGTGGCCGTGCTTATGGCCCTTTCCGCCGCGGCGTTCGCGGCTCCGGCTCCCGTCAAGGTGGCGTATAACCCGGCTACTGGTAATATCCTCGGCTTCATCGCCATAGAGAAGGGCATCGACAAAGAAGAAGGCGTCGCGATGGAACTCGTTCCCTTCACGAACTCGACAGACGCGCTTGGCGCGCTTCAGGCAGGCAAGGTCGATGTCGCCGTATCGTTCGGCACCGCCGCGCCGCTGACCTTCGTCACAAAGGGCGCGGACTTCTGCATCTTCGGCGGCTACGTCTCCGGCGGTATGCCCGTCTACGCAAAGCCGGACTTCGACTATAAAGGAATGGAGTCCTTCGTAGGCAAGAAAATCGCCGTCGCGCGCATGTACACGCCGGACATCGTCTGGCGCGGCGCTATGATGCGCGCTGGCTACGACCCGTCGAAGGACTGCACCATCATGGAATTCAAGAAGCCCGCGGACGTGCTCGCCGCCGTTAAGGCCGGCAAGGCCGACGTAGGCATCGGCACGAACTCGACCTATCTCCAGGCGCTCGCGGGCGGCCTCAAAATCCTCACCTGGACGAACGACCTTGACCCGATGCACGTCTGCTGCCGCCCCGTCTGCCAGAACAGCTGGATAAAAGAGAAGCCGGAAGAGGTAAAGGCTTTCCTCCGCGCTTGGATACGCGCCGAGGCCTTCCTTCTCGACAACCAGGAAGAATGCGTGAAAATCAACGAGAAGTACCTCAAGCTCGACGAAGAGCAGTCGCGCATAATGCTGCTTGAGACGAACCAGGTGTTCGAGTCCGACCCCAAGAGCAACGGCGTCCGCTACATGTGGGAGCTGCTCGGTAAGCTCAACTACGCCGAGACCGAAGGCATCGACGTCGAGAACCACATCAACGCCGCGCTTTACAAGGAAGCCCTCGACGAGCTTCAGCAGAAAGAGCCCGACAACAAGCGTTATAAAGAATTCGCGGAGCGTTACGTAAAGTACAACCAGTAACCGGCGGACACGATGAAAAAATCGCAATCTGTTTTGCGCGGATACGGGAACACGGTGGCCATCATCGTGTTCCTTTTTGCCGCGTACACGCTGGCGACGGAGCTCGGAGCGCTGGACAGAATGTTCTTCCCGACGCCTTCGATGATAGGAGAGGCGCTCTGGGACGCGAGGCCGCGGCTTATCGCGTCGTTCTTCAGCTCGATGGGGCTGCTGATTCCGGGATATTTCATCGGCGCGTTCTGCGGCATAACGCTCGGCATAATAATCGGCCTGCACCCTAAGGCGAACCAGGCGCTCCAGCCGATTATCTTCATGCTGAGCCCCCTGCCGCCGTCGATGCTGACGCCCTACTTTATAGCGATTATGCCGACGTTCTACATATCGTCCGTTGCGGTCATCTTCATGGGGAGCTTCTGGCCCTTCCTGAGCGGGACCATCAGCGGCATCGTGCTGATAGATCAGAAATATCTGGACAACGCCAAGGTGCTCGAAATGTCCGGCTGGCGCAAGCTGCTGTTCGTAATCATGCCCGCGGCCTCACCGCTGATTTTCAGCGGCGCGGCGACGGCGCTGAATTTCTCGTTCATATTGCTCACCGTCGCAGAGATGTTCGCGACGGACTCAGGGCTCGGACATTTCGTGCAGTATTACGCCGACTTCTCCGATTACGCGCGCGTCATAGCGGGGCTGCTCGTCACCATGGCGGTCTTCGTCGCGATAATGCTGGTGTTCGACCGTTTCAAACGCAAAATGCTCTTCTGGATGATCGGCGAGGACGCGGAATCGTAGCGCGCCCTTCGTTCCGGATGGCTGAGGAGGTATCTTCAACTTGAAAAAAATACGCATAGGCTGCGGCTCCGGCGGCTGCACATGGGAACGGCTGGAGCCTAATATAGAGCTTCTTGAAAAAGGCAGGCTGGACTACATCGTCTTTGAATGCCTCGCCGAACGCACAATCGCGGCGGCGCAGAAGGAGAAGCTGAAAGACCCGACAAAAGGCTACAACCCCATGCTCGAAGAGCGCATGACGCGCGTCCTTCCGCTCGCGAAGCGTTTCGGCACAAAAATCGTCTCCAACATGGGCGGAGCGAACCCGCCCGCGGCCGTCGACGCCATCGTGAAAATAGCGCGCGAGCAGAACGTTCACGGCCTTAAGATAGCGATGGTGCGCGGCGACGACATCATGGACAGAATCAAAGATTATTACGCTGCGCCGCTCTGGGACAGGGAGGGCACGCTCGCGTCGCTTGACGGCTGCATCATCTCCGCAAACGTATATCTCAGCTCGGACCCGATATGCGAAGCTCTCGACCAAGGCGCGAACATAGTCATCACAGGCCGCGTCGCAGACCCCGCGCTCTTCGTCGGGCCGCTGAAGCACGAATTCGGCTGGAACGACAGCCAGCGGGACAAACTCGGGCAGGCGCTCCTGCTCGGTCATCTCATGGAGTGCGCCGCGCAGCTCACCGGCGGATATTACGCCGACCCCGGATTTAAGGACGTACCTGACCTTCACAGCCTCGGCCAGCCGATAGCGGAAATAGACGAAAGCGGAGACTTCCTCATCTCGAAGCCGGAAGGCTCGGGCGGCCTCGTATGCGTCGACGTATGCCGCGAACAGCTGCTCTATGAAATCGGAGATCCATCGCACTACATCACGCCGGACGGCATAGCGGACTTCTCGCGCGTCACCTTCGAGCAGAAGGGCGAGAATCTCGTCCTCGCGCGCGGCGCGTCGTCAAAGGGACTGACCGACACCTGGAAGGTGAACATCGGTTATCAGGACTGCTGGGTCGGAGAAGCAGAGATAAGCTTCGGCGGGACAAACGCGATGGCCCGCGCACGGCTAGCAGCAGACATCGTGCGAAAGCGCATGGAAATCACGGGTGCTAAGCCAGACGAATTCCGCGTCGACTACATCGGATATAGTTCGCTGTACGGCGAGGACATCTCCGGCAGATATACGCCCGCGCCTCACGGCGAAATCCGCCTGCGTATCGCTGCGCGCGGCAAGACGAAGGAATCCGTGACGAAGGTCGTGCGCGAAGTGCAGTGCATGTACATCAACGGCCCTGCCGGGAGCTCCGGCATAACGAGCGATGTCGACCAGATGCTCTCCGTTGAAAATATCCTGATCCCGAAAAAAGATGTAAAGACGAGCATCGAATGGCGCGAGGTATAAAAACAATGGACAAAAAGATACGTTTAGGCGATATAGCCCACGCGCGCACAGGCGACAAAGGCAACAGCTGCAACATCTGCGTCATACCGTACGACAACGCCGACTATCCGATGCTGAAGGAAAAGCTCACGGCGGAGCGCGTAAAAGAATGGTATCACAGCATATGCCGCGGCAAAGTGACGCGCTACGAGGTCGATTCCGTGTGCGGGCTGAATTTCGTGCTGGAACAGTCGCTCGGCGGCGGCGTCACGCGCAGCCTCGCGATGGACAAACACGGTAAAGCGCTCGGCATGGCGTTACTGGAGATGGAGATTTAGAAACTCTGCGCAAAAAAACAAAACGGCCGCCCCGATGTCAGACGAGGTGGACGCTGTTTTATCTATGCTCGCCGCGCGGTCTGCGCGGCGTTGTCGTCTAATCCGTAATAATTTCCCTGAACCTTCTGTGCTGCCAGAGCCACTGGCCGGGGTTGGCGCGGATCATTTTTTCGTAGACTTCGTTCATGCGGACGGTGAGGTATTTGATGGCTTCGTCGCGCGAAAGTGGGTTCGGGGCGGGTCGAGCGGCGGGCCCATTTTTATTGCGAATTTGAAGGGCTCGATGCGGCGCAGGGCAAAGGGCATAAGCGGCGCGCCAGTGAGGACGGAGAAGGCGGCGGGGCCGGTGGCCGTGCCGGTCTCGTGTCCGAAGAAGGGCGCTTTGAAATCGTCGTCGCCGTGCTGGTCGGCGAGCGCGCCGAAGCATGCCGATTTTTCTTGAGCAGCGATATGACGCGCATCATGGGCGCCTTTTTGTCGATGGTCTGGAGGCCCGAGGTCGCGCGAAGCGTCGCTATGAGCTCGCGCTGGAAGGGGCTGTCGGAGTTGCGCACGACGCCGCAGAAGGGCCAGCGGCGCGAGAACCACGCGGGCGAGAGCTCCCAGTTGCCGAGGTGCGCTGAGAATATCACGATGCCCTTGCCGCGCGCGAAGGCGTTTTCTATGTGTTCCGTGCCTTCGACGCTGACGGCCATGCGGTCGATGAGCGTCGGGTCGTGCTGCCACGCGAGCAGCTCGACGCCGGTCCATATCATGTTCTCGTAGGATTCGGCGAGTATGCGCTCGCGCTCGGCGCGGCTTTTTTCCGGGAAGCAGAGCATTATGTTGCGGCGCGCGACGTCTTTGCGGATGCCGAGGAGTTTGACGAGCGCGATGAGCGGCAGCGCGAGGGCCTTGGCCCGCCAGCCTGGGCGTATGCTCCGCGCGAAGGCCATGAAGGCGCGCACCTGCATGTCGGTTATTTTTTTCTTCTCTCTTCGTTCATTCGCCTGCCGCCTTTCGGGGTGTCGGTGTTCTGCGCCGCAAAAGCGAGGGGAGGCTTCCGCCTCCCGCGCTTTACCTTCGCTGTGTTTGCGTGCGTTACTTAAATTTTATGAGGCGGAAGTCTTTCTTTCCGACGTTGAGCTGCGCGTAGCGCCCCGCGAGGAGGTCATCTTCCGTCAGGCGGCGGCCCGCGTCGGCGATTTTTTCGCCGTTGAGGTAGGCCCCGCCCTCTTTGATTTTTTTCTTCGCATTGCCTTTGGAGTCGCAGGCTCCGCAGAGGACGAGGAGGTCGGTTACTCCCGCGGTCTCGGCGAGGTCGGCCTCGGCGCATGGGATTTCAGCGGAGAGCGTGTCTAGGACTTCCTGCGAGGCGTCTTTGATGCTGGCCTCGCCGAAGAGCACGGCGCTCGCGTCGCGCACGCGCTTCGCGGCTTCTTCGCCGTGGACGCGGCAGGTCATCTCCCACGCGAGCTCCTTCTGCGCGCGGCGCAGGTGCGGGGCCTTCGCGTGTTCGTCGAGCAGCGCCTTTATCTCGTCGAGCTCGCGGAAGGTGAAGAGCTTGAAGAGCTTTTCAAGGTCCTTGTCGTCGACGTTGATCCAGAACTGGTAGAACTTGTAGACGCTGGTGCGCTCCGCCGAGAGGTAGACGGCGCCGCTTTCGGATTTGCCGAATTTCTGTCCCTGCGCGTTGAGGAGCAGCGGGAAGGTGATGCCGTAGCACTGCCCGCCGGATTTTTTGCGCGTGAGGTCCATGCCCGCGATGATGTTGACCTGCTGGTCGTTGCCGCCCATCTGGAGCGTGCAGCCGTATTCGTTGTAGAGGTGGTTGAAGTCGAAGGCCTGGAGCAGGATGTAGGAGAGCTCGGTGTAGGTTATCGACTTGTCGGGGTCGAGGACGCGGCTGCGGACGTATTCGCGGTTGACGAGGAAGCTGACGGTGAAGTATTTTCCCGTGTCGCGCAGGAATTCTATGTAGTTCTCGTTTTTGAGCCAGTCGTTGTTGTTTACGAGCAGCGCGCTGTTTTCGCCGCTGTCGAAGTTGAGGAAGTGGCGGAGCTGGTTCGCTATGCAGGAGACGTTGTGGAGTATCTGCTCTTCGGAGAGCAGGTTGCGCTCGGCGCTTTTGCCGGACGGGTCGCCTATGCGTCCCGTGCCGCCGCCCGCGATTGCGATCGGGCGGTGTCCGAGGCGCTGGAGCCACGCGAGTCCCATTATGGCGACGAGGTTGCCGACGTGGAGGCTGTCCGCGGACGGGTCGAAGCCTATGTAGCCGGTGACCATGTTGTTTTTGAAGTGTTCTTCAAGCTCCTCGTTGTGGCTCGTCCACTCGACGAAGCCGCGATCCCTCAAAACCTGCAGCGCGTTTGTGTGCATCGGTTATAAAACCCTCCTGAGTTTATTTTGCATGATTATACCAGTTGATGCGCCCCGAGAGCGGCTTTTCCCAGACTACCATGACGCGGCCGAGCCTCTGGAGCACGCCGCCGAAGGAATCCGCTATCTCCTGGTCGAAGGGGCTTATCGAAAATTCCGGCTGGAGCGGCTCGGGGTCGCTCTCCGCGCCCCACGAGTAGTCGTCCGCGCCGCCGTAGAAGTCCTGGTCCTCTTCCTGTTCGAGGAAGGAGCTCATCTTCGTCATCTCGGACAGCGCCTTGCCGACGCGCGGAAGGTCCGCGAGCAGCCAGCCGACGGCCTCCTCGTCCTTGGCGAGGAATTTCGAGAGCGCTGCGCCGGAGGCCACCGACTGCGGCGACGCGAGGCCGAGCACCGCCGTCCCGCCGCGCCCCGCGCCTATGACGGAGAAGGGCACGCTCGCCGAGCCGCCGAACTCGAAGCCCTCGACCGTCTCCGGCTCGACGCCGTAGAAGAGGCCGTTCCAGAAGGCGCCGACGAGCTCGCGCATCAGCTCCGGCCTGCCGGAGAATTCGGCGAGGAGGCCGGGCAGCGAGAACCATAATATTTTATTCTGTCCGCCGAGCGAGAGGATGGTGCGCCCCTCGAGTATCTCGCGTATCTGCGCGTCGCTGAGGCCGAGCCCTTCGGCGAAGAGCCTGACGTGCGAGAGCGGGAAGGGCCATTCACCGGAGCCTTCTTTGAGCTGCGGCAGGCTGAAGCCAGCGGAAAGGAGCAGAGGCTGCGGAAGCACGCAGTCGGATACGTCCCATTTCTGCACTTTGAGCGCGGCGTTCAGGTACGCCTTCACAGCGGCGCCGAGGTTCACGAAGGCCCAGCGCGCTTCGCCGGGCTGCGTCTCGTCCCCGGGCTCGCGCCACGCGGCTTCGACGGTCAGCGGGAGCTTCTCTTTTGATTTTTTCGACAGCTCGCCGCCGTCGCATATCTCTATGTGCGCGGGCCATGACTCCTCGCGCGTCCATTTTTTGTGCTTCAGGCCGCCTTCGCCCTTGTCGAAGGAGACCATTTTGTGCAGCGCGGGGAGCTCAGCCGCGAGTAATGTGTTTTTGCCTATGACGGCGTAGTAGAAGGGCTCGGACAATTTTTCGGAGCGCACGGCGAATACGCCGTCCGCGCCCTCGGCGCTCTCCGTCCCGAAGGCCGCGTCGAGCGGCGCGGGAAGCGCGCCCTTTTGCAGAAGCTTCGTCTCTTCGTCCGTGAAGCGCGCCGCGCAGTAGACGGCGGCGGCTCCGTCGGCCCCGCGCTCAAGCAGCACGGCGGCCTCTTCGGCGAGCGCCGCGGCCGCGAGCACCGCGCCGCGCGGCGTGTCGCTCTTCAGGTGGGCGTATATGCCGTCTGTGAGGAGCGAGGCTAGGACGACCGGATAGTGGTGTTCCTTGGTCTCAAGCAGGATATAGGGGGCCGTCCCGCCGGGCTCGGGGATGTAGGCGAGAGGCTCCTTCACGCCGCGCATCGGCCACAGGTATAAAAACGCTGCGGCTGCGGCGACTGCCGCGGCGATTCCGACCGCGGCCGCTATGTACTTGAATTTCGCGCCCATAGAGCAATTCCTTCCTTTTCTGCCGCGCGGGCCGCCCTACTTCTTTTCCTCCGGCGCGCCGCCGAGCGCGGCGGCGGTCTCAAGCAGGGTGCGCGCGGATATGAGCAGCGGCATGATGTTGCGGTACTGCTCTTCGTTCTTTATCAGTGTCTCCCTCATCGCGTCGGTGCGCTCCGATATGAGGTTCAGCACGCTTTCGACGTCCTTCGGGTTGAAATCTATCCTGTCGAGTATGCGCTTCGAGATTTCCGGCATCGCGGCCTTCTCCGGAGCCGGGGCCGTGAGGTCTATCTCGTCGCCTATCGCCGGTATGCGCGTCGAGTATCCCGCGTCGCGCAGGCCGAGCGCGAGCGACTCCGCAGACTTCGGTTCGCCGTGGACGACGACGAAGCGCGCTTTTTTTCGTGAAGAGCGACGCCCATCTCAGAAGGTCGTCGCGGTCTGCGTGCGCGGAGAAGCCGTTGAGCGTGTGGAGCTGCGCCTTGACGGAGATTTCCTCGCCCGCTATGCGCACCGTCTTCGCGCCGTCGACGATGCGGCGGCCCAGCGTGCCGTAGGCCTGGTAGCCGACGAAGAATACGTGCGTGTCTTTTTTATAAAGGCTGTGCTTGAGGTGGTGCATTATGCGGCCGCCGGAGCACATGCCGCTGCCGGCGAGCACTATGCCGTCGTCCATCGCGTTTATCGCGCGCGACTCCTCCGCTGTGCGGATGAAGCTGAAGCCGCGCGGCTCGAAGGGGTCGTCGCCGCTCGCGAGCATCTCCTTCAGCTCGCGCGAGAGCAGCGTCTCGTGCTCGGAGTATATCTCCGTCGTCTTGACGCCCATAGGCGAATCGAGGTAGATGTTCGCCATCTTCAGGTCGGGGAGTTTTTTCTGCAAAAGCTTGAACTCGTAGAGCATCCTCTGCGCGCGGTCGACGACGAAGGTCGGTATCAGCACCTTGCCGCCCGCGCGGACGGCGGCCTCCATCGCCTGCTGGAACTCGGCGCGGGTATCCTCGAGCGACTTGTGCAGCCTGTCGCCGTAGGTCGACTCGATGAGCACAAAGTCGGCCTCTTCGACGACTGCGGGCGGCTTTTCGATAACTCCGTCGAGCGGCCCGAGGTCGCCGGAGAAGACGACCTTCACGGGCTTCTCCATGCCCTCTTCGGAAATCCACGTCTCTATGATGGCGCTGCCCAAAATATGGCCCGCCTCGCGGAAGCGCACGCCGAGCCCCGGAAGTATCTCGACTACCTCGTCGTAGGGTATCGGGCTGCGGTAGGCGAGCGCGTCTTCGACGTCCCGCTCGCTGTAGAGCGGCTCGACGGGCGGCAGCCCCTTGCGCGCGTTCTTGCGCGTGCGCCACTCCGCGTCTTCCTTCATGATGCGCGCAGAGTCACGCAGGAGCACCTCGACGAGCTCCGCCGTCGCGTGCGTGCAGTATATCTTGCCTTTGAAGCCGAGCTTGACGAGCAGCGGAATCCTTCCGCTGTGGTCTATGTGCGCGTGCGTGAGCAGCACGGCGTCGATTCCGGTGGGGTCGTATGGGAAGCTCTCGCCCTCGTGACGCTCCTCGTCCGCCCCCTGGTGCGTTCCGCAGTCGACGAGCACTTTGTACCCAGCGGTCTCTATCATGTAATTGGAGCCGGTGACTTCTCCGGCAGCGCCTAGTATCCTGAGCTTCATGAGCAAGCGCCCTCAGGCTCCCACCTTTCGCGTAAGAATTATAACAACATTCCCTTATTATTCTACCCTCTGCGCGGGCACTTCACAACGTATGACGGTGCCTATTCCGACCGTCGATTTTATCTCTATCGTGCCGCCTGCGAGGCGGATGCGTTCGCTCATGTTCGAGAGGCCGCGGTGGCCGCGCACGCGCAGCTCCCTAAAATCGCCGGAGACCGGGACGGCGAAGCCCTCGCCGTTGTCCTTGACCGTCATCACTATTCTGTCGGCTTCGCGCGAGAGCGAGACCTTAACGTCGCTCGCCCTGCCGTGGTGGACGGAGTTGTTGATGGACTCTTGCGCGACGCGGTAGAAGGCGAGGCAGAGCTGCGGCTGCACCTCCTCGTCCTCGTCCCACTCGCCCGATATGTCGAGCTCTATCTCGACGCCGAGCTGGGCGGACATCCTGTTGCAGAGTTCCGTCAGCGAATGACGCAGGCCGAGGTCGAGCCACGGCGGCGTCAGGTCGTTGCAGAGCTCGCGCAGCTCTTTGACGCCGATCATAGCGACGCGTTCAGCGCCGGAAAGGCTTGCGACGACCGACGGATTGTCCTGGAGGTCGTTCTTGAGCAGGCGTAGCCGCTGGACGAGCGCCGTCGCGTCCTGAAGCGGGCCGTCGTGGATTTCGCGCGAAATCCATTCGCGCTCGTCTTCCTGTATCTTGACTATGTCGGTGACGTAGTCGCGCTGAAGCTTTTCCTTTTCAATCGCAGACTGCGCGAGCAGCGCGAAGGTCGAGCGCAGCTGCCGCAGCTCGGGCACGGCCCCCGGCGCGTCGGGCGCGGGCATATCGCGGCCGAAGGAGAGCGAAAGTATCTCGCGGTCGAGCCGGCGCAGCGGCAGTATGACCTTGTAGTAAAGCAGGAATATCGCAAGCAGCGTGAAAGCCGCGAGCGCCGCCATGACGAAGGGCCACAGCGAGACGAGCAGCACCATCGTGCCGAAGAGCATCTCCCACGAGACGGCGCCGATGATGTAGATGTTTTCGTTGGCTATATCGTAGCGCACGCCCGTGTAGTACGAGCCTATCTTGTCGTGTATCTTGACCGGCGTGCGCGAGTTGAACGAGTCTTTCCACTTGTAGAGGAATTCTATCTCTCCCGGAGACTCGTATATTATCGCGCCGTCCTTGTGAAACACCGCGAAGAGGCCGGGGATGTCCATTTCGCTCAGAAGCTGCCCCATCGAGGCCGCGTCGCCCTCGGCGACGCCCCTGCCGCCCGCGCGGATGTTCCACTTCTGCGAGTCGAGGCGCGCCGCGACGCTGTCGACGAGGTTCTCGACGTAGTTGCCGGAGACGGCGCGCATCGTGCTCTCGAACTGGTTATATACCACCCACGCGAGTATCAGCGCGAGGAAGGCCGGTATGAAGATCGCTATGATGAGCTGATAGAGAAGTCCCCGCTTCTTCACTTCAGTCTATGAGTTCCTCGATCGTTACGATCCCGTATTTTATCGCGAGCAGCATGGCCTCCGTCTTGTTTTTCGCCCCGAGCTTGTCGTATATCGAGGCGAGGTGTGTCTGCACCGTGCGTTCGCTTATGAAGAGCTTCGCCGCTATCTCCTTGCCCGAGAGGCCGCGCGCCGCGAGCAGAAGCACCTCGCGCTCGCGCACGGAGACCGGCTCCGGCACGAAGTTGTCGCCGCCCTCGACGGCGCTCGCCACCTCGCTGTCGAGGTAGAAGCCGCCGCGCGCCGCGATGCGTATCGCCTTCGAGAGCGTATCCATCGTCGCGGTCTTCAGCAGGTAGCCGCGCGCCCCCGCGCGCAGCGCCGCAAGCACATACTGGTTCGCGTCGTAAGACGTGAGCATCAGCGCCGCCGTCTGGATGCCCGCGTCGCGCGCCATGCGCGCTATCGTTATTCCGTCGAGGCCGGGCATACGTATGTCGAGCAGCGCGACCTGCGGGCGCAGGGCCTTTATCCCCGCCCATGTGGATTCGCCGTCGGCGTACTCCCCGACGACCTCGAAGTCCGGCTCCTTGGAGAGATAGCCCTTCATGCCCTCTCTCGTAAGCGGATGGTCGTCGGCTAAAACTATCGTTATCGACATCCTGTTCAGCTCTCCTCTCCGGCGTCCGGCCCGCCCGCCGTCCGCCCTATTGAATCGAAAAAATGTCGCGCGGCAGCGTCGCGGGGTCCACCCAGACGCTTTCAACTCCCGACTCCGCCATGATGGCGCGCGCGAGCTCGTCGGGATAGGGATAAAGATAGAAAACCTTTTCGCAGCCGGCGTTGATGAGCGCCTTCGTGCAGTAGACGCACGGCTCGTGCGTGCAGTAGAGCCACGAGCCCGCCGTCGAAGTGCCCGCCGCCGCGGCCTGCGCTATCGCGTTTATCTCGGCGTGCGAGCCGCGGCAGATTTCGTGGCGCTCGCCCGACGCTATACCGAGCTGCTCGCGGAGGCAGCCGACGGCCTCGCAGTGGCTGACGCCGCGCGGCGCGCCGTTGTAGCCGGTGCTCAGTATCTGTTTGTCGCGCACGAGCACCGCGCCCACGCGCCGCCGCAGGCACGTGCTTCTGCTCGCCGCCACCTGCGCCATGAGAAGAAAGTAAACGTCCCATTCCGGTCTGCCAGTCATGCCGCGTCACCGCCTTTCACATTTTTTATTATATAGTCATAAAGTTGAAATACGCTCGCCCCGGCGCTGATTTATGCAAAAATCCCCTGTTTCGCGCCGTTTTCCGCCTATCTTCCCGCCGCGGCGGTCTTTATTATCCTTATCACGAGCTCGCGCAGCTCGGCCGGGTCGTGCGTCCCGGCGCGCGCGCAGGCCTTCGCGCTTTCGCCGCAGACGAGGCAGCGGCGCGGCGGCAGCCCCATGTCGAGGCGCGAGAGCTGCCCTTCGGCGGTGTGTACGTCTATGTCGAGGATTCTTCCCGCCTCCATGCTGTTCTCCGCTTCGACGGCCGCGCGCTTGAGCGCGCCCGCGTCGTAGCTTTTGCCGTCGAAGGCCCCCTGCCAGCAGAGCCCCGCGCCGTTGTCGAGGTAGTGTTCCTCGAAGGGCGCGGCCCCCGCGCAGGCGAGCAGGAAGCGGCGGCAGTCTTTTATTATCGTTATGTCGCCAGGCACGCGCTTCGGAAAGCCGGGGACGTTGAGCCCTATCTGGCAGACGAAGGCCCCTTCGCGCGAGGCGAGCATTCTTTTCTGGCATGCGGCGCGTTCGTCGCGTCCGGACAAAACTTCTTCGAGAGGCGTCATTGCGCAGCCCTCCTGAGCCTCGCCGCGGCCTCTTCGCCGCGCGGGCTTTTCAGATAATCGAGCGTGACCTGCGGAAGCAGCGCTTCGAGCCCCTCCGCGCCCTCCGCAGTCATCGCGCGGACGCGCGAGGCCGAGACCGGCGCGCCTCCGCTTTCCTTTCTTGCGATTTCCACGACTTCGCAGCCGTATTCCGGAAGAATTTTTTTCAGCGTTTCATTGTAGAGCGCCGTGACGGCGCAGAAGGGCTCCGTCCCGACGAAGCGGCGCGTCACGCCGAGCGCTGGGACGAAGAGCCGTCCGAAGAGCCGCGCGTCTAGCTCCGCCTGCTCGGCGGCGACGGGCAGCTCGCCGCGGTCCTTCAAGAAATATGTCGGGAAGGTCGCCTTCGAGACGGCGTAGCTGCCGCTCGCTATGACGCGGACGTTGGGGATGTGCGCCGTCCCCTCGCGCACGAGCGCGAGCCTGTCGGCGAACGGGAAAGCCGAGGCGTCCTCCTCGACGACTATTACATAAAATACCGGGCACTGTCTCGCGCCCTCTTCTATGAGGAATTGATGTCCGAGCGTGAACGGGTTGCAGTTCATGACGGCGGCCCCGGCCCGCGGGCCGTTCTTCGCGCGTTCCGCCTCGAGCATCGCGCGGTATTCGTTCACGCCGGGCGCGCCGCATTCCATGAGGACGGAGTTTTTCGACGCGGCGAGCTCGCGGAAGCCGAGCGCGGAAAATTTCGGCGCGGCCTCGGGCTTTGTGTAGATGAAGAATTTATAGCGCCCTTCGGCGCGCGCGGCGCTCATTAGCGCCGATATGACCTGTCCGGAAAGGCCCGCCTCGCGCCACTCGGACGACGCGGCGACCATTTTTATGACGGAGCCCTCGAGGCTCGCCGTCGCGATTATGTTTTCGTCGCAGTCCTCGGCGAGCGCCGTGCAGTCCGGCGCGCCCTCGAAGACGAGGCCCGCCTCGGCGAGCAGGCGTTCCACCGCGCGGCGCTCGAACCGGTCAAGCTTTTTCGTCACGCGGCACGTTACGCCGTACATCCTTGTCAGTCCTTCGAGAGCTTCCGCTTTACTATCTCGCCGATGGCGGAGCGCGGCATCTGCGAGATGAATTCTATGATGCGCGGCACTTTATAGTACGAGAGCTTCTGCTTGCAGTAGTCGATGAGCTCCTTCGACGAGACCTTGTCGCCGTTCCTGAGCACGACGAAGGCCTTGACTATCTCGCCGCTTATCGAGCGCGGCACGCCGATGACGGCGGCCTCCTTTACGGCAGGGTGCTCCTCGAGCGTGCGCTCGACCTCGCGCGAGTAGACCTTGAAGCCGCCGACGAAGATTACCTCCGTCGTGCGCCCGACGAGGTAGAGATAGCCGTCCTCGTCGAAGCGGCCTATGTCGCCGGTGCGGAACCAGCCGCCGGCGTCGAAGCGCCCTTCGGTGAGCTCCGGGCTGCGGTAGTAGCTTTTCGCGACGCTCGCGCCGCGTATCCAGAGCTGTCCCTCGCTGCCGGCTGGCATGACCTCGCCCGCGTCGCTGCGGATCTGCGCCTCGACGCAGGAGATTATCGTGCCGACGCTTTCGGGCTTCGACTTGTCGAGCCCCGGCGTGAGCGCGACGACCGACGAGGCCTCCGTGAGGCCGTAGCCCTGTATGACGTGGGTGTTCAGCGCCTGCTCGGCGCGGCGGCGCAGCGCGCAGGGCAGCCTGTCCGCGCCCGAGAGGACGCACTTGATTTTTGTAGGAGCGGCGGCCCCGCGCATGACGGCGGAGACCATCATCGCGATCACGGTCGGCACCGCCATGACTATCGAGACCTCGGCCTTGCGTATCGCGTCCATCGAGGCCTCGACGGGCATGAACGACGGCAGAATCACCTGGCGCGCCGCCTTCACGAGCGGCAGCAGGGCGCCGCAGACGAAGCCGAAGGCGTTCGAATTCGGCAGCGCGTTGAGGATGACGTCGTCCTCGTCGAGCATGTCTATATGGTTTACGCAGCTTTCTATGCAGGCGAGAAGGTTCGCGTGCGTGAGCGGCACGGCGTTCGGCTCGCCCGTAATGCCGGAGGTGTAGAAGATTACCGCGGTGTCGGGGTCTTCCTCGTCGCAGGGGCGGCCCGGTATGTTGTCTTCGAGGCTGTCGAGGCTTATCGCCGAGCATGGGATGCCGTCCTCGGATATGAGCGGCACGAGCTCGTCGCAGCCGCGCGAGGTGAGCACCGCGAAAACGTCGGCGTGGTGAAGCTGGCGTATCAGCGGCGTGTAGCCAGAGCGCGGGTCTATGAGGACGACCGCGCCGCCCAGCCGCCAGACGGCGACCGCCGTCGCGAGAAGTATCGGGCTGTTCGGCGTCAGCAGCGCGAGGCGCTGTCCCCGCTTGAAGTTGCTGGTCTTCAGCCGCTCCTCGCATTCCTCGATGAGCTCGAGGAACGCGCCGCGCGACCACCACGTCTTCTGCCACCAGATGAACGGCTCGGCGGGCAGCCGGTTGAGATTATCGCGTATTATCGTTTCAAGCCTGCTGGAAGACAAAATATATCAACTCCAGAAGTATAGAAATCTATTTTAATTTCCCGAGAGCGTGAGCGCCATGTAGGCCTCCCACGCGGCGGAGAACGGAAGCATGCTTTCGGGAACGTCGTAGCGCGGATGATGGAGCGGATACTCGAGCCCCGTGCCTAGCAGCATGAAGACCGAGGGCACGTTGTGCGTGAAGAACGAGAAATCCTCGCCCGAGAGCAGCGGGCGCTCCAGCATGTTTATGCCGTCCTCCCCGAAAAAAGGAACCCCGATACGGAGGATGTCTTCCAGCATATCGAGGTTGTTTTCAATCTGTGCGTAGTTGCGGGTGTACTCGACCGACGCGAGGCCGCGCAGCGCCTTTGCGATGGCGGGGGCGACGGTCTCTATGCGGCTCTGGACGAAGTCGCGCGTCTTGGGGTTGAAGGCGCGCAGGGTGCCCCAGAGGTTCGCCTGCTCGGGGATGACGTTGTAGGCCGTTCCGGACTCTACCTGCCCGAACGATACGACGACGGCCTCGCGCGGGTCCACCTCGCGCGAAAGCATCGCCTGTATCGTGATGATTATGTTCGCGGCTATCGTGACGGGGTCCACCGTCATGTGCGGCTCGGCGGCATGGCCCGCGGTGCCGCGGATATCTATATGTATCCTGTCGGAGAGCGCCGTCATGACGCCCTTTTTGGTGTAAAGCTCGCTGTAGGGGAGCTCGGGCGTCCACGCGACGGCGGCGCACCGGCCTATGTCGAATTTCTCTATGATGTGGTTCTCGGTCAGCGTCTTCGCACCGCTGCGGCCCTCGCCGGCGGGCTGGAAGAGGAATACGACGCGCTGCGTCAGCTCGTCGCGGTGCTCCGCGAGCACAGCCGCGGCCCCGAGCAGCGCCGCCATCTCGGCGTCGTGTCCGCAGGCGTGCATGACGCCGGGCATACATGACGAGAACGGCAACCCCGTCTGCTCCTCGGCGGCGACGCCGTCCATAGTCGCGCGAAGCATGAGCGCGGAGCCGGGGATGTCGCTGCCGAGGACACCCACGACGGCGGTCGGCATCGCGTAGCCCGTGATGACCTCCATGCCCGGGATTGATTTCAGCACTCCGGCGACCTTCGAGGCGGTGATGTTCTCCTCGAAGGCGAGCTCGGGGAATTGGTGGAAGTCCCTCCGCCAATCCTGCATGTCGCTGTAAATCCGTTCCGCCCCTTCAAGGAGCGACGCTCCCAACGCTGAAAGTTCCGTCTGATCCCTCATGCTCGCTCTTCCTTCCGTAAAACGAAGCCACTAACCCGATTTTTTTGATAGTTTATCACAAAACGCGCTTGATGAAAAATCCGAAGCCGCGCGCGCCCGCATCTGACGCGGCGGCGCGGGAAATAGTACAATATGCGCGTCGGGAGGCGATGAACATGACGGAGCCGCAGAAGGGAGCCGCGGCGGTTTTTCTCTCTTACATTTGGTGGGGCTCGATGCCGCTCTACTGGAAGCTGCTCGAGCGCGTGCCGTCGCTCGAGATACTCGGGCACCGCGTAGTATGGTCCGCCGTCTTCATGGCGTTCGTGCTCTCCGCCGCGCGCGGATGGCGGGAGGCCTTCGCCTTCGTCCGCCGCGAGCCGCGCGCTTCGCTCTGGCTTGCGGGCGGCGGCTTCCTCATCACCTTCAACTGGTGGCTCTACATCTGGGCCGTCAACTCCGGACAGGTGCTCGAAACGAGCCTCGGCTACTACATGAACCCGCTGCTCTCAATGCTCTTCGGCTGTCTCTTCTTCGGCGAGCGGATGCGCGGCGCGCAGAAGGCGGCGCTCGCGCTCGCAGCCTCCGGCGTCGCGGTGCAGGTCGCGGCGCACGGCTCCGTCCCCGCCGCGGGCGCTGGGCTCGCGCTCTCGTTCGCCCTCTACGGCGTGCTCAAGAAGAAAATCCCCGCCGACCCGTCCGTCTCGCTCTCCATAGAGACCTTCGCCGTCGCGCCCCTCGCGCTCGCGTGGCTCGCATGGCTCGAGAGCGCGGGCGCCGCGGCCTACCCCTACGACATGCGGACGAACCTCCTGCTCGCGGGCGCGGGCGCGATGACCTCGTCGCCGCTCCTGCTCTTCGCCTACGGAACGCGGCGCGTCCGCCTCGTCACCATCGGCTTCATACAGTACGTCTCGCCGACGATGACGTTCGTCCTCGGCACATTTTTGTACCGCGAGCCGATGAGCTGGGACAGGCTCGCCGCCTTCGGCCTCGTGTGGTGCGCGATAGCTCTCTACCTGGCCGACGCCGCTCTCGCCGCGCGCAGGGAACGCGCCGCCGCGGCGAACCGCAGCAATACCGTTACGTTCACGCGCACAAATCTTTACAAAAAATTAATTGACAGTTAGGCGATTGCAATATATCATACTTGCCGAAAATTGTTTCGGACGGAAGAAGGGTGAAGAAAATGCTGCACAAACAAATCACGTTGAAAGCTAAGGCCGCGATCTGCGCGGCGCTCACCCTGCCTCGACCGTCCAGCTTCTAAACCTTTTCCTTCGGGCGCGGACGCGCCCCCTTTTCAAACACGCTTATCTAATTAACTGACCTCTCTCTCCGCGCTGAGCGGAGAGAGAAGGCACGCTCTTCGCGGCGCGGACGCAAAGAGACCGCCGCCGCATGGCTTTAAGGTTTAGAAGGGAATTTTTGAAATGACGAACTTTGCAAACTGCGCTGAATACACTGACGGACTTCTCGACGGAAAGACGATAGGGATAGCGGGCTTCGGACACCTCGGCTCTTCGATAGCCGCGCGCTCGCGGCGAACGGCTTCCCAAAGGAACAGCTGCTCATATCGTGCGGCGGCAGCGCCGCGACGCTCGCGCGCGCCGAACGCATGGGGCTCGCCTCGTGCATGACCGACACGCGCACGCTCGTCTCGCGCGCCGACTTCATCCTGCTCGCGGCGCGCCCGCAGGACCTCGGCTCCTTCGCGGGGCTGCGGCTGAAGGATGGGGCCTTCGTGATGTCCTTCATGGCGGGCATCTCGCTCGCGACGCTGCACAAGGTCTTCGACGCGGAGCTCTGCCGCGTGATGTGCAGCGGCCCCGAGACGATAACCGACGGCATGGGCGTCAGCGCGACGTTTCCCTCCGAGGCGCGTCCGCATGCGGTGCTGCGCGCCGCAGGGCTCGAGGTCTTCGACCTCTCCTGCGAAAGCGAGCTCGACGCCTTCACCGTCGCGATATGCCTGCCCCCAATACTTCTCAACGTCGAGCTCAGCGAAGCCGAGACGGACGCGACGCTCGCCGCGATGGCGAAGCGCTATCCCGTCTGCCGCGGCCTCGCGCCGTGGATAGGCCGCGTCGTCGAGGCGCACCGTGCCGAAAAGAGCGAAAGCTCGCTCGAAAACGTATCGACGAAGGGCGGCGTCACCGAAGCGATGACGACCGCGCTGCGCGGCGGCTCGACGCTCGCGGGCTCGATAGCCGCGGGGCTCGCGCGCTGCGCCGAAATAAGCGCCGAGCTGGCCAAACGCTTCGCCGCGCACGCGGCGTAGGGACGCGCGCGGAGAAACCCGCGCGTTCGTAAAACTTCTGTAAATCTTCGGCGCGCCAAGGCCGAGAGGATAAATTATGCAAAGACAGGCGAAACGCCGCCCGCGCTGACAGTCTGCGGAGCGGCGTTGTTTTTGATCGAAAGCGCGGCGGCTGCGCGTCCGCTTTATTTCCCAATCCCAGCGCGCGACAGCTTCACCGCCGCCGTCGCGGCGACCGCGGCCTTGACCACGTCGCCGCCCGCGGTGCTGAGGAAGCCTATCGAAAGCACCTTGAAGAAGGTCGCGCCCTCCTGCTGCACCCAAAAGTTGAGAATCACGTAAAGATATGCGACGCCGGCGGCGTAGGTAGCAGCGACGCCGAGCAGCGCAGCGGCGAAATAGCGCGCGAAGCCTGGCTCGCCGTACCGCGCGCGCATATGCTCCGCGAGCGCGCCGCAGATCCACGCGCAGCAGACGAAGCCCGGAATGTAGCCGAACGACGGCATGAAGACCGCCGCGGGCCCCGCCGCCGATGTGAATACGGGGATGCCTACGAGCCCCATCAGCATATAGAGAAGCTGCGACGCCGCGCCCTTGCGCGCGCCGAGCGCGAAGCCCGCGAGCATACAGACGAGCGTTTGGAGCGTGAACGGCACGAACGGCACGGGAATCATAATCCTCGCGCCGACCGCGGACAGAACAGCGAACAACGAAATCTCAGCCATCGACTTTATCTTCATGGCGCGAATGATAAGCCAAAAGATAATTTACGTCAACTGCTTTATTTATTATCATTGACAATAAACAGAGCGCCCTGAGAATCTTCCGCTCACTGCTTCAGTCCAAAAACGTAAGACACCCGCGCCTCCCTCCCTTTATTTCCTGCGCCGTTCTGATATAATCGGGAGACTTGCACCGCCGAAGGAGTGTTGCGTCATTAACGCGCAGACGGAAACAGACCGCACATTTATGGAAACGGAGCCCGTGCCGAAGCTGATGCTGCGCTTCGCGCTGCCGGCCGTCGTCGGCATGGTCGCGGGCGCGATATACAACATCGTGGACAGGATATTCGTCGGCCACTACGTCGGCCCCGCGGGGCTCGCGGCGATAACGGTCTCGTTCCCGCCGATGCTTATGACGATAGCCTTCGCGCTGCTCATCTGCATAGGCGGCTCGTCGCGCGTCGCCATCCTCTTCGGCGCGAAGCGCATCGAGGAGGCGGAGCGCGCGCTCGCCTCGACCTTCGTGCTGCTCGGCTGCGCGGGCGCTCTGTTCATCGCCGCGAGCCTGCTCTTCGCGGACGACATGCTGCGCCTCGCGGGCGGCACGGGCGAGGTGCTTGAAACGGCGCGGCCTTATCTGAAAATAGTGCTTCTGGGCGCGCCGTTCGCCCTCTTCGGCTTCGGCGCGAACTTCCTCGTGCGCGCGAGCGGCAGCCCGAAATACGCGATGTGTACGCAGATCGTCGGCGCGCTCGCAAACGTCGCGCTCGACGCGCTCTTCATCGTGACGCTCGACATGGGCGTCGCGGGCGCGGCCTACGGCACTATCGCCGCGCAGGCTATTTCCGCCGCCTTCGGCCTCGCCTTCTTCCGCCGCAAAGACGCGCCGCTGCGCATACGCGCGCGCCACATCCGCCCGCCGAAGTGGGAGATGATTACGAAAATCTTCTCCGTCGGCAGCGCGCCCTTCTTCATGGAAATTTCGTTCGTCGTCTACATGACCATAATGAACCAGCTCGTCCTCAAATACGGCGGCGACGCGGGGCTTTCCGCGATGGGGATATTCCTGAGCCTCGACTCGCTCATCTTCCTGCCCGCGATGGCGGTCGGCGAGGCGACGCAGCCGATAGTCGGCTACAACTACGGCGCGGGAAAGCCGGAGCGCGTCGTCAAGGCGATACGCTTCGCGCTGATGATAGCCGTCGGCTTCTACGTCGTCAGCGGCGCGCTCGCGGAAATCTTCGCGCCGCAGCTTATGGGCCTCTTCACCGACGACGCGGAGCTGCTGCGCATCGGCGTGCCGGGCATGCGCGTCGGCTACCTCGGCATACCCTTCATGGGAATCACGATAATCACGAACTCCGCGCTCCAGGGGCTCGGCAAGGGCGCGGCCTCGCTCGCGCTCTCCTTCTGCCGCCACGTCTTCTGCATGTTCGTGCCGCTCCTGACGCTGCCGCGCATCTTCGGCCTCAAGGGCGTATGGATGTCCTTCCCCTGCGGCGACATCGGCGGCAGCATAATAGCCGCCTGCTTCCTAATCTGGATAATCCGCTGGCTCAAAAGCCCGCAGGCGCTCGCGGTGAAATAGCAGAGCCTTAACGCTATATAATAAGGAAGTAAAATTTTTGTAAAACCAGTCGCAGCGTCCCCCGCGCCTCCGCGCGCCGCGCTTCCGCTCCCGTTACAATACGGGCGCAGGCGCGTGAAAGGGGGACGTTGTTTTGCCGTTCGGGTTTGAACAAAACACAATAATCTCGCTTATGACTCTCGTGATAGTGGAAACGATATTCGCGTCGGTGATACTGTCGATACTGAAAAAGAGAAATCTGCACAGTGGATACAGCCGGCTTAGGGTGCGCGTCGTCTCGGTCGAGACGCTCGAAGGCGGCCGGACGGACGAAGCCCCCGCCTACGCGGCATCCGTTTCGTTCTCCTTCGGCGGGCACAGATACGAAAAAGAGCTGCCGGTAATGACGAGGACGCGCCCGCCAGAGGCGGGAAGGGAGATGGAGATACTCTTCGACCCGAAGAGCGGAGCCGCCGTCGCAGCGGACGAGGCCGATACGGAGAGGACCGGCCTCGGGATAATATTCTTAATAATAGGCGTGAACATCTTCGTCCTGCTCGCCATACTGTTCGCGTTTTCATACGACAGCCCCGAGGAGCACAGCGCGGAGTTTACGTTCAGCCTCGGGACGCTGCTCGGCCTGCCGCTCTCGGGCGTCGGGATATATCTCCTCCTGCGCGGCTGCGCTGCGAAACGCATGAAACGCTCGCAAAAGCTGCGCCCCACCGGCGGCGTCTTCGTCGGATACAGGTACTGCCGGGACAGCGACGACGACTGCGACTATACCGTCAACGTTTACGAATACAACTGCGGCGGCGTCACGAAGCGTACGGAATCCAACGTTAGGCACAGAGCGGGCGAAGAGCCGGAAGAGCCGGACGGACGCCTCATCGCGTTCTATAAGGAATATAAAGCAAAAACGGGCCGTACTCTGCCCGAGGCGGAAGTCCTCCTGCAAACGAAGAAACTCCGCCCCGGTGACCGCGTCACGCTTTACCTTGACGAGAAAACGGGCAGAGCGTCGGATATGTCGGAAGAGGAAGGCTTCGTATACAGTTTTGTCGGGGTCGTTCTGCTGGCCGCCGGCCTGACGGTCTCAGGCTTGCTGAGCGCCGTCGCCCTGTTCTGCTGAGGCGGCGCGGCGGATTTTACAAAACCGTTACGCCTCTTCGCCGTCTACTTCGTACAACTCTGCAAAATATCGAAAATTCCGCGCGCCACGGCGCGCATATAAAACGGAGGAAAAAGTATGAAGAAACTGCTTATCGTCGCCGCGTCCATCTGCGCCGTGCCAATCGCTGGCATTGCCGCGCTCATCCTCTCCAGTATGAACCTGTTCGCCGTCGCAGCAGTCGTCTGCGCCGCGCCGGTCGCGTGCATATTCGCAATCATCGTCTTCAGGAAGATAAAATACCGTAGCTGGCGGAGGCTTAAGGCCCGCGTCGTCTCCGTAGAGACGAAGGAGCGCCCCATATCGGCGGACGTCTCCGAGACCCCGACGCACATCGCATCCGTCACGTTCAGCTGCGACGGGCACAGCTATGACGCTACGATGCCGCCCGAACGCGATAACAACGCCCCTGAGGTAGGCAGCGAGATCGACATACTCTTCGACCCCGCGACGGTCCGCGCCGTCTCCGCGTACGGGCTCGCCGACAGGATGCGCGCCTTCCTCGCGCTCGCGTTCATAGCCGACCTGGCCGCCTTCGCCATCTTCATCGGCATCTGGTCCGACGACTTCGACGGCTTCCCGAAAATACCGCTGTTCTGGCGTCCGCTGCTCGGCCTGCCGATGTTCGCCGGCGCAGTAATGCTCGTCAGGCGCTACACGAGCACGCGCCGCCGCGCCGATGCCGGGAAGCTGCGCCCGATCCGCGCGGCTTTCGCGGGCTACAGGCTGCACCGCGACGGCGACGGCGACAAGGAATACGCGCTCTTCGAATACGAGGAACGCGGCTTCAAAAAATATTACGAGTCACACACATCTGGGCGCAGAAACCTGAAAGCAGGCGACGCCGCTACGCTCTACCGCGACACGGAAACCGGCAAAGTGACCGAAGAAAGCAGCTCCGTCATGCTGCTCATCATCGCCGCCGTCTGCTTCTCGTCGGGCATAGTCGTGACGGCGGTGATGCTGCTGCTGCTGTAAACGCCGCCTGAATTTACGGAAATTACGGCTCTTCGGCCACGCGGCGCTCTTTTCCGAGAGCCGCGCAGAGTTCGCGCCGCGCGTATATAACGCGGGCGACGGTCACGGTTTTGCGTTCTTCGTCTACGTTGTAGAAGATAAGATAATTTTTTACGGCGCGCTTTCTGTATTCGCGCTTCAGCTGGCGGATGGGGACGTAGACAGGGTTCGCGTAGGGAAAGGCCGCCGTACGCTCCGCCGCTTCGATAAGTTCTTCCGCCAGCTTTTCCGCCGCGGCTGGCGATTTCAGCTCCGCGCTTATGTACCGCGCGATTTCCGTCATGTCGCGCAATGCGGACGGCAGATATTCGAGCTTATACAACGGGCTCCGCTCCCGCCGCTGCCTTCATCGCTTTCAAAACATCCTTCGACGAATAGCGTTTGTCCGTCGCCTCCGCTTCGCGCTCAGCTTCGAGCAGCTTGAAATATATCTCGCTTTCGAGCCGGAGGTTCTCGTAAGCCTCCATGCTCAGCACGACCATGTCGCCGTAGCCGTTTTTCGTCAGAAACACGGGCTCTCCGGTCTCGTGTACTGTTCTTGAAATGTCCGCGAAGTTGTTGCGAAGGTCCGAAACGGGCCGTATCATGTTCATAGCCTCACCCCCGTCTTGATTTTAGCATAATTGCGCTAAATTCACGCGCATGCGGCAGCCTCATGCCGTCGACAAAAAAGCCCGCGCAGATGCACGGGCTTCCGTATTATTTGTTTTGCCGCGGGCGGCGTCTTATATATCCGGCCCGAAGGCTATGTTGATAACGACGACTGCCGCGACGAGCGCGACGACGATAAGCGGCCAAAGCATCCGCGCGCGGAGAAAGGCCGTTTTCGTCTTCAGATATTTTATCTGCGCCGCCTTGAGCTCGTCATCCTGACGCTTATCGCGTTCCATCTCCTGCAGCTATTCCGGCTCCTTTATGACGAGCGGCATTATCTTGCGCGCGGGCGTGCCGACGTAGGTGCCGCCGACGGGGAGGTCCTTGAGCACGGAGCTGCCCATGCCGATGAGCACGTCGCAGCCGATGTTGACGTAGGGCTTGACCATCGCGCCCATGCCGACGAAGACGTCGTCGCCGACCGAGACGTTGTTGCCGAGCGTGCTGCGCGCGCCGAGGTGGCAGAAGCTGCCGACGTGCGTGTCGTGGCCGATGAAGCAGGCGGAGTTGACTATCGTGTGCTTGTCTATCACGGCGTCGGACTCGACGATGCAGCCCGCGAAGATTATCGTCCCTTCGCCGAGGCGCACGGAGCTGTTTACTATTCCGAGCGGGTGGACGAGCGCGGGCCAGCAGACGTTTTTGAAGCGCGCCGCCATCCTGCGGCGGACCTCGTTCGAGCCTATCGCGATTATCGCCATCGTCTCGGGCGTGTCCGGCATGTCGGAGACCGGCCCGAGTATCGGGATGCACCAGAGCGATTTGCCCCAGAGCTTCGGATTGTCGTCGTAAATTCCGGCGCAGCCGATGTTGCACGCCTCGAGCGTCGAAAGGACGACCTTCGCGTGGTCTCCGGCCCCTATGAGAAAGACGTTTTCTTTTCTCTCCATCGTTACCACCCTTCCGTTTTCATATTGAAGATGACATATTTATTGTAACTCAAATTTTACGGAAGTGGGCGTAAACGGGCAAAAACCGCTGATATCATGGTATAATCGGCTATTATATCGGACTCGCGTTTCCACTATTGCCGCGCCTGCTCCTGCGGGGGATTCTATTGCGCAGACTCATCGTTCAGCTTATTTTGCGCCTCTTTTTCCGCGTTGAGGTAAAGGGCTGGGAAAACTGGAAGAACGCCGGCGAAGGCGTGCTTATCGCGCCGAACTACGTCTCTTTCATCGACCCGCTGATCCTCGCCGCCTTCCTGCCCGAGAAGGTCCCCTTCGCGATCGAGCGCAGGCTCACAAAAAAAACGCTTCGCGCGCTTCTTCCTTCCGATAGCCGACACGCACATTCTCGACGCGGACGCGCCGCTTACCCTTAAATATTTCCTCAACCTGCTCAAAAACGGCGGGCGCTGCGTCATCTTCCCCGAGCTCCAGCCGACGACCATCGGTAACCCGATGAAGGTCTCCGCGGGCGTCGCGCAGATAGCGGACCACACGCACGCGAAGATACTGCCGATACACATCAAGGGCACGGAGAACACGCCCTTCTCGCGCATTCAGCACAAGCGCGGGCTGCGCTTCTTCTCGAAGGTCACGATAACCGTCTCCCCCGTCAAGGAGCTCAAGATACCCGAGGGGCTCTCCGGCTCGAAGCGCACCGCGGCCGCGGGCCGCGCGCTCGAACGCATAATGGACGAAGCATCGCTCTACGCGCGCCGCAAGGAGAAGCCGCTCTGGGACATCCTGCTCGACGCGCGCAGCGAATTCGGCGGCTCGACGCGCCTCTTCAGCGACCACGGCGCGAAGCCCGTCACCTACAACGGCTTCATCACGCGCGTGCTGCTCATCGAGGAGGCGCTGCGCGCGCAGAACCTCGAAGGGAAGAACGTCGGCGTGCTGCTGCCGACCTCGCTCGGCGGCGTAATTTCAATATACGCGCTGCAAAAGATGGACAAAATCCCCGCGATGCTGAACTTCTCGCTCGGCCCGCGCGCCATCGTCACAAGCTGCCGCACCGCCTGCATCAAGACGGTCATCTCCTCGCGCAAGTTCATCGAGCTCGGCAAGCTCGACGCGCTCTCGAACGCCATCGAAGAGGCGGAAATACGCATATTCTGGCTTGAAGACGTCGCGCCGCTCATCACGACAGGCAAAAAATTATCCGCGGCGCTGCGCGCTCCGTTCCTGCGCTCAAACCCCGCCGACCCGAAGGCCATCGAAAAACCCGCCGTCATCATCTTCACATCCGGCTCCGAGGGCGCGCCCAAGGGCGTCGTCCTCAGCTACAAAAACCTCAACACGAACCATGCGCAGACCTTCACGCGCGTCGACTTCTACCGCTCCGACCGCGTTCTGAACGCGATGCCGATATTCCACTCCTTCGGCCTCGTCGGAGTGTTCCTGCCCGTATCGCTCGGTTTCTTCGTCTACCTCTACCCGTCGCCGCTGCACTACAAGACGATAGCGAATATATGCTACGACGAACGCATAACGATACTCTTCGCAACCGACACATTCCTCGCCGGATATGCGAAGGCCGCCGCCGACAACTACGACTTCGCCACGGTGCGCCTGCTCGTGCAGGGCGGCGAAAAGCTCAAGCCCGCGACGCAGCAGACCTGGTTCGAACGCTTCAACATCCGCATCACCGAAGGCTACGGCGTCACGGAGGCCTCGCCCATCGTCTCCAACAACTACTACGCGCACCACAAGAGCGGCACGGTGGGCACCTTCGTCGAAGGGCTCGAATACCGTCTGGAGCCGGTCGAAGGCGTTGCAGAGGGAGGCCGCCTCTGGCTTCGCGGCGACAACATCATGATGGGCTACCTGCGCGCGACGAACCCCGGCGTCCTCGAACCGCCGAAGGAGGGCTGGTACGACACCGGCGACATAGTGAAGCTCGACTCCGAAGGCTACGTGACGATACTGGGCCGCGCCAAACGCTTCGCAAAGATAGGCGGAGAGATGATCTCGCTCGCCGCCGTCGAAGAGGCGATGTACGAAATATGGCCCGAAGGGCAGCACGCCGTCACGATGATCCACGGCGCGAACCGCGAGACGCTCACCGCCGTCACGACCCGCGCCGACATCAAACGCGACGACCTGCGCCAGAAACTCTCCGCAATAGGCATGGCGGAGATAGCGATTCCCAAGAAACTCATCTACATGGAAAGCATCCCCCTGCTAGGCAACGGCAAGACAAGCTACGTCGAACTCGACGAGATGCTGAAGAACTCGAACGCAGAGGAGTAAGCCGGGATGATAAAACAGAGCGAAGACTTCACCACCGCTTCCGCCATGCGCGGCGGAGAGGGCTGCGCCAGGATATTCCGCGCGCCGCTGCCGGAAAAGGCCGCGCCGCTGGCGATGGCGTCGAGGATAGAGCTTGAGCCCGGCGCTTCGATAGGACTGCACAAACACGAGACGGACGAAGAAGTCTACGCTATAGTCTCCGGAAACGGCGTCTATACCTCTGACGACGGAGATACACCGGCCCTTCCCGGCGACATATTCGTAACGAGAAAGGGCATGTCGCACGGGCTGAGGAACAACGGCGGCGAGCCGCTCATATTCTTCGCCGTCGTCGCCGAATAGCGCCGCGCTCAAACGGCGCGCCGCCGTTAAAATTCAACGCTGCGGCATAGAAACGTAACTAAAGATTATTTTTATCGCATAATAATATTCATTGACACGATAAAGCAAGAACATTATCATTACTCCAACATTTATTGATGGAGGCTTCGTGTAATGAAGAAAATCGTTATGTCATTGTGCGCGGCGCTGTGCGCCGTGATGCTCGCCCAGGCCGCGTCGGCCGAAACGGTCATCAAGATAGGCCACGTGCTCAACAGCGACCATTCGTGGCACAAGAACCTCAGCGGCTTCGCCGAAGATGTGAAGAAGGGCACCGAGGGCAGAGTCGTCATTCAGCTTTATCCCAGCGCCCAGCTCGGGAACGAAAAGGATATGGTCGAGGGACTGACGCTCGGAATGATCGACGGCGGCCTTATCGGCGGCGGTTCCTTCCAGTCGATAGACGAGAGATTCGGCATAGAGGCTCTGCCTTACGCATGGCCGACGCATGAAGCGGCCTACAAGGCTTTCGACGGCAAGCTCGGCGAATTCCTCTTCAAGCTCCTCAACGAGAAGGGCATCGAAGGACTCGCATGGTGGGAGAACGGCTTCCGCCACATCACGAACAACAAGAAGCCTATCGTAAAGCCCGAAGACCTCAAAGGCCTGAAAATCCGCGTAACGCCCGACAAGATGCGCCTCGACACCTTTAAGCTCCTCGGCGCGGCGCCTATGGCCATCAACTTCGGCGAGCTCTACTCCGCGCTTCAGCAGGGCGTCGTAGACGGACAGGAAAACCCCTACGCCATCATCTACTCCAACGCATTCAACGAAGTCCAGAAATATCTCTCCAAGACGGGACACATCTGGGGCTCCGCGATTCTCTGCGTCAACAGCAATATATGGAGCCAGATCTCCGACGAGGACAAGGCAACCGTAAAGCAGCTCGCGCAGAAATGGGGCGAAGCCCAGCGTAAGGAGACCATACAGGAAGAGGACGAGTTCCTGAAAAAGCTCGAAGAGAGCGGAATGCTTGTCAACGAAGTAGACAAGGCCGCCTTCCAGCAGGCCGTCCAGCCTGTGTGGCAGAGCTATGAAAAGACGTTCGGCAAAGAGCTGATGGACATGGTGCGCGAGTATGGGAAACAGTAACGAAACAGAGAAAAAGGATACTCTCAAGCGGGCGTACCGCCCGCTTGAGCTTTTTGTGATCCTCGCGGTCACGGTCGTCTTCATCGTCGTAATGATGGAAGTCGTCTCGCGCTATATATTCCACCAGTCCATCGCGTGGGGCGGCGAGGTCTGCCAGACGCTCCTCGTTTGGATAACCTTCATAGGCTCGGCCGCCGCGCTGCTGACGAACGACCACATGGAGATAAACATCGTTCTCGACAGGATACACAGCCCCGCGGTGAAGAAGCTCGTGCTTTTCATACGCGAGCTCGCAATACTCATCTTCGTCTGCGTCGGCACGGCGGGCGGCGTGAAGCTCGTCGAGAGGACGTGGAACATGACGACGACGACACTCCAGATACCGGCGGGCGTACTCTACCTCGCATTCCCGGCCGGCTGCGCGCTGATGATTCCCGTCGTTCTGCATAATATTTACAAACTGTTCGCAGGGAAAGAGTGATAGTCATGCTGCTTCTTGCTGCCGTTTTAATAATAGGTATAGCCATAGCCGTGCCGATATCCTACTCGATAGCGGTCTCCGGCGCGTTCTACCTTCTGGTGGAATCCACGCTGCCGGTGCTCGTCATAGCGCAGCGCATGGTGGTCGGCGTCGACTCCTTCACTCTGCTCGCGATACCGCTCTTCCTCCTCGCCGGCGCTCTCATGGCCGAGGGCGACATAACCCCGCGAATCATGAGATTCGCCTCCAGCATGGTCGGACACATCCGCGGCGGCATGGCGATGGTCATGGTCGTCTCCTGTATGTTCTTCGGCGCGATTTCGGGTTCGGGCGTCGCCGACGTCGCGGCCATCGGCTCTATAATGCTCCCCGCCATGAAAGGGCAGAGCTATAAGCCGGCCTTCAGCGCCTCGCTGCTCGGATGCGGCGGCGCACTCGCGACCATCATACCGCCCAGCATCGTCATGGTCGTCCTCGGAGTGACGATGGGAGCCTCGATAGGCAAGCTCTTCATAGCGGGCTTCATCCCCGGAATACTCTCCGGCGGCGGCCTTATGCTCGTCTCCTATTACATTCGAAGAAAGAAAATTACCCGCGTCTGCCGAAGGCCGACGCGCGCGAAAAGTGGGAGGCCTTCAAAGGCGCGTTCCTGCCGATGGTGACGCCTGCGATAATCATCGTCGGAATACTCGAAGGCATTTTCACAGCGACGGAGGCCGGCGCGGTCGCGGCTTTCTACGCTCTGATACTTTCGAAATACGTATACAAAAAGCTGTCGTGGCGCCGCTTCTTTGAAATATGCCTCGAAGTCGGCAAAACGAGCGCCGTCGTCCTCTTCATCATATCGGCGGCGAGCCTCTTCGGCTGGGTGCTCACCTCGCAGAACATACCGCAGAAGATAGCGGAGGTCATCCTCGGCATCTCCGACAACTACTGGGCCGTTCTGATATTCTTCAACCTGCTGCTGCTCATCCTCGGGACCTTTATGGAGACGACGGCGATAATCCTTATAATTATCCCGATATTCATGCCGATAATGACGCAGATAGGCGTCGACCCGATACACCTCGGCGTAATGGTCTGCGTCAACATGGCGATAGGAGCCAACACGCCGCCGCTCGGCGTCGACCTCATGACGGCGTGCAAGGTTGCCGACATACCGTACGAGGATTCGTTCCGCTACATCCCGTACTTCCTGACTTCTATGTTCATCGTGCTGGTGCTGGTCATCATATTCCCCGGCCTCTCGACGTGGCTGCCCAATATGCTGGTGACCTCCGCCGGAGCGTAGAGCGACACGGCCGATAAAGTATCAACACAAGCGGGGCGCGCGGAGCGTCCCGCTTTTTTGCGCGCGCCTCGCGTCTGCGCGTCTTCCCGTAAACGCACAGCGGCGGCGCGCGTCCGGCGGCGGCGCGGCGAGGGGCGGGGCTTTCGCGCGGTTTCCGGCGCGTTCGCGAATTGACCGAAGCTTCGGCGAATCGCCGCCTTTTCCCTAAAGCGAGGGGCGCACCCGCGCTTGAAGGCGCGCGCGCAAAGCGCAGGCGCGGGGCAGAGCGTCGGGCGGGGAGCCGCGTTTTCACAAAATCTCCATAGATTCCACACGCTTCGGCCACATTCGCGCGGTACGATATGAAGGTCGAATTGTCGCCGGAAAACGCCGCGCTTTTATTGACATACTGACGCGTATGTATATATAATTTATCGCGGTTTTTTGTCACATCGGGTGAAAAGGGAGGGAAATCAAATGCGGAGGACTAAGGAGGAAGCGATGCGCACGAGGATGAGCATTATGGAATCGGCGCTCGACATCTTCAGCGAGAAGAATTTCGCGAACGCTTCCGTCTCCGAGATAACGGCGCGCATCGGTCTGTCGAAGGGCGCGTTTTACTGGCATTTCAAGAACAAGCAGGACATCCTCATCAAGATAATCGAGGAGTTCTGCGCCGGCGACTGCGACAAGTATATGGGGCTGTGCGAGGCTTCGCCCGAGGCCGTCGGTTCGCTGCGCGGATATGTGAAAGAGGTGCTTGAGCGCCTGCGCAGCGAGGAGCGGTGGAAGAAGCTGCACGAGCTTATGATCCGCCGCCACGAGTGGCCGCAGGACATCCGCGAGCGCGTCGACGAGATTCTTCACGAGGCGAGGACCCGCGACATCAAGCAGATGGAGACGTACATAGTGACGCGCCAGAAGGCCGGAAGGATACGCAAGTCGCTGTCCGCGCACAAGGCCGCGGTGCTTCTCGTCGGCATCTTCCACGGCTTCGGAATATCGCAGCTCGCGGGCGCGCTGCCGGAGGAGCTGCCGGAGAGCCTCGACATTCTGTTCGACGCGCTCACGAAAGAGTTCTCGGTGAAGAGCGAAGCGTAACGGCGGCAATCCCTGCCAGAACGAGGGAATACAGATAAACAAAAAACGGAAAGTGTAGGTGGCACTGAAAAATGCAGGGAAATGGAGAAAACAAGAACGTGGAGATCAAGGGCAATCCGAAGTCTCCGTGGGTGAAGATAGCCGCAGCGGTCGTGGTGATCGCCGTCGTCTTCTTCGGCTACAGGGCCTGGAAGGACGGCTCGTCGCAGCCGGTGCAGCAGGCGGCCGCGGAGCCGGTGGTCATCGTCAAGCAGGTCGAGAAGTTCGACGCCTCGTCCGTGCCTTCGGAGTACGTGGGCCGCGTGGAGTCGATTCAGTCGGTCTCCGTGAAGCCGCAGATTTCCGGCGAGATAGCGAAGGTCTGCTTCAAGGAAGGCTCCGTCGTCAAGGCGGGACAGCTTCTCTTCCAGATAGACCCGAAGCAGTACGAGGCGACGGTGCAGCTCCGCAAGGCAGAGCTCCAGCAGGCGGAGGCGAACCTCGTGACCGCCGAGAAGTATTACAAGCGCGTAACGGCGGCGAGCGAGCGCGCGGTCTCCGCGACGGACAGAGATACGGCGGAGGGCAACTTCCTCCAGGCCAAGGCCGCGGTAGCGCAGGCTAAGGCGGCTCTCAAGCTCGCGCAGATAGACCTCGGCTACTGCCGCATCACCTCGCCGATAACGGGAAAGATAGGCAGGGCGCTCTACACGAAGGGCAACTACGTGACGCCGCAGATAACGGAGCTCGCCTCGATAGTCCAGATGGACCCCATCCGCGTCTCCTACCCGCTGCCCGACAGGGACTACCTCGACCAGCTTTCGCTATTCAAGGAGGACGGCTCCATCTACAACACGAGCCTGATTCTCAGCAACGGCGAGAAATACAACGTCCCCGGCAAGCGCGACTTTGAGAACAACAGGGTCGACCAGACGACCGGAACGATAATGATGCGCCTGCGCTTCGCGAACAAGGAAGGAATGCTGATTCCGGGCGAAATGGTCCGCGTCTTTACGAAGCCCGTCAAGAGCCATATAGTCAACGCCGTCCCGCAGACCGCGGTCATGGCCGACGAGCAGGGCGACTACGTCTACGTCATCAACGCCGACAATACGGCGCGCCAGGCGCGCGTGACGCTCGGACGCGAGTTCGGCGAGCTGCGCGAGGTCACGAGTGGGGTTGAGGCGGGCGAGAACGTCGCCGTCGCCGGACTTCAGCGCCTGCGTCCCGGAGCGAAGGTCCGCATAGAGACCTCCGCCGATGAGAAGCCCGCGGCTGAGAAGGCCGCAGCGCAGGGCGGAGAGGCCCCGAAAGAGGGAAATTAAAAAATGTTCTCTAAATTCTTCATCGAACGTCCGCGATTTGCGATGGTCGTCTGCATCGTCATCGCGCTCGCGGGCATAATATCCATCTTCTCGCTGCCGGTCGAGCAGTACCCCGAGGTCGCGCCGCCGCAGATACGCGTCAACACCTCCTACCGCGGAGCCGACGCCGAGACGATAGCCAACACCCTCGCCGCGCCTCTCGAAGAGGAGGTCAACGGAGTCGAGGGCATGATCTATATGGACTCGACCTCGAGCAACAACGGCGAATATACGCTCTACGTAACCTTCGCCACGGGCACCGACTCCGACATGGCGCTCGTCCGCGTCCAGAACCGCGTCTCGCAGGTTCAGCCGCAGCTGCCGCAGGAGGTCGTCGACGAAGGCATCACGGTCGAAACGTCGTTCTCCGACACGCTGGGCTTCCTCGCGCTGACTTCGCCGAACGGCACCTACGACGAGCTTGAGCTTATGAACTACGCCTACGCGAACATCAGAAGCCGCCTCCAGCGCGTCGCTGGCATGGGCAACGTCCAGGTCTTCGGCGCTAAGTACAGCATCCGCGTCTGGCTCGACCCGATGCGCATCACCTCGCTCGGCCTCTCGATAGAGGATGTCGCGGCGGCTATACAGAGCCAGAACAAGCAGGCCTCGATAGGCTCCATCGGCGCGCGCCCGGGCAGCGACATCAACAGCCCGCTCGTCTACACGCTGATGGCGAAGGGACGCCTTTCGACGGTCAAGGAATTTGAAGAGATAATCGTCCGCACCGCCTCCGACGGCGGACTCGTCAAGCTGAAGGACATCTCGCGCATAGAGCTCGGCTCCGAGACCTACAACTTCAACGCGAACGTCAACGACGCTCCGGCCGCTATGATAGCTATGTCGCAGACCTCCGGCTCGAACGCCCTCAACGTCATGTCCGGCGTCCGTGAGGTTATGGAGCAGATAAGCGCGAACCTGCCCGACGATATGCAGCTCGAGGTGCAGTACGACTCGACCGAGTACGTCCAGGAGACGATTAAGGAAATCATCATGACGCTCTTTATGACGCTCGCGCTTGTCATATTCGTCTGCTACCTCTTCCTTCAGGACTGGCGCACGACGCTCGTCCCAACGGTCGCGATACCGGTCTCGCTGCTCGGCACCTTCGCCGCGCTGCTCGCGGTCGGCTACACCATCAACACGCTCTCGCTCTTCGGCCTCGTCCTCGTTATAGGTACGGTCGTCGACGACGCCATCGTCGTAGTCGAGCGCGTCCAGTTCCTTATGGAGCGCGACAAGTGCGATCCGAAGACCGCTACGATACAGGCCATGAAGGATGTCACCGGGCCTATGATGGCGACGACGCTCGTCTTCCTCGCCATATTCGTCCCCGTCGCCTTCATGACGGGAATCACCGGACAGATTTACAAGCAGTTCGCCGTCACCATCGGATTCGCGGTCTGCTTCTCGCTCGTCGTCGCGCTGACGATGTCGCCGATGATGTGCGCGCACATGCTGCGCGAGCAGGAGCCGGTGCAGCGCGGGCCGCTCAAGTGGTTCAACGACGCGCTCGCGAGCTCCACGCGCGGCTACGTCGCGGGAGCTATCGTCATAGCGAAGCGCAGAATACTGCCGTTCCTGCTCTTCGCGGCCGTAGCCTTCGGCTGCTGGACGGTGCTTAAGCTTTCGCCGACGGCCTTCCTTCCTGACGAAGACCAGGGAGTTATCTTCGCCGGCGTGCAGCTTCCGGAAGGAGCTTCGCGTCCGCGCACCGAGGCCGTCGTCAAGCCGATGGTCCAGGAGGTCATGACGCTTCCCGGCGTGGACAGCGTGATGGACATTTACGGACATAACATCCTCGGCGGCGAAGGCGAAAACGTCGCCTCGCTCATCATCCCGCTCGACCCGTGGGGACAGCGCAAGGCGCCAGACCAGCAGCTCTCCGCGCTCGTCGCGAAGGTCAACGCCATAGCGGCGAAGTACCCGCAGGCGCAGATCAACGTCGTCACGCCGCCTCCCATCCAGGGGCTCGGTATGGCGACCGGTATCGACATGAGGCTTGAATCGACGGTCGACAACGACCCCGTCCGCCTCGCCGAGGTCATGGGCATAGTGCTGCGCGAGCTGAACCAGGCGCCGGAGGTCAACTACGCCTTCTGCTCCTTCACGGCCGACACGCCGCACCTCTTCGTCGACATCGACCGCCAGAAGGCGGAGCTGCTCGAAGTGCCCGTCAGCACGATATTCAGCACGCTCCAGACCTACTTCGGCTCGGCCTACATCAACGACATCAACATAGGCACGCAGGTCAACCGCGTCATGCTCCAGTCCGAGTGGAACTACAGAAACAGCATCGACCGCATAGGCGAGATATTCGTGCGCAGCTCGACGGGCGAGCAGGTCCCGATACAGAGCGTCGCGACGGTGAAGAAGACGCTCGCGCCGCGTTCGCTCGACCGCTACAACCTCTACCCGACCGCTGCCATCACGATAGTCATGAAGCAAGGCTACTCGACGGGCGAAGGCATCGCGCGCGTCCACGAGATAGGCGAGCGCGTCCTCCCCGACGGCTACACCTACGAATGGTCCGGAATGACCTACCAGGAAGAGCACGCGCAGGGCGGCATCACGATGGTGCTCGTAATAGCGCTTATCTTCGCCTTCCTCTTCCTCGTCGCGCAGTATGAAAGCTGGTCGACGCCGGTCTCCGTCATACTCTCGCTGCCTACCGCTATGCTCGGAGCGCTCGTCGGCTTCCGCATCATGGGAATCCCGCTCTCCGTCTACGGACAGCTCGGTATCCTCCTCCTCGTCGGACTCGCCTCGAAGAACGCCATACTCATCGTCGAGTTCGCGAAGGAGCAGCGCGAGCTGCACGGCCTGCCGCTGATACAGGCGGCGGCGGTCGCGGCGACGGAACGTTTCCGCGCGGTCCTCATGACGGCCTTCACCTGCGTCCTCGGCGCGGCCCCGATGCTCGTCGCTTCGGGAGCGGGCGCCGCGAGCCGCAAGGCCGTCGGTTCGACGCTCTTCTTCGGAATGATGGCGGCTACCTGCATCGGTATCTTCCTCATACCGGGGCTCTGGGTCGCCTTCCAGGGGCTGCGTGAAAAGGTAAAGTCGCGCATCGGCAAAAACAAGAACGCCGAGGCGCAGGTGAACTAGGAGGCGCGCGATAATGAAAAAACTGACAATACTCACAATATCCGCGCTCGCGATAATGGCGGCGGCCTCCGCCGCCTTCTCCGCGGAGGCGAAGACCGAGCCGACGTCGCAGGACGTGCAGATGAAAAACGGCTCGTGGACGGAGCTCGCGCAGCTCTACCCAGTCGCCTTCGTGGAGCAGAACGTATCCGAAGAGCTGACGCCCGAGAAGCTCGCCAGCTGGTGGGACGTTTTCGGCGACCCGACGATGACCGACCTCATCACGCGCGCCCTTGAGAAGAACCGCGACCTCGCGAGCGCGCGCGCCAGCGTCAAAGAGGCTAGATACCAGCTCGGCATAAGCGAGGCGAACCTCCTTCCGTGGCTCGACGCCAACGGCTCGTGGAGCAACGCGCGCACCCCGCGCGAAGCGGGCGGCACAGGAAGCGCGCAGCAGCTCGTCAGCCTCGGCCTCGACGCTACGTGGGAGATAGACATCTTCGGCGGACAGCGCGCCTCGGTGCGCGCGCAGAGGGCGACGCTCGAAGCGCAGTACGCGATGCTCTACTCGACGTGGAGTTCGCTCGCCGCGGAAGTCGCTATGGACTACATCTCGCTGCGCACGCTCCAGGAGCAGCTCGACATAGCGAACTACAACGTCGGCCTCCAGACCGAAACCGTCAGCATCCAGCAGTCGCGCGTCGACGCGGGCATAGCGGACGAGCTCTCGCTCAGACAGGCGCAGTACACGCTGGAACAGACCCGCGCGACGATACCGTCGATACAGGCCTCGATAGAGCAGACGAAGAACGCGCTCGCGATACTCGTCGGCGAAATCCCCGGCACGCTTGAAGAAGAGCTCGCCGAGCACAAGCCCGTGCCGCAGATAGACTCGACCGCGCTCATCGGCATCCCCGCGAACGCGATACGCCAGCGCCCCGACATCCGCCGCGCCGAACGCGAGCTCGCCGCGCAGATAGCGCGCAAGAAAGCGGCGCGCGCCGACCTCTGGCCCAAGTTCTACCTGACGGGCGCGATAGGCACGCAGGCGCACGAAGGCTCGCTCTTCAACGGCCCCGGCAAGATGTACAGCTTCCTGCCGCAGATAAGCTGGCCCATATTCCACGCCGGCGCGATAACGAAGAACATCAAAGTCCAGGGGGCGCGCGCGGAACAGCTGCTCGCCGCCTATGAGCAGACCGTCCTCTCGGCTGTCGGCGAAGTGCGCGACGCGCTCTCCGACAACGTGCAGGAATACGAGCGCAACGCGCGCCTCAAGAGCGGCGTCGACGCGGCCCAGGCCGCCCTCGACCTCGCGAACGAGAAATACGCCAACGGCCTCGTCGACTTCACGAACGTCATAAACGCGCAGAGCGCGCTGGCCTCGCTCTCCGAGCAGTACGTCGTCAGCGGCGGACAGATATCCACCAACGCCGTCAGGCTCTTCAAAGCCCTCGGCGGAGGCTGGAAGCCCCTCGACGAAGCGGAGCGCGCCATAGCCGAAGCCGCCGCGAAGAAAAAATAACGGGCGGCGCAAAAATACGAAACGCGAAAGGAGCCTCGAAAGAGGCTCCTTTTTATATCTATTTTACGACAGTTTGATACAATCTAACGAGCAACGGAGAGACCGCCGCGCGGCGGTCCATTCTGCGGCGCGCGCGGCGCGCCTACAAAACATTTAGGAGGACACACACATGACCAGACTTGTTGAGTGCATCCCGAACTTCAGCTGCAGCAAAGAGAAAGACGAAGCCGCCTACAACGCGCTCGTCGAAGTCGCCAACAGCGTACCCGGCTGCACCCTCTTCGACGCGCAGACCGACGGCAACCACAACCGCTGCGTCTTCACGCTCATCGGCACGCCCGAAGCCGTCGAAGAAGTAGCCTTCCGGCTCACGAAGAAAGCCGCCGAAGTCATCGACATGACGAAGCACCACGGCGAGCATTCGCGCATGGGCGCCACCGACGTCATCCCCTTCGTCCCGACCGTCAACGTCACCGTCGAAGAGTGCGTCGAGATATCCAAGCGCCTCGGCAAGCGCATCTGGGAAGAGCTCCAGATCCCGAGCTTCCTCTATGAAGACTCCGCCACCTCGCCCGATCGCGTCAACCTCGCCAACGTCCGCAAGGGACAGTTCGAGGGCATGCCCGAGAAGCTCCTCCAGCCCGAGTGGGCTCCCGACTTCGGCGAGCGCAAAATCCACCCGACCGCCGGCATCACCGCGATAGGCGCCAGAATGCCGCTCGTCGCCTTCAACATCAACCTCGCCACCTCCGACGTCAGCATCGCCAAGAAAATCGCGAAGGTCATCCGCGGCTCCTCCGGCGGCTTCAAGTGCTGCAAAGCGATGGGCTTCATGCTCGAGGACCGCGGCATAGCCCAAGTCTCCATGAACATGGTCAACTACGAAGTCACGCCGCTTACCGTCGTCTACGAAATGGTGGACAGCCTCGCGAAACGCTACGGCACCTACATCGTCGGCAGCGAGCTCGTCGGCCTCACGCCCGCGAAGGCGCTCCTCGACTGCGCCGAGTACTACCTCAAGCTTGAGAACTTCGACTACCGCAACCAGGTGATGGAATACCACGTCATCGACATGAAAAACGACTAAAGGAGCGAATACGATGAAACTCGCAGAAATGCAGGTAACTGAATTCGTAAACCTCATGGCCTCCGACGCGCCCGCCCCCGGCGGCGGCTCCGCGGCGGCGCTCGAAGGCGCGCTCGGCGCGGCCCTCACCGCGATGGTCTGCGCCCTCACCGTCGGCAAGAAAAAATACGCCGACGTCCAGGAGCTCGCCGTCGAGTCGCAGAAAAAGGCCGAAGACCTCAAAGCCCGCTTCGTCGACGTGATGGACCGCGACACCGAAGCCTTCAACGCCGTCAGCGCCGTCTTCGCCATGCCGAAGGACACCGACGAGCAGAAGGCCGCGCGCAAAGCCGCGATGCAGGAAGCCCTCAAAGGCTGCACCAAGACGCCCTTTGAAATGATGCAGCTCGCCTGCGAAACGCTCGAGCTCACCCGCTCGCTCGTAGGCCGCCTCAACGCCAGCGCCGCGAGCGACCTCGGCTGCTCCGCGCTCAGCCTCCGCGCCGCGATACAGGGAGCGTGGCTCAACGTGCTCATCAACATCTCCGGCATCGCCGACGAAGCCTTCGCCGCCGAATACCGCAAGAACGGCGAAGCGCTCCTCGCCAAGGCGCTTCCGCTCGCAGACGAAATCTACGCCGAAATCCTCAAAACCATGTAAAAGCCCGCAAGGGTGGAAAGCGGCGCAAAACGCGCGCCGCACAGAAAACGCAGAAACCGGAGCCTCACTCGAGGCTCCGGTTTTATGTTGCGCCGCGAACCGGCAACGGCAGAACGAAGGGCAAAACGCGGACGCAGCCCACAAACCCGCGCTGAAGCACCGTGCCGAGCCCCGAGGCGGCTGCGTGGTTTTTGGCCAAACGTGGACTCCCGCCGGGGAATAAGAGGCTGGCGTGACGGAATCTGCCGAAAACCGCGCGCCCGGCCCGCAATGCTGCGCCGCAGCCACAGCGGACGGAAAAACCACAGCGAGCACGGGAATCACAGTAAACGGCTTCCATGACCGCAAAGGCCAGCCGCCCGGCCTTCGCTTGCTCTTCGCCGAAGAACAATACCGCCGCCGGACGTCGCGCGCGAATCCATGCGCCAAGCCGGCATCGAAAGGCCCCGACCTCGTCGCTGTGGACACTCAACTTTTTGCGAACGTTACGGGCGGCGGCGCGAAAATGTGGGAGTACGAGGCAAAATGAATAAACTTACGCCTTTTTTCAATTTTTGACACTTATTCTATATATACTTCTATAATACAAAACAAAATTCATCAATATTGGATAACTTTTCTATATATCCTTGAAATTCACGAGCCTTTTTTAAAGCCATATCTCGTGTGCTTCCTATAGGTATTGGTATTTGAAAATATTTTCTCCATGTCTCTATTTTGAGTTCAGGTTGGCTGGCAGTTTGAGCAAGATAATAAATCTGTTTTTTACATACCTCACTGCGTAAAACATACCAAAGCAACAATCCTTCTATAGGATCACGTGGAACTATAACTAAAAAACCAGATGTACAAATAGCATTGTTAAATTCTTCAGGTACTAAGACAACGGTTCCCCTAGAACTATTATTAAGAGCTAACAAAATATCCCCAGTATGGATCTTGTATTCTCCTCTTGTTGGTAAAGTTGCGAAAGATCCCTCTGTATAATGTGTAATTAATCCATACTTAGTGACATCACTAATTTCTATATATTTATAAAGTTGTTCGTCTCTTTTCATTGCGCATTTCTCTTTGCCCGTTAGTTTTGCTCTAATATTTAATGCCGTTGTGTTCAGCAAAGTAACTTCTCCTCTATGAACAGCCGTTTTTATATCTGTATAAGTCTTATGCAGATCTGGGCAATAGAAAAATGCATCAAAAACGCTCCGATCGTAATTTTCTCTGGTTGCAACAGCCAGTATTGTAAATGGACTTTCTAGATTTT
>ENA-OQCL01000077-OQCL01000077.1-human-gut-metagenome-genome-assembly--contig:-NODE-77-length-53039-cov-15.111128_pt1 | contig 53039 bp, 41 predicted proteins | sample MGYA00242502_ERZ504586 | MGnify/ENA primary metagenome ERZ504586 (study PRJEB26092, sample SAMD00036316) | human gut metagenome | host: Homo sapiens | study: EMG produced TPA metagenomics assembly of... | reverse complement strand
ATGAAGCAGCTCTTCTACCTGTCCAGTGCCTATGGAATGCGCCTCTTGGAGCTCATGTTGCAGTATCAAGGCTTCATGCAGGATGGCTGTGTTCGTCGTCACATCGAGCTGGAAGACCTCCGCTTCATGCTCAATGTCGATGAAGAGAAGTACCAGCGCATACAGGACTTCTGCAAGCGCATTTTGGATCTCCCCATCAAAGAGATCAACAAAAAGACGCAATACAAACTGTCCTATGCCAAGACGAAGACTGGCAGGAAAATCACTGGACTTTGATTTCGTGATGGACTGTTCGGATGTCCTGCCGGAGTCTTCTGCGCCTGAGAAGGTACAGGTCGAGATGTTGCCGAACAAATCGTTCTGGCATGGTCTTACGCGGCAAGCTGTTGATAAGCTCACGATCATCTGTGGCAGCAATGAGGAGTTCGAGAAGCGGATGAAGTATGCCGTGACGCTGGCCAAGCGACGTAAGCCGAAGAATGCGACCGCTTTCCTCTACAAGGCAATCGAAGAAGACTATCGGCGGCGCGATCAAGAGGCCAAGGAAGCTGTCGAGCGAGAAATCCAAGCCAAAGCTGAAAAAGAAGAATGGGAACTCGTCGCACAGAAAATGTTTGCTGGTGCTATCTCGCTCGAGGTGGAAGAAACGCCATTTGATGAATCCACGGAGATGGGCCGGGCATCCGTGCGCGTGGTACGCGATGCATTGAAAGCCGGTCATCTGAATATCACAGCCAAGCGCCTGCTCGAACAGCAGGGCATGTCTGTCGCACGCTTCATTGAGCTCTACTGTCAGCGCTGACGAACTATCGGCAAACACGCCATACTTAGGCAAAAGGATACGAGCTTATTGACATCAACTAGTCACCCCCCGGAGTGGCATCCCCGTGGAGCCTATTTTCGTCTTCCTTCCGTCAAGATATAGCAAACACCTCCGGTCGACTGGTAGGGAATCCAGTCGGTCGGAGGTGTCTTTGTCGTTTAGGGGAATTTTTTTGAGAGGGGAGAATCAGGCGCGGACGACGGAGATGCGCTGCTGGATGTGGTGGCCCTTCTCAATCTCGTCGACCATGGCGATGGCGTAGTCGGCGTAGGAGATGACGGACTCGTTCTTGCTGTTGAGCGTGAACTCCTCACCAGCGAGGATGTACTTGCCCGTGCGCTCACCGTCAGCCTGGAAGTCGGCTGCCGGGCTGATGTGCGTCCACTTGACGTCTTTGCGTTCGCGCAGTTCGTCGAGGGATTTGGCCATTGCCTTGGACAGCGGCAGATAGTCGGCCGGGAAATCCGGTGCATCGAACAGCTGCATCGTATGCTCTGGATTGAGGTAAAGGGAGCCGGCACCGCCGACGATCAGCAGGCGCGTATCCGTGCCCGAGAGGATATCGGCGAGGTGCTGCGTTGTCGTGGAATAAAGCGGCAGCGTCTCTTCCTTCCAAGCACCGAATCCATCAACGACGGCGTCAAAGCCGGCGAGATCTTCCTTCGTGAGGTCGAGGATGTCCTTCTGGCGGTAGTCCTTTGCCTGCGTGTTGTTCTCCGCATGGCGTCCAAAGGCGACGACCTCATGGCCACGGCTCAGCGCCTCGGCGATGACTTTTCTAGCGACACGGCCATTTGCTGCTACAACTGCGATTTTCATAGTGATTTCTCCTTTTCGTATACGGGCCAGCGCCCTCAATCATTACTGATTTTGTAACTATCGTTATTTCATCTGACAGCTCATACTATACCATAGGGGTGTTTTAGTGTCAACATCTTTATTACAACAATGGCAAAATTTTTTCTGAAAGAGAAATCCCCAACAGACCTGCTTCATGCCGGTCGGCTGGGGATGGCTCACCCTTTGGACGCAGCAAGGGGCGTTTCTGTATGCTTACTGATTGGCTTCGTGGATGGTGAAGGTGCCGCGATGGAAGATGGAGGCACGGTTGCCGCGCTCGCCTTCCTTGTTCCAGGTCATGTAGGCGAAGACCTTGTGGGTCTTGAAGTTGATGACCTGCGAGATGACGATGCCTTTCTGTTCAATCCAGTTAATCTGGTAGACGTCCTTGCCGACTTCGGCAACCTCATACTGCTCGTTGTCGGACGGCGCGAGGGAGAGGCCGGTCGTCGGCGTCCATCTCAGCACGCCGACTGCTGGATAGTCGATGTTGAACTTGAAGCCGCTGTCGTAGCTCACTGCGATGGTCTTGCCCTGGACATGTTTGAAAAAGGCCTCTTTTTCCTTCTCGGCCATTGCAGCCGTAGCGATCTTGCTCTTCTCCGCCGCAGCCTGTGCCGCTGCAACCTGCTCAGCCGTCGGCACGACGCTCTTGGCATTCGTGTCCGCTGCCGAGCAGATGCTAGCAAAGGAAAGCGCGGCAAGCATGGTGACAAGTACTTTTTTCATTTTCATGATAAAACCTCCCGATGGATGTGAAGTGATTGATTTAATTAGTACGATATAGTATTATTATAAGCCCTTTTTGTCCGTTCATCAAGAAGGATTTTTTGCTTGCGTCGGTATGGAATGCTTGCGTATCGGTGCAATGTCGCTCAAATAGCAAACACCCCCGGTCGACTGGTCTGGTTCCCAGTCGGTCGGGGGTGTTCACTCACTTTTTAGGAAAGAGATTCATAAGATTAACGTGCGCCAGCCTTGGGGTATTCGAACGGTTTGCACCTCAGTCCTGCTTCAGCACGAAGGCGCTCTTCGGCTGACCGCAGAGCGGGCAGACGTAGGAGTCGTCCTCGTCGTTGATGTCGCCGACGTATTCGTAGCCGCAGACGGGGCAGACATAGACTTTCTTGCCGGTCGTATCTTCTTTCTTCGGCTGGTACTTGTCGAGCATGGCCTGCAGGCGGACGCCATGGCCGCCTTCCTGGCGCGCGAAGACGTCCATCTGATCGGCTGCTTCGGCAAAACCGGCGGCGCGGACTTTGTCGGCAATCGCCTTGACCTGTGCTTCGCCGTTCGCTTCTGCTTTCTGTACCGTGCGCACGAGGCCCCAGAAATCGGACGGGTATTTGCCATTGAGCACGGCATAGAAGCCAGCGTGGACAGCCTCTTCATTGGCTGCAGCAATGAAACCCTCGGCCACATCCTCAAGGCCCTGCTCGCGTGCGAGCTGCGCCAGTGCGTAGTACATCATGACGCCATTGCCCTCTACCTGCATCAGGCTCTTCATCATGCTCTCAAATTCCGTACCTTTCGTGATTCCGTTCAAGCTCATCATCATGTCCTCCTAAAAAATACATACACATATCGGTTGTTTATCGTATAACTTTATTATATTGCACAAAATCAATTTTGTCAAATATAAAATGGCAAATTAATAAAAAATGTATATCTATGCAGGATTGTTCGATAAAATAGTATGTTGCATTACAGAAAAGCCAAAATATTTCGCGAAAACACTTGACAATGTTACGCCATTCTGCTACAATAAAATCAAGCAAAAGGAAGAAAGCCATACGAGACCCAAGGATGACTTCTTACCGGACGCGAATAGCTTAGCCCACTGGGGCGGGCAAGTGGTTTCTCTAAATTCTCCAGAAGGAGGGGAGTCCGATGGGCCAGTAAAGGTTCCATGCGGTAGACATTAACATGGACAATCAAACAGAAAGCAAATAGCCGTTCAGTCGAAACAGATTGAACGGCTTTTGCTTTGCCTGTTTCATAAGAAAGGCCTCCACAACCAATAAGCATGGAGGCCTTTTTGATTCAGATTGGATAGATTGACTCAAACTCGGTCACGATCTGCTGTAGCGGTGCGTCGAGGCGCTGCATGGCGGCTTTGCGCAGGTCAGCGGGGATGCCGTAGTGGGCTTCGGCGATGCTGCCGGCAATGGCGGCGATGGTATCGCTGTCGCCGCCAATCGAGATGGCGTTGCGGATGGCGTCTTCAAAGCCCGTCGAGGAGAAGAAGGCGACGAGCGCCTGTGGCACGGAGCCCTGGCAGGCAGAGCTGAACTCATAGGTCGGCCGGATCTCGTCGAGCGTGAAGTCCAGCGGGTAGTAGCGGTCCTGCGCGAGCTCATGCAGATCCTTCATCGCCATGCCCTGGCGCGCATGGTAAATCAGGACGGCTACAGCCTCTGCGCCCTTGATGCCCTCTGGATGGTTGTGGGTCACGGCTGTGACGGCAAGGGAGAGCTTCTGCGCTTCTTCCTCTGTGCGCGCCGCAAAGCCCGCGGGACTCACGCGCATGGCTGAGCCATTGCCGAAGCTGTTGTAGGGCTCCGGATGGTCGCTCTGCAGCCAGGCGCGGAAGCCGCGGCCATAGCCCGCCTTCGGGTAGGCGCGCCCGAGCTCCTGCATCGCAGCCACCGCTTTGGCGGGCAGATCCTCATAATCCGGCCGCGCCGCTAAGATGGCCTTCGCCACCGCCAACGTCATGATGCTGTCGTCCGTCGGACGGCACTTCGGATGGAAGAGTGTGAAGTCCTTGTGACGGTAGTTGTGCCACTCAAAGCGCGAGCCGACGATGTCACCGATGATAGCTCCCATCATATCGATCACCGATCCTTTCTGCTGCTGTTTGTCTTAGTCGGATGCCTCAGAATGATTGCGAGGCACCGGAGCAAAAAAGTCCAGCGCTGACTTTTTGGGGTTAGATTCGGTTACTATAGGGATTCGTCGAGCCGTGCCTGAATCCTGCTGTGTCTTTTTCATTCACGGCAGATAGCGTCGGCACAGAGCTGCGCGAGAGAAGGATTTCCGGCGGCAGACGGCGAACCTCTTCTTATCATGAATCGGACTTTCGAACGGAAGAGGTGGAGATAATGTTTTGCATGAACTGCGGCACGAAGCTGCCGGATCACGCTAAATTCTGTTTTAACTGCGGGGCCAAGGTCCCGGATGGGCTCGGTGATGGTGAGGCGGCATCTGCTGATACAGAGGGACAGGTACCGGATACTCCGGTCCCTGCGGCAGCGCTGCCGGACGAGCCGTTGCCGGATATCCCGGGCAGTCATTTCACGGTCCTCGGGAAGTACACGGTGGAGCTGCCGCGGGGCACGGCGGTATACAACCAGCTCTGGGCGCCGTTTAACCGGGAAGGGACGCGGATTGCCGTGCTGGCCCGACATGAAATCCGCAAGCATCTGAAGGAACATACGGTGGAGGATCCTGTCGAGTTCTCGGCGCAGGTGCTTTCATACTGTATGAGCGCATGCGACCCGCTGTTTGAGACGGCCGTCGACCTCTTGATTGACCACGATATCGACTATGTAACGAAGAAGGATCTCTGGGATCAGCTTGACGACTCTGTCAGGGCGACGGACCTTGTCAAGGCCATGCTGGCGGACAAAGCGGCCATCGAGGATTACCAGAAGGATTTGGCTGTAGAAAAAGAAGCCAACAAGGCGAGCTGGCAGGGTGGCGGCTTCGGCATCACAGGAGCTATCTCGGGGGCTGTCAAGGCGTCGATGATGAACACGGCGCAGGATGCCCTGAGCTCGCTGGGCCGCAGCATCACGGGCAATTCCTATTCGGCCCGGCTCGAGCGCTTCATTCGCGACCGCAGCGCAAAGCGGAACTATCCGGCTATGGCCGACGATTTCATCAGCAGCATCTGCCGGTATGACCTCTTTGCCGAGGTGCATCGGCTGCTGGTCGCAGAATGCGATCTGCCGGAAGCGTCATTTGAAACGGATAAGGCCGACAGCCGGCGCAAGAACCTCTTGGAGCGCTTTGCCAATGGCAAGATTGAGGAAGAGGATGTGTTCAAAGGGCTTTGCAGCTGTCTGGAAATCACGGGGAACACGCTGCCGGTCTACAAGGCGCTGCTGGAGCTGGAGCCGTCTGCCGCAAGGGATGTGTTCCAGATGGCAGAGGCCGAAGGTGAGGAGCTCGTACTTGCCCAGTCTGTCTGGAACGAGTATGTGAATGAAAAGAAAGTCGTTGAGGCTTTTCACTATCCTGACTGGATACCATCCTTTCTGCATCGGGTCATGTATACCGTCTCTGGTCCAGTGATGCTGGTTGCACTCCTGGTTCAGATCCGGGATCTGCCCCAGATTTTCCGAGATAAGGACAACCCATGTGAAGATATTGCCTTGACGGCCGATACCTACTGGATTCCTGCCGATGTCAAGAATGTGGAATTCTGGGGCATGGACGGAGCGGTAAAGGTAGATTTTGACAATCCAGAGGTTGCTGACTGGAACGGCCGTAGCGTCCACTTCCATTTGGTGCACTTCACCGGCGAAGCAGAGGCATGGGCTAAAGATATCTGCGAGCGGAAGCTCCAGCAGGCGCAGTATGCGCTCGGTGCTGGCGACAGGGAACACGCTCTTCCTGCGTTCCAACTTGCCGCCGAGATGGGCAGTGCCGAAGCCGCATGGCAGGCAGGGAGGCTGCTGGAAGAAAACGGCCAGAAGGAGAATGCGCAATGGTATTTCGTAGAAGCTGCTGTGCTTGGAAAGAAAGAAGCCTCCTGGGCTCTGTATCAGCAGCTGAAGGATAGTCAGAATGAGCAGCGCTTTGTTTACAGGAGACTGGCCGCCAAAGGGGCGCAGGAATTGGTAGAGGCCGGAAAGTTCACTGAGGCGCTGGCCTGGTTCGAGAAGTTGGCAGCAGAAGGAGACGGCACGGCCTGCTTCTATCTTGGCCAGATGGCTGAGCAGGGCCAGGGCATGGAAAGAGATAAAGTCAAGGCCATGGAATGGTACAAGAAGGCCAAGTCTCTTGGCTGCGAAGAAGCAGGACCTGCCATCGGTGCGCTTGCCTTCGAACTTGGTCAGCAGCTGGAGGAAAAAGCCGGTGCAGAGACCGGAGCGCAGGCCATGACAGACTGGCAGCAGGCGTGGAAGTCTTACCGCCAGGCTCTAGAGGAAAAGCACCCTGGAGCCGACGAGAAGATCAAGGTGCTGGGGCTCCAACTCGGCAAGGAAACGGAAGCACAGGACGAGGTGCAGCAGGCGCTAGAATATTATCAAGGAGCACTCGCTCAGGGCAGCCAGGAGGCGTTGCTCTTAGCAGCCCGTCTGCGCGTTGACCCGCAAAAAGCAACGTTTGACCTGGGCGAAGCCTGGCATTTGTATCAGAAGGCAGCTCAGGATGCTGAGACTCCGGAGGTGAAAGACGCAGTCAAGGATGAATGGGACAGCCGCAAGGCGCTTGTGCCTCTGGAGGAGCGCGTGGGATGCCTGACGAAAACCGTGGAAGACCAGATGGAAGATGCCACCTACTATTATTGGGGCGAAAAGCTGTCCAACCCCTTGGACAATGCCATGAAGTCATACGGCTTTCAGGCAGGCGTCGATGCAGATGAAGTTGTCTTGCTCTGCGACTCCACTCATTCCCTGTTCTGGGGCAAGGGCGAGCAGGGCTTCCTGATCACCAGTGACGGCCAGCTCATCAGCTCGTTCGGCACCAAGAGCTCGCTCGACCAGCTTGGCCCTGTAGAGTACCATGATAAGGAAGTCGTGGTAACTGCCTCCGGCACTGTGCTGGCCCACTTTAAAGGAGAGGCAGAGGAAGATGAGGATTTCTGTGACCTTCTCAACGAGATTGTTCTCCTGCCGCATCCTGCGTCACAGAAAATAGAAGCACCTGTTCAGCTGACAGTAGAGCCAACACCGCAGCCGATGCTCTCGCCAACTGCTGAAGCGGGTGTGGTGTCCTTCTGCCCGCAGTGCGGTGCCGCTGTAGAGCCAAGCGCCCGCTTCTGCGGACATTGTGGCAGCCCGTTGTCATCAGCTCCTGTGCAAGCACAGCCTGAATCCACATCTGAAGCAGGAGGCCTAAAAGAAACAACGGCATTGGAAGTGCCAGACGATGAACATGAGGAAGAAGATCTCATCGACTATGACTATGAGGAAGAGATCCTAGATTTCTGTCAGGCTTTCACCAAAAAGTTTGGCTCGAATAACTACTACTTCCGCTGCGTGCCCAAAATCCCTGCAAAAAAGCTGAGAAATGCCGTAGATAGTTACGCTGCCCAGTATGGTGTCCAGTCAGAAGACGTGCTGCTGCTCTGTGATACCACACTGTTTGGCAGTGCCAAAGAGGGTTTTTTGCTGACAGCAGACCATCTTGTCTGTAAAGCCGGCAGTTTCGCGCTCGCCGACTGCGAAGAGATCATCCCCGCCGCTGGCATTGGCGATAGTGACATCATCCTGATGCCCCAGCATGTGGTAATTGCCAGTACGCCACCAAGTGATGAACAGACCATGTTCGTCACTTGGTTCAATGAACTGGTACAGGCATGATTGGTTGAAAGTAGATGCTGGATAGCATAGGTTCAGTATACAATCTAACGGTACAATAAAATTAGGATTTAAGGTGGAATTTGCTCTGCCAAAGAAAATGCCTTCTGCGGTTGATTACTGTGGTGGGCATTTTTGTGTGGTTGGTCAGACTGCATTTTTATATGGCCAATATTCTGCGCTTCTATCAAATTAGCGCTTGCTCTATTTTGATAGAAGTAAAATCCGCTCATGAGGCGAATCAAACTATAAAATACATCATAATGAACAAGATATCATAGCATATCTAGAATTATTTTTACAATTTGGCCCACTCCAGCCGATGAACTTTACGTGTTGGCCGTCAGCAGGATTTTATCACCCGCTGTCGAATCAAGACGGAGATGTGTGTGTGAATCGCTCTCATCGTTTTGTCTGAATGAAATCTATGGAGAATTGACTTGAAACATCGCTATACCTTTTATTGGATTCTCTGGGGACTCGGTGAGCTCTCGGGGCTGGGGCAGTGGCTGCTCTTGCGCTGGGCGCTGCCGGTCCCGGCGCATGGCCTGCTCCTGCTTTTCCTTTTGCTGCCGTTCATCTATCTCGTGCCGAACATCCTTGCGAATCATCTGCCGCTGCGGGTGTCGCGGCTGCTGGCGCGGATCGGCGGCTATTGGTTTGTCTACGGCTACTATATGACGATGCTGCTCGTGCCCGCCTTCATCGTCTGGCTTGTCTGCCTTGCTGAGCCGTTCGGCTTTGGGCTGGACTGGTGGCAGTCAGTCTTTGCCGTTCATTACGGCAGGGCTGCGCTGCTAGGACTTGCCCTGTTGCTCGCAGTCGGCAGCTGGCGTGCGCGCCATCCGGTGGTGCGCGTCGTCGAGGTGAAGACGGAGAAGCCCATCGAGCGGGAATTCTCGGTGGCCTTTGCGAGCGACATCCACCTCGGCGCGGTGCTCGGGCGCTCGTTCGCGGCAGAGTTGCGCCGCGGCATGATGAAGCTGCGGCCGGACCTCATCCTGCTCGGCGGCGACATCATCGACGGCAACCTCGACTATGTGCTGCGCGACCGCAGCTTCAAGGGCTTCGAGGGGCTAAAGGCGCCGTGGGGTGTCTTTGCGGTCTTCGGCAACCACGACACGTACGGGCTGAACCTCAATAAGGAACAGCACCGGCTGCAGCGGAGCGGCGTGCGCTGCCTGCGCGGCGGCACGGTGCATCTGGCGGCCGGCGTCTCACTCGTCGGCTTGGAGGACTATAGGATCGCCCCGCATGCGGAGTTTCCGCAGGCGGAGCCGGACGCTTTCACGATCGCGATGGAGCACGAGCCCCTGCGCATCGAGCAGGCATCCTCCTGCGGCATGGACCTCTACTTCGCCGGCCACACGCACGCCGGCCAGTTCTGGCCGAACCGCTTCGTGACAAGGCGCATCTTCTCTCTCGATTACGGTGCCCGCCACTTCGGCCATTTGCTGGCCATCGTCTCTAGCGGCTACGGCGCCTGGGGCCAGCGCTTCCGCATCGGCCCGGCACCGGAGATCGTGCTGGTGAAGGTCGTGAAATCATCTGCGTAAACAAAGAGAACGCCTTGGAAGGCAGATCTTCCGAGGCGTTCTCTTTTTGTATGCGTTTATGATAGGCAACCTAAATCATCAATCTAAGATATGGCGATAGACATAGGCGGCGATGATGGACTGCAGCAGCACGAGGAAGGCGAGCAGGCCGAAGGCGGTGTAGAGGCTGGTCTGGTGGGCGATGAAGCCGATGACGGCGGGGCCCATGAGGATGCCGAGGTAGCCGAGCGTGCTGACGGCTGGCACGGCGAGGCTGATGGGCATGACGCGCTGCTTGCCGAGCAGGGAGAAGAAGACGGGCACGACGTTGGCGCAGCCGATACCGATGGCGAAGAAGCCGAGGTAGAGCAGCGCAGGCTCAGCGGCGAAGATGACGAGCAGGAAGCCGGCGACGGCCAGCAGGCTGCCACCGATGACGACGCGCTCCTGGCCGAGCTTCTGCACGGTCCAGTCGCCGAACAGGCGCATCGTCAGCATGGCCGCCGAGAAGACGGTGAAGGCCGTTCCGGCGAGGGACATGTCGAAGTGGCGCACGGTCGTCAGGAAGACACCGCCCCAGTCCATGATGGCGCCTTCGACGAGGAAGGCGATGCAGGCGATGATGCCGACGAAGGTCACAATGCCCTTCGGCAGCGCGAGCAGCTTGCCGCCGGCATCGCCGCCATAGGGCAACAGATGGCGCGAAGCCGCGAGCGTCACGAGCACCATGATGGCGGCCGCAATGATGGTCGAGAGCAGCGGCGTCAGCGAGAAGGTGCCGACCCAGATGCCGAAGAGTCCGGCACCTGCGAAGCCGCCGACGCTCCAGAGCGCGTGCATACCGCTCATGAGGCGGCGCCCCGCTGCTTTCTCGACGATGACGGCCTGGATGTTGACGACGACATCGATGCAGCCCATCGTCGCGCCGAAGATCAGCAGTAGCGGCACGGCCATGCCGAACGACGATACTGTGCAGAGCAAGAGCAGCAGAGCAGCGTAGACGAGCCCCGCCGCTGTCAGCACCTTGCGGCAGCCGAGTCGGACTGCCGCCGCACCCGACAGCGGCATCGTCAGCAGCGAGCCGATGCCGATGCATAAGAGCAGCATGCCGAGCACGTCCTCCGCGATGCCGAGCCGCGCCTTCAAGAGTGGCACGAGCGGCGCCCATGAGGCTGCGCCGAATCCCCCGACAAAAAAGATGGCCCGCGTCGCATGCTGTTCGGGCACACCTGGTTGTTTCTTTTCGGATATCACGAAATCAATTCCCCTTTCTGTTGTCTGAACAGGGATATTGTACCATGGATGCAGACTTTTTCCTATGCAAAAAGTCCAGTGCTGGACTTTTTGAGTCGGACTGGACTTTGGGGATGACGAAGGAGTCGGCTCGTAGTCGGACGGTTCGCCTCGTGATGCGGTTGTGGTGAGGGCAGAGGTCACTTGCTCAGCAGCAGTTTGCAGACGGCGCAGCCCATGAGCTTGAGCGAGTAGCCGAGGGCGCGCTCATCGAAGTCGAAGTGGGAATCGTGGTGGCCTGCCGCTAGGTCGGCGCCGACCATCATGTAGGCTGCCTGGCCGCCATGCGACTGGACGCGCTCCATGAAGTAGGAGAAGTCTTCACTGGCGCCGAACGGGCACTCGCCGACGACTTCCTCGAAGATGCCGAGGGAATTGGCTTCTTTCTCGAGGAAGGCCGCGAGCTCTGGCGAGTTGCTGCCGCCAGCTGCACCGCCGACTTTCTCGATATCGACTTTGACGTCGTACATCATGGCCGCAGCCTTGAGGATACGCTGGGCTTCCGTCTCCATGAACGCATTGATCGCGCTCGTCGCACCGCGCGTCTCGAGGCACACAAGGGCCTTGTCGCCGATGACGTTGCGGCCGCTGCCCGCGTCGAGCCGGCCGACATTGATGCGCGAAGCGCCGGCGGAATGGCGCGAGATGGCGTGCAGGTTGAGCGCGGCGCAGGCAGCGGCCAGCAGCGCGTTCTTGCCCTGCTCTGGCGCAGCGCCGGCGTGTGCCGGGACGCCCTGGAAGTGTGCGTCGTACTTGCTCGTCGCAAGGAAGCCCGTGACGTTGCAGGCGACGGTGCCCGTCTTGCGCATCTTGAAGCCGAAGTGCGCGCCGAGCATGTAGTCGACATCGTCGACGATGCCGCTCTCGACCATCGCATGCGCACCGCGCACGCCTTCCTCTGCGGGCTGGAAGCAGAGCTTGATCGTGCCGCGCAGCTCCGACTTGAGGCTGGCCAGCAGTTCGGCAAGAGCCAGCCCGACGGTCGTGTGGCCGTCGTGGCCGCAGGCATGCATGGCGCCCGCATGGCAGGAGGCAAAACCTTCTTTGTTGGCGCGGTGCGCGGCTTCCGTCGTCTCCGTCACATCATTGGAGTCCATGTCGAAGCGCACGGCGACGACCGGGCCGTCTTCGGAGAACTGCATGACGCCGAGCACGCCCGTGCGGCCGCCGTCCATCTTCTTGACCCAGTTGGGGTCAGCCCCCTCTGCGATGGCGCGCTGCTGTTCCTTGGCGAGCTTCTCGGCCGACGGCACGCCCATCATGGCATCCTCGCGGATGGTGTCGGCTCCCGTCTTGACCGTGTAGCCGAGCTCGGCGAGCGTCTTGGCTACCTTGGCTGCCGTGCGGAATTCCGTCCAGCCCGGCTCTGGATGCGCGTGCAGGTCACGGCGGCAGGCCACCATGTCCGCTTGCACATCATCGGCGAATTTCAGGATTGTCTCTTTCAAGTCCATAATGATTCCTCCTTATAAAAAGAGGTGCCGCTTCGCAGCACCTCGTCTTGTCTGTATATCAGAAGAGCAGGATCAGCATGCCGACCGTCAATGCGCAGAGCATCGGGATGGCATTGCGTTTCGTGATCTCCATCGGGTTGACACCAGCGATACCGGCGCAGATGATGGTTGCGCCGGCAATCGGCGACATCGTGCGGCCCAGCGTGCCGCCGAGTGTCGCCATACTGCCCATCTGGACCTGCGACATGCCGAAGTCCGGTGCGTACGGTGTGATGGCCTCATTGAAGGCGAAGGTTGCCGCATCGCCGGAACCCGTCAGCAGGCCGAGCAGGAACGGACCGAAGGCAGCGCAGATCTTGACGATGGCCGGGTTGTTGAGCATCGCGTCGATGAACCACTTGACGAGGCCAATCGAGGTGAGGCCGGCAACAAAGACGCCAGCCGAGATGATGATACCGATGATGCTGCCATACGCCTTGCCCATCCCCTCGAAGAACGCATCGCAGAGCGCTTTCGGCTTCGTGCGCGTGACGACGAGCGTCAGCAGGGCACCGATGATCATGGCCTGCGGCACGCCCATCTTGAAGAGGGGGACAATCTTGGTCGAGCCGAGCAGCAGGATGACAATCGGGACGACCGGCATCAGCGCGTAGAGGTAATTGACCTTGAAGTTCTTGTCCACCTGCAGATGCTCAGGGACATGTCCTTTATCTTCCTTGAGCACATGCGCGATGACCGTGATGCAGATGGTCGCGACGACGAGGGAGGCGAGATTGGCCTTGTAGTGGAATCCGATGACATCCATGACATCGACACCGGCAATCTTGGCGACGAACGGGTTGTGGGCAAGGCCCGGATTCAGCATGCTGCCGTACGTGCCGCATTTGACGGCGGCTGCCGCGAGTGCCGGCCCGACACCTGCTGCCATGAGCAGCGGGATGAAGATGGCGCCGGCAGCGGCGGCCGTGCCGGCTGCACTCGGCAGCGCGATGTTGACGAGATACGTGCAGATGACGACGCCCGGGATCAGGAAGAAGCGGACGCGCGAGATCACCGAGGCCATCGCATTGATCAGGTGCTTGTCGCATTCCGTGAAGCGGACCGCCAGTGCAAAGCCCATGACCGAACATACGGCCTGTATCAGACCGCTGTTCGTCATGCTCTTTGCGAAGGCATCGAGAGCAGCCATTGGCACACCGCCGATGGCCGCCATGAGGATGCCGGACCCAATCAGCGTGATGCGCGCATCTGCTCCCTTGACGAGTGCGTAGACGACACCACAGACAATGATGGCACCGACAATCAGCATGAGTGTTAGCATGCAGATTCCACCTTTCATAATTAAAAGTAATTATACCATTTGGTTTATTATAGGATTGCGGTATAATGATTGTCAAGAAAGGCGAAAGGAGATTCGAAGAAGTATACAATATATAGAGAAGATCGAGATAGGAGTTTCATTGTAAGATGGGAGGTATTTTTATGATTTCAAGAACACGCTTGCAGCAGCAGCTCGCGGATCTGCAGAGCATCACGGCGCCGGGGAAGGGCATCAACCGGCTGGCGTTCACGGATGCGGATTGGCAGGGGCGCGCGTATCTGATGGGCTTGATGCGCGAGGCGGGCATGGAGCTGTGCGAGGATGCCTTCGGCAATGTCATCGGCCATGTGAAGGGCGCAGATGAGAGCCTGCCCGCTGTTATGTTCGGTTCGCATGGCGACAGTGTGCCGGAAGGCGGCAACTTCGACGGCATTGTCGGCATCCTCGCGGCAATCGAGACGGTCCGCTCGATGCGGGAAGACGGCTTCACGCCGCGGCGGCCACTCGAGACCGTCTTGTTCCTCTGCGAGGAGTCGAGCCGCTTCTCGGCGGCGACACTCGGCAGCCGGGCCATGCGCGGCGAGCTCTCGCACGACGACCTGCTGCGGCTGCACGACAAGGAAGGCCATACACTCTACGAGGTGCTCAAGAGTCGCCATCTTGACCCCGACCATATCGAGTCGGCCCGGTACACGAGGCCACTGCGCGCCTTCCTCGAGCTCCACATCGAGCAGGGCAAGGTCCTCGAGCATGAGGGCCTGCCCATCGGCCTCGTCACAGGCATCGCAGCGCCGACGCGCTTCTACGTCAACTTCCACGGCAGTGCCGATCACAGCGGTGCGACGCCAATGGACCTGCGCCACGACGGACTCTGTGCGGCGGCAGAAGCCGTGCTGGTCGTCGAGCGTGAGGCTTCGTCTTACACAGAAGCACCTGTCGTCGGCACGGTCGGCATCCTGCAAGTCACGCCGGGCGTCATGAACGTCATTCCGGGTGAAGTCCGGATCGGCGTCGACATCCGCAGCATCTCCGCGGAGGCCAAGGATGCTGTTGAGCAGGCAGTCCGCCAAGATATCGAGGCCATCGCTGAGAGGCGTCAGCTGACCTATGACATCGAACCGGTCAGCAAGGAGCAGCCAGCCCACATGGACGCGGCACTTGTCAATCTGCTCGAGGAGACGGCCAAGGAGCTCACCATTCCCTGCCGTCGGATGATGAGCGGCGCGGGTCACGACAGCATGCACTGGGCCGACTACGCGCCGACGGCCATGCTCTTCATCCCGTGCCGCGCGGGCATCAGTCACAATCCCGCGGAACACGCTGAGCTCTCGGACATCGTGCGCGGCACCGAGCTGCTCTCCGCCGCCGTGCGCAAGCTCGCAAGCGACTGAGCCACGACCATCGGAGTTCGGCAAAAGTCCGACAGTCGCCCGACCATACGCATAAAAGTCCAGTCCGACCAAAAAGTCCAGTGCTGGACTTTTTGGTATCTGCATTGTCTTTCCCCCGCGAAGATGGTATAATTTTTGTATGAAGGTTTTGTACTGTAATGGTGCAGAGCCGCACATGAACTTGAAGATTTTCAGGAAGCAGGGGGAGCATGTCGCGAAACAATCCCCGGACCCGGTTCTCGACGTCGGTGTCGAAGGTGCTGTACGAGAAGCTCGACCGCATTGCGGAGGTGACGGGCACACAAAAGACGGCGCTCGTCGACGAGGCGCTCGAGCTCTTGGTCCAGAAGTACAGAGGCCGCGTCCTCGCGAGCGGCGGAGAAGGAGCAACTATATTCATGGCTAAGACTATCGCATTCTGTTCACACAAAGGCGGCGTCGGCAAGACGACTTCGGCAGCGGCCTTTGCGGACCTCTTGGGGCGCCGGGACTACAAGGTCCTGCTCATCGACGCGGACCCGCAGGGCAACCTCTCGAAGCGCTTTGGCTACCATCCGAAGGAATACCGCGGCGCGGTCCAGCTGAGCGCGGCCGTGCTCAACATCCTCTCGGATGACCCGAAGCCGCTCCGTGATTTCGTGCTCGCCACGCAGAACAAGAATGTCGACATCATCCCGAACGACGACCGCTACACGGCCACGACGAAGACGCTTCTCGAGGCGGTCATGCTCGGCATCAATGCCTACAAGGTGCTGATTCAGGAGCTCGATGGCCTCTACGACTACATCATCTTCGACTGCCGTCCGGCCGTCGACAATGAGATTGCCCAGATCATGCGCGCCGTGCAGTACCTCATGATCCCCGTCAATGCGGCCGACGATTCCGTCGACGGCGTCGACACGGTGCTCGGCTACGCTTCGAAGATCCGCCATGCGAACCCCGACCTCTGCGTCGCGGGCATCTTCTTCGAGGCCGTCAACATGCGCACGGCTGTCGCGCACGACTACGTGCCGCAGATCCGCGCGAAGTACGCGCCGCTGATCCTCGAGACCATCGTCCCCCATTCCGAGGACGCCCACAAGGCCGAGAGCCGCCACCTGCCCGTCACGGAGGCCTATCCGTCGGGCAAGGCGACGCGCGCCTATTCCAAACTCGTAGAGGAGGTATTGACTCGAATTGGCTAAGCGAAAATCATTCTTCATCTCCACCAAGAAGACGCCGGACTTTGCTGACGTCGGCGCCATGTCCAGCGCGCCGTCGGCCGCGAGCGCGATGTCGCCGGAGCGCATCGCCGCGCTCAAGGAACTGATGGCTAAGCCGGCCGCAGCCGTCGCGCCGCAGCACGCGGAGGATCCCGACCGCGTCGACACGCTGCTGCCTGCACATCACGAGCAGCTCATCGATCTTGATAAGCTTCACCCCGCGCCGGATGATTGGAATTTCTTCGGCCGTCCGCAGCCGGACCAGTACGCGCTGATCTTCCAGTCCATCTACAAGTACGGCCTCTGGCATCCCTGCACCGTTTGGGAACAGGAGGACGGCAGCTACATGATCCTCGGCGGCCACACGCGCACGCTCGTCTACCACGAGCTCTACGAAGTCACGCATGACGAGAAATACCTGCGCATCCCGTGCAAAGTCTACCAGCACGGGCAGATCACGGTGCCGACGGCGCGCCGCATCGTCATCCTGACGAACATCGCCCAGCGCGCCAAGGAAGACTCCGCCATCCGCATCCGCTGCTACAGCGAGATGGCCCGCCTCGAGAAGGAAGAGTCCTTCTACGGCTCCGGTGTCGACGTCAACACGGCCGTCTCGAAGCTCTTCGGCGTCAGCCGCTCGACCGTCTTCTTCTACCGCCGCCTCGAGAAGCTCATCGCGCCGTTGCTCGACGCCTACGACAAGCGCCAGATCACGCAGGCCGTTGCCAACATGCTCTGCGACCTCCCGCAGGAGCTGCAGGAGTACATCTACGAGCAGCGCTACCACCTGCTCATGGATCCCTCCATGCGCTACGTGATGAAGAAAGTCACGACAAAAGAGGAAATCGACGCCATCATCAAGGGCCGTCGCAAGCCGCGCGAGAAGTTCGAGTACCTCGTCGCGACGAAAATCGCGAAGCCGAGTAACTTCGACCTCGTGCCGCTGGCCGTCGACCACAAAGAAGTCGACGCCTTCAAGGAGTTCCTGACCCAGGCCCTCGACCTCGCCGACGGACTGTCCGACCATACAAAGCAGGTCATTCGCAAGATGCTGCAAGCATAAAAAGACCTTCTGTCCGTTCACGGGCAGGAGGTTTTTCGTTTTGTCAAACATTGTTGGGGAAATCCATTTTGCAACGCCAAGAAAATTTGATACAATAGAATCAAAGAATCGATGCAATCCACGCATGACACGCATGAAAGGAATATACTATGGCAACCGAAAACGAAAAAGAAGATCTCCTGCTGCTCGATAAGCAGCTCTGCTTCCCGCTTTACGCCTGCGCGCGCAAGGTCGTCGCGGCCTATCATCCCTTCCTCAAAGCCCTTGGGCTGACCTACACCCAGTACGTCACGATGATGGTCATCTGGGAGAAGAAGGAAATCTCCGTGCACGAACTCGGCGACATCCTCTACCTCGACTCCGGCACCCTGACGCCCGTGCTCAAGAAGCTCGAAAGCTTCGGCTACATCGAGCGTCACCGCAGCACCATCGACGAGCGCGTCGTCGAGGCCCGCTTGACCGAGAAGGGGCAGGCCTTCAAAGAGGAAGTCAGCAAAGTTCCCGAGCAGATGCGCTGCTACCTCAGTGAACGGAATTTGAACTTCACCCCCGATGAAATCACTGCCTTCAAGGGCGAACTCTACAAGATGCTGGACCACCTGGTCTAAACCAAAAGTCCAGCGCTGACTTTTTTGCCGTACCGTCAAAGAGAGCCTGTCTGCAAGCGATGCATTGCAGGCAGGCTCTCTTAGCAGAATCGAACTTTCTTGAGCAGACGGCAGGGATTTGGTCTTATTAAAGCGAACTGTTATCACCATATAGAAAACATGTGGCGCGTCTTGCCGGGGGATTCGGGGCGCGCGAAAGGGAGAAATCGGCATGGACGCGGAGCCAATCAAGAAACAACTGCATCGCTATTACGATATGATTGCGGGAGGGGTGTGCCTGGTCCGGCAGAGCGCGGAGGAGCAGATCCTCTTTGTCAACAAGGAGATGCTGAAGCTCTACCAGTGCAAGACGGAGCAGGAGTTCTACCAGCTGACGAAGGGACGCTTCGCGGGGCTCATGGAAGCGGATGATTACATGCCGCTCGAGGCCCGCATGAACAGCCGGCACGGGGAGGCAGCGGAAGGATATGCGTTCCTCGCCTTCCGCTGCTACACGAAGGAGGGCGTCTACCTCCACGTCGAGGGGACGTTCCAGAATGGCACAGTGCCGGGCTTTGGCAAAGTCTGGATGCTAAACCTCGTCAACAAGGAGCGCAGCATGGCCGTCAGCGACCTCGACCCGGTCACGGGCCTTCTGAACATGCACGCGTTCTACCAACGCGTGGAGAAGAAGATCGATGCGCAGCGCGCCAAGCGGCAGCCAGACGACACGGGCATGCTCTACTGCCCGGTCTACCTGAATCTCACGAACTTCAAGGTCTACAACGAGACGCACGGCCTCTACGAGGGCGACCGCATGTTGCGCAAGATCGGGCAGATGCTCAAGAGCAAGTTCCCCTCGTCGTATATCACGCGCCTTGCAGGCGACAACTTCGCGCTCTTCGTGCCGCGTCAGGGGCTCGAGATCAAGATTCGCGACCTCTGCCAGGCGGTCAACAATGAGATTCACCTCCCCAATATCACGATGAAAGCTGGTATCGGTTCGTTTGACGAGGAAGCCGGCACGCGCCGCCGTGCCATCACGGCGTATTTCGACCAGGCGAAGCTCGCCTGCGACAGCATCAAGAAGGATCCGACGCGCTTTGCCGCCTTCTACCACGACTCCATGCGCCGGAGCATGGCGGACCGCATCTTCATCCTCGACAACCTCGACAAGGCCATCGAGCAGGGCCACATCCAGGTCTACTACCAGCCGGTCATCCGCACGATGACAGGCAAGCTATGCGGCTGCGAGGCGCTGGCCCGCTGGATCGACCCGGTCAAGGGGACGATCTCGCCCGCCAGCTTCATCCCCGTGCTCGAGGAGTCGCGCCTGATCTCGCGGCTCGACCGCTACGTCATCGAGAAGGTGGCCCAGCTCCTGCGCTATCAGCTCGAGAACAATCTCCCGATGGTCCCCATCTCTGTGAACCTCTCTCGTTACGACTTCATCCTGATGGACCCGCTCGCCTTTGTCGAACACATCGTCGAGCAATACCACATCCCGCGTTACTACCTGCGCATCGAGGTCACCGAGTCGGTGCTCGTCAAGAACCGCCATCTGCTCATCGACAAGCTGCAGCAGTTCCATCAGTCGGGCTATCAGGTCTGGCTCGACGATTTCGGCAGCGCCTATTCCTCGCTCAACGTTCTGCAGAACTACGAGTTCGACGAGCTCAAGATCGACCAGGGCCTCTTGCGCTACTTCAACGAGGACAGCCGGAAGATCATCCGTTCCATCGTCCTGATGGCTAAGGAGATGGGCATCCACGTGCTGGCCGAGGGTGCGGAGACGAAGAAGCATGTCGACTTCCTGCGCTCCATCGGCTGCGAGAAGATCCAGGGCTACTACTACGGACGCCCCATGCCGTATGAACTCCTGCGCGAGCACTGCAAGAAAAAGGGCTGGCTCCTCGAGACGCTGTCAGAAGAACAGGCCTGCGATGTAGCAGGCCTCGTCAATCTCATCACAGATGCTCCGGTCGCCATCTTCCAGTACCGCGAAGACGATGCCCAGATCATCAGCGCGAACGATGCCTACCAGAAGGTCCTCGCGACATCTGGCACGAGCAGCCGCGAGGAATTCAACGAGAACATGCGGACGGCAAGCTACCCCATGCGCGAGAAATTCATGACGCTGCTCGCCAGCGCTGCCCACAGCGTCCGCGAAGAGCACATGACCTTTGTCGAGAATGGCCAGTACCTGCGCCTGAACGCCCAGAAGATTGCCGCTACGCCGGATTTCACGCTCATGCTCGCACGCCTCGCCAACATCACCTACGACCAGGACCTCACGGCCTTCCACCAGTACGAGAACGTCTTCCGCAACCTCATGCTCGTCTACGACGGCATCTACTTCATCGACCGCCAGCGGAAAGCGCTCTACGTCATCGAGAGCATGACGTCCCTCTGGCAGGCAGGCGACGTCGTCGACGACCTCAAGAAGATGGCCGACACCTATGCCCGCCACTACATCCATCCCGAAGACCGCGCCCGCTTCCGCCGCTTCCTGGACCCGGCCATCATCTACCAGCAGGCCGAGCGGTCGGGACGCTCTGAGGCCATCGAGATGTTCCGCGTCAAGCGGCCCGATGGGCGCTTTGTCTGGATGATCTTCGATGCGATCGTCATCTACAAGAGCACGGCCAAGGACATCCTGATCTGCGTGCGCGAAAACATCTGGGAACGCCAGGAGAACCTTCACGCCCTGCTGCCAAAATTCCTGCCCTACCTGCAGCCGTCCGAGCAGTCGTCCCTGCACGAGGCCGCTATGCTCTGGCAGGCCGCCTGCAACTTCTTACCCATCCCCTTCTACTGGAAAGACAATGAGCGGCGTTACCGCGGCGTCAATCCCGCCTTTCTCGACTATTTCGGCTTAGCGGATGCCGAAGCCATCCTCGGCAAGACCGACGCGGAACTCGGCTGGTGCCTGCAGGACGAAGAGGAAGAGCAGGTCGAAAAGGAGATCCTGCACAAGGGCAAGACCTGCCGTGACTACCGCACCTCCGTCCTCGTGCACGGCATCCCACAGCGCCTCTCTCTCTCCGCCATTCCCGTCTACCAAGGCGGGAAGATCACGGGGCTGCTCGGCTCCATCAACGTCAGAGACACCGCCACAGAGAAGCGCGAGCTGGAGAGCCTCGGCATCCTCGACCGCGATACGGGCTTCCTCGGGTTCCGCGGCATGACGATGGCCGGCATGCGCCTCGAGGACGACCGCGTCCGGCGTGGGGAGGACTATCTGGCCACGATCCTGCAGGTCCCCGAGATCAAGGCACTCGTCCACCAGTACAGCCGCGAGACACAGCAGCAGATCCTTTCGGAGATCTGTACGGCCATCCGGGGCCATGCGCCAAAGTCGGCCATCTTCTGCTACATCGGCAGCGGCGTCTTCTGCATCTTCAGCAAGGCCAAGTACACCGATGCCCTGACGGAGCGCCTCAATGCACTCAAGAGCACCGTCGAGAGCATCACCTCCGTCGCAGGCTACAGCTGCACCCTGACGCTGACCGCCACGACCATCCGCGGCTCAGAGGCCAAGGGATTCAACACGCTGCTCTACCTGCTCGCCAAGCGTCTCAACGACGCCATCTGCCAGCGCTGGCCATTTGAGCGCCCCAGCGGCGACAGCATCCAGATCAGTATGGCCCAGATCAAGGAGGCAGAGGATGGCATCTCCCTCATCGACATCGATACCTACGACATCCTCTATTTCAATCCCGCACTGCTGCACATGCTGAAATTGCCGGTCAGCCGCGATTCCTATCGCGGCAGGAAGTGCTATGAGCTGCTGGCAGGGCGCGCTGCCCCCTGCACAGACTGCATCAATCACACCCTGCAGCGCTATCACCTCCACACCTGGAAGCGCAGCGCGTACTTCACGAGCGGAACAATCCTGCAGCGCGACATGCTCGTGCCATGGAAGGGCAAGAATGCGCGCTTCTCCATCATGACAAACCTCCAGCACTACCAGAAGGACCTCGAATCCGAGAAGAACACCTTGCTGCGGCGCGAGGAAGTCATCAACGACATCATCACCATCGGCATCCAGGAGCCCGACCCCGAGGAAGGCATCCGCAAGATGATGGCAAGGATTGGCGAGACGCTGCAGGCCGAGCGCTTCCTGATCTTCGAGGAGAACGGACGCGGGACTGTCAGCAGCACCTACGAATGGCGCCGCGACACAGCAGAATCCGTCATGAAGGACACGCAGGAAATCCCGCTCTCCCGCCTTCAGGCCCTCTACGACCACTTTGAGCACAGCCACATGCTGATCATCCACGACGTCGACCAGTTCCTGCAGCTCCATCCGGGGTTCCATCCCGTGCTGCAGGGGCTCACGAGCCTCGTCTCCGGCCATCTGACCCAGTCCGGCCGCTCCATCGGCTTCACCGAAGTCGTCAATCCGGCATCGGAGACCTTCTCCTCCGCGACCTTCCTGCTGAGCTCCCTGACGAGCGTCATCGCCACCATCCTGCGCAACCGCGATATGATCCGCCGGCTCGAGACCTACAGCTACCGCGATCAGCTCACCGGTGTCGGTAACCGCCGCGCCCTGCTCTCCTTCATCCGCACGATACCCGACGGCACCTCGCTTGCCTTCTTCTTCGGCGACATCAACGGGCTTAAGGTCGAGAACGACACGAAAGGCCATGAGGCCGGCGACCTGCTCATCAAGAAAGCCGCGGCCGTACTCGTCGCCGCCGCAGGCCCCGAGCGCGTCTTCCGCATGGGAGGCGACGAATTCCTGCTCGTCGTCGAGAACATCACCAAACAGGAAGCCGACGCCATGCTCAAAGAGCTGCGCGCCACCTACGCCCGCCAGCACGTCAGCGTCGCCATCGGCTGCACCGTCCAAGTCTCGCCCCTCCGCAGCATCGACACCATCCTCTCCGAAGCCGACGCCCTCATGTACGAGAACAAGCGCCAGATGCACGCGCACCACAAAGAATCCTGAAGTGCGTTTTAGGTACATCCAGACAAGCAAACAAGCAAAAAGGAACGGCATAGCACCGCAGATAACGCGTGCTATGCCGTTCCTTTTGCTGCCTTACGCAGAGTCACTTCCCATGAAAAAGTCCAGTGCTGGACTTTTTACCCCTTGCAGTAGAGCTCGATGAACCGCGCGACCGACATGCCATGCTGCTCCAAGAGCCGCTTGCCGGTGAACGTGAGGTTGCGATCCTTGAGTCCTTTCTTAATGATGTCGATGCAGGCGCATCCCATCTCGCTTGTGGTATCGAAAGGCTCTTCCTCGACATCGAGGGCAATCGTGTTGCCGAACATCTTGACGGCGTCCATCTCCCAAGCCGTATTGTCGGCCTGGGCCTGCACCTCGCGCTCCACCGCCGCGCGGATATCCTCGTCGCGCTTGCGGTAATCCTGCTCAATCGCCTTGTAGAGAAACGCCGGCAGGTCCTTGACCTTCCGCTTCTCCGCCAGCTCCAACGCATAGTCCATGCGCCGCTTGAACTCCGCATTGCTGCCACAGAGCGTCGTGAGCTTGTTGATGGCCTGCTCAGAAAGGCCATGCCATTCCCGCTTCGGCAAAGCACGCTCCAGCGTAATCGTCTCCTTTACCACTGCGTCCGGCGTGACATGGCTGCAATCCATTGTGAAGGTAAACCCTGTAATCTTGCGTCCTGTCTTAGTCGGCTCATAGCTCAGCTGATATTGCGTGCGCTGATTGATCTCGCGGATTGGTGCGTCAAGCACACGCCGCTTGAACTCTGCCATGAGTTTATACTTTGCTTCATCCACATTGAGCAAGAAGCGTAAATCGTCCACTTCGATGTGCCGGACAATCTTCTTTCCCTGCATCGTTCCGCGATATTGCAGCATTAATTCCAAGAGACGGATAGCATACGCTGACGATAACTGGAAAATCTGTTTGAGCCCGATCCTGGTATATCCTTTGCGCGACTCATAGATATCGAGCAGGAACGGTCGCATATTGTGGTTGAACTGGATGCGCAGGCCATCCTTCGGTTTATAGCGGATGACATCGAAAACCGTATAGATGACAAAACCACCTTTGCCATCCCGCAGTTTGATGGTCCGCTCCATCAGACCATCACAAACTTCTTCAAGCCTTGTGAGATACGAGCCATTGCCAAAGATTGCTTTGAGCTCGCCGGGCTTGAGGTGCAGTTCCTTGAACTCATGGTCATAGTACTTATCCTTCTCAGATAGGTGCGGATTGACTGCTGCTACTGCCAGCAAGAACAACCGCATTTCCAAGGCATTCATCGGCTTCCGTCGCTTTCAATCAATCGGATTGGCCTGATAGACTTCGGGGGATTTCTTCCGTTCCATGTGCATCCTCGCTTCTTACACCAAACATTGGCGAAATGTAACCTACAGCGGTCCGATTTCACCGCTGAGCGGTGAAATACAGGTTATTTTTTGTACATGTAATATATTACACTAATTATATGTACATGTAAATAGATAGATTTTCCATGTTAAGAACGAAGTTTGGTTATAAACCGTACATATCAAGGTTACAATCCGTACGTATCAAAAGTGAGAATCGGTTATAATCCGTACGTATAAAGGTTATAATCTGTACATATATTTCCTCTGAAAACCTTGCGCCATAAGGCTTTCAGAGGGCCGAAAGCATAGAAAGCATTAATGCTAAAAGCAAGCAAAGCACAAGGCTGTTATCCACAGCCTACGGCTTGCTTGCTTTCTCTCATAGCATCTATCTATTTTCATCGAACTTGCTGGTACCAGCTCCGCAACATCCTCAAAAGGGGACGAAATGTGACCTAGTTGCTCTGCCGAACCCCATGTAACCTTGTTCTATCTCCTTAGTAGTTCCGCTTTATTTAGGATTAAGGGACATGAAAACGGTAGCTTTCCACCTTTTCGGAGCTTCCAGGTCACAATCCGTCCCCATTTAGGTCACATATTGTCCCTAAAGACTGCATTGTGGTATAATAATAATAGCGTTGATCTTGTAAGGAAAAGCGGCCGATGCTTAGGAACCGTCAGCCTTCTCTTTCTTACCAAGATTGAAGAAAGCGCCGTGTTCCGTTGCAAGACCTTGTGCGCTGAACTACTTCAGCAACGCGATAATGCTAACGACTAGTTGAAGAAATGCCAGCAACAATGCGAGCTCTTCGTTCGTCATGAGCACCACCCCCTTTAGAAGGGAAGGCCAACTCATCGACCGCCGATATGAGTATATCATGTTGCTGGCATTTCTGCTACTGATGACAGGCATGACAGAAGTCCCCTGACTGATTAGAATGATTCCTATCAATCAGGGGACAGTGAAACATTATTTGAGATAGCGGTCGAAGAAGTTGGTGATGACGTTGAGCACGGGCTCCTGGACCCAGTATTTGCCGCCGTGTGCGGCGCCGGTGACGAGATAGCGCTCGCTCGGGATGCCGTTCTGCTGCAGGGCCTGATAGAGCAGGTCGGTCTGGCTCGGGGAGACGACGCTGTCGGCGGTGCCGTGCATCAGGAGCATCGGGGCGCTCGTCTTGCTGATGTAGTGGATGGGATTGGCGGCCTCGGCTGCTTTCTTGTCGGCGAGGATGCCGCCGTCACGGCCGCCGAAGACAGGCGAGCCGTTGACCCAGAGGGCTTCCGTCGCGCCGGCGGAGCGGTGCTTCGCCTGGACTTCCTCGGAGTAGTCGGAGCCGACTTGCGTGAGGTCGGACAGGCCGTAGAGGTCGACGGCTGCCTTGACGTCGCTCGTGACCTGGAGGTTCTCACCCTTGTCGAACGTCTTCGTGCCGCTCGTCGTGCCGGCCATGGCGGTCAGGTAGCCACCAGCGCTGCCGCCGACGATGCCGACGCGCGCGGGATCGATGCCGAAGCGGTCGGCATTCGCCTTAAGGAAGCGGATGGCCGCTTTGACATCCTCAAGCGGCTCTGGGAACTTCGCTGTTGGCGCGACGCGGTAGTTGATGCTGCCGACCACATAGCCGTGCTCCGCGAGGTGCATGCGGAGCTGGATGCCATTGTCCTTATTGGCGTTGATGAAGCCGCCACCCGTCACGAAGAGGATGGCCGGTTTCTTCGCCTGCGTCTTTGGCTGCAGGATGTCCATCTGCATCGGCACATTCGCATAGCCACGGCTCGGCACCTGCTCGTAGACGACGTTCGAGATCAGTCCGACTTCTGTCTTATCGGCCTTGACATCGAGCACCTTGCTCGCGACATGGTTCGGCATGCCTTTCGTCGCCGCGTCCACATTGACCGTCGGCTGCGCAGGCGCGGCCATACCCGTCTGTCCTGCAAGCATCAGCCCGCCGGTCATCATCGTCGTCATCAGCAGTCTGGCCAGTTTTTTGTAGGTCTGTTTCATTTGTATCCCTCCGACTAAATAATACGATATGTTAATATTATACCATATCCATCCGACGATGATTCAAATTTATTCTTGTATTGCAAAATTTGATTTGACAAAATGTAAATCATCCCGTATACTGAAACCATAGAAATGAGAAAGACATGCGGCAGGCCGAGCGCCGCCGTGAACGCAAAGACATAGAAGCGCATGGCGCACACAAGAGAAAGGAAGATCATCATGGGTATCTATGATTTCACCGTCAAGACGAGCCAGGGCAAGGAGAAGTCACTGGCTGACTACAAGGGCAAGGTCCTGCTGATCGTCAATACGGCCAGCAAGTGCGGCTTCACGCCGCAGTTCGAGGCCCTGCAGAAGCTCTACCTCGCCTACAAGGATAAGGGGCTCGAGATCCTCGGCTTCCCGTGCAATCAGTTCGCTGCACAGGACCCGGGCAGCAACGAGGAGATCCAGCAGTTCTGCCGCTACAACTACGGCGTGACGTTCCAGATCTTCGAGAAGGGCGACGTGCGCGGCGAGACGGCACAGCCGCTCTTCCAGTACCTCACGAAGGAAAAGGGCTTCGAGGGCTTTGATAAAGAGCATCCAAATGCTGCTGTACTCGAGGACGTCCTCAAGAAGAACTTCCCCGAGTACCTCGAAGGCGACGGCATCAAGTGGAACTTCACGAAGTTCCTCGTTGACCGCGAGGGTAACGTCGTCAAGCGCTTCGAGCCGACGAAAGAGCCGGCTGCCATCGCAGCAGACATCGAGGCACTGCTCTGACCACTGCTTTGCCAACCATAGACCGATAGACCGAGCGAAAGGCCATGCATCGTATGATGCATGGCCTTTCTTATCCTATGCGGGCAGTTTCCTGCGAAACCGTCCAGCGCTGGACTTTTTGTTGGCGCTTAGACTTCATCTTCATCCATGATGCCGAGCTTGCGCTTCCAGTAGCGCGAGTAGATGGCGCCGAGGGGATTGTGGGCCAGCAGGCGGTCTTTGACGACGAGTGTCGTGACGGGGCCGGGGCAGGCGGCGTTGAAGAGCGCGTCATGTCCGACGCAGAGCCCGCAGGAAATGAAGAGCTCCACGCCCTTATCGGCAAGGAAATTTGCCTGGAACTTCGGGTTGCACATGGCTTCATGCTCCAGCTCCGGCTTGACCTGCTTGAGACCGAGCTCTTTCTTGGCGAAGCTGCAGTTCTTGCAGCAGACGCTGTAGCACTCGAAGCCCTGCTTCGTGTAGAAACGCGCGATGTAGCGCGCCTCGGCATTGAGTCCGATGCAGAAGGCCAGGCCGAGCCGGTGATAGCCCATCGCCTTGGCAAACTCCGCCGTCTCCTCCAGCCGCGTGATGTTGCTGTAGAAGGTACCCTCGACATAGGCCGCCGCCTTCATGATCCGGCGCTCTTCCTCTGAGTACGCTGCAAGGATATCGGCTTCATCCACGCCCGTGCAGTTGACGGCCTTGGTGTAGCACGCATGCGTCCTGCAGTTGGCACAATCTGCTTTCATGCCCATACACCCCTCTCAATCCTGATGGTGGCAGTTGTGCCCATGACTATGATCGTGGCCTTCGCCGTGATGCTCGCAGTGGACGGCAGGGTCGTAGGCAAGGCGTCCCGCTGCAAAGTCGGCTGCTGCCTTGTCGGCCTCGCCTTGTACGCCGCCGTAGAAGCGGATGCCCGCTTCCTTCAGGGCATTCTGTGCGCCTGCGCCGATGCCGCCGCAGATCAGCACATCGACGTGTTCCTGCGCGAGCAGCGTGACCAGAGCGCCGTGGCCGGCCCCGTTGTTCTCGAGGATGCGGGATGGTCCGACTGTCCCGTCGGTCACCTCATAGAGTTTGAATTGCTCACTGCGGCCAAAGTGCTGGAAGACCTGACCGTCGTCATAGGGGATTGCCAGTTGCATCGTAATCCTTCCTTTCTTCCCTTTCTTACATGTTCTACTTATCTTCCCTATTTTCACGCCGACTTTCAATCTGTCGACAAATCATGATAATTTCTTTATAACGTCTTTACCGATAGATGTCAATTCTTTTCTCATCGCTCCGATATGCTCAGGTCGTCACGTATCCGATGGCGAAACCGTCCAGCGCTGGACTTTTTTCCGCAAAAAGAACAGTGTGATAGCGTTTTGTTTTCTATTTGTGTTAAAATAAAATTGAAAACGATTTTACGAAATGATTCAGGAACGCACGAACACATGGACGGTAAGGCAAGACAAGGACGCGGTGACACAACTATGAGAATAGCGAACCAGAGCCGGCAGGAATTCCTGCGGGATGCGGCGGACATCCTGCAGCAGGAGTGGCGGGAGTACCACCTGCTCAAATCCTGCCCGGTTTTTTTCAATATCACGAATTTCCACCTCTACAACGCCACGCATGGCTTCCGGCAGGGCGACCTCTGCCTGCAGCACATCGAGGGTATTCTGCAGGATGTGTTCCCGGATCGCCCGGTCATCCACCTCGGCGCGGACAACTTCGCGGTCCTGGCAGAGGAGGCCAATGTGCAGGCGCGCATCGACAAGGCCTGCCAGCGCGTGCAGGCCTATATCGGCAACCCAAACATCGCGCTGAAGGCGGGCATCCGCTTCCTCTCGGGACCGCGTTCGCTGAAGGACCTCAATGTCGCGTTCGACAGCGAGGCCAAGATTGCCTGCGACACCATCAAGAAGGATGCCTCGCGCCACTGGGCCATCTACACGCAGGAGCTCGGCCTGCGCCACAAGATGCAGAACTACGTGCGCGAGTACCTGGACCAGGCGCTCGAGAAAGGCTTCATCCGCCTCTACCTGCAGCCCGTCATCCGCACGCTGACGGGCAAGCTCGTCGGCGCGGAGGCGCTCGCGCGCTGGGAGTCGCCGCAGTACGGCATGATCTCGCCGGCTATCTTCATCCCCGTGCTCGAGGAAGCCCACCTCATCCACAAGCTCGACGCCTACATCCTCAACGCCGTCGCCAAGATGACGCGCCAGGGCTTCGATCAGGGCCTGCCTGCGCTGCCCGTCTCGGTCAATCTCTCGCGCCTCGACTTCATCCTGCAGGACCCGTTCGCCACGACGGAGGCCATCCGCGAGAAATACGATCTGCCGCTCGGCCTCCTGCAGGTCGAGGTCACGGAAAATGCACTCGTCGACAAGATGGAACCGGTACTTGACGGCATCCGCCGCTTCCAGCAGGGGGGCTATCCCGTGCTGCTCGACGATTTCGGCAGCGGCTATTCCTCGCTCAATGTGCTCAAGGACTACGACTTCGACACGATAAAGTTCGACATGAAGTTCCTGCATCCGTTCACGGAGAAGAGCCGCAAGATCCTCAAGTCCCTCGTCAGCATGGCCAAGGACCTCCACATCCACACGCTGGCCGAGGGCGCGGAGACAAAGGAGCAGTGCGACTTCCTGCGTGAGATCGGCTGCGAGAAGATCCAGGGCTACTACTATGGCAAGCCCATCCCGTGCGAGGACTTCCACCAGTACGCGCTTGACCAGGGTCTGCAGGTGGAGACGCGCGCGGAGGCACAGCTCTTTGACCAGGCGGGCCTCATCGACCTCAACCAGCCCATCCCGATTTCCATCGTCCACGATGACACGCAGGAGATGACGATGCTGCAGGCCAACGGGCTCTATCTCGAGTCGCTGCACAGCATCGGCACGAGGGATGTCCAGCGCGTCAACGTCAACCTGCGCTCAGCCTACTTCCCGATGAACGAGAAGTTCCGCCGCTTCGCCGACCGCCTCCGGATGACGGGCCAGTGGGAGACGATGACGTACGTCGATGACGGTCAGTACATGCGCCTCAAGGCCAAGGAGATTGCCACGGTGGACAAAGAATCGATCTACCAGGTCGGGCTCTACAACATCAGCGCGGAGGAGGCGCTCGACGATGCCAACGCGCACCGTTTCGACAGGCTCCTGCGCAATGTGCTGCTGACCTACGATGCCATCTGGTACCTGAACCTCGACGAGAATCTCGTGGAGATCATCGAGACGCTGACGAGCATCCGCGTCGGCACGCAGTTCCACAATGTCGCCTCTGCCCTGCGCCAGTTCGCCGGCCATTACGTGCATCCATCCGACCGCGAGCGCTTCCTCGCCTTTACGGACCCCAAGACCTTCTACGAGCGGGCCGCTAGCAATCCGCAGTCCTTCCTCTCGGCGCCGTTCCGCATCCTGCTCGCCGACGGCCGCTACGCCTGGCTGTACTTCACGAGCATGGCGCTCGTCAAGTCAACCTCGCGCGAGATGCTCGTCTGCCTCTGCAAGGACTTTATGGGCCGCCAGCCGAACCGCCAAGCCATCATCCGGCAGATGCTCGAGACGTACGGCCTCTCGAAGGAGTTCTTCGCCGCAGGGCCGGACACGCTGACGGCCTCCATCTGGCATGTCCTCATGGACGACCTGGGCATCGAGTTCTTCTGGAAGGACCGCCAGCACCGCTTCCGCGGGGCGAGCAAGGCGTTCCTCAAGGGGCGCGGCGTCAAGGATGTCGCAGAGATCCTCGGCAAGACGGACGCCGAGCTCGGCTGGCTGCTGCACACGACGCACGCACAGGAGACCGAGGAGAAGGTCATGCAGACGGGCGAGCCGCAGCTCGACGTGCAGGAATACCTGAGCATCGGCCACCGCATCCAGGAGATCCGCACCTTCGAATCCCCCATCCGCGAGAGCGGGCAGGTCGTCGGCGTCTTCATCCGCATCAACTCACTCGAGGACGCGCCCGAACGCCGCAAGCAGGACCTCTCGCTCGGCCTCATCGACGAGGAGACAGGACTCCTCAGTTACAGCGGCATGCTCATGGACGGCCTGCAGTACGCCGACGAGTTCCGGCTGCACGGCGACGACTACACGGCGACGCTCGTCGATGTGCCGGAGTTTGACGCCATCGGCATGAAGTACGGCAAGGGCTTCCGACAGCATCTGCTGCAGAAAATCGTCGCGCTCCTCCAACAGCACCTGCCAGCCGCCTGCAGCATCGCCCGCATCGGCAGCTGCTGCTTCCTCATCCTTTCCAAGACGCAGCAAGATGCCTCCATCCAGCAGGCCCTGCTGCAGCTCGTACAGGAGGTCCATGATATCGAAGCCGTCGACGGCCATCCCTGCCACCTCTTCCTGCACTACGCCAAGGGCCACGGCTCCGAGGTCCGCAGCATCGACGGCCTGCTGCGCCTCCTGGTCCAGCGCCTGCATCGGGCCGAAGAGAAGCTCTACGGCGTACAGCTCTACAGCAACGACAGCCTCGTCTTCCCGCGGGAGCTCTTCGACAAGATGGAGTTCAGCGTGGTCATCATCGACCCCGATACGCACGAGCTCCTCTACATGAACCAGGCCCAGCGCCAAGAGCTCGGCCTGCTGCCCGATGCGCCGCTGACGGGGAAGACCTGCTACAAGACACTAGCGGGCAACAATGCCGTCTGCGAGATCTGCTACGAAGACAAGCTCCGGCCCAATGCATGCTTCACGAACATCTACCACAATCCCGTCACGGCCACGGCTCGTCTCCTCTGCCATACACTCGTCCCGTGGAACGGCAAGCCCTGCCATTTCTGTCTCTGCATCGATCTCGACTACTACATGCAGCGCCACAAGACAAATGAGCAGGTCCTGTTCCAGGAGCTCTCCGTCAACGACATCATCCGCGCGGGCATGTACGAGCTCAATCCCGAGAACGGCCTCCGCAAGATGATGAACCGACTCGGCGGCCTGCTCCGCGCCGACCACGTCCTGATTGCCGAAGAGATCGGCACAAGCATTCACTTCTCCTACCTCTGGGAAACGCAGACGACCGTGCCGTTCTCGCGCAAGATCAAGCCCTTCCCGCGCGAGGATATCCAGCCGCTCTACGAGCGCTTCATCAGAGAGCCCGTCTTCACCATCGACGACGTCGAGCAGTTCTGCCACGAGTCAGGCTATGCGCCACGCCTACCGAACCTCCAGCGCCTGATTTTCGCACGCCTGCGCCTCGACGACCACATCTACGGCTACCTCGAAGTCGTCAATCCGGCCCCCGAGCAGATGGAGAAAGCCCTGCCGCTGCTGCGCGCGCTCGCCCGCTTCTTTTCCATCCTACTGCGCAACCGCAATCTCATGCAGCGCATCGACCGCCTGAGCAAAGTCGACCCGCTGACCGGCGTCATGAACCGCCGCGGCCTGCTCGACGCCCTCAAGGACCTGCCGAGTGGGATGTACGCCTTCTTCTTCGGCGACCTCAACGGCCTCAAGGAGACGAACGACAAACTCGGCCACGATGCAGGCGACCGCCTGATCCAGTCGGCAGCAAGCGTCTTTGTGCACAGCTGCCCGACGAACGCCGTCTTCCGCATGGGTGGCGATGAATTCCTCATGATCGAGGCCGTGCAGGACGAGCAGGAGGCGAGCGCCATCAACGACAGGCTCCACGACCGCTTCCGCGTCGCCGGCATCAGCATCTCCCTCGGCTTCTCCATGGCAGCTCTGCCTGCCGCCAACATCGACACCGTCCTCGCCGAAGCCGACTGCCACATGTACAAAGAGAAAGTAGAGCACCATAAGACACGCCATCAGCATCAGGAAACGGATGCATGAACGCTGCCGGTCAAGCCGTACCCATAAGAAGGCCCGAAAAAGTCCATTCCCGACTTTTTCGGGCCACTTTTTTGTCCTGTACCAGATGTTACAGAAGAAGGTCCCCTTCTCCCCTTATACTGAAGATGTTCCAAGAACAGAGAACAAGAATCAAATGGGATTGATAGAAAAGCACACAACGAGAACAAGACACAGCGAAGATAAGGAGCGATACCCATGATCACAAAGATATGACACTGGCCGACGTCGTCAAGGCGCACCGAACAGCGATCGCTTCCGTAATACCTCCACCATCGACCTACTGCTGCGGCGGTGCACGACGCCATCTCCATCGCCGTCCGCGAGAAGGGGCTCGATGTCGAGAAGTTCCTCGCTGACCTCAATGCAGTCGCGGCCCGTCCGACGAAGTCGAAGGACGTGCACGCCGACATCGAGTCGTTCAAGGACCTGACGGTCCTCGAGATGCTCGATGACCTCGAGGCGACGCACCACGTCACGGACCGCCAGCTCATGGCCGAGACGGAGCAGCTGCTCAACAAGATCCTCATCGTCCACTACCCGCACCACGGCGAGATGCTCACGCGCCTCCACCACCTCTATGCAGGCCTCAAGGCCGAGCTCGAAGAGCACTTCGCCAAGGAAGAGCAGCTCGTCTTCCCGCTGATGCGCCAGCATCCGCACCCGGACGAGAAGACGCTCGCCCTCGTGCAGGAGCTCGAGAATGAGCACACGGGCGCCGGCGACATCATCAAGGATATCCAGGAGCTCACGGACAACTTCACGCCGCCGGCTGATGCTTGCCCGACCTTCCGCCGCACCTACACGGTCATGGAAGAGCTCTTCGACGATGTCTTCATCCACATCTTCAAAGAGAACTCCATCGCCTTCCCCGAGTACGCAGAACAGCAGTAAAAGAGTCGCCCGTCCAAAAAGTCCAGCACTGGACTTTTTCGATGGGCGACTCGCATAAAAGGCGCATCGTTTGATGGTCGGACCGTCGATGCATCGGATTCTGAGGAAAAAAAACGCGCCTTTTCAGCTGATTTCCTTCTGCGCGTCGTATCCTCAAGATAACAAAAAGATGCCGTAAAGCTCGACTAGCACCAATCGCCAATCCCCCGACTCTTCCGTCCGATTGCCCGATTGATTGGAGGGAATACCATGAAATCGTTCTTTCAGAAACTGAATGCCAATAAATCCAAGAAGCTCGCCATTGCATTGGCCGTCGCACTGTCGGCCACGGCGTTCGCCGGCTGCGGCTCGTCACAGACGCCGTCGAAGAGCAGCGCCTCGAGCAGCACGCAGCAGACGCAGCAGGCCAACCTCGACAACCTGTCCGATGCGCGCAACACGCCGACCGTCCGCGCCGCGGCCGCCGTCGGCCCGTCCGTCGTCGGCATCACCAACAAGGCCGTCGCACGCGACTTCTTCAACAATCCGGTCGAGAGTCAGGGCGTCGGCTCCGGCGTCATCTTCAAGAACGACGGCGGCAAGAGCTACATCGTGACGAACAACCACGTCGTCGACGGTGCAAACGAGCTCATCGTCTCGCTTGCCGACGGCCGCAGCCTGCCGGGCAAGCTCGTCGGCGCCGATGCGCTGACGGACCTCGCGGTCGTCGAGGTCGATGACGGCAACCTGCCGACGGCCGACTTCGGCGACTCCGATGCGACCGTCGTCGGCGAGTCCGTCATCGCCATTGGCAACCCGATGGGCCTTGAGTTCCAGGGCAGCGTGACGAGCGGCGTCGTCAGCGCCCTCAACCGCACGCTCGGCGACGGCGACGCGCGCATCAAGCTCCTGCAGACGGATGCCGCCATCAACCCGGGCAACTCCGGCGGCGCGCTCGTCAACATGGACGGCAAGGTCATCGGCATCAACAGTGCCAAGATCGTCGCCAATGGCGTCGAGGGCATCGGCCTCGCCATCCCGTCGAACGCCGTGCAGAACATCATCTCTGCTATCATGGAGAAAGGCTACGTGCCGCGCCCCTACCTCGGCGTCTCCATCTTTGACCAGCAGAGCGCCGCGCGCTACGGCTACCAGCTGAACCTCAAGAAGGGCGTCTACCTCTTCCAGGTCGTCCCCGGCGGCCCGGCCGACAAGGCAGGCCTGCGCAAGGGTGATGTCATCACCGCCATCGACGGCACAGAGATCAAGGGCGTCTCCGACCTGCGCGCCAAGATTGCCGAGCACAACGTCGGCGACAAAGTCGAGCTGACCATTCAGCGCGGCAACCAGGAGCGCAAGGCAAGCCTGACGCTCGAAGAGATGCCAAAAGACAACAACTGACACCATACCATCCTTTTGTCCTACCGGATCCATCGACTTATAGACTTCATGGGAGCAGCGGGATCCCCCTCCCGACTGCTCCCCCGACAAAAACATGGCTCAAACGGGAGCAGCGAATCCCCCTCGATGCCCCGAACCATCCAAGAAAGGCCCGACTCGCCATCTCTCCCGGCAAGTCGGGCCTCTTTTTGAGAACAGGATCTATGGACCAAATGGATAGGGCAGCAGTCGGACTGCTGCCCATCAGTCGGCAGTCGGACGGTCCGACCGTCCGACGATCAGCCGACTTTCGGTCGGTTGGCATGCAGGTAGTCGATGTAGTCCGTCCCCCATGCCCGGATGCTCTCGAGCACCGGCGCGAATTTCCGGCCGATGTCCGTCAGGCTGTACTCGACGCGCGGCGGCACCTCCGGATAGACCGTGCGGCGCACGATGCCCTCGCGCTCGAGCGACTTGAGCTGCGAGGACAGCGTCGCATGCGTGATCTGCAAGCCACGCTCGAGCTCATTGAAGCGCCGCGTGCCCTGACTCAGCTCGTGCAGCACAAGGATTGCCCACTTCCCCTGCAAGATCTTCTGCGACGTCACAAACGGGCAGATGCCAAACAAATCTTTCGCCATATGAATCCTCCAATACGCAAGCACTTGATACCTAGTCAAGCAAAATTACCTTCTTGTCAATATTCTACCCTATCCTTATAATATAAACAAGAGCGTAAGTACAGAAATCATACTTTTATAGAGAATCCAACGAGAAAAGAGGAAACGCCATGAAAAAGATGCCCGCTATTTTCGTCGGCCACGGCAGCCCGATGATCGCACTCGACCACAACGAATTGACCGAAACCTACCGCCGCCTCGGCGAGCGCATCCTTGCAGAGTTCGGCAAGCCCAAGGCCATCCTGATGGTCTCCGCGCACTGGTACACGCGCGGCACGCTCGTGCAGAGCGCCGCAAAGCCGCGCCAGGTCTACGACATGTACGGTTTCCCGCCAGAGCTCTACGCCCTCAAGTACGAGCCCGCAGGCTGCGCCGACCTAACGCGCGCGGTCACCGACTTGCTCGGCACAGACGTCGAAATCGACGACAGCTGGGGCATCGACCACGGCACCTGGAGCATCCTCGTCCACATCTTCCCGCAGGCCGACATCCCCGTCGTCCAGCTCTCCGTCAACGGCCTCATCGACGCGCGCCAGTCGTACGAGCTCGGCCAAAAGCTCGCCAGCCTTCGCGAGAAGGGCTATCTCATCATGGGCAGCGGCAACGTCGTCCACAACCTGCGCCGCGTCGAATGGGAGAACGAGCACGGCAACCCCGCTGCCGACCGCTTCGATGCAGCCATCAAGTCGGCCATCGAGGCGCGTGATGACGAAGCCGTCATCGACTTCCACCGCTACCCTGATGCCGACTACGCCGTCCCGACGCCCGACCACTTCCTACCGCTTCTCTACATCCTCGGCGCCTCCCGAGGCGAGTCCCCCTACACCTTCAACAATGTTCGTAACCTCGGCTCCATGGCCCTGACCGGCTACGCCTTCGGCCTCTAAGCCGACAAAAAGCCTTCCCCGCGCACGGGGAAGGTGGCAGCCGCAGGCTGACGGAAGAGGCTATGACTTAATCGATAAGTTTACACCATACACCGAATTTGAAGAAAGCTGGAGCGGTGATTATCGCGGCGAATGTTCCCGTGAAATCATCACGCTCAAGTAAGAAAACGCATCGGAATCGTTGCGTTCCGATGGCGTTTTCCTGTTTGGTGCTATGTATGGACGTTGTCATTTCTGCCTGAGATGCGGGGCAGTTGGCTATAGTGGCGATTAGGATTGGCTGGCCAGCTGCTGGCAGAGCAGAAGGAGTTCTTCGAGCTTGGCGACGATGCGGTGCTGCTCGGCAAGCGGTGGTAGTGGAAACATTACCTTCCTGATTGCGTCAATAGAAATACTAGACTGAGCAGTTGCTTTCTTTGTTTTTGTAAGCTCAATATACCCTGTATAACTTTTCAAATATGCCAAAACATATTCTTCTAAGACATGAATCTCATTATTGTTAAATACTTCTATTTTTCCAACATTTGATCCTAAATGTGCTTTATACTTACCATTAAAAATAGCGATATTTCCAATAGTCCCTACATAAGGGACCAACAAACACTTAGATGAGATTTGACTACGAGGAAGCATATCGGAAATTTTTTCCGGTATATATGATTCGAAACGTTCTATCAAGTAGCCAGCTTGAATATTCTTTCCTTTAAATAAAGGAATCCCATTTTTTACTAGATTTGGATGTATATTTTTTGTATATTCAAATCCTAGCTAAATTTAGTAACTAAAGGCTACATCATTTATATAACACATGCCCAGCTATCGGGAAGTCGAAGGGCTTTTCGTCGTCGGTGATGCGGGCAGGGGCTTGGATTTCTTGATTTTTCTTCTCTTTGATGAGCTGTGCTTTCTCGGCGCGGATCTTGGCGAGCAGGTCCTTGGCATTTGCCCTCTTCCTTGCGCTGGGGCACGAGCTTGCCTTCGATGGCGTATTGGAGCAGGCTCTTTTTCATGGCGTCTGGGAAGCGCTGCTCGATGGCTTGCAGCTTGGTCTGGGCTTTATCGTAGGCATCGATATCGGGCTGAAGTTCCGCTACTCTGTCAAGGATGCGCTGTTGTTCGGCTAGTGGCGGCATGGGAATCGGCATAATCGAAAAATCTTCAAAGCGTAAGCTATCGACTGTCGTAACTTGTTTGCGAAACTGCTTCAGGATATATGGAGAAAGGCCTTTCAGGCACAAAAAAATGATACTTTGAGATTCGTGAATCATAAATTTGAAAGGCTTTTATGTCCTGATTGATAGTTCCCGGATTCTCTAAGAATGAGACTGGGAATAATCGCTTTAATATACCACTCCGAACTACCATCAATATCGTGCCGACAGGATATAGTTGCAACCCATTAGCCGCTTCTTCAGAAATCAATATCTGTGACCTGCTAAGATAGTCCGACTTTATATCTTTCGAGGTGAACCAATTAACTGTTCCGTTTGTCCAATTTGATGGAACCTGTTTCGATGGTGTCTTGCCACTGCTGAATTGGCCTAAATCTTTCAGCCTCACCCACTCCCAGCTATCAGGAATATCAAATGGCTTTTCCTCATCTGTTATCTCCGGCAGTGGTTTACTTTTCTTGATTTTCTTCTCTTTGATGAGCCGTGCTTTCTCGGTGCGAATCTCGGCGAGCAGTTCTTTGGCTGTGCCTTCTTCTTTACGCTGTGGCACGAGCTTGCCTTCGATGGCGCGCTGGAGGATGCTGTTCTTTAGGTCTTGTGCGTTCATTCATTTTCCTCCAGTTTGGCGGTGATGCGGGCGAGGATTTTGTCGATATCATCGTTGAGGGATTTGCGCTGTTCCTGATACTTCTGGATGAGCTCCATGGGCTCGAGGATCTCTTCTTCTTCGTGCGGGAAGCCGCAGAGGTCGAGGTTGTAGCCGCCTGCGGCGATCTCGTCTATGGTGTAGCACTTGGCTTTGGGGAAGTCGCCCTCGAGGATTTCCTGACGGTCGTCCCACCACGCTTTGACGGGGTCGAAGTGCTCGAGGCGCATGGGCTTTGTCTTGCTGAAGTGCTTGTAGCCCTCGGGCATGTCGAGGCGGTAGAACCATGTCTTCTCGGTCGGGTGGGTGCGGTCGAAGAAGAGGATGTTCGTCGTGATGCTCGTGTAGGGCGCGAAGACGCTGCCGGGCAGCCTTACAATGGTGTGCAGGTCGCACTCGGCCATGAGCTTCTTCTTGATGTTGACTTTCGTGTTGTCGGTGCCGAAGAGGAAGCCGTCGGGCAGGACGACGGCGGCGCGGCCCCCCTGCTTGAGCCGGTAGAGGATGACGCTCATGAAGAGGTCGGCCGTCTCGCTGTCCGCGAGGTCGTCGGGGAAGTGGCTCATGACGTCTTTCTTCTCACTGCCGCCGTACGGCGGATTCATGAGGATCTTGTCGAACTTGTCTTTCTCCGTGTAGTCGAGGACATCGTGGAGCAGGCTGTTGCCGTGGTCGATGTCGGGGTTGTCGACGCCGTGCAGCAGCAGGTTTGTGATGGCGAGCATGTAGGGGAACTGCTTCTTCTCGATGCCGTAGACGGAGTGGTTCCAGAGGGCGCGGTCATCGGGTGCCGCGATCTGCTTCTCGAGCTCGCGCAGCCAGCTGACGAGGAAACCGCCGGTGCCGCAGGCGAAGTCGGCCATGCGCTCGCCGAGGTGCGGCTCGATGCGGTCGGCCATGAAGTCGGTGACGGCGCGCGGCGTGTAGAATTCACCGGCGCGGCCGGCCGACTGCAGCTCTTTGAGGATGGTCTCGTAGATATCGCCGAGGGCGTGCATGTTGTCGTAGCTCTCGAGATCGATATCGTCGATGACGTTGATGACCTGACGCAGCAGGACACCGTCCTTCATGTACTGGTTCGTCTCCTCAAACATCGTCTTGACGATGCGCTTCTTCTTGGGCATGTCGGGTGTGATGGAGAGGTTCTTGAGCACGGTGAAGAGGTCGTTGACGAATTCGAGAAGCTCTTCACCCGTATAGGCCGTGCCCGTGCCGTCGTCGTGGGCCCAGTTCTTCCAGCGGTAGGGCTCAGGGATGATGGAGTGGTAGTCGTCTTCATCCATCTCCCAGTCCTCTTCTTTGGCATCGTAGACCTTGAGGAAGAGTGCCCAGATGATCTGCTCGATGCGCTGGGCGTCGCCGTTGATGCCGGGGTCGTTGCGCATGATGTCTTGGAGCCGTTTTACGAGTCCGCCTAGATTTGTTGCCATATTGTCTTAACCTGCCTTGTATAGTTCTTGTTCGAGGGCGCGCACGGCTTCTTCGTAGCCTTTCTTGCCATTGAAGAGCTTGCCGATGTGCCCGGGTGTGCCGAATTTCTGGAAGTCCTTCATGCGCAGCACGTCGGCCTTCTCGATGTTCTTGATGCCGAGGTCCTTGTAGCTCTCGAGCAGCGTCTCGAGGACAGCGCGCGCGGCGCCGCTGTAGCGGCTCAGGAAGTCGCGCCGCTTGACGCCCTCGGCGCGCTCGCGGCGCGTCAGGGGCTTCTGGTCGTAGGCGACATGACAGATGAAGTCGAAGTCGTCGACATCGTCCATCTTCATCGCGTGCTTGAGCTTGTCGAGGTCGACGCCGCGCTTTGCGAGAGCGTCGGCGATGGCCTGCTTCTTCTCGGCGGCGTTCCACTCGTGGATGAAGCGGTGGAGGTCGCCGAACTGCTCGAGGATGTTCTCCTTCGTGTAGTCAATGACGTTCTCCTGCTTCAGCAGCTTGCCATCCGTATCGTAGACGGCGATCGTCTCCTGCACGGTGTAGACCTTGCAGCCGTCGGCGCGCACGAAGGGCTTGACGGCGGGCTCGCCGCCTCCTCCGCCGCCTTTTCCTCTGCCGCCAGTCGGCTTGCCCTCCCTCTCGCCCGACTCGAAGCCAGGGTCCTCGATGATGGGACCGTCCCAGTCGGGGTCGGCGAAGAGGCGCGTGACGCCGCGGAAGTCCATGATGACGAAGCTGCGCTTGCCCTCGTCGTAGCGCAGGCGAGTGCCACGGCCGATGATCTGCTTGAACATCGTCATTGAAGTAATGTTCTCGTCGAGGACGATGAGTCGGACCATCTTGCAGTCAACGCCGGTCGAGAGCAGCTGCGACGTCGTTGCGATGACAGGCGTCGGCGAGGCGACGGAGATGAAGTAGCTGAGCTGACTCTTGCCGTAGGGGTCACTGCCCGTGATGCGCACGACGTAGTTGGGGTATTTCTTCATCATGTCGGCGTTCTGCTGGGCGAGCGCGTGGCGCATGCGCTCCGCGGCGGCCTCGTCGGCACAGAAGACGATGGTCTTGGCCATGCGGTCGGTGTGGAGCAGATAGTTGGTGATGCGCGCCGCGACCTCGCGGATGCGGTCCTCGAGCACGATATTGTAGTCGTAGTCGGTGTTATTGTAGATGCGGTCCTCGATTTCCCTGCCGAAGAAATCGCGCTGGCCCTTACACGGGCGCCAGCCCTCGCCGATGTTCGTCTGCACGTTGATGACGCGGAACGGCGCGAGGAAGCCGTCATCGATGCCCTGCCGCAGGCTGTAGGTGTAGACGGGCTCGCCGAAGTAGTCGATGTTCGAGACATAGGCCGTCTCCTTCGGTGTGGCCGTCATGCCAATCTGGATGGCCGTGTCGAAGTAGTCGAGGATCTTGCGCCAGCGACTGTCGGCCTTGGCCGAGCCGCGGTGACACTCGTCGACGACGATGAGGTCGAAGAAGTCGGGCCGGAAAAGCTCGCGGAAGCGCTCTTCGTCGTTCTCGCCGAAGAGCTGCTGGTAGAGTGAGAAGTAGACTTCGTATGATGTGATGGTCGTGCGGTCGTCGGATGCGTAGTTGACCTTGTGGATGACACTTGCGAGCGGTCGGAAATCCTGCTGGATCGACTGGTCGACGAGGATGTTGCGGTCGGCGAGATAGAGGATTTTCTTCCCGAGCCCCGCCTTGCGCAGCCGATAGATGATCTGGAAGGCCGTGTACGTCTTGCCCGTGCCCGTCGCCATGACGAGCAGCAGGCGCTTCTGTCCGCGGGCAATCGCATCGAGCGTGCGGTCGACGGCAACACGCTGATAGTAGCGCGGCGCAAACGTGCCCTCCGACACATAGAAAGGCTGCTCAATGACCCTGACCTGCTCCTCCGTCAGATGGCCTTCCTCCTTGAACCGTGCGATGAGCTCGGCAGGCGTCGGGAACGCATCGAGCGAGAGCTCGCACTCGATGCCCGTCAGGAAGTCGTACTCGACAAAGCCGTCACCGTTCGAGCTGTAGGCGAACGGAAGGTCCATCATCTGGGCATATGCCTTGGCCTGCTGCATGCCAAACGAAATCGTATGATTGTTGTCCTTCGCCTCGACGACAGCCAGCGGATGGCCCGACTCTGTATAGAGCACATAGTCGGCGAACTTCGGCCGCTCACGCGCCTCCATATTCCCCTTGATGTTGACCCGCCCCGCCGTGATCGCCAACTCCATGCGGATGTCCGACGCCGGCCAGACCCGCTCCAGCGCCGGCGTAATGTAGCGATGCTTGATATCTTCCTCCGATAAGAGAGACTTGTCCGTTTCCATATGATCACCACCAAACCATTCGTAATTTCTTAGATTATTATACCATTCTAGAGCCAGCTGTAATAGTCGGGGGCATTTTGTTTTCCCGGACAGACTGTAGTATAATGATCATAGGCTAAGAAGAAGTCAACAAGCGTATCACACGCAAACGAAACGCCCCAGAGTTAGGCCCTCTGGGGCGTTTTTGAGTTGTTGAGAAAAATTTTCAATTTTCCACTTGATATTCATTCTCAAGTGTGCTATATTCTATGTAGGCTTTCGTTAGCAGCTTCTTTCAAGAAGCGCAGAGCTCTCCTAAAATATAATACACATAGCAAAGATCCCGGCGTACTGCTCATGCGCCGGGATTTTTGTGCCTGCGAGCATCTGCAAAATTGACGCGCAAAAATCCCCGTAGTATAATGAACATAGATAAAAAGAGCGAACCACTAAGATGGTCAGCTTGGCATATCTGATGACAGAAAGATTTCGGCCATACAAACAGCGTCGGCTAACGCTGATGGCCACCGTACATCCTGAAGAAGGCGTCCCTCGCGAGGACGGCTTTTTCATTTACGGATGTACGCCGAAGGTTAATGTCGGAATAGATGACAGCAATTGCTGCGTTCGCTCTAGGGGAATTCCCCCTTGCCATAGTATAGCAGGGATGAAGCGGGCCATCAAGAATCTTGTCTCGATGGTCCGCTTTGTTGTAACCATCCCGCAAACTCGCAACGCGATAGTCGGACTGCACCTGACTGTTGCGACAGTCCGACTGAAAAAGTCCAACGCTGGACTTGTCATGGCAACTGAGTCACAAGACAAGTCTAGCAAAATGTGATAGAATACAATACAGGAGAGATTTCACTGCTAACGATGAAATCGAAAAGTCGCCCCGGTTGAGCAGAACCGGGGCGATTTTTGGTTATTGAGAAAAATTTTCAATTTTACACTTGATATTCATTCTCAAATGTGTTATATTCTATGTAGGCTTTCGTTAGCAGCTTCTTCCAAGAAGCATGCAACTCTCCTAAGATAAGATATTATACACAGCAAAAATCCCGGCGTACTGCTCATGCGCCGGGATTTTTGTGTCTGCGAGCATAGTCGGACTGACTTCACAAGGGAATGCCTGCTTCACGCGTGATATTCTGCGAGCTCGACCAGGTTCCCGTCGGGGTCTCTGAGGTAGATGCTCCGCATCGCGCCGCGAGCGCCATGCCGTCGCACTGGCCCGAGCTCGATTGGATAGCCCTTGCGTTCGATTTCCGTTTTCGCCATGTCCAGGCTCCCGTCGAGGATCAGGCAAAGGTCGAGGCTGCCATAAGTCGGATGCTCCGCAGCCGGAAGGAACTCGGCCTTCCTCGTATGGATGTTGAACTTCTGACTGCCGAAGCGGACGGCATAGCGCCCATTCCTCTGGTCGAGCTCCATGCCGAGGATGTCGACATAGAAATGCAGGCATGCCTTGAGGTCCTGTGTCGTGATGACGATGTGGTCGATGTTCTTGAACTTCATTTTCATCGCTCTCCTGCGTTCATTTTGTCAGCCGGTAGCTGTCATCAATCCACTGCATGATGGCTTCATCCGTCTGGGTGTCGTCCAGTACGACGGAAATCCATGTCTTGTGGTTCATGTGGTAGGCGGGATAGACTCCGGGCTGCTGGTGGAGGGCTTCTCCGTGCTCAGGTGGTATCTTCAGGTTGATGACGTCGACGAGCGCGGGATTGCCGTCTTTGTCGAGCACGGCGCGCTTCACGCGCATGATCAGGGCGAACCACTTGCGGTTGGATGCATGGCGGAATGTCCCATAGGACTGGTAGCGCTCTGCTCTCTCCCACGGGAAGTCCGGCTCGACCTGAAAGCGCTCGAGGATGCACTGCGTCAAGCGGTTGGCTTGGTCGGACGCGAACAGCACATCCTGACAGCAGGCCGCCGCAACATCTTCCAGAAGCTGCTCGTAGGCCGCGCGGACCGTGTTGACGTACGCGCCCGTGGCATTCTTCTGGCGCAGCTGGTAGTAGTCATCCTGGGAAATCGTGTCGATCACGCGCCCCGTGACCGCGCCCTTCTCCGTCACCGACAGGACCGCCTTGAAGTCGCCATCGAGAAAACTCCGCTCGATCACATAGCCATCCCCAACTGGACGGAAGCCAAAAGCGCGCATCTTTTCTGGCACCCACCGCTTCCACGCAAAAACTCTTTCTTCGATTGTTTCCATGACGGCTTCACTCCCTACGACAAAATCCTGTAACATATAGTTCGATGCGCTGCTGTGAAATCCTGCAAGACATACGATGCATCCCGCAGTTTAGTGACGCGATAATACAATGCACTCAGATTCATTCACTGCCCTGTAGCTCCTCTTATCCGATTGGCCTCGATTTCACTCTTCCTTGATTTTCAGTGTCACCTGTACTATACTGAGATTGTAAAGAGATGGTAGTCATCTTCTACCGAACATACAAAAGAACCTCCCGCCGAAGTGATGACCGGTGGGAGGTTCTTTGTCGTTCACGTACTGATGATTGTACGGCGGAACGTGGCGCATTGTCGCATTACCGTGGGTGGCGGTGCAGCCAGTGTTTCACAAGTTCAACGAGCAGGCCACTGATGGTTCCTGCAAGGATTCCTGCTAACACAGTAACCCCGAAAGAGATGATAGTCATGTGCCTCTACCCTCCCTCTGTGCCAGATTGGCTTGATGGGAGCCGCGACAACGATACCATTCTAGCATATAAGCAAAGGAAAGCAAATATCCCCCTTAAACGCTGAGCTGTCCGACTCAGCCTATTACAATAGTCGGACTGAAAAAGTCCAGCGCTGGACTTTTTCAGCACATTGGAAGATGATATACCCTGGGAATAGAAAATCCCCCGGAGTTGCACCTCCGGGGGATTTTTGACGTTCGACATGCCATTTGCTTACGTCTTTTGCCTATGTATATTATACTGCTGCTTCTAGCGGTTCGTCAACCGATTGTCCCTCTCGAACCACATCCGTCCACTGTTGTCATGTCTGAAGTGTCAAAATTTTTTCCATGTGTCAACACGCGACTTTTATTGATTTTATTCATCTACTATGCTATCATTAAAAGCAACAGAACAATTCGCATGAAGATATGCGAGACATGAAGATGTAGAAAGGGCTCTTCGGTACTGGTAATACCAAAGAGCCCACTATATCACAGCTCGTATCGAGTCTTCCAAACTCGGTATGACGCGCTAGTCGGACAACCCTCCGATAAGCTGACTGTAACTTTCATATCTCTATTGTAGCAAAGATATTCCCGGATATCAAGGGAAATAGGATATGAATTTGATTCCGAGACGATCGACTCACAGTAGCGTGGCGGTTGGCTCAGGATGGGATGACTTCCCCGGCGTTTTGCTCACATTTGCGCGAGCGGACGAGGCGAAGTCATTTCCCGCAGCATCTTATCTGAATACGAGGGTCTGCCCGATGAGGGCAGGCCTTTTTTGATGCGCCATGAGGCGTGGTATTTGGATGAGCAGTCGGGAGGTGATCGCATGGGGAAGTCGGCTCAGCAGTATTTCAGTAACAAGGAGGACAGCCAGGCGAAGTCTGCCTATCTGCGGGCGCAGTATGCAGAAGTCAAGCCGCTCGCCTTCTACGATGCGGTCCTTGGCGCGGCGGACGCCGACTTCCCGCTCTGCGTGGCGCTTTCAGAAGCATCCGAGGGCCATCATCTGGCGAACTACGCGGATGCGGAGGAAATGCTCGAAGAATCTTGGTGGCGGTCGGACTCGTTCGTCTATCCGGCAAAGTATTATAACGCTTATCCGAAGCAGAAGCTCATGCACGAGCTGCGCTGCCTTTACATCGACCTCGACAAGGTCGACGCCAAGAGCCTGCGCCGCCTCTGCCAGAAGGGGTTCTACGGCCAGCGCCCGACGTATCTCGTCAACTCGGGCAATGGCGTGCACCTCGTCTACGTGCTGACGCAGCCGCTCGCGGCCTACCACTGGACCAAAGACCTGCTGCGCGAGATGCACAGCGGCCTGCTCCGCTTCTTCCGCAAGCATCGCTTCACGGCGGATCTCGGCACGGGCCTCTCGCATGCCTACCGCATCGTCGGCAGCCTGACGAAACTCGGACAGACGTGCCGCGCCTATCGCGTCGGCAAATGTGTGGAAGTCAGACAGCTGGCCGCATCGCTCGGCATCTGCTGGCAGCACCCCGCAAGCAAATCCGGCAAAGTGTCGTACAACCATAAAGAAAAACAGCCGCGCAAGGGCAGTCCGGCCCGCCGTGGCTTCTACGATTATCTCGTGCACATGATCGAGGCGCGCACGCAGGAAGGCCACCGCTACAGTTCGCTCTTCGCGCTCGCCTGTGTCGGCCACAAGTGCCATCGGGCCGTCGAGAGCATCCTCGAGGATGCCGTGCGCCTTGCCGCCAAGCTCGGCCTTCCCAAACACGAGGCGGAGCACGCCGTCGCAGCCTGCAACCCCGAGAAGGCGCAAACCGTGCGCGCGGCGACGCTCGAAGGCTGGCTCGGCTGGTCCTTCGACCGCAAGACGAAGCGAAACGGCCGCACGCGCGCCGAACACCTCGCCGAGATTGCCGAGCGCCGCACGGCGGCAAGCCGCTGCCGCGTCACGGACTACCTCGAACGCCACCCCAAGGCCACCATCTCTGAGATTGCCCGCACCCTCGCCATGGGCCGCAAGACCGTCGCCAAGTACTTCCACGAGTGGCTCGAGGCCCTGCGCGACAAAGTCGTCCAGCAGGCAAAGGCCATGCTTAATGCGAGCCAACCCGCCGACAGTGCCGACACTAAAGCAGCCGATACGGCAACACCGGTCCCGACTGCCAAACCGTCCGACGGCCCCGGTCACCGCGCCTTCCTCGCCTTTTACACCCAGCTGCGTCATTCATTGCGTCATTACCTGCCCCTAAGGGCGAGCTCTGCTCCGCGCAGTGCGCAGGAAGAGGAGAGGGACATAAAAAAAGCCGACTTCCGGAGACCAGCAAGCCCACTCGAAGATGCCCATCCATGCTCTCTGTAGCCAGATTAGGAACCCCGCCCCCCCCTGTGAGAAACAGCAGCTCCGCGGCGGGCCGCTTCGCATGCGCAAAATTATCATGACTGTCGAGATGCTTCTCTGTGTCGCTAGAAAAAACAGAGAAGATGTGATACAATCGAGATAGAAAAGCGGCCGATGTTCGCGCGTCGGATCCGCCGTTCGTTAAAAACTTGGGACGTTCCGATTTTGCAAAGTGTCAGTCAGCTGCTATTTCAGCAGAGCCAGGAGCGCCGCGAGCAACTGCAAAAAAGCCAGCACAAGGGCTACTTTCTCGTAAGTCGTCATGGCATCACCTCCCCGTGAACGGGGAACCAACCATCGACCGCCGAGAACAGTATACCATGTCGCTGGCCTTTTTGCATCCACCGACTACGATCACTAACATGCACGAAGCCCCCGAGGAGAACCATTCCCCGGGGGCTTCGTTTGTGCTGGATGAACCCAACTCTTTTCTTATTTCATAATATACCACGCCTCATGACAAAAAGAAAGGCCGTCTGTGGCAGCGTGATGCCGAAAGCCCCAGCCTCCATCCTCCAGCTGCACCGCGATGTAACCGTCATCCTCGACCGCGCCGGTGTTGCGGTCGTTCCCGTTGTAGTAGAAGCGCATCGGCAGGAATTTCCTTTATCTTGTCGAAGCGAAACAATAGAGAAAGATTGCTCAAGATATCAAAGGAGATGAACCTATGGAATCAGGGAAGAATCGTTGGACGATTGACATCTCGGACCGGGATAGCGATGCTGCGGTAGCACGCATCAATGCGGAGCTGGCCGACATCTTTGCACGGCGTGGGGATACACAGGCGGTCTATGTGACGTTTGACTTTGAGTTCTCGGCGTACTTCTACAACGTCGCGAAAATGACACTGCTGCCGCACCGTGGCCTTGGCTTGGAAGACAAAGCGGGCAAGCCAGTCGGTGTCATCTTCATCGAGGCGGACATGGACGTGATGAAGCTCCACGAGTACCAGGGGGCCGAAGGCATCGCCATTGATTTCTTCAAGCCGAAAGAAGTAGAAGCAGGTGTAGAGGCAATGCCTTTAAGATAGAGTTTGTGGTAGAAGCGCGGCATATAGTCGAGCGCGCGCCAATTCCTCCTTTACCAACTCCACGACTTGCCAGACTCCCGGGAAACGAAAAAGGCACCAAGGAGTTTCTCCCCCCCCCCCGTACTTCTTTTATTGGCCCACTGATACAGCAGTGCTAAGATAGAGAATGAAAGGGGATGTTACGATGCGCATCATCATCACGGATTCGTACCGTCAGATGGGATGGGAGGCGGCGAATATGGTGGCGGGGCAGCTCTATCTGAAGCCGGACAGTGTGCTGGGGCTGGCGACGGGGAGCACGCCGCTGCCGATGTACCGGCGGCTCATTGCCCTGCATCGGAGCCTTGGGCTGGACTTCTCGGAGGTCACGACGTTCAACCTCGACGAGTATGTCGGCATGGCGCCGGACAATCCGCAGAGCTACCACTATTTCATGAACGAGCAATTCTTCCGCAAGGTGAACATACAGCCGGACCACACGTATCTACCCGACGGGATGGCAGAGGACCTCGAGGCGGAAGGCCATCGCTACGACGCCCTGATCCAGCAAAAAGGCGGCATTGACCTGCAGGTGCTCGGCATCGGGCAGAACGCACACATCGGCTTTAACGAGCCAGACGTGAAGTTCGAAGCCATCACGCACCGCGTGGAGCTCGACGAGGAGACTATCCGCGCGAATTCGCGCTTCTTCCAGAACTTGGAGGATGTGCCGCGCTATGCCATCAGCATGGGCATCAAGACCATCATGATGGCCCGGCGCATCCTGCTGCTGGCCAACGGCGCGAACAAGGCCGACGCCGTGCGCAAGGCCGTCTGCGGCAGCGTGATGCCGGAGGCTCCGGCATCCATCCTCCAGCTGCACCGCGATGTGACGGTCATCCTCGACCGCGCCGCCGCCGCACGCCTACCCGCGCATATCGAAGGCACGAAAATCCTTTACAAGGGCAGGACGGACCGCGCAGAGTAGTCCCTCCGCTAGTCCGACTGTCAGACCGACTGCGAAAAAGTCCAGCGCTGGACTTTTTTCTAAGAGAATCCCCCTCGACTGACTGGGGTTGTTCCAGTCGGTCGAGGGGGGGGATTTTTTGGGACCAGAGCAGCGAATATGGTATGGTCGAAACAATTCGCTTGTACGTTCTATGCCATAGCATGGTATAATAAAACTATAAGTGTTACTATCGATGCCCGGCGCGGTGGCGGGACCGCTGGCTGCTCTCGGCATTGTACTGGGCACGGTGTTACAGGGGCACCGCGGAGAGGGGGCCGTCTATGCGACGCAGCATCATCACTACCATCGTCTTTGTCGTAGGCATGACGGTGTACCTATTGCTCCTCGAGCATGTTGTGGAGAACCAGCAGGCCATGCAGCGCGAAGAGTGCGCGCAGGCCGCTCAGATCTATGCAGACGAGCTGGAGAAGGACTTCAATACGAGCAGCTCGGTGACCGAGACCTTGGCCTACATGATTGCCGACACGGGGACGGTCCCCCAGCACTTCGCAGACGTCGCCAAAGAGATGATGGCGACGCGGCCCTATGTCGCAAGCATCCAGCTGGCGCCGCAGGGCCGCGTGACGGACATCTATCCCAGCGATGCGGCAGGCGCGGGGAAAGTGAACCTCTACTCCCTGCCCGACCGTCTGGAGAGCCTCCGTTACAGCCGCGACACGGGCATAGCGACCATGCAGGGTCCATTCAACCTGACGGATGACTATCAGGCGATTGCCCTGCGCCAGCCAATCTACCTGACGGATGCCGCAGGCAACCGTACATTCTGGGGCTTCGCGATTGCCGTCCTCAAGGTGCCGGATGTCTTTGAATCGACGGTGACCGACCTTCAAGAGACGCGCCATGCCTACCGCATCTCCAAGACGGCGCCGGGCCGCGACGACTACCATATCGTTCTCGCCTCCAACAATCTCCCCGACCAGATGGAGAAACAGGTCTTTTCCTACGGCGGCTGCAAGTGGATGCTCGAAGTCGCCCCGGCAGACGGCTGGCGCATCCCGCTCCCTCTGGCCGTCACGCTCGCCGTCGGACTATTGCTCGTCTTCGTCCTGACCTTCCTGACACATGTACTCGTCACGCTGCAGAACCGCCGCCAGTACCTGCGCCAGCTGGCCGACACCGATGTCCTGACCGGCCTCTACAACCGCCAGGGCTTTGATACCGCCGTGGACGCCTACCTCGACCGCTACCCGAAGGCCAAGGCCGTCGGCATCATGATCGACATCGACGACTTCAAGCGCATCAACGACCTCTACAGCCACGACGCCGGCGACGCTGCTTTGCGCAGCATGGCCTGCAGTCTCAGCGAGACCTTCCAGCATCCCGCCATCCTCGGGCGCAACGGCGGCGACGAGTTCTGCATCTTCCTGCCGGACTGCACGGCCGCAGAAGCCGACCCATTGCTGCGCAAATTCTCCGCACGCCTGCAGAGCTTCAGCTATGAGGGCCACGCGCACACCTACACGATCTCGATGGGCTACGCCGCCTACCCCGAGCAGGGCAGCTCCCACGCCGAGCTCTTCCGCTGTGCCGATGCCGCGCTCTACGCCGTGAAACTCCGCGGTAAGAACGGCGTCCTGCCGTACACGATGCACATCAGCAAGGAGGACCGCAGCCAGCTGGCCTTCGGCCTTAAGGACATCATCCTGAATTTCCCCGGCGCCATCCTCATCTACAAGGCCACCGGCAAAGAAGAGATCCTCTTCGCCAACCTCGAGCTCATCCAGCTCTTCGACTGCACGACCCTCGAAGAGTTCCAGCAGCATACCGGCGGCACCTTCCGCGGCATCGTCCACCCCGACGAATACGAAGCCGTCGAGCAGAGCATCTGGGAGCAGGTCAAGCGGCCCGGCAGCGAGGGCAACGACGCCGTCCGCTACCGCATCCGCACCAAGACCGGCAACATCAAGAACATCCTCGATAAAGGCCGCCTCGTCGACACCGACGTCTACGGGCAGATCTTCTACGTGCTGCTGATTGACGAGAACAACTGGTAACTGCACTTTTTTCATAAGAATGGGAAATGCCCTGGAAGCCAGTGATGGTTTCCAGGGCATTTCTTGTTATGTGCGGGACCGTCCGTCCCCTATCCAGCATTCTCAAGTACTTCGGCTGTTAACCGCATTTTCTTCACGTCGTATCTGTTATGTTGCTATTTTAACAAATTTTACTGTTCACGCTTTCGCACATCAAGCACAGCTAGAGCTGCGACGATCGCTCATCGAAAGAGCTACTACAGTTGGACGCAACGCTACGCCCTCTATCCCGTCTGCATTCACATTCGGGAATACTTTTCGCATAATCTGGTAGGCACCATTAATATCGGCATTGATTTTCCGGCCATCGTTTGCTTGGAACAGACCGCGATGGACACGGCGTGATTTGTCATAGCGGTCTTTGGTCGGAGCCTCGCCATCCAAGAATGAAGTGCCGCTCGTATAGCTTTCTTCAGTCAGCACGACCTTCATGCCGATTGCCTCAGCCTTGTACTGGAGCATCTGGATGAAGCGGGCGAAAGGTAGCTGTACGAAACTCTGGTTGACTTTGCGGCCAAGGTTCACTTCCTGCTTCCAGCCCTTGTTCTTGCCGATGACCAGTACAGACACATCCTGCTCCGCACACAAGTCGATGACCTTGCGGCTTGCTCTATGCAGGTAATCTTCGACCTTGCGGTGCCTCTTCGCTGTGAGCCGCGCGATTCGCTTGGATGAACGGCGTCCATTCATCAGCTCACAGATGCTCCTGTGCTTGGCCAATTGCTTGTTGTAGTACTGGTTGACCGATTTGAGCGGCGTCCCCTTGAGCAGGACAGGATGCTCGCCTGTACTCCATGCCAGTGCCGCGAGATTGTCGATGCCGATATCGATAGCCGCATACTTCCCATTCCCCGCCTTCTCCGCAACCTCTGGAAGATCATAGACGAGTTCTAGCTTGATTTCATCGCCATGTGGGATGAAGCGCGCTTGTTTGAACACAGCATTTGGCCGACTGGCAAAGATAGCCTTTACCGTAAATCCTTGAAAAGCTCTAGGAAAGCAGATGAATCCGTCCATGAGTCTACAATCTTGGTTCGTCAGTACCAGAGGAAAATAGCCGTCCTTCGACTTGTACTTTGGCAACCTTGGCCGTCCCTTGTACTTCTCGGGACGCGACTTCCAATCCTTAATGGCCGCGAAGAACGACGTCCAATTTCTATCCAGCAGTCGGAGCGTCTGCTGTGCCGACTGTACAGTCGGCATTTCCCGATAGTCCGGGTATTCTGTGTCAGCCCGCAGCAAACGGTTGACTTCTGTATAACGCAGCCAGTTGCCCTCCTCGATGAACTTCTGACGGATCAGGTAGTTCCCATGATTGTACAGGTTTTTGGACAAATGGCAGAACGTGCGGACCACGGCGTAAAATGAGGACGAAGGCTTGAGTCGGTGGCATTCCACCCTTTTTATCATCTTCTATCACCTCCTTGAATTTCTGTAACCTTCTGTAACTTTTATCGTCATAGTGCCCCTACGGTATAACATGGACATGCATCTCCTATTTCTCCATTTCGTGAGCGCTATGCTAGAACCCTGCAAGCTACGAAGTATACTTGAGTGCCATCCTTTCTAAAGACCGAAAGGCC
>ENA-OQCL01000075-OQCL01000075.1-human-gut-metagenome-genome-assembly--contig:-NODE-75-length-53893-cov-9.738106_pt1 | contig 53893 bp, 47 predicted proteins | sample MGYA00242502_ERZ504586 | MGnify/ENA primary metagenome ERZ504586 (study PRJEB26092, sample SAMD00036316) | human gut metagenome | host: Homo sapiens | study: EMG produced TPA metagenomics assembly of... | reverse complement strand
AAAATGATCACCAACTAAAATCTGTGCGTTATGGCTGGGTGGTAAGTGGACAATTTGTCTATTTACCACTTCCAAGTGGTGAGTTACGGTTTTCGTAACCCACCACAGAGTGACCGTGTTACGGTAATTTGGTAAGTACTGAAAAGCAGCACTTACCAGATTTCACCGTGGCTTGACAAAATGTCAAGTCGAGGTTAAGCGTAACATGGATAGAATCAATGTGTTCAATTTGAACACATTGAACGAGCTGTAACGTAGAAGATGTTTCTGGTGAATGACGCTTTGTGTCATTCACCACATCAACTGGCCATTTTGACCAGTTGATATTGGGTGTGCCGTTCTCCCTGCATGGATTTCCTGCCCCTCCTCGGCGGCGTTTTCCGGCTCGCTCTTGCGAGGTCTTTGCCGGGTATCCCATGCAGACGGTCTTTCGATTTTCAAGGTGCGGTGCTGGATTTGGCAATAAAAAATCGCCACACAACAACCTGAACCTGACCATCCCTTCTGGGATGGCCTTGGTTCGGGTTCGTTATGTAGCGATAAGAAAGTCAAAAACTTGCTCCGGCTCCTTCGGGAGCCGAGCTGGAACTCTAAGTAAATATGTTATATTAAATTGTTGAGATAGACTACCACAAAAATCGAGCTGTGTCAACAAAAAGATTTGAAAATACGCCACTTTCGGCGGGTTGCAAGAAAAGGCGATGAAAACTTTGGCAAAAAGAGAGAGGGCTGGACGGTACCGGCCCCCTTGTGGGTCATAATGCCTTTAGAGGATAAGATGCACGGTCAGCGCAATTTTGTGCTGAATGTCGGGTTTGGGAGAAGCCCAACAAGCGTTTTTGAATTCGGATTTGTAAAATCTGATTCAAAAATTGCGAGTTGGTACCGGCTTGCCCTGCTTGCTGCGGATGCAAACACGAAAATTTTCTAAGAAGAAAAATAACCGTCCACTTCAAGTTGAACTTAAAAACGGATAGTCTCAATCGCAAAATGTTTTTCAAATTTGGGAAGCGCATTGAGAGGCTTCATAGTTGTTGCAAGCAGGGCAGACGTATATACAACGTCTGCATCTGCAAGCAATGTGTCTGTCTATACAAACACCATTTGCGTTGCAAAATGCTTGTTGGGAACACCCAAACCCTTGAACTGCACCGTGCCGATGCAGGCTATATGCTCTCGCAATCCTCAAACCAGCTTCTCCCACAGCGCATTCAAAGCGGCAGCGGCATCCGCATTCATTCCCTCGTTCAGGCGGCGGGCGGCGTACCAGAGGGTAGAGCTTTCGCGCTGCACATTGGCAAGGGCGGTGTCTTGCAGCGGCAGAGCAAAGTCTGCCACCGACAGAACATCTCCGTCCTCCGGGTCGGTGCCGTCCAGCGTCTGGAAGCAGCCATACCGCTGCTCCATGGCGGTGGGGTCGTCCACGATAAACAGGGTGCTTTCGCACAGATAAAAATCAGAGTTCAGCTTATCCTCGCTGGACTGCATTAGCTGCTGCAGGGCGGCATCCTGCGTTTCAAAGTCCAGTGCCAGCCAGATGCCCTTTACCGTGACCTTCACCTTGCCATCGCCGTTCACGTCCCCGGCAAGGGCTTCCAGCTGGGTCTCCAGCTGGCTGAGAAAGGCAGTGTCCGGGTCGGTGCGGCTCACCACTGCCACGGTGTAGTCCGGCCGCACCTCGGTGACCCGGTTCCAGACAAAATACCCCACCGCCAGCAGGGCAGCAGCGATCAGCACCACATAATACCAGTGGTAGTGCCACCAGTTGGCACGCTGCTGCGCCGGGGTCAGGGGAGAGGGCGTTTCTTGGATCAGGTCTTCGGGTTTGATATCCCGTTCGTAGCGGTAGGATGCCATGGCTGTGTCCTCGTTTCGTCTGTTTTTCTGCATCTATCATAGCACAAATTCCCGGGCAGCGGCAGACTGCCCGGGAATTTTTCATGCTTTATTTACACCCGGGTACGCAGGCACTTGAGGTCTGTGCCGGTTACGGCGTAGGCCCCGGTGCCAGCGGGCAGGAACAGGCTCTGCCCCTTGCGGATGGGCAGGCTCTCGCCGGTGGCGGTCTCGGTCAGGGTGCCCTTGCCTTCCAGCACCAGCAGGGAGGTGAAGGAGGTCTCGTCGCAGACATCCTCAAAGCCACCCTCTACGGCATCCACCGTGAAGTAATCACACTGCGCCAGATGGCCGTGGAAGTCCTGCGCTTTCGGCGGCTCCCGGAGGGTAACATCCAGCGCCTGCGGGATGTGCAGCTGCCGGGGCTTGCCATCTGCGCCCAGACGGCCGTAGTCGTAGATGCGGTAGGTGACGTTGGAGTTCTGCTGGATCTCTGCCACCACGATGCCCTTGCGGATGGCGTGCAGCGTGCCGGAGGGGATGAAGAAGCAGTCCCCCTTGTGCACCGGCACGGCGTTCAGCACGTCGGTCAGGGTGTTATCCTGAATGCGGCGTTCAAACTCCTCCTTGCTGATCTCATGGGTGAAGCCGTAGTAGAGGGAGGCACCCGGCTCTGCTTCCAGCACATACCACATCTCGGTCTTGCCGTACTGGTGCTCGTGTTCCAAAGCGTATTCATTAGAGGGGTGTACCTGAATGGACAGGTCCTTTTTGGCATCAATGAGCTTGGCAAGTACGGGGAACTCACTGAACTTTTCGCAGTGGGTGCCAAGGCAGCCGGGGTGGGCGTTGATGTACTGCTGGAAGGTGGAGCCGTCCGGCAGGTAGCTGGGGCCGTCCGGGTGGCAGGACAGCATCCACGCCTCGCTCAGGGGGGTGTAATTCGCTCTGGATGCCGTACTCGGTGCGCAGCTTTTCGCCGCCCCAGAGGTAGTCTTTGCAGCTGGGAGTAAGTTGAATCGTTTTCATTTTATATACCTCCGATATGCCTGAAATTAAATACAAAAGGGCGATTTTTCCGAAAAAAGGGTGCAAAAAAAGGGTACAAAAAAGCTGCCCCGTCCATTTTTCGGCAGGAACAAGGCAGCCAGTTTGCAAGGGATTATGCTTTCAACAGGGCAGCGGCAGCTTTGCCAAGGGTGTCATTGATGGCATCGGCTGCTTCTTCGGTGGGGGCAACGGCAGAGAGATACACCTTGATCTTCGGCTCGGTGCCGGAGGGGCGCACCATCAGCTTGGCACCGCCTGCCAGACGGAACTCCAGCACGTTTGCCTTGGGCAGTCCGGTGCCGGCGGTGTTGTAGTCCACCATGCTTTCCACGGCCATGCCGCCGATGGCGGTGGGCGGGGTCTGCCGCAGCTGCTTCATGATGGCGTCCATGGTGTGCATTCCGCTTTCGCCCTCAAAAGCGAAGCTGTGCAGGGCATTGCGGTAGCAGCCAAACTCGGCGTACAGCTTGTTGATGGCATCCAGCAGGGTCATGCCCTGCTTTGCGTACCATGCAGCGGCTTCGCACACCAGCAGGGTGGCGTTGACGGCGTCCTTGTCCCGGACGTGGGCACCGGACAGGTAGCCGTAGCTCTCCTCAAAGCCAAAGATGTAGCGGTCGGCTTCACCTGCGGCTTCCAGCAGACCGATCTGCTCGCCGATGAACTTGAAGCCGGTCAGGGTGCGGCGCAGCTCCACGCCGTACTTTGCCGCCACCGGGGTGGCCATATCGGTGGAGACGATGGTGGTCACAGCCACCGGATGCTCCGGCATGGTGCCCAGCGCCTTCCGGGTGCGGCAGATGTAGTCCAGCAGAATGATGCCCATCTCGTTGCCGGTGATGAGCCGGTAGCCGCCCTTGCCGTCGGGCACGGCGGTGCCGCAGCGGTCACAATCCGGGTCGGTGCCCAGCAAAAGGTCCGGGTGCACTTTGTCGCACAGCTCCAGACCCTTCTGCATGGCTTCCCGGATCTCCGGGTTCGGGTAGGGGCAGGTGGGGAAGTTGCCGTCCGGCTTTTCCTGCTCCGGCACCACGGTCACATGGGTGACGCCCAGCTTTGCCAGCAGCTTTTTCACGCATTCCAGACCGGAGCCGTTCAGCGGAGTGTACACCAGCTTCAGGTCGGCGGTGCCAGCCCCATCGCCCACACGCTGGGCGTAGACGGCATCCACAAAGTCGTCCAGACATTTCTCGCTGCTGTATTCGATCTTGCCCTCGGCAAGGGCTGCGTCAAAGTCCGCAGGCTGTACGGCAAAGCAGTCTACTGCTTCAATGGCGGCAAGGATCTTTGCTGCCACCTCAAGGGTGATCTGGCAGCCGTCTGCGCCGTAGACCTTGTAGCCGTTGTACTTGGCGGGGTTGTGGCTGGCGGTGACGCACACGCCTGCGCCGCAGCCGTAGTACCGCACCGCCCAGCTCAGCGCCGGGGTGGGCTCCAGACGGGGGTAGATGTACGCCTTGATGCCGTTAGCAGCCAGAACCGCCGCCGTTTCTTTTGCGAACACATCGCTCTTGATGCGGCTGTCGTAGCCGATGGCCACCTTTTTGGGCAGGTCGGAGGCGTTCAGGTAGTTGGCAAGCCCCTGGGTTGCCTTGCGGATGTTGTAGACGTTCATCCGGTTGGTGCCTGCGCCGATGACACCCCGCAGACCGCCGGTGCCGAATTCCAGCTCCCGGTAAAAGCGGTCGGTGATGGCATCCTCGTCGCCTGCAATGCTCTTCAGCTCCTCGGCAAGGTCGGTAGGCATCCCGGACTGGGAAAGCCAGCGGTCATACTGCTGTTTTACTTTTTCTTCCATAGGATCACACTTTCTTCAAATACCATATCTTTGCGGGCATCTGGCCGTAGCCGCCGGGCAGTTCCAAGCCGGTGGTCAGCAGCTGCGCCCCTGTGTAGGTGTTATTCTCTTCGTCCCGGTACTGTGCCGCCGGGTCCAGCCCTGCCAGCACCAGCCGGGGACGGGCATTCAGACTGGCGGTGCCGTGGCTGCCGGTCAAAGCATCTCCCACGGCGAACACCGCCGCCTCGCTGCCGTCCTTGGCGGAAAGCATCCACGCAGCACCCAGACCATTTGCGTCCGGGTTTACCAGCCGGTGCAGCTCCCCGCCCCGCAGCAGGGCACCGTGGGCACGATACCATGCCACAAAGGAACGCAGCTGCGCAAGCTCTTCCTCCGTGTACTTGGTCAGATCCAGCTCAAAGCCGAAGGTGCCAGTAAGTGCTGCCGCCATCCGTGCTTCCACCGTGGAGATGTGGCCGGTGCAGTGGTTGGGCACGGTGGAAAAGTGTGCACCCATCACACAGCCGGGGTAGAACAGGCTGGTGCCATACTGGATGACTAGGCGGCTCCGGGCATCGGTGTTATCGCTGCACCAGATCTGGGGGCTGTAATAGAGCATTCCGCAGTCGAACCGTGCTCCGCCGCCTGCACAGTTTTCCAGCAGCAAGTGGGGGTATTTCTCGGTCAGACGGCGCTGCAATTCGTACACCCCCAGCACATACCGGTGGTACACCTCGCCCTGCCGCTTGGCAGGCAGAACGGCACTGTACACCTGTGCCAGACTGCGGTTCATGTCCCACTTGAGGTATTTCAGCGGGCAGCTTTGCAAGACGGCATCCAGCTGCTGCCAGATGCCCGCTACCACCTCCGGGCGGCTGAAATCCAGCGTGTACTGCTGCCGGATCTCCAAAGGCTCCCGGCCGGGAATGCCGAACGCCCAGTCTGGGTGGGCACGGTAGAGGTCACTGTCCGGGCTGATGGCCTCCGGTTCCACCCAAAGCCCCATGTCCAGCCCCAGCAGATTGATCTTTTTGCACAGGCCGGGCAGACCCTGTGGCAGTTTGCGGGTGTCCGCTGCCCAGTCGCCCAAACTGGAAGAAGTATCGTTGCGTCCCTTGAACCAGCCATCGTCCAGCACAAACAGGTCGATGTCTGCCTTTTTGGAAGCCTGCGCCAGTGCCAGCAGCTTCTCCTCGTCAAAATCGAAGTAGCAGGCCTCCCAGCTGTTGATGAGCACCGGGCGGGGTGCGGCCATATCCTGCCAGTGGGGCGGCAGCAGCCGGGTGCGGATGGCGGTGTGGAACCGACGGCTCATCTCACCCAGACCTTTATCGGAGTAGACCATGGCAGCTTCCGGGGCGGTGAAGCTCTCACCGGGGGCGAGCGTCCAGTGGAAGTGGTAGGGGTGGATGCCCATCACCAGACGCTCACCGGCGTCGCAACGCTCGGCCTCAATGAGGTAGTTGCCGCTGTACACAAAGGCAAATCCCCATGCATCGCCGGTCGTTTCGTTGGTATCGGCATGGCAGAGGGCGACTGCCGGGTTGTGGGCGTGGCCGGGGACGCCCCGCATACTGCCAATGCTCTGGATGCCGCAGCGCAGCGCCGCACGTTCTAGGGTGCGCTCCGCCGCCCATGTGCCGTTGAGGGTGATAAGTTCCAGCGCATCCGGCGCAAAGTCTACGGAAAGGGAAGCGGCCTTGTGCAATGTCAGGGACTGGGTGCCCGCATTGGTGTACACGGCGGTGCGGGTAATGAGATCCTCCGCCTCGTACACGCTGTACCGCAGCTCCACTACCAGCCCGCCTGCGTCCTTCAGAAAGACCGATAATGTTTCTACACCCTCCCCGGTGCGGAACATGGGCAGGCCGGGCAGCTGCGGCTTGCCGGGGGTGACCACAGCGTGGTCAAACACAAAGGCGGCTGCTTCGGTGCCGTCAGCGTATTCCGGGATGACGGCGGGAGTGCGGTTATCAGCGGTGCCGCAGCCGGAAAGCTCCTGCGGCAGCAGGTCCGGCCAGCAGCCGGGGTCGCTGTGGGGCATCCGGGCATCCGCAAGGCTGGGCACATCCTCCGGCAGACGGGTGCCGTAATAAGTGTGCAGCACCATGCCATTGGGGGCAACTGCCAGCTGGTAGCTGGTGTGGGTGGTATGCAGGGTAAAGACAGTTTCGGTGCAGACGATCATTGCACGCTGTCCTCCGTGTCAGGTTCTTCTTCCGGTTCCTCTTCCTTGCGCCCGGCTTTTTCCAGCTGAGCAAAGGCGGGGCGCATCAGGCTTGCCATGCCAAGGGCAGAACCTGCGCCGCCGATGAGCAGCCACAGGGGCAGCAGATAGACGAACCACGCAGGGGCGGCTTTTGCCAGCAGAGGAAACCACGCCAGAAAGGCAAGATTCCCCACAGTGGGCAGCAGGTTTGCAAGGGTCATGCGGCCGCTGTCCGTCAGCACCGGCAGAACGCCGGGATAGGTGAACCGTGCCAGCAAAGCAAAGCCCCAGCTGCCGCAGCAGCCCGCCAGCACCAGCAGCAGAAAGGACGCTGCCGCCAGAATGCCGGTGCTGGGGGTGTCCTGTGCGGTGGCGGTGCGCAGCCCGGTGAGGGCGGCAAAGCCTGCCAGCAAAAGCACCAGCCACAGGGCGGTGGATTGCTTAAAATCCCGCTTGAACGCCTTGAAAAAGTCGGTATGGACGGTGTAGTCCTCCTTTGCCGCCATCTTGTTCACCACCGTGAACAGCCCCAGGGTGGAGGCTCCGGCGGTGACGATGGGCAAACAGCACACCAGCCACAGAAGGTTGGCAAAAAGCAGATCGCCGATCTTCCCCATAGTGCGGTAGAAGGGGCTGTCGATGTTGGTCTTTTTCATGGCGTTTCCTTTCGGGTGGAGGTCTCAGAGGGGCGGTTTACTCGCCGATGCTCTTGAGGTACTCCAGATTTTTGTCGATGAGGGCGCACCGCTGCTTTACGCAGTCCACACTGCGCAGCGGGTCGGCGGGGGTGTTGAAGGCGAAGTCCAGCAGTTTGTCGATGGTGGTAGAAGCTACATGGAGACGGGTATCGCTGGCTGCATAATAAATATACACGCTGCCGTCCTCATCGGCAATGGCACCGTTGGTGAACACCACGTTGGAGACATCGCCCACACGCTCCCAATCCCGGGGAGCGATCAGGAAGCCGGAGGGCTCTGCAATCACCTTGCTGGGGTCGTCCAGTGCGGTGACGAATACATAAATAACGTACCGCAGCCCGGCGGCGGTATTCCGCACGCCGTGGGCAATGTGCAGCCAGCCCTTTTCGGTCTTGATGGGGGTGGCACCCTCGCCGTTCTTTGCCTCAGTGATGGTGTGGTAGCGGCGGGGGCTGGTGATGATCTCCTCGTCAATGACGGCGTGGGTGATGTCCTCGCACAGACCAAAGCCTACGCCGCCGCCGGAACCGGTGTCGATGAAATCATCCATGGGGCGGGTGTAGAAGGCGTACTTGCCGTTGACAAACTCCGGCAGCAGATCCACATTGCGCTGCTGGGGGCTGCGCTTGGTGACAAGGTTCGGCAGACGCTCCCAAGTCTTGAGGTCTTTGGTGCGGACGATGCCCGCAGCAGCCACGGCAGCGGACAGGTCATTCACGCTGTTGTCCTTGCTCTCGGAGCAGAACACGCCGTAGATCCAGCCGTCCTCGTGCTGGGTCAGGCGCATATCGTAGACGTTGGTCTCCTCCGGGCAGGTGTCCGGCAGCAGGATGGGCTTTTCCCAGAAGTGGAAGCCCTCCACCGGGCTGTCACTTTCTGCCACGCCAAAGAAGCTCTTGCGGTCGTTGCCCTCGATGCGTGCCACAAGGTAATACTTGCCGTTCAGCTTGATGGCACCGGAGTTGAACACGGCGTTCACGCCCAGACGCTCCATAAAGTGGGGGTTCGTCTCCGGGTTCAGGTCGAACCGCCAGCTCAGCGGGATGGATTCGCGGGTCAGCACCGGGTTTTCCCACCGGTCGTAGATGCCGTTGTAGAAATCGGTCTTTTTGTTTTTGCGGGCCAGGTAGGCATCCTGCAAAGCCTTCTGGCGCAGGTATTCGGGGTGGAGTTTAGACTGTGACATCGGGGTTCCTCCTTATCAGTTCCATGCACATTCTGCCGTTGTGGTAGGGGCACTTCCACGGCTCAAGGATGGGTTTGCGGCTGGACGGTTTTCCGTCTGCGTCCACCTCCCAGAACCATTCACTGCCGGGGCGTTTGTCCACCATTACGTTGCAGATGTAGTGGTAAATATCGGCGGCGGCATCGCGGTATTTTGCATCGCCGCTCTTGTTGTATTCGTTCACGAAGCCCAACACGGACTCGGCCTGCACCCACCACACACGGGTGGTGTTCACCTTGCCCCGGTCGCACTCGTTGACCACCGAGTGGTCAATGTAAGCTTCCTTGTAGATGTGGGCGGCAAGGTCGGAGTTGATGGCGTGGATGCGCTTGGAAAGCGCTGCATCGCCCAGCAAATCGCAGCCCCAGTCGATGAGCCAGCTGGACTCGATATCGTGGCCGTAGCTGTACAAATCGATGATAGAGTTGTAGTGCTGGTCAAAGAACACCAACTGCCGGTGCAGCTCCGGGCTGTAGATCTTGTGCTCGTAGATATCCAGGATGCGGCGCAGAGCCTTTTCCACCTCCGGGTCACGGCTTGCCTGATAAAGCCCGGCGTAACCCTCGAACACATGGAGCAGGGTGTTCATGGTCTTTGCCGCCATGACACCGTTTTCCGAGAGCTTTTCGTTGCTCTCCGGCTTCCAGTCGATGGTAAAGGCCTCCAGATAGCCCTCGCTGTCGGTGCAGTGCTGCTCGATGAGATGAAAGATCTTTTTTGCGTAGGTCAGCGCAACGGGGTCTTTGGTCAGCCGGTAGTAAGCGGAAAGGGCATAGATGGCAAAGCCCTGATTGTAGGTGTGCTTGGTGGTGTCCTGCGGCTTGCCGGTGTAATCGCAGCTCCAGTACACGCCGCCGTTTGCCTCGTCGTAGCAGTTTTTCAGGAAGAACTGGTAGGCGTGGCGGGCATCATCGGCAAGGTCTGCCCGGCCGGTCAGCATGGCAGCCTCGGAGAAGAACCACAGAATGCGGCTGTTCAGGATGCAGCCCTTTTCGGCTTTTTTATCCAGCTTCAGGTCAAAATCCATGTAGCCGTAAAAGCCGCCGTTTTCCTCGTCCCGCAGCCCTTTCCAGAAGGGAATGATGGTTTGCAGCAGCATTTCTTCTGCTGCCTGTTTGATGGAAGACATAATACAGAACTTCCTTTCTGTACAAAAGTAAAAACCCTCTCGGTCACGGCTTGCGCCGTGCCAGCGCCCGGTAGGGGACGTAAAATCTCTTTTTGCAGAGATGGCGATGCGAAGCATTGACAGAGAGGGTTACGCTTGACGCTTAGCGGATGCCCACCTCGTGGTCGGTAGGGCCTGCGTTATCGTGGGTCTTGATGTAATCCACCACCTCGTCTACGGTGGTGAAGGCCAGACCGACATAGCTGTCGGCGCAGCCATAGTACAGAGCGATGCGGCCGGTGTCGGCATCCTGCAGGGTGGCGCAGGGGAAGCAGACGTTGGGCACGAAGCCACGCTCCTCATACCACTTTTCCGGGGTCAGCAGGAAGTTGCCGCAGCGGTACAGTACCTTGCTGGGCTCGTCCTTATCCAGAATGGCACCGCCGATGGAGTAGACGAAGCCATTGCAGGTGCCGGTAACGCCGTGGTAGAACAGCAGCCAGCCCTCGCTGGTCTCAATGGGGGCAGCACCGCCGCCGATCTTCACGCTCTCCCACCAGTTGGAGCCCTTGCTCATCACATGGCGGTGACGGCCCCAGAACTCCATATCCGGGCTCTGGCTCAGGAAGATGTCACCAAAGGGGGTGTGACCGCTGTCAGACGGGCGGCTCAGCAGGGTGTACAGGCCGTTGATCTTGCGGGGGAACAGCACGGCGTTGCGGTTGAAGGGGATAAAGGGGTTCTCGATGCGGACAAAGGTCTTGAAGTCGGTGGTCTTGGCGATGCCGATGGACGCACCGTAGAAGTCCTGACACCAGATGATGTAGTAGGTGTCCTCCACCTTCACAAGACGGGGATCGTAGGCGTACACCGGCATAAACGGTTCGCCCTTTTCGTTGACGAAGGGGATCTTGTCCTTGTCAAAGTTCCAGTGGATGCCGTCCTCGCTGCGTCCCAGATAGATGTAGGGGATGCCGTCGATCTGCTCGCCACGGAACACGCCGATGAACTTGCCCTCGTAGGGCACCACGGCACTGTTGAAGATGCGTGCCACCCCTTCCACAGGGTTGCGGTCGATGATGGGGTTCTCGTTGTACCGCCACACCGGGGCGGTAACATCGGCAGGCTTTTCCTGCCAGGGGATGTTGGGCAGTGCATCGCAGAACATTTTTACGTTGCTCATAAGATAAACTCCTGTAATAGAAGATTGTTTGTTTTCCTTCTGCTGTATTCTCCCGGCTCCTGCACAGAAACCGGGAGAAGCAGCAGATGATGAAGGAAAAATGTGGATGTCTTGAAAAGATCGTACTGGCCGAAAACGGCTTTCCTCTTGCGGTGCCCAGCGTCCACTTTGGCCCTTGGGCGGGCCTCGTGTCCTGCTGACCGCGGCGCCAAAAATTGCTCCCTGTTTCCGCCGCAGGCGGCGGTCGCAATTTTAGCCCTTCACAGCACCGGCAGCCATGCCGCTGTAGATCTGATCCTGACACAGCAGGAACACGATAAGGGCGGGGATGATGGTGATGATGACACCGGCGCAGATGTAGTTGTACTGGTTGCCCATGGGGCCGGAGAACACATACAGCGAGGTAGCAACCACCTGATACTTGGTCTTATCCTGCAGATACAGGTTTGCCATGTAGTATTCGTTGTAGGTGGACACACCCTTCAGGATGGCGCTGGTGACGATGGCGGGCTTCAGCAGGGGCAGCAGGATCTTGAAGAACACACCAAAGTAGGTGCAGCCATCCAGAATGGCGCTTTCGTCCAGCGTGGGAGAAAGGTTCTCGAAGAACTGCAAAAAGATATAGATGGTGATAACGTCCGTGCCCATCATCAGGATGATGTAGCCGGGCATGGAGTTTACCAGATGCAGAGCGGTCATGATCTGGTACACCGTGACCTGGGAGGCGATGCCGGGGATCAGGGTGGCAATGGTGAACAGGTTGCGGATCAGCTTGTTGCCGGGGAACTTGAACCGGTTCAGCACATAAGCCAGCATGGCGCTGATCATAATGCTGCCCACCAGCACGCAAATCAGGATAATAAAGCTGTTGAGGAACGCTTTGCCCATGTTGGCCTTGTTCCATGCGATGATGAAGTTATCGAAGTTCAAAAAGCTCTTGGGCAGGGTGATGACGTTGGTGTTGGCATACTCTTGCTCCGTCTTAAAGGCGGTGAAGATACAGGACACGATGGGCACCAGTGCCACGAAAGCGGCAAAGATCAGCAGCACATACTTGCAGATATTGATGAGGATGCGCTTCATTTTGATTGCGTTCATACGTTCTGCCTCACTTTCACTTGGTTACGCCGCTGCTGCGGTTTTCCAGCCATTTTTCCACAGCCTTCTGGGCGTAGGTGACGATCACGATGAGCAGCAGCAGAACCACAGCCATGGCGGATGCAAGACCCACCTTCTGGTCGGTATGGGCGATCTTGTCCATGACCACGAAGTAGGTGGAGGTGTTGAAGCCGCCGCCGGTGACAACATAGGGCATCTCGAAGGCGGACAGTGCGCCGGACACCGAGATGATGAGGTTCAGCACCACGATGGTGCTGATGGAGGGCAGGATGATGTCCTTGAAGCGGTGCCATGCGTTGGCACCGTCGATCTCAGCAGCCTCGTACAGAACGGGGTCCACAGAAGCGATAGCACCGATGAACATGACGATGTTCTGGCCGATGTATTTCCAGATAGAGCAGGCCACCAGCACGACGTTGTTGATGGACTCATCCCGGAGCCAGAAGGGCAGCTTATCCACGTTGAAGCCCACCCAGCTCAGCAGGGTATCCAGCACAAAGCCGTGGGTGAAGAAGAACTTGAAGATGAAGCCCACCGAGATGCCGCAGATGAGGCAGGGAAAGTACAGTGCACCACGGAAGAACTTGCTGCCCTTGCACTTGAAGCTCAGGATGGTGGCAAACAGCAGCGCCAGCGCCATCTGCACCACCGAACCTACCATGTAGTAAAGGCTCAGGCTCAAAGCATGGAAGCAGTCTTTGCGGGTAAAGACCGAGATGTAGTTCTGCAGACCCACAAAGGTACGTCTGCCGATGTACTTCATTTTGAAGAAGCTGAACTCCACCATTTTGAAGAAGGGCAGATAGGTGAACATGAACAGCAGCACCAGCGGAACGAACAGGAACACCAGCGTGACGATGAGCTGCTGCCCGCGCATACTGTGAAAGTATTCGCTGAAGCTCTTGCGCTTTTTAGGCGCGGATACGGTTGCGGAAGATGCCATGTAAAAGACCTCCTTTCACCAAAAGCAGGGCGGACATAGGCCCGCCCTGCTGATTTATAACGATAGATCGCTTACTGCGGTGCGCAGGCATCCACAGCTGCGTCCCATGCAGCGTTCCAGTCGGCCACGATGTCGTCCAGAGTCTCGTCGCCGTTGATGCCAGCCTCCACCACACGCATGACGTGGGTCTGGTCGGCATTCAGCATCAGCTCAGCCTCCTGCTGCACCTCGGTGGCAAGGTCTGCCAGCTCTGCGGGAGCGGGAGCATCCTCGACCAGGTCGATGCCGTCGAATGCCTTCAGGGTATCGGGGTATTCCTGGCTCTTCAGCACCGGCACACCGCCCTGATCATAAGCAAAGTTGGAGCTTTCGGTCAGCCACTTGATGTAGAGCATGGCAGCCAGCTTTTTGTCATCGGTGGTGTTCTTGTTCACACCGTAGCAGTAGTCTGCACCTGCGCTGGCGTACTGGGTACCCTTGACGGTAATGGGGAACGGCATATAGCCAATGTCGTCGGCGTGGTCACCGGCGGCCTGCATCTGCACGATGGCCCAGCTGCCCAGAACCATGGCACCGATCTGGCCGTTATTGATGCGGGGCTTGGAGCCCTCCCAGTCGGTGGTGGTGGGGTCGGCCTCGGTCAGGCCGCGCTTCACTGCTTCGTACAGGATGTAGTACACAGCGTAGGGACCCATATCGTCCGCACCCAGAATGCCCTTCTGGAACGGATCCTTGGTCTGGGGCATGGTAATGTTCATCCAGTCCGGGTCGCCGGTTGCGCCGCCGCTGGTGTAAGCATCCCATGCGGTCATGGTCCAGCCGGCGGCGTAGTTGGTGTACAGGGGATCAATGGAAGGATCGTAGTCCTTGATCTTCTGCAGGTCATCCAGGAACTCGTCCGGGGTCTTGGGCAGGGTGGTGATGCCGGCAGCCTCAAAGACCTTCTTGTTGTAGACGATGCCCTGTGCATTGCCGGTGGAGGGGATGCCGTACACGCTGCCGTTATAAGCGCGGTTGGAAGCGAAGTTGTAATCGTTCTCAATGTCGCTCAGTGCGCACAGAGGCTCAAAGTAGTCGCCCAACTCGGTCAGGGGAATGTTGGTGGGGATCATGCACAGATCACCCCAGTCGTTGGAAGTCAGACGGGTGGTCATGTCGTTGGCATAGTCGGTGATGCCCTCGTACTTGATGGTGATGTTGGGATACAGCTTCTGGAATGCGGCAACGTAGCCGTCGAAGGTGCCGTCATCGATGAGGTCGGTGCGGTGGCTGATGACCTTCAGCTCGGCCTTCAGGTCGGTGTTGTCGGTGCCAACGGTCAGCTCATTGTAAGCCTTTGCACCGTCTGCGCTGGCAGCGGAACCGGCGGTGCTGCCGGTGGAGCCGGCGGTAGAAGTGCTGCTGCCGCCGCAGGCGGCCAGAGCAGAAGCTGCGGCCAACACACCGGTGACCTTCAGGAAATTGCGACGATTGATCTTACGCATAGGGATGTCCTCCTTCTTTATGTGGAACCTTTTTCTGATTTGCGAAAGCTTTCGTTAACTTGATTTAGCTAACTGCTTGCTTTCGCTTTTTGTGATTTAAGTATAGTCTTTTCACGATGCACTGTCAATGTCACCAAAAAGATTCGGTGTTTTGGTGGCAATTCGGCGATTTTCTTGTGAAAACTGACCCGCAAATCCGGGATACAACACGAAAATTGAACTTAAAATGTTTTGTTAGCTAACAAAAATAGAGAAAATTAGCCTAAATGGTGGTTAGCTTAAAGGTTTTCAAGGTTTTTGTTGACGAAACTACCGAAAACTGTTATGCTAATTATAAAGTTAATCGGAATTTTATTTACCTCATAACCAAATCAAGAAGAAAGCTGGTCAGGAACATGGCAAAAGCAGTACGCATGGCGGACATTGCACAGCGGCTGGGCATCAGCACCGTTTCCGTTTCCAAGGGTTTGGCAGGGAAGGAAGGCGTAAGCGCCGAGATGCGTGCCAAGATTGTTGCCACCGCTGAGGAGATGGGCTACCAGCCCCCCGCCCGGACCAACGCCCACCCCGGCGGCGAGAGCATCGGCATTCTGGTGGCAGACCGCTTTTTCAACGAGAATGCCTTTTATTCCAATCTGTACCGTTCCGTGTTGAAAGCTGCCGCCGAGCAGGACATCTCGGTTCTGATGGAGATCGTTCTGCCGCAGGCAGAAAAAAGCTGCAATATGCCCACCTTCCTTGTAAACCGGAAGGTGGACGGCCTGATTTTTATGGGCGAGATCAGCCGCCGCTACCTTGCTACGGCGGTGCAGACCGGCGTGCCCTTTATGCTGCTGGACTTCTACGACGATGCCATTGCCGCCGACTGCGTGCTCAGCGACAACACCAGCGGCAGCTACACGATGACCGAGCACCTTATCTCCACCGGGCGGCGGAACATCGGCTTTGTTGGCAGCGTGCTGTCCACCAGTTCCATCATGGACCGGTATCTGGGCTACGTAAAGGCGATGCTCCGTGCCGGTCTGCCCATCCGGGATGACTGGCGGCTGGAGGACCGGGACGATCAGGGTAAGTTCGTGCCGTTCTCTCTGCCTCATGAAATGCCGGACGCCTTTGTCTGCAACTGCGATGCGGTGGCCTATAATCTGGTGGAGATCCTCAAGCGCAACGGCTACCGGGTGCCGCAGGATGTGGCAGTGACCGGCTACGACGACTACCGCTATTCCACTCTTTGCAGCCCCCAGCTCACCAGCTACCGGGTGGACTTGGACGGCATGGCAAAAACGGTGGTGGCGCAACTGCGCCGCAAAATGGCGCATAAGCCTGCCATTGCTCCCACCGTCATCGTGCCCGGCGGCTTTGTAAGAAGAGAATCTACCTGATAAAAAAGGGGCTGATGCACGAAGGTTTGTGCATCAGCCCCTTTAGCGGAAAATATAGATGATATTGGGGATGCCGGAGCGTCTGCGAACGCTCCGGCATCCCGTTTTCATTTTTTTTACAGGATCGTTCTCAGAAAGGCGGTCAGGACGTTTGCCGCCTGCCGGTGGTTCTCTGCGCCGGGGTGCTGCCGGGCACCCACGGTTTCCGGCGTGGTGTTGGGCAGCTCCAGCAGATAGACAGAGCTGTCTCCGGTAATGGCCTTGTACTGCTCCATGCCCTGCCGCAATACCGGCAGCAGCTCGCTGCCCAGCATCCCGATGCACCACACCAGCTTTGCCCCGGGGTTCTTTGCCCGGAGCAGGGTCAGAAAATGCTGTACACCATCTGCCACTTTTTGGGCGTCCGCAGGGTGGAAGTCTCCATTGGAGAGCCGCCGCAGCTGGTGGGTCTTGCCAGTGGCAGGGTCTTGCCACGGCGGGTTATCAAATGCGCCCGTGTCGTTGGTGCCCAGGTTGACGATGACAGCATCCGGTTTCCATGCAGCAAAATCGTTTTCCTGCTGTGCGCCAAGGGCAGCATTGCGCTGCCCCATCGCTACACCGCACACCTGCGTATAGTAGGGCGGCATCACATGGCGCACATCGTTGTCCCAGCCGGTCACGATGCCCCAGCCACTTTGCGAGATGCAGCGGTATTCGGCTCCCAGTGCATCGGCGGTCAGGCGGCCGTAGTGGTTCTCTGCAGAGAAAAAGGCTCCCACCCAGTCCTCCTCCGGCTTGGCCCCGATGGCACCCTCACCGCTGGTGATGCTGTCGCCCACAAACTCCAGCCGATACTGCGGCTCCGGCAGGGGCAGAAATTCGCCGCCTGCATATTCCAGCCCGGTGATCTGCAACAGATGCGCCGGGTCATCGTGCATGGCCTGCACATCCTTTAGCAGCCGGAGGTGCTTTGCCTTGCCCGGTGTCATGCCCCGGAAAAGACAGATCCGGCTTTTGCCGGGGTTCACGGCAAACCGTGCCACCCATGCGCCGTTCAGCTCCACGCTGACCCACGGCTCTACCGCTTCATAATCGGCGAAAAGATCCACCCACAGCTCACTGCCGGTAAATTCCAGCTCCATGCCGCTGGCCGTCCAGAACAGGGTCAGCGGGTCACGCCCGGTGTGCCGCCCCAGTGCTCGCACCTGCGGCAGCTGGGTCAGCGTCGCAGTTGTAAGTTGCTCCATTTTCTGTTCCCTCCCGTTGGTTTTTGCTTGAAGCATAGCAGATTCTACCCAAAATCGCAAGCTAAATGCGTAAGCTAACAAAAACCTAAAATTTAGTTTAGCCTTTGCACCTCCCGGTGCAGGGGCTTTTTTCAGGTCAGGTTGACCAGTGCTTTGCCCCTCTCCTTGTACCATACGCTGAAAATGAAACGGCATATTGACGGAACTTCCAAAACTGTCTTATACTTATTGCGCAATCTGACGTTGATTTTTGAGAAAACGAGGAAGATGTCATGGAGCTGAAACATAACTTTTACGGGGTGAATTTTGCACCCTTTCCCCGACGGGGCGTGTTGAATAGCGAGACTGCCCACCGCAGTATGGCAGCCATGGTGGAAGCCACCGCCGCCAACTGGGTCATCCTGTCGCCCTCTGGAATACAGTCTGGCCCTTATAGTGAGGAGATTGACTGGCGCACCGATGCCACCCCCACAGACGAGGAGGTGTGCGGTGCTATCCGCTTTGCCAAGCAGTTGGGCTTGCAGGTGGCGCTGAAGCCCACCGTCAACTGTGCCAACGGCGTGTGGCGGGCGCGCATCAGCTTTTTTGACCACGATGTGCCCTGCGAGACCCAGTGGAGCGGATGGTTTGCCAACTACACCGCCTTCCAGACCCACTACGCGGCTCTTGCCGAAGCCGAAGGCTGTGGGCTGTTCCTGACCGGCTGCGAAATGACCATGACCGAGCACAGGGAAACGGAGTGGCGCGCCCTCATTGCCGCCGTGCGACAGCAGTACCACGGCCCGGTGAGCTATAACTGCGATAAATACGGCGAGGACCATGTGAACTGGTGGGATGCCGTGGACTGCATCGCCTCCAGCGGCTACTACCCCCTGAAGGACTGGGAAAACCAGCTGGACCGCATCGAGGCGGTGAGCCAAAAATACAAAAAGCCCGTCCTCTTCAGCGAGGCAGGCTGCATGAACATCACCGGCTCTTCTGCCGTGCCCAACAACTGGGAGCTGAAGGGAACACGGAATGATCTGGAGCAGGCAGATTGGTATGAGGCAATGTTTTCCGCCTGCGCCAAGCGTCCGTGGGTCATGGGCTTTGGCGCGTGGGACTGGCCTGCCGACACCAGAGCAGTCAGTGCCTACGCCGTGTACGGCCGTCCGGCGGCAAAAATTATCCATAGTGCATATCAGGGAGGAGTTTTAGAATGAATACGTCTAATTTTGCTCGTTTGAAAGAACTGTTCCGCCGTGCCGCGGCAGGGCAGGAGTTGACCATCGGCTTTCTGGGCGGTTCCATCACCCAGGGCAGCCTTTCCACCCAGCCCGGTAATGCTTACGCTTTCCGGGTGTACCAGTGGTTCGTGGATACCTTTCCGCAGTCGAAGTTTCACTATGTCAACGGCGGCATCGGCGGCACCAGCTCCCACTATGGCGTTGCCCGTGCCGTGACCGATGTGCTGATGTACCAGCCGGATTTTGTGGCGGTGGATTTCAGCGTCAACGATCTGGAAGTCCCCTTCCGGCAGGAGACTTATGAGGGCGTTGTCCGCAAGCTGCTCACATGGCCCTCCCACCCGGCGGTGGTGCTGCTGAACAACATTTATTACGATACCGGCGAGACGTCACAGGACGAGCACAACGCCGTGGGCGACCACTACGGTGTGCCCCACGTCAGCATCCGGGACAGCATTTACAAGGATCTGCGTGCCGGTAAGTATGCCAGCCGCACCCTGTTGAGCCCCGATGGGCTGCACCCCAACGATTACGGTCACGGTCTGGTGGCAGGGGAGATCATCAAGCTGCTGGAGGAAGTCAACGCCCACCGGGAAGAACCAGAGCAGGAGCCTGCCTTCCCGGCACCGCTCACCGCCAACGCCTACGAGAACGCCCGGCGGCTGACCATCCGGGAGCTCTCCCCCAAGCTGGAGGGTTTCCGGGCAGACCCGGAGGAAAAGCTGGGGCATCTGGACCACTGGAAAAACGGCTGGATCGGCCAGAAGCCCGGGGATAAGATCACCTTTGAAGTGGATGCCTCCTGCATTGCAGTGCAGTACCGCAAGACCATCCGCCGCCCGGCGCTGCGGGCACAGCTGGTGCTGGACGGCGACACCGCCCACGCCGCTGTGCTGGACGGCAACTTTGATGAGGATTGGGGCGACTGCCTGTATCTCCAGCCCATTCTCCACCATGGTGAGCAGAAGAACCATACCGTGGAGATCACCATTCTGCCCACAGAAGATGAAACTCCCACGGAGTTCTACCTCATGGCTCTGATTACGGCATGAGGTAGAATACCCCTCCAAGACTTGATTTTTGGTGTGCGGCCACGCAAACCAATGCCGTCAAGTCGGTGGGGGATAGGGTGATTTATCATTTGTCGGAGAGTAGGTGCACGGTTTCTGCACGGATTTTGCACGGTTTCAAAACGTGCAGAAGGTGCTTTTCGCTACAAAATTCGACAAAAGGTGCAGAAATTGCCAAGTGAAAAATCACGTTGCTTTGATTAAAAACTACGATGGCTCGAAACTTCCATAAATTGAGACGAACCGGCGGCTTGCTCTCTTAATCAGTGGGCCCAGGGTTCGAGTCCCTGGAGGTGCACCAGATATTAAACGTCAAATCGAAAGATTTGGCGTTCTTTCTTTATGTAGGAAAGCGGCTGCACACTTTCTGCACACCGTTTGCACATTTGCCCGAATCGGGGGCTTTTCTGCGCAAGGTTTGCACAGCCTGCTTTCCTTTGCATAAAAAGAAGAGAAGTTAGGCGAACAAGGCTCTCGTCAATTCTCTGCGTTCGTCTGCGTCCATCAGCCGGATGGCTTCAAGGATCTCCTTACCGGAGATTTTTGTTGCCGCCGGCTTTTCGTTTTGCCGGGGCTGAGGTGCTGCCGGGGTCAGGTCTTGGGAATAGAAGTTCGCTTCGATCTTCTCGGTCAGCTCCAACCGGGGCTTGTCCTGCGTGTGGGCGTAGGTGTCCATCAGGACAGATGCCGTTGCATGACCTGTGTTGCCCTGCACCGACTTGAAGTCACCGTCAGACTGCAAAAGCTGGTAGGTGGCACTGAAGTGCCGCAGACCGTGGAACACGATCTGTTCAAACTCTGGATGCTCGGCTCTCCACAGGCGGTACCATTTTGTCAGCAACTCCGGCGCGATGGGCAGGCCGTCCGGGAGACGAAACAGCTGACCGCAGTTGCTGTACTTCTCCGGAGCGTTCTGCTCGTCCTGTTTGAGCTTTTCAAGCCATGCTTGAAGTTCCTCTTTCAGAGGTTTGGTCATATACAGGATGCGGTTGGACTTTTTGGTCTTGGGCTTTTTCAGGATAAGAGAGGACTTGCTGCCCTCACGCCTGTCCGGGAAGGTGTAGTAGACCTGCTTGGGGTCGAGCTTTTCCAGAGCGTCCTTGTTGGCTCGCTGCATGGTCTTGCTGACCGAGATGGTGCCACGCCCATCGGTGGCATCAAAGTCCAGATCACTCGGCTGCAAGCCGAGAATTTCGCCCTCACGGAGCGAAAGGATCATGCTCATGTGCACCGCCAGATGCAGGGCAGGGTTCTCGATGGTTTGCAATGCTGCCAGCATGGTTTTCTCGTCCCAGATGGTGCGTTCCTCGATGTTGACCTTGGGTGCATCACGGGGCAGGGGAATCTTGTGGATCAAGTCCCATTCCACCGCATAGGAGAACGCCGTTTTCAGCAGCGTGTGGACTTCGTGGATAGAGGTGCTGGACAGCAGCCGCTTCTTCTGCTTCTTGGTCAGATCCTGCTTGATACCCTTCACATACTGCCCGCAGGGGGTCTTGGCAAGGGTGGCGTAGAACTTCTCGATGTCGTAGGTGCGCAGCTCCTGCACCTTCCGTTTACCGATATATGGCACGATCAGGTTCTGCACCATCGCTACGGACTGGGTGTAGGTCTTGGGGGACCATTTGTGCTTGGTAGACTGGATCGGAATCCATTTGTACAACATCTCCTCCACCGTCATGGTGTCGGGGACAAGGAATGTGCCGTCCAGCAGTTCTTTCTCGACCGTGATCTTTCGCTCCTGCGCCTCCTTTTTGGTCTTGAAACTCTCCCATCCCTCGCAGGGCTTGCCGGAATGGTCTTTGTACTTGTAACGGACGGAGTAGGAATCTCCGCGCTTCATGATAGATGCCATAGATTACCTCCTTTAGACCGCTGCAAACCAGCTGTCGAAGCTTTGCTTGTTCACCCGGATGCTGGTGCCGATGTGCAATACCCGGAAATCCTTCGTGGTGTTGCACAGGTTGTACGCAGCGCGGGGAGAAATCGCCAAAAGTTGGGCAATCTCCTCCACCCGGTAAACAAGCGGTTCGTGCTTGGCTGCTTTGGTCTGGTCAGAAGATTCAATGGCAGGGGTTTTGGACGCTTTCATTGTAACCGGGTTCGAGTCCATTTGCAAGGATTCATTCGTATAATCTTTATATTTCACATTTTCGGTCATGTCAGGCCGATTCATATTCATAGGCAGACCTCCGTTTCCTTGTAACCGGGTGCCGGGGCAGAAAGTGCCAGCTTTCTGCCCCAAACGTTCCCGATGAGTTCAGATTTCCGAGTGCCCCTCCTGTGTGCGGGGTTGTGCCGCTGGTTTGTTTTGTGCCTGTTCTGCCTGCAAACGGCTCAGCAGTTGCAGAACGGAATCCCGCGCTTTCTCCCTGACCTGCTCCTTGCCTTTCTGCCGGATTTCCGGTCTCAGGAGTTTTTCCTGCAAGTGAGTGGCAGTGGTCTGCATGGTCTTGAGAAACTTGTCCAACACGGTGTCCAACCGATGGGCGGCGTATTCTCTCGTGGTCTGCGGAGCCTTACGTTCCGGGGACAGCACCCACTTCTTCGTGTCCTCGATCATCCGCATATCTTCTTTCCGGGTCTCGGTGCGCACCACATCGGTCACGACCTCCACCGCCTTGTCATAGGTCGCAGCCGAAACATCTTCCAGCAGGGTCTCCATATCCGAAACTTTCAGGGTCAGCTCATCCAGCTTGCTCTGCTGGGCGGCAAGCTGCTCCTTCTGCTTGGTAAGGATGAAGTCCTGCTTTTCCAGATACTTGCGGCTGCCGTATTCCGCTTCTTCCTCCAATTCCAGCCCGTGCCGCTTGGCAATCTCGAACAGCATCTTTCGACAGGCGGCATCAAAGGTGATTTTGCGGTTGTTCCGGCGGCTGAGGGGCTTTTCCGGGTCGGGCAAGTCGAAGCCCAGCGCTTCCAGTGCCTTTTCCTGCTGGGGTGCCACCTCGCCGTACTTGTTCTCGCAATCGAACACATGACGCTCGTGGATGTGAGGAGTGCTTTCGTCCAGATGCAGTGCCCAGTCCAGCACATGAACGTGGTCGCCATACTTGGCCTTGAACTCCTCGATGAACTCTGTGACGACGCTCAGCAAGTCCTCTGCCGAAGCGTGTTCATCCAGCGTTCCAAGTTGATAGATGGTCTCTTCCGGGCAGGTCTTGCGGCTGGACAGCAGGTCGGGAATGGAGCGGTTGCGCTCTGTGTGCCGGATCTTGGCGTTACGCTCGTTCTGACTTTCCACAAAAGCCGTGTAGTGGGTTTCGTAGAACTGCCGTTCTACGTCCGAGAAGGTTGCCGCCAGATCGTCCGGGTCTTGTGGGTCAAGAGCCGAGCGGAAACCGTGAAAGCAGTCCCAGTAGATGTTGCCCTTGGCTCGTTCCGGGTCGATGTGCTCACTGTTGGCAAGGTTGAAACTGCGGTCATTGTGCTTGGGGTTGTAAGTGCCGTGTGCTCCGGCTCGTCCGTTGTGTCGTGTTAATTTCAGATAGGCATTCCTCCGTTTCAACATCTTGGCAGGGAGAACGCAGCAGCGAAGTTGCTGAATCTGCCGCCGTTTTGCGCCAGATAATACCCAGTAGGATATGACGCACAGCATCAAATCACTGGGCAAGGCGTTCCCCCTTGACTCCCTTCAAAGGGCTGCGGTCTCGCCTGTCGGCTCGGTCGGTGCTTCAAAATGCCTGCGGCCTTTTGAGGTCGCCACTGGCGACCCGCACCTCTGCACTCTTGCTCCGGGCAAGCTGTCCAGCAGAACAGCTCATCCGGCTTTTTCAGTGGGCCACTTTGACCCACTGATTTCGTTACGGTCAGAATCAGGTTGTCATCTTGGCAACCTGATTTTCAACGACATTGAGGCGTTACGGAAAAACAATGTGGTCAATTTGACCACATTGTTTTCTGGTAACTGGGGAATCAACGTTTAGCCGTTCTCCCTGCATGGACTTCCTGCCCCCTTCCGGCAGCGTTTTCCGGATCTCCTTCTCAGGGTCATCGCCGTGTATCCCATGCAGACGGTCATGCGGTTGTCAAGGTGCGGTGCTGGATTTGGCAATAAAAAATCGCCACACAACAACCTGAACCTGACCATCCCTTCTGGGATGGCCTTGGTTCGGGTTTGCTATGTAGCGATAAGAAAGTTAAAAACTTGCTCCGGCTCCTTCGGGAGCCGAGCTGGAACTCTAAGTAAATATGTTATATTAAATTGTTGGAGTAGGTTACCACAAAAATCGAGCCGTGTCAACAAAAAGTTTTGAAAACACACTACTTTCGGCAGATTGCGAGAAAAAATGATGGAAACCTTGGTAAAAAGAGAGGGCTGGATAGCTCGTTCTGTTTGCAACGGAATGCAAACTCGGAACTTTTCCGAGCAGAAAAACAACCGTCTGCTTCAAGTTGAGCTTGAAAACGGACGATCATTCTTGCAAAATGATTGTCAAATTTGGGAGGCGTTTTGAGCAGCCTCATAGTGCTAACAAGAGGTGTCTTCACACGTATATATATACCATTTTTGCGTTGCAAAATACTTGTTGGGGAACACCCAAGCCCTTGAACTGCATCCGATGGATGCAGGCTGCACGTTTTTGAAAAACGCTCTTTCGGTGCTCCGTATGAAGCACCGAAAACGAACCCGTTGAGGGTCAAAAGCATCAGGTGGGGTCGGTAGGCTCCCCGGCTTCAATTTTACCCAGATACCGCCACAGGGTCGTGCGGCTGATGCCCAGCTGCCGGGCGGCGGCGGCGCGGTTGCCGCCGTGGGCGGCTACCGTCTGCTGCACCACCTCGCCGATGATGCTTTCCAGCGTGCGGGAGGTGTCGGTGCTGACCACCGCCGCCGGGTGCGCTGCCGGGGCGCTGCGCAGACTGCGCTCCTTGGAGAGCAGGTCTGCCACGCTGCTGCTGCGGATGTAGGGGCCGTTCGTCAGGGTGGCAAGGGAGCGCAGAAGGTTTTTGAACTGGGTGTAGTTGTTCGGCCACGGGTACTGCCGCAGCATCTCGATGGCGCGGGGCTCAAAGCCGGAGATCTGCTTGCCCAGCTCCAGATTCAGGCTGTTCAGGTACAAACTGGAAAGGGACGGGATCTCATCCGACCGGCTGCGCAGCGGGGGCAGTTCCAGCGTCAGCGCGCCCAACCGCTCGATAAAGCGGCGGGTGACCGGCGAGACCGGCTCTTCCGGGCGCACCGAGCGGGAGAACAGCAGCCGCACCCGGCGGGCAAGACCGGTCTCCTCGATGGCAGCCAGCAGTTCGGCGCTCCACTGTTCCGGGATAGCCTCAAAGTTCTGGAAGTAGACCGTGTTGCCGTTGGCGTTCAGGGGCGAGTTATAGTGGTTGAGCAGAAAATCCCATGATTTATCGTTCATCAAGGCGCAGTTCGCCACCACGAGGGGGCGGTTTACCAGTGCGCTGTGCAGGTAGAGGTAGCGGGCAATCTGCTCTTTGCCGGTGCCCGGCTCGCCGCAGATGAACAGAGGCTGGCGCACGGCAGCAAGGGCGTTGATCTCGGCGTCCTGCGTGCCCATGGCACCGCTCAGGCTGTAAAAGCTGTTAGAGAAAAGATATTCGCACTCGCCTTTGTTCAGCGACCGCAGCCCCGGGCGGTTGGAATGCAGCGGGATGCGGGAGGGCACGCAGTAGAACAGATACCGCTGCACATTGTTCATCAGCAGCACCTGTGCTGTGATGCTGTACAGCTGGCTACGCTCGGTGTAATAGAACTTTAAGCTGCCCGTGGCGGGGATCTCCCGCAGATGGGTCTGCAAACAGCGGTGCAGCTCCGGGGAGATGTCCTTCATATTATTATAGTACAGGCTGCCGTCCGGCTCCATCACCACCACCCGGCCGCCCTGCTCCTGCGTGATGCTGCGTAGAAACAGGTTCTCCTGCCGCAGCTGGCCGAACCATGTGCTGATGTTCACCGCCTGATCGATGGCGCTGTGCAGGCTCTCGATGCCGGAGGTGATCAGGAAGGCGTCAAAGCCCATCTCCCGGGCAATGGTGTGGGTGACCATATCACAGACCACCATCCGGTAGCCGCCCTGCTTGAGCCGCTCCAAGGTATGGCGCACCTCCTCGGCACTGCGGACGGTAAGGATGTCCAGATCAAAGTTCAGCAGGCTGCAAAGGGTGTGGGCGGGTTCGGTGATGCTGGGAAAGCCCACGATGGCGTACAGGCTGGTGTAGTTCTCTGCCAGTTTCATGGTGCGCAGCACATCATACACCGAGATATGGATATCCACCACCGGCAGGTCGGTCACCTGCCGGATCAGGGTGGCGGTGCCGCCGCGGGAGATAATGCAGTCGTAGCTGTTGGGGGCCATGCGCTGCACGATGGCCTGTCCCTCTTCCAGATCGCCGGTGTACACCTCCAGCTCAACGTTGGGGTAGGCCTGCGCCGCCTGCTCCATGGCGGTGCGCATTCCGTCGTAGGGGGCAATGCCCAGAATGCGGGTGTGAGTCTCGACCATAAAACGTCCCTCCGTGTTTCTCTTTGAAACTATTATAAACGGTCTGGTTCAAAAAGAAAACAGAATATGGTTTCAAAATAGAACGTTTTTGCCAACAAAACAAAAAGAAAATTGAAAACGTGCTAAAATGAAACGCTTTTCCCGCTTGCGCCGGGTGCATTCCCGCGGTGGATACGGCATAATGAAAGCACAAAAACAAGTGAGGAGGCACGAACGAATGCTTCGCCTGCTGATGATTGCAGATGATTTTACGGGTGCGCTGGATACCGGCGTACAGCTTGCGGCACACGGCATCCCCACGCAGGTCGTGGTGGGGCAGGCAGACCTTTCCGCGTGCAGCAGCACCGTGCTGGTGGTGGATACCGAAACGCGGCATCTGCCCGCCGCAAAGGCTGCCAAGGCTGTTGAAGAGCTGACCCGCAGCGCGGTGGAAAACGGCGTGGGCTGCATCTATAAAAAGACGGATTCTGCCCTGCGCGGCAACATCGGCGCAGAGCTTGCCGCCCTGCTCAAGGCAAGCGGCGCACGCAATTTACCCTTTCTGCCGGCCTTCCCGCAGATCGGACGCACCACCGAAAAGGGCGTCCATTACATCAAAGGCGTGCCGGTGAACGAAAGCCCCTTCGGCATCGACCCCTTCGAGCCGGTGCGCTGTGCCGAGGTGACAAAGCTGATCCATTTGCAGACTGAGATCCCCGCACAGAACCTGCGCCCCGGTGAGACGGCAGCGGACAAGACCGGCATTCTGGTGTATGACGCTGCAACCGCCGCAGATCTGGAAACCGCCGGGCGGCAGCTGTTCCAGAATGGAACACCCCCGGTGCTGGCAGGCTGTGCAGGCTTTGCCGCCTTTCTGCCGGAGCTGCTGGGGCTTTCGGACGGCAGCGTGGTCGAGCCCCCGCAGCTGGACCCCCGGCTGCTGGTGCTCTGCGGCAGCGTGAACCCCATCACCCTGCGGCAGATGGACACCGCCGAAAAGGCAGGCTTTGCCCGCCTGCGGCTGACCCCCCGGCAGAAGCTGGAGCCCGGCTACTGGGCAAGCGCCGACGGCAAGGCTGCGCTGGCAGAAATTGAACAGATGCTGGCAGCAAACCCCCGCTGCATCATCGAGACGAATGACGCCGGGGGCAACCAGCTTACCGCCGATTACGCCGCCGCCCGGGGCATTGACTTGGACGGCATGCGGGTGGGCATTTCCGGCAGCGTCGGGCAGATGTTCGGGGCGCTGTTCGGCAGCGAACATCTGGGTACGCTGCTGCTCACCGGCGGCGACACCCTGCTGCAATGTATGAACAGCGTGGGCGCACGGGAGCTGGAACCGGTGTGCGAACTGGAAAGCGGCATCGTGCTGGCGCGGTTCACCTATCAGGGGCGCACCCGCTACGTCATTACCAAGTCCGGCGGCTTTGGGCAGGAGGATCTGCTGGTGGAGCTGGCAGACCGCATTGCAAAGCATTGAGAACAGAAGCAGACAGCCCTTTGCGGCTGGAACAGAAGATAAATGTAACAGAAGGAGAACGACCATGACCTATGCAAAACTGCCCGGCCTGACCTGGGACGGCACCGTGTACGAGAACGAGGAGATGGGCACACTGGAAGCCCTGCTGCCCACCGGCGGCTGGCCCACCGCCCACGCACCTGCCATGGTGGAGCTGCCCAACGGTGACCTGCTCTGCTGCTGGTTCGCCGGTACTTATGAGGGCAGCGCAGATGTGCACATCATCTGCTCGGTGCTGCCGCATGACGGTACCAAGTGGCTGGAGCCGGTGAATATCTCCGGCGACCCCACCCGCAGCGAGCAGAACCCCTCGCTGTTCTACGGCCCGGACAACGCCGTGTGGGCGATGTACACCGCCCAGCTGGACCGCGTAGAGGGTAAGGACAATATGCAGTTCACCGCTGTGGTGCGCTGCCAGAAGAGCACCGACGGCGGCAAAACATGGGGCGACTACACCACCGTGTTCCCGGAGGAAGGCACCTTCTGCCGCCAGCCCATTCAGGTGCTGTCCAACGGCCGCTGGATCTTTGCCAACTGGCTGTGCACCGACTCTGCCGAGGGTCTGTCCGGCGACCCCACCGCCTTCCGCATCTCGGACGATGAGGGCAAGACTTGGCGCATGGTCATGATGCCCGGCAGCAACGGCCACGTCCACGCCAATGTCATCGAGCTGGAACCGGGGCATCTGGTGGCCTTTATGCGCAACCGCGAGGCCTACCGCATCCACCGCAGCGAGTCCTTTGACTGGGGCGAGACTTGGACGGTGCCTGCACCCACCCCGCTGCCCAATAACAACTCCAGCATCAGCGCGGTCAAGCTGCAGAGCGGCCGCATCGCCATTGCCTATAACCCCACCTGCACCCCCAACCCCGTGCCCGGCAAGGCTGCATGGCCCGGCCTGCGCTGCCCGGTGGCGGTGGCGCTTTCGGAGGACGGCGGCCTGACCTTCCCCATCATCCGCTGGATGGAGCGCGGCGAGGGCTACATGGGCGATGAGAACAAGACCAACAACAAGCAGTACGAGTACCCCTACCTGATGCAGGGACGGGACGGCATGCTGCATCTGGCCTACGCTGCCCGCACCCGGCAGGGCATCAAGTATGTCCGCTTCTCGGAGCAGGACGTGCTGGGCGCAAAGCGGGAGACCGTGGGTCTGTATAACCCCACCGCAGCGCAGAGCCGCTGAAAAAGCTTTTCGAGAGTTTCATCCTTTTTATAGATCAGAACATCATTCAGGAGGTTGATCAGTATGCTGACCCAGTACAATCTTAAAATGCCGCACGCAGTTTACGGCGGCGAGAACGCTATGGACAATATCACCGCCATCATCAAGGCGCGCGGCGCAAAAAAGGTAGCCATGTTCACCGATAAGGGCATTGAGGGCGCAGGCCTGTTTGCTCTGCCGGAAGAGGCCGTCAAGGCCTCCGGCGCAGAGTACTATGTGCTGGACGAGCTGCCCCCGGAGCCCAGCTACATGGCTGTGCAGAAGCTGGTGGACGAGTTCAAGGTCTCCGGTGCAGACCTGATCGTGGCCTGTGGCGGCGGCTCCGTGATGGACGCTGCCAAGCTGGCAAGCGTGCTGGTGACCGACGCCTACGGTGTGAAGGAGCTGCTGGATAACCCCGGCATGGCACAGAAGTGCGTGCCCATCGTGCTGATCCCCACCACCGCCGGTACCGGCGCCGAGGTTACCCCCAACGCCATCGTGGCTGTGCCTGAGAAGGAGCTGAAGGTGGGCATCGTCAACGAGAACATGATCGCGGACTACGTCATTCTGGACGCCCGCATGATCAAGAACCTGCCCCGCAAGATCGCGGCCGCTACCGGCGTGGATGCGCTGGCACACTGCATCGAGTGCTTTACCAGCAACAAGGCCAACCCCTTCAGCGATCTGTACGCACTGGAAGGCTTGGACCTGATCCTGAACAACATCGAAAAAGCCTGCGATGACCCCGAGGCCATGGCAGAGAAGAACCGGATGCAGATCGCAGCCTACTACGGCGGTCTGGCCATCACCGCTTCCGGCACCACCGCTGTGCACGCACTGAGCTACCCGCTGGGCGGCAAGTACCACATTGCACACGGCGTGTCCAACGCCATCCTGCTGGCACCGGTCATGCGCTTCAACAGCGAGCACCCCGCCGTGCGCGAGCGTCTGGCTGCCGCCTACGACCGCTGCTGCCACGAGGAAAAGACCTGCACCACCGTGGAGGAAAAGACTGCATGGATGATCGCCCGTCTGGAGCACATCGTCAAGCATCTGGATATCCCCACCAGCCTCAAGGAGTTTGGCGTGCCTGCCGAGGATCTGGAAGGTCTGGTCAACGCCGGTATGCAGGTACAGCGCCTGCTGGTGAACAATATGCGCCCCGTTACCGCCGACGACGCACGCAAGCTGTATCAGGAAATCATGTAACAGAAAAGGAGTAAAGACTTATGAAGACCAGCGATATCAAGGGCATCATCCCTCCCGTAATCACCCCCATGAATAACGACCCTGAGCAGACGGTCAACCATCAGGCTCTGCGCGAGCAGGTGGAGCGCCTGCTGGCAGGCGGCGTGCACGGCATCTTCCCCATGGGCACCAACGGCGAAGCCTACGCCCTGTCCTTCCAGGAGAAGGAAGAGATCCTTGCCACTGTCATCGATCAGGTAAAGGGCCGCGTACCGGTCTACGCAGGCACCGGCTGCATCACCACCGCCGAGACCATCCGCCTGAGCAAGCGTGCCGAGGAGCTGGGCGCAGACGCACTGTCCATCATCACCCCCAGCTTTGCACTGGCCTCCCAGAAGGAGCTGTACGACCACTACACCGCTGTGGCAAAGGCTGTGAACCTGCCCATCATCCTGTACAACATCCCCGCCCGCACCGGCAACAAGCTGCTGCCCGAGACCGTGCAGGCACTGTGCCGTGACGTGGAGAACATCGTGGGCGCAAAGGATTCCAGCGGCGATATCGAGAACCTGAAGGCCTACATCCGCCTGACCCGCGAGCTGGATAAGGAAGTTGCCATTCTGGCCGGTAACGACGGCGCCATCCTGACCTGCCTGAAAGAGGGCGGCGCAGGCGGCATTGCAGGCCGCGCCAACATCTGGCCGGAGACCGTTGCCAAGATCTACGATTGCTTCAAGGCCGGAGATCTGGAGGGCGCACAGGCTGCACAGGACGCCATTGCCATCCTGCAGCAGACCTTCAAGTACGGCAACCCCAACACCATCATCAAGACCGCCGTTGCCCTGCAGGGTCACCCCGTTGGCAAGTGCCGCGCACCCTTCAACTATGTGCCGGAAGAGGGCATGGAGGCCATCAAGAAGGTTCTGGCAGAGAACGAGGCCAAGGGTCTGCACTGAAACGCACTGAAGCAAGGAGAAGGCTGCTATGAATAAACCCATTGTCGGTATTACCATGGGCGATCCCGCCGGTTCCGGCCCGGAGATCACCATCAAGGCTCTGGCTGACCCGGAGCAGTACAGCTACTGCCGCCCCATCGTGGTGGGCGATGTGAAGGTGATGGAGCAGGCCAAGAAGTTCGTTGGCCGCGAGGACATCGTCATCCACCGCTGCGAGAAGGTGTCGGATGCCCTGTTCACCCCCGGCACCATCGACGTGCTGCATCTGGATCTGATCGAGGACATCAGCAAGTTTGAGATAGCAAAGGTCAGCGTGGAGGGCGGCAACGCAGCCTTCCAGTGCGTGAAAAAGGTCATTGAGCTGGCCATGGCGGGTGAGGTGGATGCCACCTGCACCAACGCCCTGAACAAGGAAGCCATGAACAAGGCACTGGAGTACTACCACGGCGAAAAGTCGGACGGCTACACCCACTTTGACGGCCATACCGAGATCTACGCCACCTACACCCACACCAAAAAGTACACCATGATGCTGGCTCATCACGACCTGCGCGTGGTGCACGTTTCCACCCACGTTTCCCTGCGGGAAGCCTGCGACCGGGTCAAGAAGGATCGCGTGCTGGAGGTCATCGAGATCGCCAACAAGGCCTGCAAGGATATGGGCATCGAGAACCCCCGCATCGCTGTGGCAGGTCTGAACCCCCACTGCGGTGAGAACGGCCTGTTCGGCCGGGAGGAGATCGAGGAGATCACCCCCGCCATTGAGGCTGCCAAGGCCGAGGGCATCACCGGTGTCGTGGGTCCCTGCCCGCCGGACAGCGTGTTCTCGCAGGCCATCGGCGGCTGGTACGACATCGTGGTGTGTATGTACCACGATCAGGGTCACATCCCGCTCAAGACCGTGGGCTTTGTCTACGACCGCGAAAAGCAGGAGTGGAAGGCCGTGGAGGGCGTCAACGTCACGCTGGGTCTGCCCATCATCCGCGCCAGCGTGGATCACGGCACCGACTTCTACCACGCCGGTAAGGGCAACGGCAACGAGCTGAGCCTTGTCAACGCCATCAAGTATGCGGTCAAAATGACCGGCCGCGCCAACTAAGTTATCCCCATCCCAACCAATTCTTCATTTTCTTCCAGAGAGAGCCGCTGCACCCCGTACGGTGCGGCGGCTTTTTCTGGTTTTGTCCTGTTTCAAAAAGCAACAAATCAGCCGAAACTAACCGCAATGTGTTTCAAAAAGCGACGCATTGCAGCAAAAGAATTGAACAAATTCTGAATATGTTTCAAAAAAGAACACAACAAGCCAAAAAATGATTGTGACGCACAGCGGAAAACTATATACTTTTAATCAAGAAAGCCGCATCGGAATTGTGCAAAGGGTCGGGCTCTTGCGCAACAGGTACTGCGGACACAAAAAAGGAGGAAACGTTCTATGACACTTCCCATGATCATTGCTCTGGCAGTGACTGTCCTCATGATCATCCTATCATGGTGGATAAACTGCCCTTCGGTGCACCCCCGCTGCTGGCGCTGCTGCTGCTGGTGGTGTTCGGCGTTACCGACATCAAGACCGCCTTCGGCGGCTTCGCAAACCCCACCATCGTCATGCTGGCATCCTTCATGGCCATCATTGCGGCCCTGCAGAAGACCAGCTTCATCGTCAAGTTCAAGCAGACCATGTTCAACATGGCCAGCAAGGGCGGCTTTAAGGCCTACGTCCTGCTGATCCTCATCGTTATGCTGGGCTGCAGCCTGTTCGGCACCGGTTCCACCGCCTACTATGTGCTGGTCATCGGCCTGCTGTCCACTCTGCCCTACTCCAAGCAGCTGCCCCCGTCCAGGGTTCTGATGCCTGCGGGCTTTGCAGCAAACCACCCGCTGCTGCCCTTCAACACCGCTCTGCAGTACGGCATCGTGATCGCCGTTCTGGAAAGCGCAGGCGTTGCGGCAAACGTCAATCTGGTCAAGTTCTCTCTGGTCAACCTGTGCCTGTCCATCGGCTTCCTGGTGTGGTGCGTCCTGGCCTACAAGATCCTGCCGGACCACCCCATTGCCGAGGCCAAGGAAGAGGCTCTCCACGCCGGTGAGCAGAAGGTCGCTCTGACCAAGAATCAGGAGCTCATCACCTACTTCAGCTTTGTGCTCGCCGTTGTGGGCATGATCCTGCAGAGCAAGATCGGTGACGCAGGCTACGCCATCACCGGTCTGGCCGTGGGCATCATCCTGATCTCCGGCGTCATGGACTTCAACGAGATCCGCAACTCCATCAGCGCACCCATCATCCTGATGTCCGCAGGCGTCATCGGCATCGCCGATGCTCTGGGCAACACCGGCCTGACCAGTCTGGTCGGCGAGACCGTTGCCAAGATGCTGGGCACCAACGTCAACCCCTTCGTGCTGATCTTCGCCTTCTGCATCCTGACCAGTGTGCTGGCAACCCTGACCGGTTCCACCATCGGCACCGTGTACGTCTTTGCTCCCATGGCCATTGCCACCTGCGTCAATCTGGGTCTGGACCCCACCGCAGCCGCTGCCGCTATCGTGGTCTCCGGCTGGTGCGGACACTTCCTGCCCATTGACGGTATGCCCGCCATGATCATGGGCGCCGGTGACTACAAGATCACCGAGTTCTGGAAGTTCACCATTCCGCAGTACTTCATCCGTCTGCTGGCGCTGACGGTGGGCGCTGTGCTGATCTTCCCCATGAAGTAACAGGAGAAACGCAAAATGAAAAACACGTTTGAGCTGGAGCACGTCGGCATCAACACCGACAACGCAGGCGAGGCCGAGCAGCTGGCGCTGCTGCTGTGCAAGCTGTTCAACTTAGAGCCCCGCCACGGACAGAAGTCCGAGTTTGCCGGCAACTATTTCGAGTGCATGAAGAGCCCCTTTCTGGGCAAGAACGGCCACATCGCAATGCGCACCCCCGACCTGAAGGCTGCGATGGAGGAGCTGGAGGAAAATGGCTTCCGCTTCCGCATGGAGACTGCCGCCTATTTTGAGGACGGCCGTATCAAGAATGTGTATCTTGAGGGCGAGTACGGCGGTTTTGCCATCCACATCATGCAGAAATAACGCCAACTGACCGATCTTGTGCAGAACCGGGGATGGAGCGATCCGTTCCCGGTTCTGTGGTTCACGCCCCGCGAAAAATCAGAGGAGAAAAATTATGCTGGTTCCTGTATTGCTATTTATCGTCGGTCTGCTGTTCCTGATCAAGGGCGGCGACTGGTTCGTGGACGGTGCTTCGGCACTGGCACGGCGGTTCCACCTGCCGGAGCTGCTCATCGGCGCAACGGTGGTATCTATCGGCACCACTCTGCCGGAGGTCATGGTGTCCACCATGTCCGCCGTGTCCGGCCATGGGGAGATCGCCTACGGCAACGCCATCGGCTCGGTCATCTGCAACTCTGCCCTGATCGCCGCCATCACCATCGCCGTCCGTCCGGGCAAGGTAGACCCCAAGACCCTGCGGGTGCCGGTAGCCTTCTTCTTTGCCGCAGCCGCCATCTACTGCGTGGCTGCCTACGCCATGGGCGAGTTCACCCGCCCGCTGGGCTTTGTGATGCTGGCCATGTTCGTGGCTTACATGGTGGCAAACGTATTGCAGATGAAAAAAGCCCCTGCCGCCGCCGAAGCGGAGGCCGAGGCCGAAAATGCCGGGGAAGAGATGTCCCTTACCAAAACGCTGGTGCTGCTGGTGCTGGGCGCGGTGCTGATCGCACTGGGCGCAAACCTGCTGGTGGATAACGGCACCCTCATCGCACAGGCACTGGGCGTGCCGGAGTCGGTCATCGCGCTGACCTTTGTGGCGCTGGGCACCTCTCTGCCGGAGCTGGTCACCGCCATCACCTCGTTGGTCAAGGGCTGCAGCGATCTGTCCCTTGGCAACATCGTGGGCGCAAACGTGTTCAATCTGGTGCTGGTCAGCGGTATGTCCGTCACGCTGGCACCCTTCACCGTGCCGCAGAGTTCCACCCTGTTCGGCATCAATTCCAGCCTTGTGCTGGAGATCCCGGTCATGCTGGCTGTCATGATGATCATGACCCTTCCCGCACTGAAGCGCGGCAAGCTGTCCCGTGCACAGGGCATTATTCTGCTGTGCATCTACGCTGCCTTCTGCGCCATCCAGTTTACCATGTGACATTCCCGGAGATACTTCCAAAACCCCCGGCCTGCTCTGTCAGGCCGGGGGTTTTGGTTATTGTACCCTGCGGGACGGTCTTTGTTTTACGGCTGGGTGAGCACCTCCGGGTCACCGGGCTTATAGATGTGGGTCTTGGTCAGGCGGCGCATGGTGTCCTCGTGGTTGCGGCTGGCGTAGGCGGTGTACAGGATATCCACCACGTTCAGCTGGGAAAGGCGGGAGGACATGGCACCGTTGCGGAACAGGCTCTCGTTGGCGGCGACATACAGCACATGGTCGGCCAGCTGCGCCACCTCGGAGGGGTAGTAGCGGGTCACCGCGATCACCGGTGCGCCGCCCGCCTTCATCTCCTTGATGCACTGGATCATCTCCATGGTCTGCCCGGAGTAGGAGAACACGATGCCTACATCCTGCGCAGTGGCGTTGCGCGCCTGCAAAAGCTGCGAGTGGGAGTCCTCGTTGACCACGCAGGGCTTGTCCAGCCGCAAAAATTTCAGGTAGGTGTCCTTTGCCACGCACAGTGAGGAACCGATGCCGAACAGCAGCACCGTGCGGGCATTGGCGATCAGTTCCACGCACTGCTCCAGCTCATCCAGCAAAATGCAGCCGCTGGGTGTCCAGCAGGCTCTGGATGTTCTTGTGGGTCACCTTGTCCACGATCTCCTGCAGGCTGTCCTGCGGGGTGATGTCCCTTTTCCCGGTGGCTGCCGTTTTCCCCCAAGGGTGGCAAGCTCCAGCGTCAGGGCGTGGCGCAGCTCCTTGTAGCCCTGAAAGCCGATGACCCGGCAGATGCGCACCACGCTGGAAGGGGAGGAGAAGGAGCGCCGCGCCAGATCCCGGATGGTAAGGGTGGTGGTCTCGTCCGGGTTTTCCAGAATGAACTGCGCGATCTGCCGCTCGGTGCTGCTGAGGGAGGGCTGCACCTCCCGCAGGCGTAAAAGAACGTTCTGCATATAGATACCTCTGTTGTATTTCAGGATGGATTGAACAAGCTGCACAAAAAAGTCGTACTTGTACGCAAAAATTTTCAAAAACAATGCTTGCATAAAACATTGTACCACAAAATAGTCTTTTTGTGGACATTTTGTTTGAAAAAGTTTATACTTTGGTCACAATCACGCCGCAAGGGGTGCGGCGGAAACTGGAGGTGCAGGATATGGGTTTGAATCTGAGTGGGATGACCACCGAGACCCGCAACCCGCGCACGATGCAGCTGGATCAGATGTCCCCGCTGGAGATCGTGACTGTCATGAACGAGGAGGACGCCCGGGTACCGCTGGCCATTGCCAAGTGCCTGCCGCAGATCGCGCAGGCGGTCACATGGGCGGCAGAAGCCTTTGAAAAAGGCGGACGGCTGTTCTATATGGGCGCCGGTACCTCCGGCCGCTTAGGCGTGTTGGATGCCGCCGAGTGCCCGCCCACCTTCGGTGTGCCGAAGGAGATGGTGGTAGGGCTCATCGCCGGCGGCGAAAAAGCCTTTATCGAGGCTGTGGAGGGCGCAGAGGACAGCCGGGAGCTGGCTGTTGAGGATCTGAAAGCCCACGGCCTGACCGCGAATGACTTTGTGGTGGGCATTGCCGCCTCCGGCCGCACGCCCTATGTGCTGGGCGGTCTGGACTACGCCAAGAGTGTGGGCTGCCACACTGCCGCCATTGCCTGCAATATCGGCAGCGCCATCGGCAAGGCCGCAGAGCTTGCCATTGAGGTGAATTGCGGCCCCGAGGTATTGACCGGTTCCACCCGGCTCAAGTCCGGTACGGCACAGAAGCTGATTTTGAACATGATCTCCACCGGCTCTATGGTGCGCACCGGCAAGGCCTACCAGAACCTGATGGTGGATGTGCAGCAGACCAACGAAAAGCTGCACACCCGTGCCGAGAATATCGTCATTGACGCCACCGGCGTGGAGCGGGAGAAAGCCCGCGCCGCCATTGACGCAGCGGGTGGCAGCGTAAAGACCGCCATCACCATGCTGCTGGCAGACTGCGATGCCGCAGAAGCCGCCCGGCGGCTGGAAAAGGCCCGCGGCCATGTGCGGGAGGCCATCCGGCTGGAAGTGCTGTAAGATATCTCTAAGTTCCTTAGCGGCAAAGGCCGCATCGGATATACACCTGTTTTAAAGGAGGACCCACTTATGACGAATGAAGAACTTGTCCGCGCGGCGCTGGAGAAAGTCGGCGGAAAAAGCAACGTTCTCACCGCAACCAACTGCATGACCCGTCTGCGGGTGCGCGTTAAAGATGACGCCAAGATCGATGACGAGGGCCTGAAGGCCATCGAGGGCGTGATGGGCATCGTGCATGACCGTACCGGCTATGTAGAGATCGTGGTCGGCCCCGGCAAGTGCCGCAAGTGCGCAGATATCTGCCGCGATATGGGCATCCCGGCGGACGCCGCCGCTTCCACCGCCAACGACTGGCAGACCAACAAGGCCGCAGTCAAGGCCGGACAGAAGCAGAGCAAGGTCAAGGAGCTGTTCAAGACCTTCGGCGATATCTTTATCCCCCTGATCCCGGGCGTTGTGGCTTCCGGTCTGTGCGCCGGCATCAACTCCCTGATCGGTCAGGTGGTGCCGAACTACGCTGACATCCCCGCACTGGCTCTGATCAGCACCCTGCTGGGTCTGATGAACACCTGCTTCCTTGGTTACCTGACCGCATGGGTCGGCTACCGCGCAGCCGAAAAGTTCGGCGGCACCCCCATTCTGGGCGGTATGCTGGGCATGATCACCGGTTTGGACGGTATCAACAAGATCTCTTCCATTCTGGGTCTCTTCAACGAGGCTGTGCCGCTGGATTCCATCCTGCGTGCAGGCCGCGGCGGCGTGCTGGCCGTTGTGCTGGGCGCATGGTGCCTTGTCAAGATCGAGCGCTGGGTGCGTAAGTGGATGCCCGAATCTCTGGACATCGTGTTCACCCCGCTGATCACCATGATCCTGTGCCTCGTGCCCTATATCCTGATCATCATGCCCGCTACCGGCTATGTTTCCACCGCGCTGTGCTGGGTGGTTGAAAAGCTGTGCATGAGCGATATCCTGATCGTGCGCATCATTGCCGGTTATATTTCCACCGCTCTGTTCCTGCCCATGGTCGCTATGGGCATGCACCATGGTCTGGTTGCCCTGTACTCCGTGCAGCTGGAGAGCTTTGGCTACGTTACCCTGTACCCCGCTCTGGCTATGGCCGGTGCAGGTCAGGTTGGCGCTGCTGTCGCTATCTACTTCAAGGCTAAGAAGTGCGGCAACACCCGCCTGAAGAACGTTATCACCGGCGCACTGCCCGCAGGTCTGCTGGGCATCGGCGAGCCGCTGATCTACGGTGTTACCCTGCCCATGGGCAAGCCCTTCATCAGCGCCGGTCTGGGTGCCGGCTTCGGCGGTGCCTTCGTCATGGCCATGCAGGTGGCTGCTACCGCTTGGGGCCCCTCCGGTCTGCTGGCTCTGTTCGTCATGACCGCCGGCCCTCACGGTGTGGCTGCTTCCGTTGGCTGCTACGCAGTGGGTCTGGTCATCTGCTACATCATGGGCTTTATCGTGACCAACGCAATGGTCTCTGTTGAGGACGTTGCCAATGCTTAAAACACTCGGACGGTCAGTGTATCTGACGCAGTTTGAGGAACAGCGTGCGTCGCTTTCCGCTTTTGCGGCAGGCGGCGCGCCTGTTTTTATCTCACTGCATATCAGCGAAGAATTTGATGCCGCTTACTGCGCCCGCGTGCAGGAAATGTGCGATTTTCTCTCCGCGCAGGGCTGGCGCATTCTGGCGGACGTGTCGGAAAAGACCATCCGGCAGTTCGGCTGCGCCGACCTGACCGCGCTGGCAAAGCGGCTGCACCTGTGGGGTCTGCGGCTGGACTACGGCTTCTCGCTGGAGGAGATGTGTGCCCTTGCGCAGCAGCTGCCCGTTGCCGTCAACGCCTCCACCACCACCCCGGAGGTGGCACGGCAGCTGGCGGCGGGCGGCGGCACGGTCATCGCCATGCACAACTTCTACCCCCGCCCGGAGACCGGCCTTGACCCGGAATTTCTGCGCGAGAGCACCGCAGCTTTGCAGGCGGAGGGCTTGCAGGTGTACGGCTTTATCCCCGGCGACGCCCTGCTGCGTGGGCCGCTGTACGCGGGGCTGCCCACACTGGAAGCCCACCGCACCGCTGCCCCCTCGGCGGCCTTTGCGGACTTGGCGCTGAACTACGGGCTGGACGGCATTTTTGCGGGCGACCCGGAGGTCAGCGCCCGGGAGCAGGAGTATATCCGCCACTTCTGCACCACCGGCGAGCTCTGCCTGCCGGTCGCCTTGCGCCCCGGCTATGAGACGCTGTACGACCGCACCTTTACCTGCCGCCCGGACTCGCCCAAAGGGCTTGTGCGGTATCAGGAATCCCGGCTCTACTCCTGCTTTGGCAGCACCGTGCAGCCGGACAACTGCGTGGAGCGCCGCCGCCGCTGCGTGACCATGGATAACATCGGCTACGGCCGCTACTCCGGCGAGATTCAGCTCATGCGCGCCGACTTACCCGCAGACGAAAAGGTAAACGTCATCGGCGAAGTGCCCGCAGAGTACGACCTGCTGCTGGACTGCATTAAGCGCGGAAAGACCTTCCGCATGGTAAAAGTATCATAAATCATAACACAACACCCCCGGACAGCTCTGCGTGCTGTCCGGGGGTGTCTTTATGGTTCTCTTCTGTGAAAAAGGGGTTCTGAAAAGTCCGCGTTTGCGCAGCAATGAAAGCCCCGGTGGGGCTTTTAAGCGGCAGAGCGGTCTGCGCAAGCAGATGGAGGGGCTTTGCCCCGACAAGCTTCGCAGACTTTTCAGAACCCCAAAATTCAAAATATATTTTCCGCTGAATATGCGCAGAGCAAACGCGGAGCGCATTCAGATGGTTTTCTTCCTTGGATACACAAAGGCGTCGCGGCGGTACACTGCCACGAGATATGCCGCCATGAAGCACCAGATGATGGGCTCGCACAGGATGACGGCGTTGTAGGCGTAGCGCGGGATGAACACCAGCACAAAGATCACCTTGCCTACCAGCTCGATGACGCTGGAAAACAGCGGCAGCACCTTCTGCCCAAGGCTCTGCAAAGCGTACCGGGTGCACAGCAGCACTCCCAGCACCGCGTAGAACGGTGCGTTCCACATCAGATACCGTGCGCCGTTTTCCAACACGAGGGGCGCGGAGGAACCGGAGATCAGCTGCACCAGCTGCCGGGCAAAAAGCTGCATCAGCACCACCTCTGCCGCCATGATGACCACCGAGCACAGGTACATGGTGCGCATTCCCTTGCGCACCCGCTCCGGCTGGGCTGCGCCCCGGTTCTGGGAGACAAAGGTGGAGCCGGCGTTTGCCATGGAGATCAGCGGCATACTGGTAAAGGAGAACAGCTTGCGCGCGGCGGTGTGCCCTGCAATGGTCAGTGTGCCCAGACCGTTGATGCCGTATTGCAGCACCACCGACCCCGCCGACACGATGCTGCTCATCAGCCCCATGGAGATGCTCTGGCTGAACAGCTCCCAGTACAAATGCTGTCCCACCGCCCAGTGCTTGCGGGCGGGCAGCAGCAGCGGCACGCGGCGCATCACATACAGAATGCACAGCACCACCGAGATGCCCTGCGCAATGACGGTAGCCACCGCCGCGCCCTGCACGCCCATGCCCAGCCCGGCAATGAACCACAGATCCAGCGCCACGTTCAGCCCCGAACTGATGAGCAGGAACACCAGCGGCATCACGCTGTTGCCGATGGCGCGCAGCAGCCCGGCGCACAGGTTATAAAAGAACATCACCAGCACGCCCAAATCGATGACGATGATATACCGGTAGGCGTCCTCTAAAATTTCGGCGGGGGTGTCCAGCAGCTGCAAAAGCGGCCGCAGGCCGAAAAAGCCCGCCGTGGTAATGACAAAGCTTGCGCAAAGCCCAATGACCAGCGACCCGGCCACCGTCCTTTTGAGCAGATCCTCGTCCTGTGCCCCGTAGGAGCGCGCAGCCACGATGGAAAGCCCGTTGCCGATGCCGATGCCAAAGCCCACCAGCAGCTCGTAGATGGACCCGCAGGAGCCGATGGCAGCCAGTGCGGTATCGCCCAGCACGTTGCCCACGATCATGGTATCCACGGTATTATACAGCTGCTGGAATAAATTGGACACCAGAATGGGCAGCATGAACAGAAAAAGGTTCTTGAAAATAGGCCCGTGCAGCAGGTCTGCATTTCGGTTAAAGAGATTTGTTTTCAGGGGTCGCGTCTGGGTCATAGGGTTCCTTTCTTCGCGCAAAAAGGAGGCCGTTGCACATTTTTGTGTGCAGTGGCCTCTTTTGCGGTAAAACGATTTAAAAAAATTTATTTGTGTAGTTGCGAAACACCGTAGGTGTTTCGCAACTACTTTTTTATAGCTCCTGCTGCTCAAACCCGTTGACAGTCAGCACAGTCAGGGCGGTGAAACCGGCAGCCTTGATGGCGGCGGCGGCTTCGTCGAAGCCGAAGGTCAGCGCGGCGGTGTCGTGGGCGTCGGCGGTGATGATCACCCTGCCGCCCAGCTTGTTCCACTCGCCCAGCAGCCATGCGCCGGGGTAGAAGTCCTTGCGGTAGCCCCGGTATACGCCGCCGGTGTTTACCTCCAGAATGCAGTCGTTCTCCCGGGCAGCTTGCAGCGCCCTGAGCGCCGCTGCCTTGTAGCGGGGGGATTCCTCGTCAAAAAAGCTGCCGTCCGCGTTCAGCTTTTTGACAAGGTCGATATGTCCCAGAATGTCCGGCTTTTTGGCGGCGATCTTCTCCACTTCGGCAAAATAGGCTTCCACCGCTGCCAGCGGGTCGCCATCAAAATCGTTATTGATGCAGTCCCGCAGATCCTCGGGGCGAAAATCAATTTCGTAGTATTTCTCAGTGTTTTTGCCGTACAGGTGGTGTGCGCTGCCGATCCAGTAATCAAAGCCCTTGGGCGTGCCCTCGCTCAGCAGATCCCACTCGATGCCGCACAGGATATCCACCTTGCCCCGGTACTCGTTTTTCAGCTTGGCAATGGTGGCGCGGTACTGCGCAGTGCGGCCGGGGGTCATGCAGTATTCGCGGTCGGGCTTTGTGTAGCTGTGGCCGCTGAACCCAAGGGTGGTCAGCCCCTGCGCACAGGCGGCACCGGCCATCTCCTGCAGGGTGTTCTTGCCGTCACACAAAGTAGAGTGGCAATGTACGCTGGATTTTCTGTAATCTGCCATAGGCTTCTCACTGCATCCTTTCCTGCTTGACCTTGTGGTCGATGACATGGCGCTTTTCCAGCTCCCGGGTCACATCCTCTACGGTGATGCCCGCGCTGACCATCAGCACCAGCACATGATAGGCAAGGTCGCTGATCTCGTAGACCGTCTCAGCCTTGTCCTCTTTTTCACCCGCAATGATGACCTCGGTGCACTCTTCGCCCACCTTTTTCAGGATCTTCTCCTTGCCCTTTTCAAACAGGTAGGTGGTGTAGCTGCCCTCCGTGGGGGTATCCTTGCGGCCCTTGATGAGGTTATACAGCCCCTGCCAGCTGAACTGTTTCAGCTCCGGGGAGACGTATACCTCGTTGAAAAAGCAGCTCTCTGCCCCGGTGTGGCAGGCGGGGCCGTCTTTCACCACCTCTACCACCAGTGCGTCGGCATCGCAGTCGGCGGTAATGGACACCACCCGCTGCACATTGCCGCTGGTCTCGCCCTTGCGCCAGATCTCCTGACGGCTGCGGCTCCAGAATACGGTGCGCCCCTCGGCAATGGTCAGCGCCAGCGTTTCAGCGTTCATGTAGGCAAGGGTGAGCACCTGCTTTGTGTAGTGATCCTGCACGATGGCGGGGATCAGGCCTTTTTCATCAAATTTCAGTTCCATGGCGGTTCTCCCTCCCCGGATGGGGATACTGTGTATTTTATCGTATTCAAGACAAAAATGCAAGGGTTTTATGCGTTTTCACAGCCGCATCTCCACGCCGCTTGCGTTCAGGTACTCCTTCAGCTCCCGGATACCCAGCAGCTTCTGGTGGAAGATGCCCGCCGCCAGCCCGGCGTCGATGCCCTTGTGGTGGAACAGCTCCAGAAAATCCTCTTTTTTGCCCGCGCCGCCGCTGGCAATGATGGGAATATTCACCCGGGCAGCCACCGCGTCCAGCATTTCAAGGTCGAAGCCGTGGCGCACGCCGTCGGTGTCGATGCTGTTCAGGCATATTTCGCCCGCGCCGTGGGCGGCGCACCAGCTGATCCAGTCCAGCGCATCCCGGCCGGTATCCTCACGCCCGCCCTTGGCGAATACCCGGAACTGTCCGTTCACCCGCTTCACATCTGCGGAAAGCACCACGCACTGGTCGCCGTACCGCTGCGCGGCGGCGGGGATCAGCCCGGGATCTTTCAGCGCGCCGGAGTTGACGCTTACCTTATCCGCGCCGCATTTCAGCACCCGGTCAAAATCCTCCAGCGTGTTGATGCCGCCGCCCACGGTCAGAGGGATAAAAATTTCTCCCGCCACCCGGGTCAGGATGTCGGTAAAGAGGGCGCGTCCCTCAAAGCTGGCGGTGATATCGTAAAACACCAGCTCGTCCGCCCCGGCGGCGTTGTACAGCCGTGCCATCTCCACCGGGTCGGCCACGTCCCTGATGCCCTCAAAGTTCGTGCCCTTGACCACCCGGCCGTCGCGCACGTCCAGACAGGGGATGATGCGTTTGGTTATCATAAAGCTCCCTCTTTCTCAGTCCTGCACCAGCTGCACGCAGCGGGCAAGGTCCAGCGCGCCGGTGTACAGACTTTTGCCCAGAATGGCCGCTGCCGTGCCCATCTGCTGCAATTCCAGCAGCTCTGCCTCGGAGGAGATGCCGCCGCTGGCGGTAAAGGCCACCCCGGGCACTTGGGCCGCTAATTGCCGGTAAAGGCTCAGGTTTGTGCCCTGCATCGCGCCGTCACAGGCAATGTCGGTGTAGATGATGGCGGTGCAGCCAGCTTCTGCCAGCCGCTTGCAGAAGGCCACGCCCGGCTCGGCGCTGACCTCCTTCCAGCCGTGGATGGCAACATAGCCGTCCTTGGCGTCCACGCCCACGGCAATTTTATCGCCGTACTTTTGCAGCATCCGGGCGGTAAAGGCAAAATCCGTCACCGCCACGCTGCCCAGAATGCAGCGCCCCACCCCGAGGGAAAGGTATTTTTCAATGCGCTCCTCGGTGCGGATGCCGCCGCCTACCTCGATGTACAAACCGCCCTGCTTTGCCAGTGCGGCAATGGTGTCGTAGTTGGAAAGGGTGCCGTCCTTGGCACCGTCCAAGTCCACTACATGAAGATTTTTTGCCCCGGCGGCCACAAAGCTGCGTGCCTGTGCGCAGGGGTCCTGTCCGTAAACGGTCATGCGGTCGTAATCGCCTTGTGTCAGGCGCACCACCTGCCCGCCGCGCAGGTCAATGGCTGGAAATAATTGCATGGTTTTCTCCTTTAGCGTCCTCGCCCTCTCACAATTCGCTGAACGCCTTCAGAATTCTGAGCCCGGTGTCGCCGCTCTTTTCCGGGTGGAACTGGGTGCCGTACACCCGCCCTGCCCGCACCGCGCCGGTGACCGGGATGGAATAATCGCTGACGGCAAGGGTGCTTTCGGCGCAGTTTTTGCCGTAGTAGCTGTGGACGTAGTACACATACTCGCCCTCGCGGATGTAGCGGAACAGGGGGTCGTCCTTTACGATGTGCAAGGCGTTCCAGCCCATCTGCGGTACTTTCAGACTTTTGTCCGCGAGGTCGGGCCCCAGCGGGCAGACCTCGCCTTTGATAAAGCCCAGCCCGGCGTGCTCGCCGTACTCGTAGCTTTTTTCAAACAGCAGCTGCATCCCAAGGCAGATGCCCAGCAGGGGCTTCTGCTCTGCCTGCTCCTTCAGCACTGGCACAAGGCCGGTGGCGGTAAGCTTTGCCATGGCATCCCCGAATGCGCCCACCCCCGGCAGGATAAGCCGGTCGGCGGCGCGGATGGCATCGGCGTCGGCGGTGACCACCGCCTGCAGCCCCAGCTGCTGCAAGCTGGAACGCAGGCTGAACAGGTTGCCCACCCCGTAATCAAGAATGGCGATCATACCAGTAGTCCTTTCGTGGAGGGAATCTCGTCCCGGTGTGCCGCATCGATGCGCACAGCTTCGGCCAGCGCGTGGCCCGCGCCCTTGAAGCAGGCTTCCAGAATGTGGTGGGTGTTCTCGCCCGCAAACTGTACAAAGTGGACGGTGGCGGGCACGCTGCGGGCAAAGCCGTACCAGAACTCCTTGGCGCACTCCACGTCAAAATCGCCCACCTTTTCGGTCTGGCAGCGGATGTCCCAGTTCAGGGTGCACCGGCCGGAAAGATCCACCGCGCACAGCACCAGCGCTTCGTCCATGGGCAGGTAGAAGCTGCCGTAGCGGCAGATGCCGCGCATCTCGCCCAGCGCCCGGGCAAAGGCCTGTCCCAGCGCAATGCCCACGTCCTCGGTGGTGTGGTGGTAGTCCACCTGCACATCGCCGTGGCAGGTGAGCACCAGATCGAACCGTCCGTGCCGGGCAAACAGCTCCAGCATGTGGTTCAGAAAGCCGCACCCGGTGTCGATCTCGTAGCGGCCGGTGCCGTCCAGATCAAGGGTCAGCTCGATCTGGGTCTCGTTGGTGTTGCGTTCCAGCGTTACCATGCGCTCTGCCATTGTCACACCTCCAGTATTTTGTCCACAGCGTCCATCAGTGCCTGCATCTGCTCCGGCGTGCCGATGGTGATGCGCAGCCAGTTTTCAATGCGCGGCGCATCAAAATGCCGCACCAGAATGCCATTTTCCTTTAACTTTTTGTATAGCACGCCGCCGTTTATCCGTTCTGTGCTGGCAAATACAAAGTTTGCGTGGCTGTCCAGTACGGTAAAGCCCCGGTCAGTCAGCTGCTGCATCGTCCATGCGCGGGTGTCCATAATGGCGGCGCGGGTCTTTTCAAAGTAGGCGGTATCCTCCAGCGCAGCCTGCCCGGCTTTCAAAGTCAGGCGGTTGATGTTGTAGGGGTTCAGGCTGAACTTGACCCGGTTCAGGTCTGCGATCAGCGCCGCGTTGCCCATGGCAAGCCCCAGCCGCGCACCCGCCAGCTGCCGGGATTTGGAAAAGGTCTGCACCACCAGCAGGTTTTCGTATTGGTCGATGAGGGGCACGCAGCTCTCGCCGCCAAAGTCCACATAGGCTTCGTCCACAATGACCACGCTGTCCGGGTTCGATTGCAAAATGCCCTCGATGGCGCTGCGGGGCAGGCACAGCCCAGTGGGGGCGTTGGGGTTTGCAATGACGATGGTCTCGTGCAGGCCGTGGTAATCGGCGGGGGCAAGGGTGAAGTCCTCTTTTAACGGAATGATATGGGCAGGAATGTGCAGCAAACCGCACCACACGCCGTAGCAGCCGTAGGTGATATCCGCAAAGGCCAGCGGGTGGCTCTCGTCACAGAAAGCCCGCAGCGCAAAGAACAGGTTCTCGTCGCTGCCGTTGCCGGGCATGACCTGGGAAGGCTGCAAGCCGAAATGCGCCGCCGCCGTGCGCAGCAGCTGGGCACAGGCGGGGTCGGAGTAAAGGCGCAGCTTTTCCACCTCGGCTTCGCTTACGGCTGCCACCACCCGGGGCGACGGCAGATAGGGGCTTTCGTTGGTATTCAGTTTGATGTACTGCTGATCCTGCGGCTGCTCCCCGGGCGTGTAGGGGGTGACAGCGGACAGGGCAGGGGAAAGAAAACGGCTCATAATGGTTTCCTCTTACTTCTCATACCGGATGGTCACGCTGCGGGCGTGGGCGTGCAGACCCTCGCGCTCGGCAAAGTCTGCAATGCGGGGCGCAACGGCTTCCAGCGCGTCCCGGGTGTAGTAGATGAAGCTGGACTTCTTGACGAAGTCGTCCACGCCCAGCGGGCTGGAAAAGCGTGCGGTGCCGCTGGTGGGCAGGGTGTGGTTGGGGCCTGCAAAGTAATCGCCCAGCGCCTCCGGCACATTGCGGCCAAGGAAGATGCTGCCCGCGTTGCGGATCTCGTTCAGCACCCCGAAGGGGTCCTCCACGCAGACCTCCAAGTGCTCCGGTGCGATAATGTTGCAGGCCTCAATGGCCTTGTGCAGGTCGGTGCAGAGGATGATCTTGCCGTTGTCGTCCACGCTGGCGCGGGCAATGGCGGCGCGGGGCAGCTGCGGAATTTGTACCTCCAGTTCTGCCTGTACCGCTTTGGCAAGGGCTGCGCTGTCGGTGACAAGCACCGGGCTTGCCAGCCTGTCGTGCTCGGCCTGACTTAACAGGTCTGCCGCTACCCATGCGGGGTCACAGCTGCCGTCTGCCAGCACCAGAATTTCGCTGGGACCCGCGATCATATCAATGCCCACCTTGCCAAACACCTTGCGCTTGGCGGTGGCAACGTAGATGTTGCCGGGGCCAACGATCTTATCCACCGCCGGGATGCTCTGGGTGCCGTAGGCCAGCGCCGCCACGGCCTGTGCGCCGCCGGTCTTGAAAATTTTGGTCACCCCGGCGGTGGCGGCAGCGGCCAGAATGACCGGGTTCACCTTGCCATCCTTTCCGGCGGGGGTGGTCATGACGATCTCGGACACCCCGGCCACCTTGGCGGGGATGACGTCCATGAGCACGGTGGAAGGGTACGCCGCCGTGCCGCCGGGCACATACACACCGGCCTTTTCAATGGGGGTGTATTTCTGCCCCAGTACAATGCCGGGGCGGTCGTTCATCACAAAATTCTTGTGTACCTGCTGGCGGTGGAACTGCTCGATGTTCTCCGCCGCCTGCCGCAGGGTCTCGAGAAAATAGGGGTCCATGCCCGCAAAGGCTTCGTCGATCTCGGCCTGCGTCACCTGTAAATTTTCGATTGTTGCACCGTCGAATTTCAGGGCGTAGTCCTTCAGGGCGTCGTCGCCCCGGGCGCGCACGTCCGCAATGATGGCGTCCACCACGTCCTCTACGTTCTTTTCGGCGCGGATGTCCCGGTTCAGAATTTCCTCCGGTTTCAGCTCGTCAAAATTATACAGCTTGATCATTTCTCTTCCTCCTGCTTGTGCAAGGTGTCGCGCAGCTTTTCCAGCATGGTGTCCATCTGCCGGTGCTTGAACTGGTAGCTGGCCTTGTTGGCGATGAACCGCGCCGAGATGGGCATGAACTCGGTGACCACCTGTAAGCCGTTCTCCCGCAGGGTGGTGCCGGTCTCCACGATGTCCACAATGACATCCGAAAGCCCAAGGATGGGTGCCAGCTCAATGGAGCCGTTCAGCTTGATGATATCGATATCCCGCCCCATGGAGGCGTAGTAGCGCTTTGCAATGTTGACGAACTTGGTGGCCACCCGCACCGGGCGGCTGGGGTCGTCCCGGTAGCCCGCCGGGGCGGCTACGCACATCCGGCAGCGGCCAAGGCCGGTATCCAGCAGTTCGTACACATCGGCGGCGGCCTCGGTCAGGATATCCTTGCCCACGATGCCCACATCGGCAGCACCGTGCTCCACATAGATGGCCACGTCGCTGGGCTTGACCAGAAAATACCGGATGCCCGCCGCCGGGTTTTCCACCACCAGCTTGCGGGTGGCGTTGTAGTCCTCCGGGCAGTCGTAGCCGATGCCCGCCAGCAGATTATACACCTTGTCGCCCAGCCGCCCCTTGGGCAGCGCCACGTTCAGCATCACCTTGCCGGTGTCCTGATGCTGTACCGGCGGCATCGCATTCAGCCGGTCCAGCTCGTCCAGATACACCGCAAAGCCGATGGCGCCCGCCCCGGGGGTGAATTTCTGCAGCAGCAGGTCATACCGCCCGCCCTTCAGCAGCGGGCGGGGCAGGGCTTTGAGATAGCCCTGAAACACAAGGCCGTTGTAGTATTCCATCTCACCGGCTAAGGTCAGGTCTAACCGGATGCTGCCGCCCGCGTGTCCCAGCGTGGGCGCTAGGGCGGTCAGCTCTGCCACAGCGGCAGTCATAGCGGGGTTGCGGCAGAGCGCTGCCGCCTTGGAAAGGGTGGCAGCGTACCCGCCGGAAAGTTCCAGCACCCCGCACAAAGCGTCTGCCGCCGTTTCGGAAAGCCCTGCAGAAAGCGCGGCGGCGCGCAGCTCGTGGGCGTTTTTCTGCCGCAGCTTTTCCAGCAGCTGCGCCCGGGCGGCTTCCGGTACGCCCAGCGCATCGAACAGGCCGAACAGGTAGCCCATGTGGCTGACTTCCAGCACCCACTCTGGGCCCAGCGCCGCCAGCGACTGCGCCGCCAGACACACCGCCTGCTGCACCTCGGCCTCGCCCACAGCGCCCAGCAGTTCCAGACCCATCTGGGAGATCTCCTTAAAGGTGTGGCTCTCGGCAGAAGGACGGTAGACATTCTCGTGGTAGTAGTACCGCAGCGTCTCGCCCGGGGCGGGCTGCGCCGTCTTGGCGATGGACAGGGTCACATCCGGCTTGAGCGCCAGCAGACGGCCATCGAGGTCGGTAAAGGTGATGACCTGCTCCGACGACAGAAAGCTGCGGTTCTCCTGATACAGGCTGTACTCCTCGAACCGTCCCATGTGGTACTTGCGGCAGCCTGCCGTCTCGTACAGGCTGCGCAGCGCAAAGGAGGCGCGCTCCTTTGGCTGCAGATGCTCCAGACTGAACTCCATCCTGCTCCCTCGTTTCCTTTCCCGTGTTTCTTTTCCCTTGTTTCTTTCCCTGCGCCGGCACAATTCCGGCGTCTCTATACACAAAAACATCCGGCGCGGCATCCTCCGCGCCCATAGTATGAAAGGCTTCTGTTTTTATTTTACTTTATCTAGGTAAAGTTGTAAAGCATGAAAGTGACGTCTTTTCCATTCTTATCCTACAATTTTTCAGTGCGTTTGTACAGAAAGGCGAAATTTTTTCACCCCATCAGCCCTTCTCGTGAAAATGGAGCACCGGAGCGTCCGCAGACGCTCCGGTGCTCCGAAATTATAAATATTCTTTCCGCTGACCATGCGCAGCAACGATGACGACCGCCGCCAGCGGCGGAAACAGGGAGGAGTTGTTGGGGCAGCGGCCAGCAAGACGCGAGTGCCGCCCAAGGCACGAAGCGGATGCTGGGTGCCGCAACCCGTAAAACGCGGCGCGCAATCCAAATCGTCCTCCTCCCGGCAGCCTTGTATTCCGTCACACAAAGGCGTATACTGGGCAAAAAAGGAGGCGTTTGCCATGTGGTTCGTTTACGCGCTGGGGTCTGCGGTGTTTGCTGCCCTTACCTCGATTCTGGCAAAAATCGGCATCGAGGGGGTCAACTCCACCCTTGCCACTGCCATCCGCACGGCGGTGGTGCTGCTGATGAGCTGGGGCATGGTGTTCCTCACCGGCACCCAGACCGGCATTGCGGACATCTCTCGCCGCAGCTGGCTGTTTCTGGTGCTGTCCGGCCTTGCTACCGGCGCAAGCTGGCTGTGCTACTACCACGCTTTGCAGGTGGGTGCAGCGTCCAAGGTAGTGCCCATTGATAAGCTCAGCGTGGTCATCACCCTTGCGCTGGCCTTTGTGGTGCTGCACGAGCCCTTTACCGCCAAAAGCCTCATCGGCTGTGCCCTCATCACCGCCGGTACGCTGTTTATGGTGTTGTAACGAGATATGCAAAACGGCTGCTGCACTTTGCTGTGCAGCAGCCGTTTTATCGATTTTTAGTTCTCGCCATTTTTTCAGTATATCCAGTTCCGGCATCAGCTCGGTGCTCACGATGGTAAGCATCTGTTCCAGCTTGGCGCATTCCTCGGGGGTAAAGCGCTGCCGGGCACGCTCCACTACGGTGTGCAGGTAAGAGTAGCTGATGTTGTAGTAGTCGATATACTTCTGGGTGGGGCGCAGGTGGTACTCCCGCCGGTCGGTGGTGGACTGGATCTTTTCCACATAGCCCTTTTTCACCAGACTGCCGATCTTGTACGCCGCATTGGGGGTGGAGATCTGCATCATGCGGGAAAACTCCGCAATGGTGGGCTCGCCCATGGCCATGATGCCCTCCATGCAGAAGGACTCCACCGTGGTCAGGGTAGCCTCACGGGTGGCAAAACGCTGGAACACGTTCTGATAAAAGTGCAGCTTGAATTTGGTGTAGACGTCCTGAAAAGCTTTTTCCAGCATGGGTCATGCGCCTCCAATGCTTTAGTTTTCTTGCTATACGGCTAGTATACCACGAAAATGCCCCGCTGCATAGCGGAATTTTTACACAGCATCCCCGGAAGTTTTTGCCCGGGTGCGGGCGCGGATGACGCTGAGCACCGCCAGTTCCAGCACGATGGCAACCACCAGCAGCACCAGCGAGGTGACAAGGCTTGCGCGGCTGCCCAGCACTGCCTGTGCAAGGCCGGTGATGATGTAGCACACCGCCGAGCAGGCCGCCGCCGTAATGGCGTAAGGCAGCTGGGTGGAAACGTGGTTCACATGGCTGCAATGCGCGCCCGCCGAGGCCATGATGGTGGTATCCGAGATGGGGGAGCAGTGGTCGCCGCACACCGCGCCGGACAGGCAGGCGGCAATGGACACCACCAGCATCTCGCCGTCCGGGAAGGCCTGACAGACGATGGGGATCAGGATGGAGAAGGTGCCCCAGGAAGTGCCGGTAGCAAAGGCAAGGAACACTGCCACAAGGAAGATGATGAACGGCAGCAGATACTGCAAAGCCGCCGCAGAGCTGCCCAGCAGATTTGCCACATAATACTTTGCGCCCAGCAGACCGGTCATGCCGGACAGCGTCCATGCAAGGGACAAAATCAGCATGGGGCTGACCATGGCCTTGAAGCCCTCGGGGATGCAGGCGGCAAAGTCCTGAAAGGTCATCACGCCGCGCACCCGGTAAAATACAAAGGTGAACAGCAGGGCAATGCTGCTGCCCAGCACCAGACCCGCCGAGGCGTTGCAGTCTGCAAAGGCGGTGATGAAGTCCACGCCCTCAAAGAAGCCGCCGGTGTACACCATGCCGAAGATACAGGCCGCGATCAGCACCAGCACCGGCGCGATCAGGTCGATGACATGGCCGTTGGTATCGCTGCCGTCGTCCACATCGTCGCCGTAGGGACGGTCGGCGGTGGTAAACAGGTCACCGTTCTTGGCGTTGTCCTCGTTCAGCTTCATGGGGCCGAACTCTGCCCCGGTAAAGATGAGGAACAGGCTCATCACCACGGTCATGACGGCGTAATAGTTATAAGGAATGGTGCGCAGGAACATGGTAAAGCCGTTGATGCCGGAACCCGCCGGTACGCTGGAGGTGACGGCAGCCGCCCAGCTGGACACCGGCGCAATGATGCAGATGGGCGCGGCGGTGGAATCGATCAGGTAGGCCAGCTTTGCGCGGGACACCTTCTGCCGGTCGGTCACCGGGCGCATCACCGAGCCCACGGTCAGGCAGTTGAAGTAGTCGTCCACAAAGATCATCACGCCCAGCAGCAGGGTGGCAAACTGTGCGCCCGCCCGGCTGTGGATGTGGGTGGAGGCCCAGCGGCCAAAGGCTGCTGAGCCGCCCGCCTTGTTCATCAGCGCCACCAGAATGCCCAGCATGACCAGAAAGGCCAGAATGCCCACGTTGCCGGAGTCCGACAGCTTGGTGATCATGCCGCCGTCCTCGTTGAAGAACAGGGTGTTCAGCGCCAGCTCAAGGTTGCCGTTGGCATACAGCAGCGCACCGGAGGCAATGCCCACCAGCAGTGAGGTGTACACCTCCTTGGTGTTCAGCGCCAGCACGATGGCAATGACAGGCGGCAGCAGGGAAAAGAAGGTGCTGTACACCGCACAGGTGTAGGTGGCGGGGTCGGCCACCTTGCCGGGGGTCACCGCCGTGCACCACAGCAGCAGGGCAAAGACGAACAGCGCCCCCACCCAGGATAAGTTTTTGTTTTTCATAAGCTCCTCATATCAAGTATCAGTCATTGTCTGCGAAAAAAGCTCCGGCGTATCGGGGCGCAGGCTGCGGGGCAGACTACCCACAGAAATGCAAAGGGGGTGTGCACCGTGCCGGATTACAAGGCCATGTACTTTGAACTGTTCCGCGCCAGTGTGCAGGCTGTGCAGCTTTTGCAGGACGCGCAGACCCGCGCCGAGCAGCAGCTGCTGGCCGCAGACTTGCCGCCGCTGCGGCTGGACGAAACAGACAAAAGCGACTCTTAGCCCTTTTTGGCCTCGGCCTTAGCGGCAAACTTTTCCTCAAAGATGACAAAGCGCTCGTGGGTGCCGCCGCCCACAGGGCCTTTCTCGTCCGCAAGCGTCACCTTAAAGGTCAGCTTGCGGCCCTCTACGGCAACCAGCTCACTGTGGCAGGTCACGGTCATGCCCACAGGGGTGGGTGCGGTGTGCTCCAGCTCCAGCTTGGTGCCCACCGTGCCGCTGCCTGCTTCCAGTGCAGGGGCAACGCTCTGCCAACAGGTCTTTTCGGCCAGTGCCACCAGTGCAGGGGTAGCAAACACGTCCAGCGTGCCGCTGCCCATGGTCTTTGCAGTGTTCTCTGCGCTCACGCGCACGCTCTGCTCGCCGCAGATCCCGGTTTCCAACTTCATATACAGTTCCTCCTTATGCGTCCTATGGACGCAGTTGTGTTATTTGTGGTTACACACCTTTATAAGATATCACAAAACGCGCCGGAATGCACTATTTTTTGCATATTTTTTCAGGAGAGCGCCCGGAAAGGGGGGTGAAGCGTGCTGCGCTCCGCGGGGAAAGTTCCTACCTGCCAGCAGCGTGCATGGACGCTCCGCTGGGCCAGAGGCAGGGAGGGGTGTTCCGACTCCCCCCTCCCTACCTCTGGACTCCACCCACCCCGCAACGGGCCAAGGGCTGCTCGCCCTTGACAAACCTAAAGAAGAAGTCGAAGCACAAAAAAGCTAGCGCTGCGCCAGTCGGCGCTATCGCTTTAACGCTTTTTTCGCTTCTCCATTTATAGCCCCTCAGTCGCTGCGCGACAGCTCC
>ENA-OQCL01000074-OQCL01000074.1-human-gut-metagenome-genome-assembly--contig:-NODE-74-length-53922-cov-7.549717_pt1 | contig 53922 bp, 43 predicted proteins | sample MGYA00242502_ERZ504586 | MGnify/ENA primary metagenome ERZ504586 (study PRJEB26092, sample SAMD00036316) | human gut metagenome | host: Homo sapiens | study: EMG produced TPA metagenomics assembly of... | reverse complement strand
CCACAACGGGCTGGATGCTCTCCAGCACCTCGCGCACAGCCTGACAAAACTCGGGCTTCGTTTGGCGTTTGCGCTTTTTCCAGACCCTCGTAAACGCGCTTCAGGTATTCATTCGTCAGCATAATAGAATACTCCTTTTTCCCAATTACTCTAATAAATTTGAAAAAGCGGAAATGCCCCTGCCCGCCGCACAGCGGGTATATCCTTGCAGATGCGGCGCTTCCGGTTCTCCATGCTTGCACGGCACGCCCGCAATGGCGGGCAATGCTTACTTTATTATTATAAAGCTTTGCGGTGGGTTTTACAATAGCAAAAAGCAGAATTTGTTTAAAAAAACAGATAAAAAGTCACAGCTGCTTCACAAAACGAAAATTAAAAGCCGGAATGCGTCGCGAACCTTGTTTTTTAAAGTGCGCTGCCGCCCCAAAGCTGCACAGAAAAGAATGTCTTTTGCACGGCAGCGGGCTTATCTAAGCAAAAAGCCCTGTGTCGCAACGGGCACAGGGCAGGGTGCAGTTACTTCTTCAGCAGCTTTTCGCAGGCGTCTGCGGCGCCTTCCAAAAATTCGCCGCCATAGGTCTCGATCATGCCGGCGTCGGAAAGCTCTGCCAGTTTGGGGTCGATGGGGCACTTGGCCAGCACGGGCAGGTGATGCTTTGCGGCAACCTCGTCCACATGGCTGTTGCCAAACACATTGATGTGCTTGCCGCAGTCCGGGCAGACGATGTAGCTCATGTTCTCCACGATGCCCAGCATGGGCACCTTCATCATCTCGGCCATGTTCACGGCCTTTGCCACGATCATGCTTACCAGCTCCTGCGGGCTTGCCACCACAACGATGCCATCCACCGGCAGGCTCTGGAACACGGTCAGGGGCACATCACCGGTGCCCGGGGGCATATCCACAAACAGGAAATCCACGTCCTTCCAGACCACATCGGTCCAGAACTGCTTGACGGCACCGGCAATGACCGGGCCGCGCCACACAACGGGGTCTTCCTCGTTCTCCACCAGCAGATTGATGCTCATTACATCAATGCCCATGCGGCTCTGGATGGGCCAGCAGCCCTTGTCGTCCGCCATGGCACGGCCATGAATGCCGAACAGCTTGGGGATGGACGGGCCGGTGATATCGGCATCCAGAATGCCACAATGGTAGCCGCGGCGGGCCATGGCACAGGCCAGCAGAGCGCTGGTCATGCTCTTGCCCACGCCGCCCTTGCCGGAAACAACGCCGATGACCTTTTCACATCTGCTGTTAGGGTTGGGGGCATCGTGCTGCGGAGCGGCATCGCGGGAAGAACAGGCTGCACTGCAATTAGAGCAGTCATGGGTACATTCTTCGCTCATTCTCTTTGTCGCGCACGGCAGGGGCAGGACCCGGGCGGTGCGCTTCCTCCTTGCTCAAAATACAGGCGGGGCTTGCGCCCTGCCTGACCACTGTTAACTATACCATAAAAAGTGCGCAGAAACAACCCATAGCGCCGCTCATGTTTTGCAAAGCCGCCGCATAGGCTGAACCGTGAACGCCCGTTCCGGGGCAGGGGGAGGTGCAGGGTGCGGCAGAGTTATTTTAAGAACGCGGCGCTGCTTACCGGCTCGGACGTGGTGCTGCGGCTGGCAGGCATGGGGCTGCGCATCTGGCTGGCCAACGCCTTGGGCGGGGTGGGTATGGGGCTGTATCAGCTGGTGCTGGCAGTGTACGGGCTGTTCGTCACGTTGGCCACGGCGGGCATCTCGGTGGCCGCTGCCCGGCTGCTGACCGAGGAGCTCAGCCGGGATAAAGCCGCTGCGCGCGGGATGCTGGTGCGGCTGGTGCTGGCAGGGCTTACGCTGGGCGGGCTTGCCATGGTCGCTCAGCTTGCCACCGCAGGCCTTGCGGCAAAATGGTGGCTGGGGGATGTCCGTGCCGCTGCCGCGCTGCGCACCTCGGCGCTGGGACTGCCATGGATGGCTGTCTCGGCAGTGCTGCGCGGCTTTTTTCTGGCGCGGCGGCGGGTGGAGCCCAACGTGCTCAGCCAGCTGGCAGAGCAGACGGTGCGCATTGCTGCGGTGGTGTGGGCGCTTTCCCGCACGCAGGGCTGGCCGGACGGCAGCCGCTGTGCACTGGTGCTGGCTGCTACCGCCCTGAGCGAGGCCGTATCCACCGCCCTGATGACACTGTTTTACCGGCGGGAGGCGGCACGCTGCTTCGGCAGCACAGCGCCGCGCCCGCCAAGGGAGGCGTCCCGGCGGCTGTGGGACATCCTGTGGCCGGTAGAGGGCGGCAGGGTGCTTTCCAGCGCGCTGCACACCGCCGAGAATATGCTGGTGCCCGCCTGCCTTGCGGTGTATCTGGGGGCTTCCGGCGGGCGCACCGCCGCGCTGGAGCAGTACGGCACCTTAAAGGGCATGGCGCTGCCGCTGCTCAATTTCCCCTTTGGGCTGCTGGGCAGTCTGGCTGTTTTGCTGATGCCGGAGATCACGCAGGCGCATATCGAGGGGCAGACCGCCCGGCTGAACGCCCTGCTGGACCGGATGCTGCGGCTTACGGGATACTTCTCCATGCTGGCGGGCACGCTGTTCTGGGTGTGGGGCAGGCCGCTGGCGCAGCTGCTCTACCATAGCCCGGAGGCCGGGTTCTATCTGGAGACCCTTGCCCCGGCCATGCCGCTGATGTATCTGGAAAGCATGGTGGACGGCGCCATGAAGGGCATCGGGGAGCAGAAGGCCGCTTTCCGGTACAGCGTGTGGGACGCGGTGCTGCGCATTGGCGGGGTGGCGGTGCTGCTGCCCCGGTACGGGATGCGGGGCTTTCTGACGGTGATCTTACTTTCCAGCTTTTACACCTGCGCAGCCAACACCGGGCGGCTGCTGCTTTCCAGCGGTACAGGGCACGCTTTCCGCCGCTGGCTGGGTGCGCCGCTGCTGGCTGCTGCCGCTGCCGGTGCGGCAGGGCGGGGTGTGCGCCGGGCGCTGGCTGGCTTTCCGGCTCAAGGGTTGCCGGGGCAGCTGGCAGTGCTGACAGTGGGCGGTACGGTGACGGTCCTCGTGTTTTTACTGGCGGCGTTGCCGCTGGGGCTTTGGGAGGAGCTGCGGGCGGTGCTGCGGCAGGCAAAGACCGGGAAAAACAGGGGAAAGTGATAAAAACGTAAATTTTCTGGACACAGGCGGGGATTGTGAGTATAATACAAACGTGTAGTTGTATCCTTCCGGCATTGCCGGGGGAGAACACTGCCGAAAAAGCAGCGCAGGGCAAACCCTTGGCGCTGAGAGGGAAAAAGAGGATCGTAAGTGAAAGATAGAACCAAGAATACCCCGCAGGTGCTGCTGCGCCGTGCGCTGCTGGTGCTGCTGGATGCAGCCATTGTGGCATTCAGCTTTTATTTTGCCCTGCTGCTGCGGGCAGACGGTGCCGTGGAGGCCGGGTGGTGGCCCCACAACCGTGCCCTGCTGTACGAAAACCTGCCGTGGATCGTGGCGGTGTATATTGTCTGCTTTCTGGCAGGCGGGCTGTACTCGGTGCTGTGGAAGTACGCCGGCGAGCGGGATCTGATCCGCCTTGCCGGAATGATCGCCGTGCCCACCGCTGTGGTGTATGTGGTGAACCGCCGTTTTATCCACGGTGTGCTGTTCAATTCCGCCAACTGCATGGCCTCGGTGCTCATCTTTTTGTTCATCGGCGGCAGCCGCTTGGCTTGGCGGCTGTTTTTGAACCATCCGCTGGGTGAGCGGATGCGCAAAGTGCCCGCCAAGGACCCCAACCGCCCGGTGTTGATCGTGGGTGCGGGCGAAGCCGGTGCATGGGCCATCAATGTGTGCAAATCCAACAAGGAATACGGCCACGCCGTGGTGGCGGTGGACGATGACCCCGCAAAGCTGAACCAGACCATCCACGGCGTGCCGGTCAAGGGCACGCTGGAGGACATTCCGGAGCTGTGCAACCGCTACGGCATCCACAGCATCATCATTGCCATCCCAACCTTAAAGGGCAGCAAGCTGAGCCATGTCATCGACCTGTGCGTCAGCACCCACTGCGCGGTGCAGCTGCTCAGTGACCCGCAGCTGGTGGGCAGCGGCGCACCCCAGCAGGAGGTGTTCCGTGAACTGAACCCCGCCGACTTCCTCTCCCGCGAGGAGGTCACGCTGGATACCGACAAGATCTCTGGCTACCTTACCGGCAAAACGGTGCTGGTAACGGGCGGCGGCGGCTCCATCGGCAGCGAGTTGTGCCGTCAGGTCATGCGCTTCAAGCCCGGCAAGCTGCTCATCTTTGATATCTACGAAAACTGCGCCTACGAGCTGCAGATGGAACTGCAGCAGAAGTACGGCCGCGATATCCCGGTCACGGTGCTGATCGGCTCTATTCGGGATAAAAAACGTCTGGACGAGGTTTTTGATACCTATCACCCCACGGTGGTGTTCCATGCAGCGGCGCACAAGCACGTCCCGCTGATGGAGGTAAGCCCTGCCGAGGCCGTAAAAAACAATGTGCTGGGCACCAAAAACCTGCTGGTCAGTGCCAGCGAGCACGGGGTGGAGCGCTTTGTGCAGCTTTCCACCGATAAGGCCGTGAACCCCACCAGCGTCATGGGCTGCACCAAGCGCATCTGCGAGATGCTCATCCAGACCTTTGCGGGCAACACGGATATGAAGTGTGTAGCGGTGCGGTTCGGCAATGTGCTGGGCAGCCACGGCAGCGTTATCCCGCTGTTTGAAGCGCAGATCAAAAAGGGCGGGCCGGTCACTCTGACCGACCCCAACATCGTGCGCTACTTTATGACCATCCCGGAAGCAGCCCAGCTGGTGCTGCAGGCAGGCGCATTGGCCGAGAGCGGCAATATCTATGTGCTGGATATGGGCGAGCCGGTGCGCATTATGGATCTTGCCAAGCAGCTTATCCGCTTTTACGGCTACGAGCCGGGCGTGAATATGGAGATCAAGATCGTGGGTCTGCGCCCCGGTGAAAAGCTTTACGAAGAGCTGATGATGGACGAGGAGCAGGACAAGATGCGCCGCACCCAGCACAACAAGATCTTTGTGGCAAGCCCCCGCACCATTGATCTGGCCGAGTTCTACGAGCAGCTGCAGGCGCTGGAAGCCGCTGCCGCCCACAACGATGAGGGCGTGGTGCGCCAGCTGGCGGCCATGATCCCCACCTTTACCCCCACCCGGGAGAACCTGAAACTGTAACAGCTTGAATTGCGGCACTGGGCCGCATGGGATAGACCGCAGGCCGGAACATGCCGGGCTGCGCAAAACGAGAGGGATGTTATTATGGAAAAGAAACCGTTTCTGACCGAGGCGATGGCACAGCAGATCATCGAAGATGTGCCCACGCCGTTCCACGTCTACGACGAGAAGGGCATCCGGGAGAATGTCCGCCGCATCAACAAGGCCTTCAGCTGGAACAAGGGCTTCAAGGAGTACTTTGCGGTCAAGGCACTGCCGAACCCCGTTATCCTGCAGATCCTCAAGGAGGAGGGCTGCGGCGTGGACTGCTCCTCCCTGACCGAGCTGATGCTCAGCGAGGCCTGCGGCTTTACCGGCCACGAGATCATGTTCTCCTCCAACCAGACCCCTGTGGAGGATATGCAGAAGGCCTACGAGCTGGGCGCCTACATCAATCTGGACGACGCCACCATGGTGGAGTTTCTGGAGCGGGTGGCCGGGGTGCCGCAGGAGATCTTCTGCCGCTATAACCCCGGCGGGACCTTCCAGCTGGGCGAGAGCGAAGAGGGCTTTCAGGTCATGGACAAGCCCGGCGATGCCAAGTACGGTATGACCGAGCAGCAGATGATCGACAGCTACAAAAAGCTGATGCAGAAGGGCGCAAAGCAGTTCGGCATCCATGCTTTCTTGGCCTCCAACACCATCTCGGACGCCTACTACCCGGAGCTGGCAGGCATCCTGTTCCAGCTGGCTGTCCGGGTGCAGCAGGCTACCGGTGCGCACATCAGCTACATCAACCTGTCCGGCGGCGTGGGCATCCCGTACCGCCCGGAGCAGACCGAGAACGACATCATGGCCATCGGCGAGGGCGTGCGCAAAAAGTTTGAGGAGATCCTTGTGCCCGCAGGCATGGGCGATGTGGCCATCTTCAGCGAGATGGGCCGCTTTACCACCGGCCCCTACGGTGCACTGGTGTCCACCGTCATCCACGAAAAGCACATTTATAAGGAGTACATCGGTCTGGACGCCTGCGCTGCAAACCTGATGCGCCCCGCCATGTACGGCGCTTACCACCACATCACCGTGCTGGGCAAGGAGAACGAGCCCTGCGACCACAAGTACGACGTGGTGGGCGGCCTGTGCGAGAACAACGACAAGTTTGCCGTTGACCGGATGCTGCCCAAGATCGACATCGGGGACATCCTTTACATCCATGATACCGGTGCCCACGGCTCTGCTATGGGCTACAACTACAACGGCAAGCTGCACTGCGCCGAGGTGCTGCTGTGTGAGGACGGCTCTCACCGGCTGATCCGCCGCGCCCAGACCCCTCGCGATTACTTTGCAACGCTGGACTTTTTGCCCTTTATGAAGCCCCTGTTTGAGGACTGATCCGCTTTTCGTATCCTGATAAAAAAGAGGTGTGACCCATGTTTTTTGGCTTTCAGCTTACCCTTGGCCTGATGATGGCCTTTTACGGTTTTTCGGTGATGAAAAATCCCCGCGTGTGGGGCGATCAGGGGCGCAGGGCGGTCAAGGCCGAAAACTTTGAGGAATACTGCCGCCAGAACGGCCAGTTCTTTTTAAAGGCAGGCTGTGTTGTGGCAGTGATCGGTGCACTGGATGCCCTGATCACGCTGGATGCCATGCTGTACGCCCTGCTGTACATTTTTGGCTTGGCCTTTGCCTTCTACCCCCTTACCCGCTGGTGCAAGCAGAACGAGGGTTTCTCATGGCCGTGGCCCCACGTCCAAAGCGAGAAAAAGCGCATCAAAGAGCTGCGCCGCGAACAGCAGGCACAGGAGAACGAGGAAAAAGGGGAGAAGTGATCCCCCGGATAAAGCATAAATAGCAAAAGAACAGCTCCCGGTCACGCCGCTTAACGTGACCGGGAGCTGTTTTAGCTTACTGCTGGATAAGTGGGCGCTTACTCGGCGTCCTTCGGGTCGGTCATCAGCTCCTTGATGCTGGGCACAACGCCGCCCAGATTCTGCAGCTCAGAGGGGATGATGATCTTGGTGGCCTTGCCGTTGGCAACTTTCGCCAGCGCTTCAAGGCTGCGGATGGCCAGCACCTTGTCGCTGGGCATGGCCTCGTTCAGCAGACGGATGGCATCAGCGTTGGCCTTCTGCACAGCCAGAATGGCCTGTGCCTCGCCCTCGGCCTCCAGAATGCGCTGCTGCTTCACAGCATCGGCGCGCAGGATAGCGGCTTCCTTTTCGCCCTCGGCGGCGGTAATGGCGGCCTGCTTTTCACCGTCTGCCTTCAGGATGACGGCGCGCTTCTCGCGTTCAGCCTTCATCTGCTTTTCCATGGCTTCCTGAATTTCCCGCGGCGGGATGATGTTCTTCACCTCCACGCGGTTCACCTTGATGCCCCACTTGTCAGTGGCTTCGTCAAGGATGGCGGTGATCTTGCCGTTGATGACATCGCGGCTGGTCAGGGTGTGATCCAGCTCCATCTCACCAATGATGTTGCGCAGGGTGGTGGCGGAAAGGCTCTCGATGGCGGCAATGGGCTGGTTGACGCCGTAGGTGTACAGCTTTGCGTCCATGACCTGAAAGAACACCACCGTGTCGATCTGCATGGTCACGTTATCGCGGGTGATCACAGGCTGAGGGGGAAAGTCTGCAACCTGCTCCTTCAGGCTTACCTTTTTGGCAATGCGCTCAATAAAGGGGATCTTGACGTGCAGGCCGGCAGTCCATGTATCGGAGTAGCTGCCCAGCCGCTCAATGACATATACCTTAGACTGCGGCACAATGACGATGTTGGAAACAATGACCAGCACCAGAACAAAAACAAGCGCAAGGATGACAAAAAACAGAACCATAATACATCTCCTTTGTCAGGTTGTTGTGTGGGGGTTGCGGCTTTCGGTCAGAACAGGCTCTACGATGAGCAGGGTGCTGTGGATCTCGGTAACGCGGCAAAGCGAACCGGGGCCAAGGGTGTCGCCGGGGGTGGCGCAGCGGGCGTTCCAGTCCACGCCGTCCAGCCGCACCCGGCCGGGGACCTCGGCAGTGACAGGGGAAAGCACGATGGCCTCCCGTCCCAGATTGCGGTCGCCGTTGGTGGCGGTATGCTTGAGCCGCAGCTTTGCCGCCAGCGGGCGGAAGGCTGCCAGACACAGGATGCTTACCACCAGAAAGACCAATGCCTGCACCCGGAACGACCCGGTGAACACGCAGCACAGCAATGCGGCGGCAGAGCCGATGGCAAACCAGATGGAGGTCATATTAAAGGTACTGGCCTCCAGTGCCAGAAAGCCCACGGCTGCAGCCAGCCAGAGAATGGGGGAGATCTGCATGGTATGTTACCTCCTTATGCTGCTATTATACGGCATCCCCTTGGGGGAAGGTCAAGAGCTTTTTACTGGAACGTTGCACAGAAAACAAAATATAGACAAAAATGGGAAAAAAGCCCGTAAATCACTGCGTCCCACCCTGTGAAAAAAGTAAGTCGGGAGGCTCCGCAGAGCCTCCCGACTTACAAATAAAGAATAGGATCCCGCTATGGATGCTCAGAGCGTAAGCGGAGAGCATTTTAAATGGTTACAGCCTCGCAGGCATCACTGGATATCGTAGTAGCTGTGGTTGGGGTTGTGGCCGTTTTCCTCCACCACGATGGTAAAGCCCATGGGGTTTACCTCGGTGTGCTTGCCGGAAGCCAGCGGCTCCACGATGATGTGCTCAGAGCGGTTCACAATGATTTCCGCAGTCTCGGTCTTACCGATGCGCTGGTAGTGCAAAATGCCGTCCTCGGCCCGCAGCACCCGCAGCTCACCGGTGCGGAAGGCCTCGCAACTGTGGCGCAGCTGCGCCAGCTGTGCCAGCACCGGGCGCAGACGCTCCTCGTGGCTGTCCCAGCAGAAGAAGGCGCGGTTGAAGGGGTCACGGTAGCCCTGCATCCCGATCTCGTCGCCGTAGTACAGGCAGGGTACGCCGGGCAGGGTGTAGATGATGGCATACGCCATGCGCAGGCGCAGCATGCCCTCCTCGTAGGCTTCGCCGGTCACGCTGCGGCCGCTCTGCCACTCCCGTCCGCGTCCGTTGGCGGGCTCGTCCGCAATCACGGTCAAAGCGCGCTCGGTGTCGTGAGTGGACAAAAAGTTCAGTGCCGTGTTGATGGCAGGGGCAGGGTAGTGCTCACAGATGGAAAGGATCTCGTTGGCGGCCTGCTGGGCAGGTTTGCCCTTGACAAAATCCAGCACGGAGTTCTTGAAGGGGTAGTTCATCACGCTGTCCAGCCCCTTGCCCAACAGGTAGGTGCGGCGGTGGTCAAAGCCGAACTTGGTGGTGGCGTCCTCCCACACCTCGCCCAGCAAAAACTTTTCTGGGCTTACCCGCTTGACGGCGGTGCGGATCTTCTCGATAAACGCGTCCGGCAGCTCGTCGGCCACATCCAGCCGGAAACCGGCAGCACCACGGCGCAGCCATGTGTCGATCACGCCGCCCTCGCCGGTGATGAACTCCACAAAGGAGGGGGTCTCCTCGTTGACCTCCGGCAGGGTCTCAAAGCCCCACCAGCTGCGGTAGCCGCCCTTGTACTTGGGGTCAAAATCATACCAGCTGCGGTAAGGGGAGTTGGGGTCGCGGTAAGCGCCGCCCTCGCCGTAGCGTCCCTCGCGGTTGAAGTACCGGCTGTCGGAGCCGGTGTGGCTGAACACACCGTCCAGCACGATGCCGATGCCGTACTTGGCGGCCTCGCGGCAGAGTACCTCAAACTCCTCGTTGGTGCCCAGCAGCGGGTCCACGTTCAGGTAGTCGGCGGTGTTGTAGCGGTGGTTGGAGTGCGCCTCAAAGATGGGGTTCAGGTACAAATAATCCACGCCCATCTCCCGCAGATAGGGGAGCTTTATGCGGATGCCCTCTAGATCACCGCCGAAGTAGTCCTCGTTCAGGTGGCCGCCGGTCTCGTTGGGCTGCCAGAAAGGCTCGGCGTGCTTATCGGCCTGATACAGCCGGTCCGGGAAGGGCATGGGCTTGTTCTCAATGCCCTCACAGAACCGGTCCGGGAAGATCTGATAGAACACCTTGCCCTTGATGCACTCCGGCGTCTGGAAATCCGGCTCGTAGACCGTGATCTGCCAGCTTTCGCCCTCCTGCCAGCTGACCACGCCGCAGTTATCGGCCCCGCGCACGATGCGGCGGAAGTCAGTATACAGGTCAAAGTAATAGAAGTATAAGCCCGGGTCGCCCAGCACAACGTCCACCGAAAAGTGGTTCTGGTGGGGCGTCTGGCCGTCAAATTTCATGCGGTAGTGCACGGGCACATCGTATTTGCCCTCCTTTTGCAGTACAAGGTGCGGGTCCACATAGCCCAGCTCCTCGGGGATGCACAGGGACAGGTGCACGGTCTGCCCGGCGCGCACGGCACCAAAGGGCTGCTTAAAGTAGGGGTCGTAGCTGTTGAACAGACAAGACAAAAAGATCGTCCTTTCTCAAAAAAGCCCCGGCAGGCGAAATGCCACCGGGGCTTTGCGGTTTTACAGGGGAAAATTACTTGCCCATGGGCACGGGGGAAGCGTACCAGATATCGCGGGCGTAGTCCAGCACGGCGCGGTCTGCGCTGAAGATGCCGCTGTTGGCAATGTTCTTCAGGCTCATGCGCGCCCAAGTCTCGCGGTCAGCATACAGCTTCTGCAGGTCGGCCTGTGCACGGCGGTAGTCCTTGAAGTCAGCCATGACCATGTACGGATCGCTGCTGCGCAGGTTCTCGGTGACCTCGTGGAAGTTCTCGCCGTTCCAGCCGCGCTCCAGGAAGTTCAGGGCGCTGTTGGCAACGTCGTCGCCCATGATAAAGGCGTTGGGGTGGTAGCCCACCCGCTTCAGGTTGTTCACCTCAGGGGTCAGCATACCGAAGATCAGCTCGTTCTCCTTGCCGGCAGCATCGGCGATCTCCACGTTTGCACCGTCCAGAGTGCCCAGCGTGATGGCGCCGTTCAGCATGACTTCATGTTGCCGGTACCGGAAGCCTCGGTGCCTGCCAGAGAGATCTGCTCAGAAACCTCGGCAGCGGGCATCAGGTGCTCGCTCAGGGAGACGCAGTACTCTTCCAGATAGACCACGCGCAGCTTGTCGCGCACAGCGGGGTCATTGTTGATCAGATCGCCCAGCTTGCAGATCATGCGGATCATCTGCTTTGCCATGTAGTAGCCGGGAGCAGCCTTTGCGCCGAAGATGTAGGTCTTGGGGATAAAGTCGGCGTTGGGGTTCTCCTTCAGGTACAGGTACTGTGCAGCGATGTTCAGCGCATTCAGGTGCTGGCGCTTGTACTCGTGCATACGCTTGACCTGGCAGTCAAAGATGGAATTGGGGTCGATGACCTGACCGGTGCTCTTTGCCAGATAGCTTGCAAAGTCCTTCTTGTTGGCCAGCTTGATCTCGTTCAGCTTCTTCAGCACGGTCTTGTCGTCGGCGTACTTGTTCAGCTTGGTCAGATCGGAAGCATCGTGCTTGTAGCCGTCGCCGATGGTCTCGTCCAGCAGCTTGCACAGGCCGGGGTTAGAGGCCAGCAGCCAGCGGCGGTATGCAATGCCGTTGGTCACGTTCTTGAAGGCGTTGGGCTTGAACAGGTAGTAATCGTGGAAAACGCTCTCCTTGATGATCTCACTGTGCAGCTTGGAAACGCCGTTGATGCTGTTGGCGGTGTAGGCGCAGATATTGGCCATGCGCACCTGATTGTCGCCGATCAGTGCCATGTAGTCGATCTTGCCCTGATCGCCGGGGAAGGCCTTTGCCAGCTCCTCGCGGGCGCGGCGGTCCATCTCCACCACGATCTGGTAGATGCGGGCAGGGTCATCTTGAAGATGTCCACGTTCCACTTCTCCAGAGCTTCGGCCATAACGGTGTGGTTAGTGTAGGAGAATACCTTCTGGCAGATGCTGAAGGCCTTGTCCCAGTCAAAGCCACACTCATCCAGCAGGATGCGCATCATCTCGGGGATGGCCAGCGTGGGTGGGTGTCGTTCAGCTGGTGGCGACCTTGTCGGGCAGGTTCTCCAGCGTAGCGTAGCTGGACAGGTGGTTCTGCACGATATCGCCGATAGAAGCAGCGGACAGGAAGTACTGCTGACGCAGGCGCAGGATCTTGCCCTCAACGTGGTTATCGTTGGGGTACAGCACCTTGGAGATGAGCTCGGCGTTGGCGTTCTTGCTCATAGCAGTGTTGTAGTTGCCCAGAGAGAAGCTGGACATATCAAAGTCCGGAGCCTTTGCCTGCCACAGACGCAGCTTTGCAACGCCCTTTCCATCGTAGCCCTGCACATACATATCGGAGGGGATGGCCATGACGCTGTTGTAGTTGGTGTGCTGGATGTAGTGGAAGCCGTTGTCCCAGTTCTCGTGGATCTCGCCGTCAAAGCGGATCTCCACGGCCTGATCCGGGTGGCTCTTCAGCCACACCTGACCGCCGGGCAGCCAGTTGTCGGCGCGCTCCTGCTGCCAGCCGTCCACGATCTTCTGCTTGAAGATGCCGTACTCGTACAGGATGGAGTAGCCGGTGCCGCAGATATCGGTGGTGGCCATGCCGTCCAGATAGCAGGCAGCCAAGCGGCCCAGACCGCCGTTGCCCAGGCCTGCATCGGGCTCTTCCTCAAAAATGCTGTCCAGATTGATGTCGGCGTCGGCCAGTGCCTTCTTGGCAACCTCGTCCAGACCCAGATTGAACAGGCTCATCTTCAGGCTGCGGCCCATCAAAAACTCCATGCAGAGGTAGTAGACCTGCTTGGTGCCGGTGCCGATAGCCTTGGACTGGAACTTTTTGTGGTTCTCGCTCATCATCTGACGGCAGATCAGAGCCAGAGAACGGTAGATCTGCTGGTTGGAGGCAACATTCAGCTCCACACCGTACTCACTGGTGAGCTTGTCCTGAAGAATTTTGCCAAATTCTTTTGATGTCATAGTGTGCTCCTATCCGCATAAGCGTTTGCTTTGCTAAAATAATTGAGTAGATAATAGCAGCAGAAACGTTCCCTCTTTCGCCCGGCTGCCAACATAACAAAATTATTATAATATGAACGATTTATAAATGCAAGGAAACAGGCGCTTTTTTTCCCGTAACTGCTATTTTTTCAGGCCACTTTCTGACAAATATGCCGAAATTTCAAAAATTCCACTTTTTCTTGCGGCGTATTTATATTATAATAGAAGGTAGAACTGAGCCGCGAAACGTTTTTCGGGGAGTAATTCCGGCAGTAATGGCACAGGAAACTCCGCCGAAACGTTTTCGAAAGCCGAAACGTTACCGGGAACGGTGCCAAATCCCGGTAAGATGCAGAACAAACGGCCTTGCGCCGTACAGATACAGGATAAAAAAGGGGAAAACACCATGGTAAACAAGGTAAGGGTCAACATTGCAGGCACACCGTATGCCATCGCAACTACAGATTCGGAAAAGTACATCCTGGGTCTTGCCAAAAAGCTGGACGAGGACATCACAAAGCTGCTGGACACCAACGATAACCTCTCGGTGACCAAGGCGGCGGTGTTCTGCGCGATGGATTATCTGGACGAATACCGCAAGAGCACCGGCAGCGCCGAGAATATGCGCAGCCAGATTCAGGACTACATTGCAGATGCAGCCCGGGCAAAGCTGGCTGAGGACAAGGCACTGGCGGAAAACGCCGTGCTGCGCCGGGAAGCTGCCGCCCTGCGGGAGCAGCTGGCCAAGGAGCGCCAGCGCGAGACCCGCCGGGAGGAGCGCGCCGCCCGCGCTGCGGCAGAGACTGCACAGGAGCAGCCCGCCCCGGAAACCCCGGCGGCAGACAGTGCGCAGACAGACGAGACCAACTGAACGTACCTTATATAAATAGAAGTCAGAAGGAGAACTATGGCAAGGATCGAGATCTTAGCCCCGGTGGGCAGTGAAGAAATGCTCCGCGCTGCGGTGTTCAGCGGCGCAGACGCAGTATATCTGGGCTTTTCGGGCTTCAACGCCCGCACGGGTGCCGGCAACTTTGACGCAGACAGTCTGCAGGAGGCGGTGCGCTTCTGCCACGCCCGGGGCGTGGCGGTGCACGTTGCGCTGAATACGACCGTGTACGGCACCGAGCTGCCTGCGCTGGAGCAGGCCATCCGGGCGGTGGCAGCCAGCGGCGCGGATGCAGTCATCTGTCAGGATCTGGCAGTGGCTACTTTAATTGGTAAAATCGCCCCGCAGCTGCCCCGGCACGGCTCCACTCAGATGAGCGTCCACACCCTGCAGGGTGCACTGGAGCTGAAGGAGCTGGGCTTTACCCGGGTGGTGCTGGCGCGTGAGCTGAGTCTGCCCGAGGTGGAGCACATCACAAAGCACTGCGGCATCGAGACCGAGTGCTTCATCCACGGTGCGCTGTGCATGAGCGTGAGCGGCCAGTGCTATATGTCCGCCTTTCTGGGCGGGCGCAGCGGCAACCGCGGTTCCTGTGCGGGCCCCTGCCGTCTGCCCTTTGAGGCCAACGCCCTGCCGGAGGGCAAGCCCGGGCGGCTGCACCACCTCTCCCTTAAGGACAACTCTGCCATCGATAAGCTGGACAAGCTGCAGGCGCTTGGCGTAGCATCGGCAAAAATCGAGGGCCGTCTCCGCACGCCGGAGTATGTGGCAGCGGCGGTCAGTGCCTGTCTGGCAGGCCGCGAGGGCCGCGCCTACGACCGCGACCTGCTGAAGAACGCCTTCAGCCGTTCCGGCTTCACCTCCGGCTATCTGGACGGAAAAATCGACGGCACCATGTTCGGTGTGCGCAGCGAAGCTGACGCCGAGCTGACCAAAAAGACCCTGCCCATGCTGCGTGAGCTTTACCGCCGCGAGCGCTCCCGTGTGCCGGTGCAGATGAAACTGGAGATCGAGGAGGGCGGCGAAAAGCTGACCGTTACCGATGCCGACGGCAACAAAGCCTTTGCCTATGGGGATGCCGAGCCGCAGCCTGCCCGCACCGACCCCACCGAGAGTTTGAACCGCAGTTTGGCAAAGACCGGCGGCACCCCCTTTACGGCAGAGAAGATCACTGTGGAAATGGACGGCGGGCCGTGGTTCATCCCCGGCAGTGCCGTGAACGAGCTGCGTCGGGAAGCGCTGGATGCCCTGCTCAAAAAACGGGAGGCGCTGCGCCCCTGGCCGACCACCGAGGAGCACGTCGCCGCCCTGCCGCAGCGCACTCTGCCGCCCCGCCGCACCCTGCGTGCCCGGTTCGAGCGCTGGGAACAGGTGCCGGAGCGGGCACTTGACGGGGTGGAATATCTCATTCTGCCCATTGCGCAGGCCGACCGTGTGCCCCGGGAGTGGCGGGCAAAGACCCTTCTGGAGCTGCCACGGGTCATGTTTGGTGCGCTGGAACAGGACACTGCCCGCCGCATTGCAGCCACGCAGGATGCGGGCTTTGCCGGGTACGAGGTCAGCAACATCGCCCATCTGCGGCTGTGCCGCGGCCTGCCCATGACCGGCGGCTTTGGACTGAACATCACCAACAATGTGGCGGCACAGTTCTGTGCAGAGCAGGGACTTTCCAGCCTGCTCATCCTGCCGGAGGTGAAAGATAGCGATATTGCGACCATTGCGCCCACCCGGAACGGTAAACCGGTGCCCACTGGCGTGATGATCTACGGTCATATGCCGCTGATGCTCACCCGCGCCTGCCCGCTGCAAAATATCCACGACTGCGCCCACTGCGACAAGACCGGTGTGCTGACCGACCGCAAGGCCAAAAAGTTCCCGGTGCGGTGCGGCCTTGGGGTGCGCACCATCTATAACCCGGTGCCCATCTACATGGGTGATAAGCCCGGCGCACTGGCGGTGGACTATGGCGTGGCCTACTTTACGCTGGAATCCCGCGAGGAAGCGGCGCAGATCTTGGACAGCATCCGCACCCACGCCCCCTTTGAGGGCGATTTTACCCGCGGTCTGTATTTTAAGGGTACAAACTGACAAAACACCGGAAGTGCCCCAAGCTTTGCCTGTGAAAAAAGAAAAACGGAACGAGGTTATACGATGGAACCCATCACTGTAAAATATAAGGTACTGGATGCCCGGGCAAAAGTGCCCGCCTATGCCACCCCCGGCGCAGCTGCCGCTGACCTGTGCGCTGTGCTGGACGCACCACTGACCGTTGCCCCCATGCAGCGGGTGCTGGTGCCCACCGGCCTTGCCATCGAGCTGCCCGGCGCCCATAGTGTGGCGCTGGTGTATGCCCGCAGCGGCTTGTCCATCAAGCACGGCCTGTGCATGGCCAACGGCGTGGGTGTGGTGGACAGCGACTACCGCGGCGAGCTGAAGGTGCCCATGGTCAATCTGGGTGCCGAGGCTTATACCATTCAGCCCGGCGAGCGGGTAGCGCAGCTGTGCATCGCCCCGGTGTACACCGCCGCCTTTGTGCCCGCCGAGGAGCTGGGCGACACCCAGCGCGGTGTGGGCGGCTTTGGCTCTACCGGAAAATAACCCTCTTCGTCAATGCTTCGCATTGACACCCGAGAGGGGAGAATTTAAAAGAGTAAACCGATTGATGAAAAAAGCTCTCCCCTTCGGGAGAGCGGTCACCGCAGGTGACTGAGAGGGTTTTATGAATCATTTGATCTTAGCCTCTGGCAGCCCCCGCAGACGGGAGCTGCTTTCCCTGTACACCACCGATTTCACCGTCTGCGTCAGCGATTTTGACGAGAGCGCCGTCACTGCCCCCACTCCGGCGCAGCTGGTGGAGCAGCTGGCCATCGGCAAGTGTCTTGCAGTGGCAAAACAGCACCCGGATGCCGTGGTCATCGGCTGCGACACCGTGGTGGACGTGGACGGCGCTGTGTTCGGCAAGCCCCATGACGCAGAGGATGCCAAGCGGATGCTGCGTGCGCTCTCCGGCAAGACCCATCAGGTGCACACCGGTGTGTGCATTGCAAAAGGGGACAGGGCAGAGCATTTTGTGGACAGCTGCAAGGTGACCTTTTTCCAGCTGGGGGAGGAAGAAATCGCGTTCTACGCTGCTACCCCGGAGCCCTACGATAAGGCCGGTGCCTATGCCATTCAGGGGCGCGCGGCCCTGTGGCTGGACCGCATCGAGGGCGACTATTACACCATTATGGGGCTGCCGGTCAGCCGCACCGTACAGACGCTGGCGCATTTTTTGTGAGAAAAATGGAAAAATGATAGAAAACTTGCCGAAACGCTTGAGAAATGGAGCACTTGCGGCTATAATAGAACTGTGTTATTCTGCGCAGGAGGGACTGTTTGCAGCAGGCCGTCCGGCATTCTGGGATAGATTTAAGGAACGATCGTAAGGAGATTTGGAACAATGAGTTTTCTGTCAAAGGACGTTGGCATTGATTTGGGTACTGCCAATACTCTGGTCTACATGAAGGGCAAGGGCATCATCATGCGCGAGCCCTCGGTCGTGGCGGTGGACACCAAGACCGACGAGGTGCGCTGCGTGGGCGGCGAGGCAAAGGCTGTCATCGGCCGTACCCCCGGCAGCATCGTGGCGGTGCGTCCCCTGAAGGACGGCGTCATCGCCGATTTCGACATCACGGCCAATATGCTGGAGAACTTCCTCAAAAAGGCCTGCGGAAACAGTATGTTCTCCCGTCCCCGGGTGGTCATCTGCATTCCCTCCGGCGTTACCGAGGTGGAGCGCCGCGCTGTGCGCGAGGCTACCCTGAAGGCTGGTGCCCGTCAGGTGTCTGTCATTGAGGAGCCCATGGCAGCTGCCATCGGTGCAGGCCTGCCCATCAGCGAGCCCACCGGCAGCATGATCGTGGATATCGGCGGCGGCACGGCGGAGATCGCCGTCATCTCTCTGGGCGGTATTGTGGCTTCCCGCAGCGTGCGCATGGCCGGTGATATGTTCGATCAGGCCATCATCGCTTTCATCAAGCGCAAGTACAACCTGCTCATCGGTGAGCGTACTGCCGAGCAGATCAAAATCGAGATCGGCTCTGCCTATGCACTGGACCCGGAGCTGACCATGGAGATCAAGGGCCGCAACCTTGTAGACGGTCTGCCCAAGAACATCGTGGTGCACTCTGAGGATGTGCGCGGCGCGCTGCTGGAGTGTCTGGTCAAGATCACCACCGCCATCAAGGAGACGCTGGAGCGCACCCCGCCGGAACTGAGCGCAGATATCATCGACCGCGGCATCACCCTGACCGGCGGCGGCGCTTTGCTGCGCGGCCTGGATCAGCTGATCCAGAGCGAGACCGGCATTGATGTGCATATTGCGGAGGACCCGCTGGACTGCGTGGCCAAGGGTGCCGGTGCAGTGCTGGATCATGTGGATGTGCTGCATGACGTGCTGGACACCGACGGCGGCCACATGTAACACGGGCAAGGCCCACACTTGCGGAAAAAGGCTCTTTTGCGCAGCGTCTGCGCTGATTTCCGCTGCAAACAATGTCTCTTGCGCGGATGGCAGGGCTGTCCGCGCTTTTCTATGGCATGGCATCCACCCGAAACAGGAGGGGACTCCCTTGAAGGATTTTTTTGGACACATGGAAATTTAAGATACTGGTAGCCGTGGCGGTGTTTCTGGTGGGCATTATGGCCTATGCCGGTGCCAACGGACGGCTGACTGCTGCCCCGCAGGAACTGCTGGGCGTGGTGCTGATGCCGCTCCAGAAGGTCACATCGGCACTGAGCGGCGGCATTGGCTCGGTGTGGGAAAAATTACACCAGCATCGATGAGGTCATGGAACAGAACGAACAGCTGGAAGCGGAGAATGCTGAGCTGCGCCAGCAGATCGTGGACTATGACCGCATCAAGGCGGAGAACGAAGCCTACAAGGCACTGGCCCGCATTCAGGATTCCAACACCGAAGCAAGGCTATATTTCTGCCTTTGTGATCGGCCGCGACCCGCTGGATGAGTTCGGAGGCTTTACGCTGGACTGCGGCACGGTGAACGGCGCAGCTGTGAACGATGCCGTGATCAGCGATAAGGGCTATCTGATCGGCATGGTGGTGGAAGCCGACACCACCAGCTGCAAGGTGATGACCATTCTGCACCCCAGCTTCAACGCGGCGGGCGTGGTATCCCGCACCCGGGAAAACGGCATTCTGAACGGCAATACCACCTATGCAGCGGACGGCCTGTGCCACCCTGGACCAATCTGGAGCGCAGCACCGAGACCCCATGCTGGGGGGACTCAGGTCATCACCACGGTCTGGGCGGGGTGTTACCCCCCCGGATCTTCTGGTGGGTACGGTGCAGGACGTGGTGCCCGGAGACCAGCGGCAAAATCCCTCCATTGCGGTGGTGCGCCCCGGTGCCGACCCCCGCACCGCAAGCACGTTTTTTATCGTTACTGCGTACTAAGGAGGACACACTGCTATGGAATCTCGCCGCAGGCGCAGCCGCAGCCAGCTGCTGAAGTGGGGCTGTTATGTGCTGGCGCTGTTTGTGTGCGCCGCTTTGCAGACCACGCCCGGGCTGTTTCAGCTGGGGGAGGCAAAGCCGCTGCTGGTGCTGCCGCTGTGTCTGGCGGTGGCGGTATTTGAAGGAGAATTTGCCGGAGCACTGCTGGGCACGGTGGGCGGCCTTTTGTGGGATTGCACAGCCGGACGCACGGTAGGTATGCTGGCGCTGGAGCTGCTGCTGCTCTGCTTTGCGGTATCGGTGCTGGTACAGTTGTATCTGCAGGTGAACCCCGGCAATTTTGCCGCAGTAAGCACCGCAACGGCGCTGGTGGTGCTCTCGCTGGACTGGCTGTTTTTCTACTATATGCCGGGTTATACCGGCGCAGCGCTGCGGTATGTCACCTTTGTACTGCCCGGCGCGGTGCTGACCATCCCGGCAGCGCTGCTGGCCTTCTGGCTGGTGCAGCACATCCATGACGGGTTCAGGATCGACAACGGTGTGGTCTAGCCCGTAAAAGGAGAACCAGATGAACGAAAATGAACGCAAGGTCGTGGTGCGGCGGATGCTGCTGCTCATCGCAGTGGCCTGCACCATCATGGGGCTGTACACCTTCCGGCTGATCTTTTTGCAGCTGGTCAACGGGGACGACTTTAAGGCAAAAGCCACCAACACCACGGATTATAAGTTTACGGTCACCGCTGCGCGCGGCGATATCGTGGACAGCACCGGCAAGCACATCGCTACCACCAGCACCGGTTATAATGTGGTGCTGAACAAGCTGCAGATGGGAGATCAGGATCTGGACACCATGCTGCAGCAGATCGTGGAGCTTTTGCGCAAGAACGATGAAAAATGGCTGGACACCCTGCTCATCAGCGAGCCGGATGCCGCCGGAAACTATACCTTTACGGACAGCGCCGACAGTGCCAGCGACCAGAAAACGCTGGCAGACATGAAGGAGACGCTGGGTCTGCAGCAGTACGCCACCGCCAACGATGTGATGGAGATGCTGGTGGAGAAAAACCAGCTGGAAAGTTTCTCGCTGCCGTGGCAGCGGGTGCTGGCGGGCATCCATTACGAGATGGACCGACAGGCCTTTTCCAACGTAAATAACTTTGTTATGGCTGAAAACGTCAGTCAGGCGACGGTGGCTACCATCAAGGAGCATTCCCTCACGCTGCCGGGCGTGGAGATCGTGGAGACCAGCACCCGCAGCTATGAGCAGGGCGATATCCTGCCCGCTGTGCTGGGGCGCGTGGGCAAAATCACCGCCGAAAAGTGGAAGGTGACCGACGAAAACGGTCAGGTGACCTATCCGCTTAAGGAAAAAGGCTATAACATGAACGATGTGATCGGCATCTCCGGCCTTGAGTCCGTGTACGAGGATGAGCTGCGCGGCAAGGATGGTGTGGAGACCATCACCCGTAATTCGGACGGCGTGATCGTGGACACCAAGATCACCACCGTGCCGGAGCCGGGGCATACCGTGCAGTTGACCATCAACAGCGACTTTCAGCGGGCGGTGGACAAGGCCCTTGCCAATAACATCGATATGATCAACCGGGTGTACAACACCGGCGATATGAAAGCCGCTGCCGGTGCTGCGGTGGTGCTGAATGTGAAGGACGGCAGTGTGCTGGCGGCCTCCAACTATCCTAGCTTTGACCAGAACCTGTACGCCACCAACTATTCGGAGTACAGCGCCGACCCCAGCCTGCCCCTGTTCAACCGGGCGCTGCAGGGCCTGTACACCCCCGGCTCCACCTTTAAACCCTCGGTGGCAGTGGCGGCGCTGGACAGCGGCCTCATCAACCAGTACTCCACCGTCAACTGCACCGGCGTGTATACCTATTATAAGGACTACCGCCCCCGCTGCACCCGCCACGGCCACAGCGGCAACATTGATGTGGTCACCGCTATCAAGTGGAGCTGCAACATCTTCTTCTACGATGTGGGACGCCGCCTGACCAGTGACGTTTACGATGCCTACGCCTACAAGCTGGGTCTTGGTCAGCGCACCGGCGTGGAGGTAAACGAGGCTCTGGGACGCCTGACCAAAAAAACGGATAAAAACTACACCTCCTCGCTGGATATTCAGGCTGCTATCGGGCAGGGCAACACGGTGGTAAGCCCCATCCAGCTGGCTACCTACGCCGCTACACTGGCCAACAACGGCGTGCGCTACCGCACCCACTTCGTCAAGGCCATTCTGGATACCAACACCGGCGAGGTGCTCAGTGAGACTCAGCCGGAGGTGATGGATATCATCGAGGGCAACGGCAACACCTTTGAGCTGGTGCGGCAGGGCATGAAACAGGTGCCCAGCACCATCAGCGGCAAGATCTCCAGCTACCCCATTGCCATCGCCTGCAAGACCGGTACCCCCCAGCGAAGCGAGACTTATGCCTCGGGCAAGCACTACCTGAACGCCATGATGATCGCTTACCTCCCGGCAGATGACCCGGAGATCGCCATCGGCATCACGGTGGAGTACGGCGGCTACGGTGCCCGCACCGGTGATCTGGTGGTGGATATCGCCAACGCCTACTTTGCCATGAAGGACGGCACGCTGGAGGTAGACCCCTATGTGGACCCGCGCACCGTGGCACAGGAGGACGCCGCAGCATCGGATACCGCCGCCCAGACCGCTCCGGATGCTGCAAATGATGCACAGACCGATACCACAGCCGCGGAGCCGCAGCAGGCAACTGCCCCCGCAGGGGTGATAGAGGAAGAAAATAACGATGCACTGCTTGCGCAGTAAGGCGCAGCTGCGTGCAAAGCAGTGAATTTGAACGAAAATTTGAATATTGTGTCCAAAAACCTGTTGTAAATGAGTTGCGTTTGTGATATCATGTATAGCAAAGGAAATTTAGCAAGTGTTTTATATACAAATGTTTCAATAGAGGAGAGATCTACAGATGACGATTGCCCTGATCGCGCATGACTCCAAAAAGGAGCTGATGGTTCAGTTCTGCACGGCGTACTGCCGCATTCTGAGCCAGCATAAATTGGTGGCGACCGGCACTACCGGTAAACTGATTTCCGAGGCCACCGGCCTGCAGGTACAGCGTTTTCTGGCCGGTGTGCAGGGCGGTGACCAGCAGATCGCGTCCCGCATTGCCTGCAACGAGATCGACCTGCTGCTGTTCTTCCGCGACCCCATCAATGCAAAGCCCAGCGAGCCGAATGAGATGACTCTGCTGCGCCTGTGCGATGTGCACAACATCCCCATGGCCACCAACATCGCCACCGCCGAGGTGCTGATCCACGGCCTCGAGCGCGGAGATCTGGACTGGCGCGATATCGTGCACCCCCAGAACTAAAGTATGTAAAAAAGAAGCGCTGCATCGTACAGATGCGGCGCTTCTTTTTGCGTAGAAAGCGGTTGGCTCAGACTGTTCCGTTCACTTTAAAATCCTGTGCCATCTCCTGCACATCAGCGGCGGTAAACTCGCCCAAGGGCAGCAGCAGCCGGGCAAGGGTATCCTGCGGCAGCGCTGCCAGTGCGGCGCTCTCGTCCAGTGCAGCGTCCACAGCAGGGCAGACGGTGTGCACACCATCGCTGCCCAGCTCCACTCGGGCGTGGTGCCCGGTGGCAATGTACTGGATGCCCAGCTTGTCGGCAGCGGTCAGCAGGGCGGCAAACCGGGCGTCGTTGCCGCTGCCCAGCACCTCGGCGGGCTGGTCTGCCAGTGCTTCTGCCTTGAGCACGATGCACTCAATGCCAAGAGCCTCGGCAGCCTGCCGTGCGGCTGCGGCCCACGCGCTTTGGTCAGCGGCCAGCTGCACCACAGCCCCGGCCACGCCGAAGCCCTGCTGCTGCAAAATGCGCACCACAACGCCGCAATCTACGGAGCCGTCCATGCTGACAAGCACCTTGTCCTGTGTTTCGTAGGTGTCAAACCCGTTGCCGGGCAAAAATGCGTCGCTCATGTTCCTTGCCTCCCGCCATGTGCTTTGCTTTGTGCTACGGCCAGCTGGTCGCAGCGTTCGTTTTCCGGGTGGCCTGCGTGGCCCTTTACCCAGACGTAGGTGATTTTGTGCCGTGCCTCCTGCTCCAGTGCCTGTGCCCATAAGTCCGGGTTCAGGGCAGGGGAGCCGTCGGCTTTTTTCCAGCCCCGGCGCTTCCAGCCCTTGGCCCAGCCCTTTTCCAGCCCGTTGATGACGTACTGGCTATCGGAGCACAGCCGCACCTCGCAGGGCTCCTTGAGCTGGCGCAGCGCCTCGATAAAGGCCGTCAGCTCCATGCGGTTGTTGGTGGTGCTGGCGTCGCCGCCGCTCAGTTCCTTTTCGTACACCTTGCCGTCAAAGCGGTAGCGCAGCACCGCACCCCAGCCGCCCGGGCCGGGGTTGCCGCTGCAAGCGCCGTCTGTGTACACCTCTACCTGTTTCATGGGGTTCTCCTTATAGAATAGAATACCTTTATTTAGCGCTATTTTGCCCGGGATGTCAAGAGCCAATGTATACGCCGGCCCAGTTTTGCCAAACCTTGGAATTGACAAAACCGGTGCGAGATACTATACTTAGCGTAACAAAATGCGTATAGGGGTGCACCAAAGGTGTGCGCCCGGCTGTTCCGGCAGAAACGCCACGGTCGCATCGAACAGATGGACTTACCTGGCCAAGAACCTCTTGCGGAACCAACAGCGCTGCTGCAAAAAGCACGCTGAACGATAAATTCTATACGATGCATCAACCGGAAGCCGATGCAGTTTCAGGTGCTTCCCCTGTGCAAGGTGCGGCTGCTCTCCCCGGTGGAGCGCGGCCTGGCCTGCAATTGAATCTGGAGGTAAAGAATGGCTCAAGCAAAAGAAAATAACCCCGCTCCCCGCGCAAAAGCCCCGGCAGCGCCCAAGGCAGCCGCCGCAAACGGCACTGCTCCCGCAGGGGAAAAGCGCACCCGTCCCACCACCCGCCGCCCCTACTACAACCGCCGCCCGCGCCGTGCGCAGCAGCCCAAGGAGGCAGCGACCCCCATCCATATCTACCCGCTGGGCGGTCTGGGCGAGGTCGGCAAGAACATGACCGTCTACGAGTGCAACGGCGATATGATCATCGTGGACTGCGGTCTGGTGTTCCCGGACAGCGAGATGTTCGGCGTGGACATGGTCATCCCGGACTTCACCTTTGTGGTGCAGAACAAGGATAAGATCAAGGGCCTGCTCATCACCCACGGCCACGAGGATCACATTGGCAGCATTCCCTATCTGCTGCAAAAGATCAGCCTGCCGGTGTACGGCACCCGCCTGACCTGCGGCCTGATCAAAAACAAGCTGGAGGAGTTCGGCCTTGCCGGTAAGACCAAGTTTGTGGAGATCGTGCCCCGGCAGAAAATCAAGCTGGGCTGCTTTACCGTGGAGCCCATCCATGTGAACCACTCTATCCCGGATGCTGTGGCCTTTGCCATCGACAGCCCCGCCGGTACCATCATCCAGACCGGCGACTTTAAGATCGATTACACCCCGCTGGCCTGCGGCGTGACCGACCTGTCCACCCTGTCCGAGTACGGGCAGCGCGGTGTGCTGGCCTTGCTGAGCGACTCCACCAACGCGGAGCGCCCGGGCTTTACCGCCACCGAGCAGAAGGTGGCTGCCGGTGTGCGCAGCCTGTTTGCCCGCGCCCGCAATAAGCGCATCATCATTGCGACCTTTGCGTCCAACATCTACCGCGTGCAGCAGATCATCGATCTGGCTGTGGAGGATGGCCGCAAGGTGGCCTTCAGCGGCCGCAGCATGGTCAACAACACCGCCATGGCGCAGGAGCTGGGCTATATGCACATCCCGGAGGGGACTCTGATCAGCGTGGACGAGCTGAACCAGTACCCGCCGGAGCAGGTGGTGCTGGTGACCACCGGCAGTCAGGGCGAGCCCCTGAGCGCGCTGAGCCGTATGGCCTCCTGCAGCCACCGTCAGGTGCGTGTGGGCCCCGGCGACTTCATCATCATCTCCGCCAACCCCATCCCCGGCAACGAAAAGAGCGTGACCAAGATCGTCAACGGTCTGCTGCTGCTGGGCGCAGAGGTCATCTACGAGAGTATGTATGATGTGCACGTTTCCGGCCACGCCTGTCAGGAGGAGCAGAAGCTGATGCTCACCCTGACCAAACCCAAGTATTTCCTGCCCGTGCACGGCGAGTATAAGCAGCTGAAAAAGCACGCCCTCACCGCTGCAAGTCTGGGCATCCCCACCAGCAATATCCTCATTGCAGAAAACGGCTCCAACGTTATCCTCTCGCAGGACGAGATGAAGCTGGGCGAGCCGGTGACCGCCGGTGCCGTCATGGTGGACGGCCTTGGTGTGGGCGATGTGGGCAACGTGGTGCTGCGGGACCGCAAGCACCTCTCCGAGGACGGCCTTGTTATCATCGTGGCTACCGTGGACAGCAAGACCGGCAAGGTGCTGGCCGGGCCGGATCTGGTAAGCCGGGGCTTCGTGTATGTGCGCGAGAACGAGAGCCTGATGGACGGTGCCCAGAGCATTGTGGAAAATGCACTGGAGCGCTGTGTGGACGAGCACGTCCGAGACTGGAACAGCGTAAAGACCCGTGTGCGTGAGGCACTGAGCAGCTATATCTACCGGCGCACCAAGCGCAGCCCGATGATCCTGCCGATCCTGATGGAGGTCTGATCCGGGCGCACCGCAAGGCGGTGCAGCGTCTGAGGAGGCAAAAAACCAATGAAACGTAAACCGAGATGGACACTGGAAATGCTCACGGCCAGTCTGGCGGTGCTGTGCGGCCTTTTGCTGCTGGTACTGCTGGTGCAGCGCCCCACGGCATGGCTGCTGCTGGCCGTGCTGGTGGTGCTGTGGGGCATAGGGGCAACCCTGTTCCGCTGCAAGCTGCGCCGCTGGGTGGTGCGCTGGACAAGCGGCACCACGTTTGAAAAATCCAAGGTGCAGTTCAGTCTGGAGCCCCTTTCCCAGCCTGCGGCGCTGCTCTCCGGCGAGACGGTGCTGTGGTACAACAGCCAGTTCCGCACCCGCCTGCTGGGCGGGCAGGATGTGCTGGCCAGCCGGGTGCAGAAGCTGCTGCCCGGGCTGGATCTGCAGCTGTGCCGCAAGCGCGAGGGACAGCTGCTGACCCTTGCCGACGGCTACTGGAGCGTGCACAGCTCCACCGTGCCCGGCGAAGCCGAAAGCGTGACCCTGCTGGTGCTGAACGAGGAGACCGAGCTGCGCCGCATCGAGGCAGAGTATAAGGCCAGCCGTCCGGGGTATCTTGCCTTCCAGCTGGACGGCTACGATGATGTGTTCGGGGATCTGATGGACAGCGAGCGCGCCCGCCTGCTGGAGGGCGTCAACCGCATTCTGGAGGATATGATCGGGCGCGGCAGCGGCTTTCTGCGCCGGGTAGGCAGCGGCGGCCGCTACATCGCAGTGGTGGAGGAGCGCCAGCTGGAGCAGTTCGCCAACCGCGGCTACGATGTGCTGGATAAGATCCGCGCACTGGACCCCAGTGTGAGCCTTTCAATGTCCATTGGTATCGGACGCGGCGCGCGCACCCTGCGGGAGGCGCAGGATATGGCCGAGCACGCACTGGATATGGCGCAGGGACGCGGCGGCGATCAGGCTGCTGAGATGACGCTGGACGGCTTTACCTTCTATGGCGGCGTGAGCCACGGCGTGGAAAAGCGCAGTAAGGTGCGCAGCCGCCTTGTGGCCGACCAGCTGGTCAAGCTGATCAAGGAGGCCGACCATGTGGTCATCATGGGTCACCGCATGAGCGATCTGGATGCCATCGGCGCAGCCGAGGGTGTGCTGCGCATTTGTAAGATCTGCGATGTGCCGGCGGTCATCGCCGTCCGGCGAGACGCTACGCTGGCGGCCAGTCTGATCGATGCGCTGTGCAAGGCGGGGCAGAAGGATGACTTCATCGACCCCAAGGACGCCCTGCCCATCATCTCCAAGCGCACCCTGTGCATTGTGGTGGATACATATCAGGTTGGCCTTGTGGAAAGCAAGGACATTCTGGAAAAATGCGGCAAGGTGGCCGTCATCGACCACCACCGCAAGGGCGTGGGCTACATCGAAAACCCGGCACTGGTCTGTCACGAGCCCTATTCCTCCTCGGCCAGCGAGCTGGTCACCGAGCTGTTGCAGTATGTGGGCGAGCGGGACGACAAGCCCAACCGCGTGGAGGCCGAAGGTCTGCTTGCCGGCATTTTGCTGGATACGCAGGACTTTACCCTGCACACCGGTGTGCGTACTTTTGAAGCCGCTGCTGCCCTGCGCCGCTACGGCGCAGAGACCGAGCGGGTGCGCCGGTTGTTCGATGTGACCATGGTGGAATACAACGCCAAGGCCGATTTGGTGGAAAAGGCGCAGATGTACAAAAACTGTGCCATCTCCATTGGCGGCGAGGTCGCCCCGGAAGCCCGGGTCGCCATTGCGCAGGCTGCCAACGACCTATTGCGCATTCAGGGCGTGGACGCCAGCTTTGTGGCAGTGCAGGTGGGCAACGGGGTCAACGTCTCTGCCCGCAGCATGGGTGCCGTGAATGTGCAGGTGATCATGGAGTCGCTGGGCGGCGGCGGTCATCAGACCATGGCAGCAGCCCAGTTAAAGCATATCACCCCGCAGGCGGCTCGCAGCCGCATTCAGGATGCCATCGACCAATATTATCTCTCCCAGAAAAAGACTACGCCGGAAGCACGACCGGCAAAAGGGGAATAAAAGCATGAAACAGTATGATTATCTTATCGTTGGTGCCGGTCTGTTCGGTGCCGTGTTTGCCCACGAGGCCAAAAAGGCAGGCAAAAAGTGTCTGGTCATCGATAAGCGCGACCATATCGCGGGCAATATCTACACCGAAGCTGTGGAGGGCATCAACGTGCACCGCTACGGTGCGCATATCTTCCACACCAACAACAAGGCCGTGTGGCAGTATGTAAACCAGTTTGCAGAGTTCAACCGCTACACCAACAGCCCGGTGGCCAACTACCACGGCCAGATCTACAACCTGCCCTTCAACATGAACACCTTCAACAAGATGTGGGGCGTTGTGACCCCTGCCGAGGCCAAGGCCAAGATTGAAGAGCAGAAGGCTGCTGCGGGCATTACCGACCCGCAGAACCTGGAAGAGCAGGCCATCAGCCTTGTGGGCACCGATATCTACGAAAAACTCATCAAGGGCTACACCGGCAAGCAGTGGGGACGCCCCTGCACCGAGCTGCCCGCCTTTATCATCAAGCGCCTGCCGGTGCGCTTTACCTACGACGACAACTACTTCAACGCCCTGTATCAGGGCATCCCCAATGGCGGCTACACCGCCATGGTGGAAAAGATGCTGGTCGGTACCGAGGTGCGCCTGAACGTGGATTATCTGGCCGACAAGGCTGCGCTGGACGCACTGGCTGAGAAGGTAGTCTACACCGGCCCGGTGGACGCCTACTTCGGCTACCGTCTGGGCGCGCTGCAGTACCGCAGCGTCCGCTTTGAGACCGAGGTGCTGGACACCGACAACTATCAGGGCAACGCGGTGGTCAACTACACCGATGCCGAGACCCCCTATACCCGCATCATCGAGCACAAGCACTTCGAGTTTGGCACCCAGCCCAAGACCGTCATCAGCCGGGAGTACAGCGCCGAGTGGAAAAAGGGCGATGAACCCTACTATCCCGTCAACGATGAGAAGAACGGCGCTCTGTATGCGCAGTATAAGGCACTGGCCGATGCCGAGCCGGGCGTGATCTTCGGCGGCCGTCTGGGCGAGTATAAGTACTACGATATGGACAAGGTCATTGAGGTAGCACTGGACGTGGCCGCAAAGGAACTGGCGTAAATGCCCTGCTTCCTCTTGCCCAAAAACGACAAATGCGCTATACTATTACCATAAGACTGCACCGGTTTTTCCGGTGAGAAGTGAGGGATACTATCATGAAAGTGATTCTGAAGCAGGATATCAAGGGCATCGGTAAGAAGGACGAGATCCACGAGGTCTCCGACGGCTACGCCCGCAACTACCTGTTCCCGCGCAAGCTGGCCGCTGTGGCAGATGCCAGCGCTGTGAACATGGCGCGCGGCAAGGAGGCCGCAGCCGATTTCCACGAAGCTGAGAATGTGGCAGCCGCCAAGGCTCTGGCTGCCAAGATCGAAGGCAAGACCGTGACCATCAAGGCCAAGGGCGGCGCATCCGGCCGTCTGCACGGCAAGGTGACCGGCAAGGAAGTTGCCGAGGCACTGGCTGCGCTGGCAGGTGCACCCATCGACAAAAAGAAGATCGAGCTGGAGACCAAGGACATCAAGGATGCCGGCGTGTTCAACGGCAAGGTCCGTCTGTACGTTGGCGTCGTGGCTTCCTTCAAGATCCAGGTGGAAGTGGAACAGGCCTGATCTGTGTGCCGTTTGCGCCCCCTCACAGCAGGGGGCGCTTTTTGGCTTTACAGGATGCTTTGGATTTTGGATAAGGACAAACTACTATGCCGAACGAACGACGTTATTCCAATGAACTGAATCTGGAGAGCGTGGGCATCAATCTGCCCTACAATATGCAGGCGGAGCAGAGCGTGCTGGGCGCGGTGCTGCTCAAGCCAGACACTTTGACCGATCTGGTGGAGATTATCAAGCCGGAAATGTTCTACACCCGGCAGAACGCCCAGATCTGGACGGAGATGCTGCGCCTGTTCACCAACGACCAGACCATCGATTTTGTCACCCTGCTGGATGCGGTGGTGTCCGATGGTGTGTTCCCCAGTGCAGACGAAGCTAAGATCTACCTGACCGGTCTGGCAGAAACAGTGCCCAGCATCTCCAATGTAAAGGCCTACGCCCAGATCGTGCAGGAAAAATATCTGGTGCGTCAGTTGATGGGTGTCGCCAAGGACATCTTGCAGGACGCCGGGGACGAGCCGGACGCCGACCTTCTGCTGGAAAACGCCGAGCAGCGCATCTACGAGATCCGCTCCGGCCGCGATTCCAGCGCCCTGACCCCGCTTTCGTCCAGCATGGTGGAAACGCTGACCAACCTGCAAAAGATCAGCGGCCCGGATGCGGATAAGTACAAGGGCATCCCCACCGGTTTCCGCCTGCTGGACACCGTGCTTACCGGCCTTGGCCGCGGTGATCTGGTCATTCTGGCAGCCCGTCCCGGTATGGGCAAGACCAGTTTTGCACTGAACATCGCCACCCGCGTGGCCATGCAGCAAAAGGTGCCGGTGGCCATCTTCAGTCTGGAAATGACCAAGGAGCAGCTGACCAACCGTATCCTCTCGTCGGAGGCCGGTATCGACAGTCAGGCCTTCCGTACCGGTGCGCTGCGCGCCGAGGACTGGGAGTATCTGGCGCTGGCCACCGAAAAACTGCACGATGCACCGATCTATATGGACGATACCTCCGGTATCACCATCACCGAGATGAAGGCCAAGATCCGCCGGGTGAATCAGGACCCTGCCCGCCCCAACGTGGGCCTGATCGTTATCGACTATTTACAGCTGATGACCACCGGCCAGCGCAGTGAGAACCGCGTGCAGGAGATCAGCTCCATCACCCGAAACCTGAAGATCATGGCCAAGGAGCTGAACGTGCCCATCATCGCGCTGAGCCAGCTGTCCCGTGCAGTGGAAAAGCAGGGCAACAACTCCAGCCACCGCCCGCAGCTTTCGGACCTGCGTGACTCCGGTTCTATCGAGCAGGACGCGGACTGCGTTCTGTTTTTGTACCGTGATTCCTACTACGCCAGCCAGAACCCGGACGGTGCCGAGGTGGATGCCGATACCGCCGAGTGTATCGTGGCAAAGAACCGTCACGGCGAGACCAGCACCGTGCCGCTGGGCTGGGATGGTGCCCACACCCGCTTTATGGATGTGGACTTCAAGCGCTGATGGATACCGCGATTCTTGCCCGGGTGGAGGATTTCTGCATCCGGGAGGGGCTTTTGCAGCCCGGCGCATCGCAGCATCTGGCGGCGGCAGTCTCCGGCGGCGCGGACAGCATGGCGCTGCTGCTCTTGCTGCGGCAGCTGCAGCCGAGGTTCGGCTATACGCTTTCTGCCTGCCATGTGAACCACGGTCTGCGCGGGCAGAGCGCCGACCGGGACGAGGCCTTTGTGCGGGCGGAATGCGCCCGCTTGGGCGTGCCGCTGCGGGTGTTCCATGCGGCAGAGCTGGCCTCGCCCCCGGTGCACGCCGGGAGGACTGGGCGCGCCGTCTGCGCTACACGGCCTTTGCGCAGCTGCAAGGGCAGGGGATAGATGCCATCGCCACAGCCCATACTGCAAATGACCAAGCCGAAACGCTGCTGCTGCGGCTGGCGCGCGGCACCGGGCTGCACGGTGCGGGCGGCATCCGGCCAAGGCGCGGGTGCTACCTGCGCCCGCTGCTTTGCCTGAGCCGTGCCGAGACCGAGGCCGTCTGCCGGACAGCAGGACAGCTGTGGGTCACCGATGAGACCAACGACACCGACGCCTACGCCCGCAACCGGCTGCGCCACAGCGCCCTGCCTGCGCTGAAAAGCACCAACGCGGCAGCGGTGCAGAATCTGGCACGGTTCTGTGAAAAGGCTGCGCGGGCAGATGCCTACCTTGCCGCCGGGGCTGCAAAGCTTCTGGCGGCGGCACGCCTGCCCGGTGCAGAACCGGCGTGGCAGCTGCTGCCTTTGCAGGCGGCAGACCCGCTGCTGCTGGAGACCGCGCTGCACAGCCTTGTAGCTCCGGTGCGGGACGCAGAGGAAAAATATGTGCAGCTGCTGTGTGCCGTGGTGCGGCAGGGCAGCGGTGCAGTACAGCTGACCGGACAGGTGCGTTTTTGCGCCGGGAACGGCTGTCTGCGGCAGGAAATGCTGCCAGACGCGCTGCCCCGGCAGCTGGAGAGCGCGCCGCAGCAAGTGCCCCTTTTGCCCGAAAAAACAGCCGGAATTCCGGCTGCGCGGGGGCTGGAAGGGGAAAGCGGAGCTGCTAACAGCCGATTTTGAGAAAAAAATACAAGTCGTTCATAAAAAAGACTTAAAAAATCGGGCGGATTATGCTAGAATAACTACGTTGTACACTGGCCTTGTTCTGCGTGCACGACAGCCGGGAGACCGCTTCCGGCCTGCGGGGCGGGGCTTGAGCAAACCGCTGCGAAAGTGGATGAACGAGGCCGGCGTCCCGAACGAACTGCGGGATACGCTGCCGCTGCTTGCCAGCGGAAGCGAAATTTTATGGGTGTGTGGAGAAGGCTTTGCCGATGGCCTTGCACCGGACACGGAAAGCAGATGGATCCTGCACTTGAATGCAGAGATCGAAACACAGGAGGAAAAAACAAATGAGTATGCACGATGATATCAAGACCGTTCTGGTCAGCGAAGAGCAGCTGAAGGCCAAGGTGGCAGAGCTGGGCGCTCAGATCAGCCGGGATTATGCCGGTAAAAATCTGGTGCTGGTGTCCATCCTCAAGGGCTCGGTGGTCTTTATGGCCGATCTGATGCGGGCTGTGAGCATCCCCTGCAATATCGACTTTATGGTGGTCTCCAGCTACGGCGGCAGCAACACCACCACCAGCGGTCTGGTCAAGATCATCAAGGATCTGGACGGTGATCTGTCCGGCAAGGATGTGCTGATCGTGGAGGACATTCTGGACACCGGCGTCACCCTGTCCAACCTTGTGCCCATGCTCAAGATGCGCAACCCGAACTCCGTTAAGATCTGCACCATCCTTGATAAGCCCAGCCGCCGCAAGGCCAACATCCAGCCGGATTACGAGGGCTTTCAGGTGCCGGACGAGTTCGTGGTGGGCTATGGTTTGGACTACGATGAAAAATACCGCAACCTGCCCTATGTCGGCGTGCTGAAGCCCGAGGTCTACACGAAGTAATCTGTCCATTATAAAAATCCAGAACTGGAGTTGATTTTTTTGCAACCGAAGAAACCCCGTTTCAATCCGCTGGTGATCGCCATTGTGCTGGCAGCCGTGCTGATGGTGTGGTCGGTGCTGGGCGGCACTGGCGGCAGCGCCAGCGGCTCTTCCATGGCATATTCCACGGTGGTACACTATTTTGAGAGCAATCAGGTCACCAAATTCTCGCTGGATCTGAATACCGGCGTGATCACCATGACCCTGAAGGAGGGTGCACAGGAGCTGCCCAACGCTGCCGAGCAGAGCACCACCCAGTCCACGGGCGGGCTGCTTTCCGGCCTGCTGTCCTCCTCTTCCTCTGCCCCCACCGGGGTAAAGAAGAACGAGGACGGCACCGAGACGGTCAGCTACAAGCTGCCCTACGCCCGGATGTTCGTGGACCATGTGTCGGACTACATCGCCCAATACGATGCAGCCAACCCCGATGCACCCATGGTGTACGACTATGTACCCGCCAAGGAAACCATCCCCTGGATGGAGATTTTGTTCTATCTGGCTATGCTGGGCTGCACCGGTTTCCTGCTGTTCTCCATGATGCGCGGCGGTGCCGGTGGCGGCGGCATCATGAACGTAGGCAAGGCCAAGGTAAAGGACGAGCACGAGAACAAAAAGACTGCTACCTTTGCCGATGTGGCCGGTGAGGACGAGGAAAAAGAGGAACTCAAGGAAGTTGTGGAGTTCCTCAAGAGCCCGGATAAGTTCAATACGCTGGGTGCCCGTATCCCGCATGGCGTGCTGCTGGTAGGCCCTCCGGGTACCGGTAAGACCCTGCTGGCCCGTGCTTGTGCTGGTGAAGCCGGTGTGCCCTTCTACTCCATCTCCGGCTCTGACTTTGTGGAGATGTACGTCGGCGTGGGTGCATCCCGCGTACGCGATTTGTTCGACAAGGCCAAAAAGACCATGCCCTGCATCATCTTTATTGATGAGATCGATGCTGTGGGTCGTCAGCGCGGCGCAGGTCTGGGCGGCGGTCACGATGAGCGCGAGCAGACCCTGAACCAGCTGCTGGTGGAGATGGACGGCTTTGAAGCCAACGACGGCATCATCGTCATGGCCGCTACCAACCGTGCCGACATTCTGGATAAGGCGCTGCTGCGCCCCGGCCGCTTTGACCGTCAGGTCTATGTGGGTCTGCCGGATGTCAAGGGACGCGAAGAGATCCTGAAGGTGCACACCCGCAACAAGCCCCTTGCACCGGACGTCTCCCTGAAGGTCATTGCCCAGCGCACCGCCGGTTTTGCCGGTGCAGACCTTGAGAACCTTGTCAACGAGGCCGCGCTGCTGGCAGCCCGCCGCAACCGCAAGGCCATTACCATGGAGGACATCGAAGAAGCTTCCATGAAGGTGATGGCTGGCCCCGAAAAGAAGAGCCGCGTGGTCACCCCGGAGGAGAAAAAGCTCACCGCCTACCACGAGGCCGGTCACGCTGTGGCAGGCTTCTACTGCAAGCACCATCCCCGCGTGCACGAGATCACCATCATCCCGCGCGGTCAGGCCGGCGGCTACACCATGTATCTGCCCGAGAAGGATCGCAGCTATGTGACCAAGGGTGAAATGTTTGAGGACATCGTGTCCAGCTTGGGCGGCCGCGTGGCCGAGCAGCTGATCTTGGAGGACATCTCCACCGGTGCTTCCAACGACCTGCAGCAGGCCACCAACATCGCCCGCCAGATGATCACCCGCTACGGCTTCTCCGAGCGTCTGGGCCCCGTGGTCTACGGCACCTCGCAGGAGGAGACCTTCCTTGGCCGTGATTTTGGTCAGGGCAAGGGTTACAGCGAGACCACCGCTGCCGAGATCGACAGCGAGACCCGTGATATCATCGACGAGGCTTACGAGACCTGCCGCCGCACCCTGACCGAGCACATCGACCAGCTCCATGCGCTGGCCAAGGCTCTGATGGAGCGCGAAAAGCTCAACGAGGAGCAGTTCAACACCATTATGGCCGGCGGCACTCTGCCCCCCTGCGAGGATGCAAAGCCTGAGCAGGCGCAGCCCGACCAGACCGTGCAGCCTGCCCCGGTGCAGCCCGCAGAGCCTGCCCAGACCGCTGAGCGCGCCGAACCCGCCGAGCAGGCCGAGCCTGCCCAGCCGGAAGTGCCACAGCCGGATGCCCCGGAGCAGCAGGACTAAGCTTTTTTTAGGAAAGGAGCGAGCATCGTGGAGGAAAATTTTAACCCGGTCGCCCAGACCCGTGCAAACTATTATACCCCCGGCAGCCCGGTGCAGTTCGTCTGCGTGGAACTGCTCAAGGGGGATGTCAGCGGCGAGCACGCTGTCTGCCTGACCTTCAAGAATATTTCCCGCGTGACCCTGACCGCACTGGAGATCCACTTCAAGTGCAAGGGCGTGGACGGTGTGATCCTGTGCGAGGACAAGTTCGAGTACCGGGATCTGCAGGTAAAGCCCGGCGAGCTGTTCGGGCAGGACGATGCCGTGTTCATCACGGCAAAGGCAATCACCAGCGTGGATGTTTCGCTGTGCAATGTGTACAACGGCAAGCGTGTGGTGCATTTGGACGGCATCAAGCGTGTGCGTCTGCCTGCGCCCCGCCGTCTGGCTCCGGAGCTGCAAAAGGCGCTGGAGGCCCGCATGAACCGCACCGGGCTCAAGTATCAGCCGCAGGTGTTCGAGAACGGCTGGTACTGCGCCTGCGGTGCCTTCCACCCCACCGAGGAGGACACGGTTTACTGCTCGGAGTGCGGCTGCGACCGTATCCTGTTGCAGAACGCGCTGAACACTCTGCTGCAGCCCGCTGCCCCGGCAGACGAGATGGAAATGCCCCTCAACGCCCCGGCTGCTCCCGCAGCGCCCGCTGCGGTGGAGGAGCCTACCCGCATCGTGGGCGCAGCCCCTGCTGCTCCGGCGGCTCCCGTAGAAGAGCCCACCCGGGTCGTGGGAGCACCGGTCTACGAGCCAAAGGCTGACCCCATCCAGCCTGTCTCGGAGCCTACCCGGGTGCTGGATGCCTCTGCCCGCGCACCGCTTTCCGGCGCTGCTGCGGCAGACGAGGGTACCCGCGTGATCCCCGCCCGCCGTCCGGCTCCGGTGCGTCAGCCCGCGCCTGTGGAGGAGGACGAAGAGTACGAGGACAGCCGGGACAGCGTGGCAGAAGCGCTGATCCGCTGGGTGCCGCCCATTACGGCCATCCTGTGCGCAGCCATCGCGCTGTGCGGCTTTGTGTACTACCAGTTCGTGCTGTAAAATAAGAGATCATCCCGGCGGAGGGGGCAGCGTGCCTTCTCCGCCTTTTGTGTGCACTGCACAGAAAGGAAATACCATGCCGGAACAAGCCTTACAGGTGGCTTTTGAGATCAAGACCGCCTGCGATGAGATCAGCCGCCGTCTGCTGCGCTGGCACTGGGAGCGCAAGCCCGGGGCGCACAGTCTGGATGCGCTGCTGGAGCATATTGCTGCCCGCAAGCAGGAAAGCCCGGATTACTACGACCGTATGCCGGACCTTACCGGCAAGACCAGCTGGCAGCAGCTGGACACTACCCTGTGTATGCGGGTGCTGCTGGACCCGGAGACCGATGCCGCCCGCCCGCTGGACCTGCTGGGCAACACGGCGCACCCCTTTGCCGCCCGCCATGCCTGCAACGCTATCCGCACCGCCCGCAACGAAGCTGCTCACGCGGCAGTTGCAGCAGACGGCGCACAGGCAGCCCTGCTGTTCAACGAAGCCATTGAGGCGCTGGAGGAGGGCTACGCCGGTACTGCCTTTAAGGAAAACGAACTGGCGCAGTATTACCGCGAGGCAGAGGACTACCTGAGCCGCTGCAGCGAGGGCAAGCCCCTTAAAGTGCGTCAGAGCAGCCCGCAGAACGCACAGCAGGGAAAAGCCGCCGCCCGCACAAAGCCCCGCAATCCCCAGACTGTCCGCAGCACCAAAAGCACTGCCGGGCGGCAGAGCACCTCTGCCCGCAGCCGCAGCACCGGTATAAAGCAGAGCCGCAGCACAGCCGCCCGCAGCAAAAAGCAGCAGACCGGCGGCGAGAGCAGGGTGGCACTTGGTATTATTCTGGCAGCGCTGGTGCTGGGACTTATCGCACGCGCCATCAGCATGGGACTTGTATAAGCGCTACGGTTTTCGCAATTCTGGCGGTAAATCAGAAAGCAAGATTGTTTGGATTGTGTAAAATCACCAAAAAAGCAACGGGCAGCCCCACAGAAAAACGGTCATTGCACCTCTTGCGGGAAATATGAAACGGATTTATAATAAGCATGAAAACGTTTACACATTACCACCGGAGAGGGAACGGAGAATAACCCCATGACCATCAGTGATATTGCAAAGATGGCAGGCGTTTCCAGCGCTGCGGTCAGCCGCTATTTGAACGGCGGCCCCCTCAGTGAGCAGAAGCGCGCCGTGATACAAGCCGTAGTGGAAAAAACCGGTTATAGCCCGGACACTGCGGCGCAGACCCTGCGCACCGGCAAGGTGCGTCAGGTGGGGGTCATTGTGCCCAGCATCAGCTCCCAGTCGGTGGGGCAGATCACCAGCGGCATTGCAGCCGAGCTGGGGGCCAGCCGCTACCTGATGCTGCTGGCAGACACCGAGCTGGACGGGCAGATGGAGCTGGAATATCTTACAGCGCTGCAGCGCAACCATGTGGCCGGTATCATCCTGCTGGGCTATGATTCCAGCCCGCAGCTGTGCAAGGCGCTGAAGGACTGCCGTGTGCCTGTGGTGGTAACGGGGCAGCGTTTTGCAGACCTGCCCTGCGTTTATAACGACGACCGCTCTGCTGCCCGCGACCTGACCCGGAAGATGCTGGAGCATGGCCGCAAAAATATCGTGTATATCGGCGGTAGCGAGCAGGACGCCGCCACCGGCATAGCCCGCCGTCAGGGTGTGCAGGATGCACTGCGGGAGGCCGGACTGAACGCAGATGGTCTGCCCCGCGCTTACTGCGCCGCCTTTTCCATGGAAGAAGGGCACCGCTGTATGGAAGAGCTGCTGGCACGCTGCCCGCAGTTGGACGGTGTAGTCTGCGTGACAGACACCGTGGCCTTTGGCGCTTTGCAGGTGCTGCGCGACGCCGGGCGCAAAGTAGGGCAGGATGTCGGTCTTGCCGGCATCGGAGACAACTGGGCAGGCAAGGTGGTGGAACCCGGCCTGACCACCATCCGCTTTTATCAGCGGCAGGTCGGGCAGGAAGCTGCCCGGATGCTGCTGCAAAGCCTGGAGCATACCGGGCCGGACGCTGCGCCGGTGCGCCAGACCACGTTGGGCTATACACTGGTAGAGCGCGGCTCACTGTAAAAAAACGAGGAACGAATGAAACAGAAATTGATCTTTTTAGATATCGATGGCACTCTGCTGCCCCCGGGCGAGATGCTGATCCCCCAAAGCACGGTGGAGGCGCTGCACAAGGCGCACGCCAACGGCCACAAGCTGTTTTTGTGCACCGGGCGCAATCTGCGCATGACCCAGCCGCTGCTGGACTACGGCTTTGACGGCGCGGTATGCAGCGCCGGCGGTTATGTGTTTTGCGGGGACAAGGTGCTGGTAGATCTGCCCATGGAGCCGCAGCTGGCACAGGGCGTGCGCAGCGCCATGGAGCGCCACGGCGTGGAGTGCACGCTGGAAGCGCGAGATGCCACCTACGGTAGCCTGAAGATGATCGAGCGCTGGAGCTTTACCCACCGGGATGCAGGTGATCTGAACAGCGAAGCCGCCCGCTGGCGCAAGGCTATGGAGGACGGCATGACCATGAGCCCGCTGGCCGATTACAAGGGCGAGCCGCTGTATAAGATCGTGTATATCGCAGAGCACAGCGAGGACTTGGACGAAGCGAAGCGGCTGTATGAGGACAGATTCGTGTTCTGCGAGAGCAAGCTGGACGGTCTGGACGGCGGCTATATGAACGGCGAGCTCATCAACCGCAAATTTGATAAGGGGCGCGGCATCAAGGCAGTCTGCGACTATTTGAATGTGCCTCTGCAGGACAGCATCGGCTTTGGCGACAGCGACAATGACCTGCAAATGACCGATGTGGTCGGCATCAGCGTCTGCATGGCTAATGGCTCTGCAAGCCTGAAGCAGCGCTGCGACCGCATTGCCCCCTCGGTGTACGAGGACGGCATTTCTAAGGAATTTGCAGCCTTGGGGCTGATTTGAGATTTCTTTTAGTAAAAACAGGGCAAGGGAACATCCGCAGACGTTCCCCTGCCCTAAAATTATAAATAATACTTTCGCGTCATTTTGTAACAAAAAGAGCGCTGCACGGTATTTTGTGCGGCGCTCTCTTTATATTGACAGATCAGTAGTGCAGATCCTCTGCGGTCAGGCTTTCCAGCACGGGCAGCATGGCAGCGGCTTCAGCCTTGGCGGCAGGCAGATCCATATCGCGGTAGTTGCCGCACTCCACCTCGCTGGCACCGGGCACAGTGCCCTCAAAGCCAGCCATAAAGCGGTAGGCATCCACCGTCAGCTGCAATGCCTGCGCCGGGGTCAGCCCCCGGGTGAGCAGGTAAAAGCCGGTGCGGCAGCCCATGGGGCCAACATAGATCACCCCGTCCTTCACGGCGCTGTTGCGCGCGTAGGTGGCAAACAGGTGCTCCAGCGTGTGGGCAGCGGCGGTTGTCAGATAATCGCCCTGATTGGGCTTTTTCATGCGGATGTCCCAGGTGAGCACATCGCCGTCCTGACGGCTCAGATACATCCCGCGCTCCAGCCGTGTGTGATCTACGCAAAAACTTGCGATACGTTCCATACTACAGTTCTCCTTTATCAGCCCTGCAGGCGCTGCACACTGCCGTGTGCGCAGTCCACAGCCACCATCAGGCCATCGCGGATGTGGCTGGTAGCACCGGCGGCACCCACAACGGTGGGCTTCAGCAGTGCCTTACCGGCAATGGCGGCGTGGCTGTTCAGGCCGGGCTCCTCTACCACCAGAGCGGCAGCGTCGCGCACAAAGCTCAGCATCTCATTGCTGGTGGAAGGAACTACCAGCACCATGCCGGGCTTGAACTTGGCGCGTACCTCGTCCATGGTGCGGCAGACGCAGGCCTTGCCGCTGGCAACATCGTTGTTCTCAGGGCCGACACCCACGCCGGTAGCCAGACAGTTGCCCACCATGTGGATCTTGATCATGTTGGTGGTGCCGGAAACGCCCACGGGCACGCCTGCGGTCACAACAGCCAGCTCGCCGTTGTGCAGGTAGCCATTTTCCTTGGCCAGAGCAGTGGACATCTCGATCAGCTCATCGGTGCTGTGTGCCAGAGACATCATCAGCGGGGTGATGCCCCAGCTCAGGGACAGCTGACGCTGCACCTGCTCGCGCATGACGCAGGCAATGATGGGCTGCTGCGGGCGGTACTTGCTCAGCAGGCGGGCGGTAGTGCCGGACTCAGACACGGTAACGATGGCAGCGGCGTTCACATCCCGTGCGGTCAGGCAGGCGGCATGGGCGGTAGCGTCAGAGACGCTGATCTTGCCGGGGTTGGAATCCATCGTGCGGCCGCGCAGATGGAAGCCCTCCTGCTCGGTGCGCTCGGCGATGGCAGACATGGTCTTGAGCGCCTCCACAGGGTAGGCACCGGCAGCGGTCTCACCGGACAGCATAATGGCAGAGGTACCGTCGTAAATGGCGTTTGCCACGTCCGAGATCTCGGCGCGGGTGGGGCGGGGGTTCACGATCATGCTGTCCAGCATCTGGGTAGCGGTGACGATGGGCTTGCCGAAGGAGAAGGAGCGGTCGATGATGGTTTTCTGAATGCCGGGCAGCTCGGTGAAGTCGATCTCCACGCCCAGATCGCCACGGGCCACCATCACGGCGTCGGCAGCAGCCAGAATGCTGTCGATGTTGTTCACGCCCTCGCGGTTCTCGATCTTTGCAATGATGCGGATGTTGGAATCGTACTGGTTCAGCAGGTTGCGGATATCGTACACGTCCTGTGCGGTGCGCACAAAGGAGGCGGCGATGAAATCGTAACCCTGCTGGATGCCGAAGATGATATCGTCCTTATCGCGCTGGCTCATATACGGCATAGACAGGTGCACGCCGGGCACGTTGACGCCCTTCTTGTTCTTGATCTTGCCGTTGTTCAGCACGGTGCAGACGATGTCGGTGTCGTTCACGGTCTGGATCTGCAGCTTGATCAGGCCGTCGTCCAGCATGATGGTGCCGTTCGGCTCCACGTCCATGGGCAGATCTTTGTAGGTGATGGAGCAGATCTCGTTGGTGCCCTCCACATCGCGGGTGGTCAGGGTAAAGGTCTGGCCTGCAACCAGATTCTCAACGCCGTTCTTGAAGTCCTTCAGGCGGATCTCGGGGCCCTTGGTGTCCAGCAGTGCAGCCACGGGCTTGCCCAGCTCCTCGCGCAGAGCCTTCAGCTTTTCAAGGCGTCCCAGATGCTCCTCGTGGGAACCGTGGGAAAAATTGAAGCGGGCTACATTCATGCCATTGGCAATCAGATCGCGCAGCACACCTTCCTTATCGGTGGAAGGACCAAGGGTGCAAATAATTTTCGTCTTTCTCATGCAATATACCTCCGTCAACTCTCTCTTACCTATATCCGGCACAGCATCCCTGCAGGCTGCTGTGTATGACCAATGGGAGTAAAAGCTCCCGGTACAGCGGGTCGGTTTATATGGCAGAGCGGGAAAACCCAAAACTCTACCACCTATTATTATAATCATTCCGGCGCAAGAGAGCAAGAGGAATTTTTGCTTGAATACAAGTTTTTGCATCTGTTGATGCCCAAAGGAAAGATTGCAAAACTTTTAACGATGCGCCGCAGCTTTCTGCGTGCTGTCTGACAGGGGAAAACTGCTGCAAAACGTGAAAACTGATAAGAACATACAAGACTGCTTCCTCTTGCATCGGAGGGGGTTTTTGCTTATAATAGGGGTAATAAAGTAGTACTGTTCCGGGGAACGCCCGGAGAATGGAGTGACCATTATGGAAAAACGCGTTTTTCTGATCGTGCTGGACAGCTTTGGCATCGGCGCAGAGCCGGATGCCGCTGCCTTTGGCGATGCAGGCACCAACACCCTGGGTGCCATTGCGAACCACCCCAATTTCAATTGCCCCAATCTGCGCAAGCTGGGCTTGTTCAACATTGACGGCGTGACCGCAGGGGAAAAGACGGATGCCCCGGCGGCTGCCTTTGCCCGCCTGCAGGAGCAGAGCATGGGCAAGGATACCACCATCGGCCACTGGGAGATCGCCGGTGTGGTCAGCCCGGAGCCGCTGCCCACCTTCCCCGAGGGCTTCCCGGAGGAGCTGATCCGGGAGTATGAGCAAAAGACCGGCCACAAGGTACTGTGCAACAAGCCCTATTCCGGCACGCAGGTGCTGAAGGACTACGGCGAGCAGGCCATGCGGGAAAACGCCCTCATCGTCTATACCAGCGCCGACAGCGTTTTTCAGGTGGCCGCCAACGAGGAGCTTGTGCCGGTGCAGGAACTGTACCGCTACTGCGAGATCGCCCGGGAAATGCTCAAGGGCAAGTACGGCGTAGGGCGCGTGATCGCCCGCCCCTTCCTGGGCAACAGCGCGGATACCTTCTACCGCACCACCAACCGCCACGACCTGAGCCTGAAGCCGCCCCGCGCCACCATGCTGGATCTGCTGAAGGATGCCGGTAAGGACGTGATCGCCGTGGGCAAGATCTACGATATCTTTGACGGCGAGGGTGTGACCGAAAAGATCAAGACCACCGGTAACACCAACGGCATCGCCTTTACCAAGGCTCTGCAGACCCGGGATTTTGAAGGCCTTGCCTTCGTGAATCTGGTAGACTTTGATATGCTCTACGGCCACCGCCGCGATGTGGCAGGCTACGCTGCCGCCGCTACGGAGTTCGACCGTTTTCTGGCTGATTTCCTGCCGGGGATGCGGGAGGGCGACCTGCTCATGATCACCGCCGACCACGGCTGCGACCCCTCTTACACCAAGACCACCGACCATACCCGCGAGTATGTGCCGTATCTGGTCTGCGGCAAGGGTGTGAAGGCGGGGACGGATCTGGGCACTAAGCTGTGCTTCGGCACCATCGCCCAGACCATCTGCGAATATCTGGAAGTGGACGCCTCCACGCTGGACGGCAAGAGCGTATGGCAGGAGATCCGGGCATAAAACGCCCCAAAAACAATAAGAACAGGAGCGTGAAACGATGCGTATTTATGATCTGATCGCAAAAAAGCGGGATGGCGGCACCCACACCCGGGAGGAACTGGAGGCCATCGTCAATGGCTTTGTCAGCGGGGAAGTGGCTGACTACCAGATGGCCGCATGGATGATGGCGGTGTATCTGCGCGGCATGACCAACGCGGAGACCGCTGAGCTGACCGATGTGATGGCGCACAGCGGTGTGATGGTAGACCTTTCGCCCATTCCGGGCATCAAGGTGGACAAGCACTCCACCGGCGGCGTGGGCGACAAGACCACGCTGGTCATTGCACCCATCGTGGCGGCCTGCGGGGTGAAGATCGCCAAAATGAGCGGCCGGGGCCTCGGCCACACCGGTGGTACCATCGACAAGATGGAAAGCGTGCCCGGCACAAAAACTGCCCTCTCGCAGGAGGAATTTTTTGCACAGGTGAACCGGATCGGTCTGTCGGTCATCGGCCAGAGCGAGGGCATTGCCGTGGCAGATAAAAAGATGTACGCCCTGCGGGACGTTACCGCTACTGTCAGCTGCATCCCGCTGATTGCGTCCAGCATCATGTCCAAAAAGCTGGCCTCCGGCTCGGACGCCATCCTGCTGGACGTCACCACCGGCACCGGTGCTTTTATGAAAACTGTTGACCAGAGCATTGAGCTGGCGCAGCTGATGGTCGCCATCGGCACCCACCACGGCCGCCGGGTAGCTGCCATGATCACCGATATGGACACCCCGCTGGGCCACAACATCGGCAACAGTCTGGAAGTGATGGAGAGCATGGACGTGCTCAAAGGCCACGGCCCGGCAGACCTGACCGAGGTGTGCCTGCAATTGGCGGCCAACATGCTGGTACTGGCAGGCAAGGGCGATGCCGTCCACTGCCGCGCTATGGCCGAGGCTGTCATTGCGGACGGCTCTGCCTTTGCCAAGTGCAAGGAAATGTTTGCCGCACAGGGCGGCGACATCCGGGTGCTGGACGATTACAGTCTGTTTGCACAGCCCGCCGCCAGCTATGAACTGCTGGCTGAGCAGGACGGCTACATTGTGGCCAACGATGCGGAAAAGATCGGCTCTGCCAGCGTGCTGCTGGGCGCAGGCCGCCAGAAAAAGGGCGATCCGCTGGACTTTGCCGCCGGTATCACCCTGCACAAAAAGCGCGGTGACTACGTCCATAAGGGCGAAAGCCTTGCCACCTTCTACGGCGCTGCGGACAAGTTTGAAGCTGCCGCAGCCGAGTACCGCAGCGGCCTTGTGTACGGCACTGAAAAGCCGGAGGAAGCCCCGCTGGTGTACGCACTTGTCACCAAGGACGGCGTAGAGCGGTACTGAGACCGGACGGCAGGGGAGACCTGTTTTTCTGTGAAAATGCAATGCCGGGCAGCTCGCAGGCTGACCGACCTTGCTCTTATAACAATATTTTTTCCGCTGAGGATGCCCAAAGCGTACGCGGTGGGCATTCTAAATCGTTTCGTCCCAAGGGGACTGCTGCACAAAGCTGTGTGGCAGTCCCTTTTTGCGCTTTCACGCTGAGAACAGGCCATCTTGCACAAAAGAACTGTCGCTTTTTAAGCAATTCGCTGTATTTGCGGGACAAACGGTAGAACTTTGCATCGGGATATGGTATACTACACTGTACTTGTATGCCCCGGGAAAAGGGGCTGCCAAAGGAGAAAGGACTTGTTATGAAGATCATTCTGGTGGGCGGCGGCAAGGTCGGCACGGCTCTGACGCGCCAGCTCAGCGAGGAAGGCCACAACGTGACTGTGGTGGACACCAACAAAGCGCGCGTGGAGCACCTGACCGAAAGCTACGACGTGCTGGGCATTGTAGGCAATGGCTCGTCCATCACCACCCTGTCTGAGGCGGGCATTGAGGATGCGGACGTGTTCATTGCGGTCACCGGCTCGGACGAACTGAACCTGCTTTGCTGCATGTTTGCCAAAAAGGCGGGCCACTGCCACGGCATTGCCCGCGTGCGCAACCCGTCCTACAGCCACGAGCTGGACTTTATCAAAAAGCAGATCGGCATTTCCGCCATCATCAACCCGGAAATGGCAGCGGCAAAGGAGATCTCTCATCTGCTGCGTTTCCCCGGTGCCAGCAAGATCGATACCTTTGCGGACGGCCGTGTGCGGCTGATCAAGTTTGCGCTGCCCGATGCACTGGACGGCGTGGCCATCCGCGAGATCCCCACCCGGCTCAAGAGCGATATTCTGGTGTGCGCGGTGGAGCGTGAGGGCGGGGTCATCATCCCCAACGGTAACTTTGTGCTGCAAAAGGGCGATCAGGTCACCTTCCTTGCTACGCAGGAAAAAGCTCACGCCTTCTTCCAGCAGCTGCATCTGCCGGTGCAGCCGGTACGCAACGCCCTCATCGTGGGCGGCGGTGCCATTGCTTACTACCTCAGTCAGGAACTGCTGGAAAACCACGTGCGGGTGCGTATCGTGGAGCGGGACGCTGCCCGCTGCGTAGAACTGGCCGAGCAGCTGCCCGGCGCACAGATCCTGAACGAGGACGGCTCCAACCGCGAGTTTCTGCTTTCCGAGGGTCTGGAATCCACCGAGGCTTTCGTGGCACTGACCAACATCGACGAGGAGAATGTGCTGCTGACCCTGTTTGCCAAAAAGCACTCCAACGGCAAGCTGGTGACCAAGGTCAACCGTCTGGAATTTGACGATATTCTGGCCGGGCTGGATCTGGGCAGCGTGGTCTACCCCAAGTACATGACCTGTGACTACATCGTGCAGTACGTCCGCGCCCTGCAAAACGAGGCGGGCAACAACATCAAGACTCTGTACCGCATACTGGACGACCGCGTGGAGGCGCTGGAGTTTACAGTGCACGAGGAGAGCGCCGCTACCGGTGTGCCCCTGAGCCAGCTGCACCTGAAAAAGAACCTGCTGCTGTGCTGCATTACCCGCGGCAGCAAGATTTTGATCCCCCGCGGCGGCGACCAGATACAGGTGGGCGATAACGTCATCGTGGTCACGCTGGAGCATGGTCTGCACGATCTGCGCGATATCGTGGAGCACTGACGGAGGCGGACTATGAATTATGCGATCGTTTTCCGTCTGCTGGGCTATGTGCTGATGATCGAGGGCGCGTTGCTGCTGCTGCCAGCCGCCGCCAGCTTAGTGTATGGCGAGTGGATGGTGCTGGGCGTGTTTCTGCTCACAGCTGCCGTCAGCGCCGGCATCGGCTACGCCCTGCACACCATCAAACCCCGCAGTAAGGTGTTCTACATGCGCGAGGGCTTTGCGGCCACCTCGCTGTGCTGGGTGTTCATCTCGGTGATGGGCGCGGTGCCCTTTGTGCTCACCGGCTGCATCCCGAACCCCGTGGATGCTCTGTTTGAGACAGTTTCCGGCTTTACCACCACCGGTGCCAGTATCCTGCCCGCCGTGGAGGGGCTGCCCAACGGTATTCTGTTCTGGCGCAGCTTCACCCACTGGATCGGCGGCATGGGTGTTCTGGTGTTTCTGCTCTCGCTGCTGCCGCTGACCGGCGGCTCCCACGTCAACCTGATGAAGGCGGAAAGCCCCGGCCCGCAGGTGGATAAGCTTGTGCCCAAGGTACAGTCTACCGCTAAGATCCTGTACGGCATCTACTTTGCCCTTACCATGCTGGAGCTGGTGTTCCTGCTGATTGGCCGAATGCCCCTGTTCGAAGCCCTGCTCACCGCCTTTGGTACAGCGGGCACCGGCGGCTTCGGCTTCCGCAACGATAGTTTTGCCCGCTTTTCGCCCTACATCCAGTGGGTCGTGACCGTCTTCATGATCCTGTTCGGTGTCAACTTCAACGCCTACTTCCTGCTGCTCATGCGCAAGTTCCGCCGCGCTGCTGCCAGCGAGGAGGTACGGGGCTACTTTGTGGTCATCGCGGTGGCAGTGGGCATCATCACCGCCAATATTTATAGTATGTACAACAGCTTCGGCGAGGCGCTGCGGCAGGCCGCTTTTCAGGTGGGCTCCATCATCACCACCACCGGCTTTTCCAGCTGCGATTTTGACCTGTGGCCGACCCTCTCCAAGGAGATCTTGGTCATGCTCATGTTCATTGGCGCCTGCGCCGGCAGTACCGGCGGCGGCATCAAGGTGAGCCGTTTCCTCATTCTGGGTAAGACCCTGGCTAAGGAACTCAAGACCGCCCTGCACCCGCAGGTGGTAGCGCCCGCCCGCATGGACGGCAAACTGTTGAACCACGAGACTATCCGCACCACCAACGTGTTCATTGCGGCCTATATCTTTATCTTTGCGGCCTCCTTCTTCCTCATCAGCCTGAACGGCTTTGATATGGTGACAAACTTTACCGCCGTGGCTGCTACCCTGAACAACATCGGCCCGGGCTTGGAAATGGCAGGCCCAATGCAGAACTTCGGCTGCTTTGCAGACCCCGCAAAGCTGGTGCTCATCTTCGATATGCTGGCCGGCCGTCTGGAAATCTTCCCCATGCTGGTACTGTTTATGCCGGATACATGGCGGCGGTTCTAAGCCTTTTTTGGGTACGGGATAAGCATAAAAATATTATTTCGGAACACCGGAGTCTCTATGGACGCTCCGGTGTTCTTTTTTGTGAAAGAAGCTGCAAAGGCAGGTGGCAACGGTTAGAAATGCCTTGCGTTCAGCGCCGCATTGCAGTATGATTATAATATCAATTATCTGACCCTTACCCCTGAGCAGGCAGAACCTTTTTTACAAACGAAATCGTTCTGCATGATAAAGAAGAGAGCAAAAACAATAAAACATACAGGAGGAAATTATTATGGGTTTGATCAAAGCAGGTATGGGCGCACTGGGCGGAACTCTTGCAGATCAGTGGAAAGAATTTTTCTATTGCGATGCGCTGGATAAGGATGTGCTGATGGTCAAGGGCCAGAAGCGCACTTCCCGCCGCAGCTCCAACTACGGCGAGGATAATATCATCACCAACGGCAGCGGCATTGCTGTGGCAGACGGACAGTGCATGCTCATCGTGGAGCAGGGCCGCGTGGTGGAGGTGTGCGCCGAACCGGGCGAGTATACCTTCAATTCCTCCACCGAGCCCAGCGTGTTCACCGGCAACTTCGGCGATAGTCTGGCAGCAACCTTTCAGACCGTAGCCAAGCGCTTTACCTACGGCGGCGACACCGGCAAGGATCAGCGGGTGTACTACATCAACACCAAGGAACTGGGCGAGATCCTGTACGGCACCGCAACGCCCATCCCGTTCCGCGTAGTGGTCAGCGAGGAGCGGGGCTACAAGCTCTCGGTGAATATCCGCTGCAACGGCAGCTTTACTTACCGCATCTGCGACCCGCTGCTGTTCTACACCAACGTGTGCAGCAACGTCTCCACCCAGTATGATGCCTCGGAGCTGGCTCCTCGCCTGAAGAGCGAGCTGATGAACGCTTTGCAGCCTGCGCTGGCCACCCTTTCTGCCAACAAGGTGCAGTATTACGAGATCCCCGCCCACACGCTGGAGATCTCGGACGCCCTGAACGAGCAGCTGTCCAATATCTGGCGCAAGAAGCGCGGCATCGAGGTGTTCTCCTTCAACATCAACTCCCTGTCCATCCCGGAGGAGCAGCAGAAGAAGATCACCGAGTGGGAAGAAAACGCCATGACCACCGACCCCACCACCGCCGCAGCCCGTCTGGTGGGCGGTCAGATCGATGCCATGAAGACTGCTGCTGGGAACACCGCCGGTGCTATGACCGGCTTTATGGGCATGGGCATGGCAACTGGTGCAAACGGCATGAACGCCCAGAGCCTGTTCGCCATGGGGCAGCAGCCCGCAGCACCCCAGCAGCAGACTTCTGCCGCCGACAGCTGGAAGTGCAGCTGCGGCGCTATCGCCACCGGCAAGTTCTGCCCGGAATGCGGCAGCAAAAAGCCGGAGCCGAAGCCCGCGGACAGCTGGACTTGCAGCTGCGGTGCCACCGTCACCGGCAAATTCTGCCCGGAGTGCGGCAAGCCCCGCCCGGCGGCAGCAGAGGGCTGGACTTGCAGCTGCGGCGCGGTGAACAAGGGCAAGTTCTGCTCCGAGTGCGGCAAACCCAAGCCCACCGGTACGCCCAAGTATAAGTGCGACAAGTGCGGCTGGGAACCGGCAGACCCTGCACACCCGCCCAAGTTCTGCCCGGAGTGCGGCGACCCCTTTGACGAGAACGACCGCAGCTAAGCCCGCTGCACAATAACTGAACACACTGCGGGGCAGGGAAGGAAAGTCAATAAGTCCCTGCCCCGCAGATTATAATAGGAGGAAACGCTATGGCAGGAATGCTGGAATATAAGTGCCCCTGCTGCGATGGTGCGATCAAATTTGACAGCACCACCCAGAAGATGAAATGCCCCTACTGTGACACCGAGTTTGAGGTGGACGCACTGAAGGGCTACGATGAGGACCTGAAAGACCAAAAGCCCAGCGAGATGAACTGGGCCACCCCCGGCGGCAGCTGGGCAGAGGGCGAGACCGCCGGTCTGCATACTTATGTCTGCAAGAGCTGCGGCGGCGAGATCGTGGGCGACGACACCATGGCCGCCTCGGCCTGCCCCTTCTGCGGCAACCCCATCGTTCTGACCGGACAGTTTGCCGGAGACCTGCGCCCCGACCTCATCATCCCCTTCAAGCTGGATAAAAAAGCGGCGAAGGAAAAGCTGCAGGAGCACCTCAAGGGCAAGACCCTGCTGCCCAAGGTGTTCCGCAGCCAGAACCATATCGACGAGATCAAGGGCGTGTATGTGCCCTTCTGGCTGTATGACAGCGATGCCGACGCCCAGCTGCGCTTTACCGCCACTCGCACCCGCTTTTGGTCGGATGACGACTACGATTATACCGAGACCAGCTACTATTCCGTGCGCCGGGACGGCGTGCTGGGCTTTGACGCGGTTCCGGTGGACGGCTCCTCCAAGATGGAAGACGACCTGATGGAATCCATCGAGCCCTTTGCCATGCAGGATGCCGTGCCCTTCAAGACAGCGTATCTGGCGGGCTATGTGGCCGATAAGTACGATGTGGACGCCCAAAAGAGCATCCAGCGCGCCAACGAGCGTATCCGTCAGTCCACCGAGGACGCCTTTACCCAGACCGTTACCGGCTACGACTCCGTGAAAATGGAAAACAGCAGCATTCAGCTGCACGGCGGCAAGGCAAAGTATGCCCTGTTCCCGGTGTGGGTGCTGAGCACCAGCTGGCAGGGCAACAACTACATTTTTGCCATGAACGGCCAGACCGGCAAGTTTGTGGGCAACCTGCCGGTGGATAAGGTCGCCGCCCGCAAGTGGACGCTGGGACTTACGGCAGCCGTCGGTGCAGCATCCTATGCGATGATGTGGCTGCTGTGGCTGGCCGGGATTCTGTAAGGGAGGGACGGAAGATGAAAAAGACTGTTACCCCGCTGCGCTCCCTCTGTGCTGCGTTGGCCGCACTGGTGCTGCTGCTTGCGCTGGCCGCACCGGCCTTTGCCGCCGAAAACGGCTTCGCCGACCTGTATTACCGCGTGAACGACAGCGCAGAAGTTCTGACCGAGGACGAGGACGGCGAGCTGGAAGCTTCACTGGAGGAACTGAGCGTCCGCCAGAGCTTTGATGTGATCATTGCTACCATCGACTCGCTGGAAAGCGAGGGCTGCACCAGCATGGAGGAATATGCCGATGACCTGTACGATTACTGCCAGTTCGGCTACGGTGAAAACCGGGACGGCGTGCTGCTGCTGGTGAGCATAGGCGACCGCAAATGGCATATCTCAACCTGCGGCTACGGCATTACCGCCTTTACGGATGCCGGCATCCAGTACCTTGGCGAGCAGATGACTCCCGATATGGCAGACGGCGATTACGCCGCCGCCTTCCGCACCTTTATCCAGTGGACGGATGCGTATGTTACCGCCGCCCGCGAAGGCCACCCCTACGATGTGGACAACATGCCCAAGGAGCCGTTCTCGATCGTGTATTTGGGCGTGGCGCTGGTCATTGGCCTGATCACGGCACTGATCGTGACCGGCGTGATGAAGAGCCGGCTCAAGAGCGTGGCACCGCAGCGGGACGCAACCAGCTATGTGCGGCAGGGCAGCATGAAGCTGACCAACCAGCGGGATCTGTATCTGTACCGTGAGGTGCACCGCACCGAGCGGCCAAAGGAGTCCAGCTCCAGCGACTCCGGCGGCAGCTCCACTCACACCTCCTCCAGCGGCTCCACCCACGGCGGCGGAGGCGGTTCGTTCTGAAAACGTTCCCCGCAAGATAAAATCTCAAAAACCGATCCGCAGCAGCCGGTCGCACCCGCGCCCCGGCAACCGCTGCGGATCGGTTTTTACTTTTCTGCCGCCCGACACAAACGACTGATTTTTTCTGCGCCTTTAGGGCTATACTTCCAGTGCAGACGATTTTATATGCAGCAAGGAGCAGACACATGGGCATTTGGGAAAATCTGGGCATGGGCGGTTACCGGGGCTTTTCGCGCCCGTCGGCGCGGCTGTTGCAGCAGGCGGTGCAGCTGGCGGGAGATCTGGGCTGTGAACAGGCGGATACCAGCCATCTTTTGCTGGCAATGCTGCAGCAGCAGGGCGCTGCGGCGCAGTTCCTCACCCGGAAAAACATCACCGAGCCGGAGGTGCGCCGCCAGCTGGCGCAGCAGCGCAGCGGCCCGGCACAGCGGCTGGACCGGCAGTCCATGGCACCGGACCTGCGCCGCACCATGGACTATGCGCTCATTGGGGCGCAAAACGCCCACGTCAGCCGGGCAGAGCCGGAGCATCTGCTCTGCGCCATGCTGGAAGATGACGGCTGCGCCGCCGGGCTGCTGCTGGCGGAGATGGGGCTTTCGCTCACCGAGGCGGTGCGGGAGTGCCGCCAGTTGAGCGGACAGTTCGTGCTGCCCGCCCAGCCCCGGGTGTCGGCCAGCATCCCCCGGGGCAGCCGCGCCAGCGATAAATACTGCCGCGATTTGACCCGCCGTGCCGCCGAAGGGGAGCTGGACCCGGTGTTCTGCCGGGAAGCGGAGCTGGACCGCATGGTGGAGATCTTGTGCCGCCGCCAGAAAAACGACCCCTGTCTGATCGGCGAGCCGGGCGTGGGCAAAACGGCGCTGGCCGAAGGTCTGGCGCTGCGCATTGCCGCCGGGCAGGTGCCCAGAGCGCTGCAAGGGCGGCGGCTGCTGGCGCTGGATATGGCCAGTCTGGTGGCGGGCACCAAATACCGGGGCGATTTTGAGGAGCGGCTGAAAAACCTGCTGGAAGAGCTGGTGCGGGACGGCACTGCCATCCTGTTCATCGACGAGTTCCACACCATCGTGGGAGCCGGTGCCGCCGAGGGTGCTATTGACGCTGCCAGCATCTTAAAACCGGTGCTTGCCCGGGGCGAGTTGCAGCTTATCGGCGCGACTACCAATCAGGAGTTTCGCACCCACATCCAGAAGGACGCCGCGCTGGAGCGCCGCTTTGGCCGGGTGCAGGTGGAAGAACCCACCCCTGCGCAGGCGGTGGAGATCCTCAACGGCCTTGCGCCCCGCTACGAGCGGTATCATGGCGTGCGCCTGCCGCCCCAGACCCTGCAGGCGGCAGTGGAGCTTTCGGTGCGGTACCTGCCCGGGCGCTGTCTGCCGGATAAGGCCATTGACCTTGTGGACGAAGCCTGTGCGGCGGCGCGCATCCTTGCCGAAAAGGAGCAGCGCACCCAGCCGGTGCTCACCCCGGAGGATATCGCCCGGGTGGTGGCGGCCGCCAGCGGCGTGCCCGCCCAGCGGGTGGGCGAGCAGGAGCGGGAGCGTCTGGACAAGCTGGAAAGCCGCCTGAATGCCGAGATCGTCGGTCAGCAGCGTGCGGTGGCTGCCGTGGCGGGAGCCATCCGGCGCAGCCGCACCGGTCTGGGAGAGCCGGGACGTCCCATCGGTGCTATGCTGTTTTTGGGGCCTACCGGCGTGGGCAAGACCGCACTGGCGCGGGCGCTTGCGGTCAGCTGGTTCGGCAGCGAGAAGGCGCTGCTCAAATTTGATATGTCGGAGTATCAGGAGCAGCACACCGCCGCCCGGCTGCTGGGTGCGCCGCCGGGCTACCTCGGCCATGACGAGGGCGGGCAGCTGACCGAGGCTGTGCGCCGCCGCCCGTACAGCGTGGTGCTGTTTGACGAGATCGAAAAGGCGCACCCGGATATCCAGAATATCCTGTTGCAGATCTTGGAGGACGGTCAGCTGACCGATGCCATGGGCCGCAAGGCAGATTTCCGCAATACCATCGTGCTGCTTACGTCAAATTTGGGCGCACGGTTTCTGGCGGGGCAGAACGCGCCGCTGGGTTTTGCTGCCGGGGCAGAAGCCGTGTTTGAAAAGCAGTCCGCACAGGCTGTGGAGGAAGCCAAAAAGTGGTTTCGGCCGGAGCTGCTTGGGCGGCTGGATGAAGTGATCGTGTTCCGCCCGCTGGCGGAAGAAAACCTCTGCGCCATTGCAGAAAAAATGCTCTGTCAGCTGGAGCAGCGCGCCGCCCGCAGCGGCTACCGACTGCGCCACACCCCGCAGGTGGGGGCGGCACTGGCTGCCCGGGCG
>ENA-OQCL01000073-OQCL01000073.1-human-gut-metagenome-genome-assembly--contig:-NODE-73-length-54150-cov-3.089073_pt1 | contig 54150 bp, 60 predicted proteins | sample MGYA00242502_ERZ504586 | MGnify/ENA primary metagenome ERZ504586 (study PRJEB26092, sample SAMD00036316) | human gut metagenome | host: Homo sapiens | study: EMG produced TPA metagenomics assembly of... | reverse complement strand
GTATGACGAAATTGGCCGCATCGGTCCGATGACTGCGGCGAGACCGTAGTTCCAAGGATGCCCCCTGCAGCTGGCCCCAAGTGCGGCAGCACCAAGCTGACCCAGGACCCGACACGCTGGACACTTGGTTCAGCAGTGCGCTGTGGCCCTTCTCCACGCTGGGCTGGCCCAACGAGAACGCCGAGGATTACAAGTATTTCTATCCCACCAATACGCTGGTCACCGGCTACGACATCATCGGCTTCTGGGTGTCCCGCATGATCTTCTCCGGCCTCGCCTACACCGGCAAGGCACCGTTTGACACGGTGCTGATCCACGGCATCGTCCGCGACAGTCAGGGCCGCAAGATGTCCAAATCCTTGGGCAACGGCATTGACCCGCTGGAGGTCATTGAGCAGTACGGCGCAGACGCGCTGCGCATGATGTTGATCATCGGCTCCACCGCCGGCAACGATATGCGCTACAGCGACGAAAAAGTTCTGGCCTGCCGCAACTTCGCCAACAAGCTGTGGAATGCCTCCCGCTTTGTGCAGATGAACCTGCCCGAGGACTTTGAGCCGGGTCTGCCCGAGGAAAGCCTGCTTGACATGAGCGACAAGTGGATTTTGTCCGAGCTGGCCAAGGTCGCCGCCGAGGCCACCGCCAACCTCGACAAGTATGAGCTGGGTCTGGCCGCCGAAAAGGTCGAGAACTTCATCTGGGAGGTCTACTGCGACTGGTATATCGAGATCTGCAAGACCCGCCTGAACGGCGAGGACGCAGCCGCCGCCGATGCCGCCCGCAAGGTGCTGGTCTATGTGCTGGACAAGGCGCTCAAGCTGCTGCACCCCTTCATGCCGTTCATCACCGAGGAGCTCTATCAGGCCCTGCCCGGCAGCAGCGAAACCATCATGACCGAGAAGTGGCCCGGTGATGAGAACATGAAGATCTGGGCCGAGGATTGCGCTGACTTTGAAAAGCTGATGGACTACATCAAGGCTGTCCGCGCCATGCGCGCCGAGATGAATGTTCACCCGGCCAAAAAGACGAGCATGATCATCGAGACCGCCAGCCCGGCCGCCTTTGAGAAGGGCGGCGCCTATCTGGCCCGCTTCGCCTTTGCGACCGATGTGACTGTCACCGGCAAGTACACCGGCAGCACCGAGGGCATGGTCAATGTGGCCACCCCCGATGCCAAGGGCTTTATCCCGATGATGGAGCTGATCGACCGTGAGAAGGAACTGGCCCGCCTGAACAAGGAGATGGCGAAGGCCGAGAAGGAGCTGACCATGTTCGAGAATCAGCTCAAGAACCCGAAGTTTGTTGAGAAGGCCCCCGCCAAGCTGGTGGAGGAGACCCGCGCCAAGCTGACTGCCGCCCAAGATAAGCTGGCCAAGCTCAAGGAGAGCATCGCGGCGCTGGGGTAAGTCTGAAGACTTCCCCCGTGGGGGAAGCTGTCACCGCAGGTGACTGATGAGGGCAGCGTTCCCGCCGCAGCTCGTTCAAGGGCAATACTGGCACGCTCGCCCCTCATCCGGCCCTTCGGGCCACCTTCCTCCGTAGGGGAAGGCTTTTCAGCCACAAACAAAAAATTAACCCCGCCCCGTCAGGAACTGCATCCTGACGGGGCGGGGTTTTCTCGTTACAGCACAAAAATTGCAGGGAAAAAGTTCAAAGCAAATTACTTGCGGCGCTTGCCCTTGCCGCCCTTGCGGGTGTTGGCCTTGGCAGCGGCAGTCTTGACGGCCTGAACAGCCTTCTCAGCGGCAGGCTTCACAGTCTCGACCGTCTTTTCGACAACAGGCTCGGCAGCCTTGACAGCCTTCTCAACGACAGGCTTCGCGGCCTCAACAGCCTTCTCGGCGGCAGGCTTCACAGCCTCGACCGTCTTTTCAACAACAGGCTCAGCAGCCTTGACAGCCTTCTCGACAACAGGCTTCGCGGCCTCAACGGTCTTTTCGACAGCGGGCTTGGCAGCCTTGACAGCCTTCTCGGCGGCGGGCTTTGTGGCCTTGACGACCTCGGTAGCAGCCTTCTCGGCAGCGGCCTTGGCCTTGACAGTGGTGGCCTTGACGCTGGTCTTGGGCTTGCGGGTCACCTCATCAATGGTCCAGAACTGGTTATCGCCGTTGACATCGGCCCAAATCTGCAGCACAGTGCCGTTCTCGGTAGCCATGCCGGGATCCAGCAGTTTGCCGGCCAGGTTGGACTTGATCTTGACGCGGCCGTCGTTGGTAGGCTCCACGACCCACAGCTGGCTGGAGGCCTGTGCGCCCTCCCACTGGTGGACGCGGGTGCCATCGCTGACGCCGCCCATATCCAGATCCATCATCTTGCCGGTGAAACGGTTCCGGATGCGGTAGACACCGTCGCCCGCTGCGACAAAGCCCCACTGCTGCCACTCAAAGTTGGCATTGTCCATCAGCTGGATCTTTGCGCCGTTGTCAATGTTATAATCAGCAACCTCAACAACCTTGCCGTTGGCGGCGCTGATGGTGTAGAACTTACCCTCGGTAAGTACAGTCTGTGCGATCTTCTTTCTGGGTGCCATAATGCAATACCCTCCTGTTTATCATAAAAATGTAAACTACCTTCAGGGCGGCCGTTTTTTCCCTCAGGCCGCAGCGTGAGACACTGCATTTTGCGTGTCTACGCATCCTATTATAACCACTTTTTTCCTGTCCGTCAACTTTTTCGCGCTGTTGCGGCATTTTGCACAAAATCTGCCGGGGCAGCACAAGCTATCCCGGCAGTTTGATTGATTTCAGGCTGATTTGCGACCTTTTTCGACCGCTGCAGTATCAGCTGTTCTCGGCAAATTGCCGGTGTACAGCCGGTAATAACGCCCCTTCTGGGCGATCAGCTCGTCATGGGTGCCGCGCTCGATGATACGGCCCTGCTCCAAACCATGATGCAGTCGGAGTTGCGCACCGTGGACAGGCGGTGGGCAATGACGAAGGTGGTGCGGCCGTACATCAGGCCGTCCATGCCGTCCTGCACAAGCTTCTCGGTGCGGGTGTCGATGGAGGAGGTTGCCTCATCGAGGATCAGCACCGGCGGGTCGGCACGGCGGCGCGGGCGATGGCCAGCAGCTGGCGCTGCCCTTGGCTCAGGTTCGTGCCGTCACCGGTCAGCATCGTGTTGTAGCCCTCGGGCAGATGCTTGATGAAGGTATCGGCGTTCGCCAGTCTGGCAGCGGCCATGCACTCCTCATCGGTGGCAGTCAGGCGGCCGTAGCGGATATTCTCCATAACCGTGCCGGTGAACAGGTGGGTATCCTGCAGCACGATGCCCAGCGAGGAGCGCAGCGCGTCCTTCTCAATGGCCTTGATGTCCAGACCGTCATAGTAGATCTGGCCCTTCTGGATATCGTAGAAGCGGTTGATCAGGTTGGTGATGGTCGTCTTGCCGGCGCCGGTGGAGCCGACAAAGGCGATTTTCTGGCCCGGGCGGCCGTAAAGGTTGATGTCGTGCAGAACGATCTTCTTCTCATCGTAGCCGAAATCAACATCCTTAAAGACGATGTCACCCTTCAGCTCGGTGTAGCTGGGCTTTCCGTCAGCACCCACATGTTTTCCACGCCCAGGTGCCTGTGGATTCGTCCGCCTCGGTGACGGAATCGTCCGCCAGATATTTCGCGTGGACCAGCGTCACATCGCCCTCGTTGACCTCGGGCTTCTCGTCCAGCAGGGCAAAGATACGCGCACCGCCGGCCAATGCCATGACGACCGAGTTCAGCTGCATGGAGATCTGGCTGATGGGCTGGTTGAACTGGCGGTTCAGCACAAGGAAGCTGGCCAGCCCGCCCAGAGACAGATTGCCGCCGAAGCCGCTGATAACCAGCGCGCCACCGATGATAGCGCAGAAGACATAGCTCAGGTTGCCCAGCTGGCCGTTGACCGGCATCGCCACCAGAGAGTAGGCGTTGGCCTTGTCGGCGCTTTGGAACAACTCATCATTGAGCTTGTCGAACTCGTCGATGGCGATCTGCTCATGGCAGAACACCTTGACGACCTTCTGGCCGTTCATCATCTCCTCAATGTAGCCGTTGACCTTGCCCAGCTCCTGCTGCTGCCTGAGGAAGTATTTGCCGGAGTTTCCGGTCAGATACTTCGTGACCAGCAGCATAACGCCGACCATTGCCAGCGCCAGCAGCGTCAGAGGGATACTGAGGTAAATCATCGATGCCAGCACGCCGACCAGCGTGACGATCGTGTTGACCAGCTGGGGCAGGCTCTGGCTGATCATCTGGCGCAGGGTGTCGATGTCGTTGGTGTAGATCGACATGATGTCGCCGTGGGCGTGGGTGTCAAAGTATTTGATGGGCAGCGTCTGCATGTGGGTGAACATCTCGTCACGCAGATTCTTCAGCGTGCCCTGTGTGATGCGGGCCATTAAACGGTTCTGCACAAAGATAGCAGCAATACCGATACAGTAGAACGAAGCCACACGCAGGATGGCGGCGGCCAGACCGCTGAAATCCGTGCCGCCCGAACGCAGCAACGGCAGAATGTAACCGTCAATCAGCGTCTGGGAAAACATGACGCCCTGCAGCTGGGCAAACACTGCCAGCAGAATGCAGCAGAGCACGATGATGACCTGCGCCTTGTACTGATTCATGACATACCCAAGGATACGCTTGAACACCTTGCCGGGGTTTTCGACCTTGGGGCGGGGGCCGTTATTGCGCCCGCCGGGGCCGACTTTTACCACTTTCGCTTGCTGTGCCATCAGGCCTCCCCTCCCTTCTCATCAAAATCGCCGGAGCCTTTGGTCTGGCTGTTGTAGACATCCTGATAGATCGCGTTGTTTTTGAGCAGGTTGGCGGGGGTGTCAAAGCCGCTGACCCTACCGTTATCCAGCACAAGCACCTTGTCCGCATTCTCGACGGAGGAGATGCGCTGGGCGATGATAAACACCGTCGTGCCGGGGATCTTCTCGGCAAAGGAGTGGCGGATCTTCGCGTCTGTGGCGGTATCGACGGCGGAGGTCGAGTCATCGAGAATCAGGATGCGGGGCTTTTTCAGCAGCGCGCGGGCAATGCAGAGGCGCTGCTTCTGGCCGCCCGAGACATTGTTGCCGCCCTGCTCGATGTGGGTCTGGTACTTATCGGGGAAGCGCTCGATAAACTCATCGGCGCAGGCCTGCTTGCAGGCGTCCTCGATCTCGGCGTCGGTGGCGTTGGGGTTGCCCCAGCGCAGGTTGTCGGCAATCGTACCGCTGAACAGCTCGTTCTTCTGCAGCACCATGGCCACATTGTTGCGCAGCGTGTCCAGATCATAGCTGCGTACATCGACACCGCCGATGATGACGCGGCCCTCGGTCGCATCGTACAGGCGGGGCAGCAGCTGCACCAGACTGGACTTGGCCGAGCCGGTGCCGCCGATAATGCCGATGGTCTCGCCGGATTTGATTTCGAGGTCGATATCCTCCAGTGCCTTTTCGCCGTCCTTCTTGTAGGCAAAGCTGACATGATCGAACTTGACCGAGCCGTCCTTGACCTCCATGACGGGGTCCGCACCATTCTTGAGGTCGGACTGCTCGTCCAGCACCTCGGCCACACGCCTTGCGGAGGCCATAGACATCGTGATCATGACAAAGACCGTCGAGAGCATCATCAGGCTCATCAGGATGTTCATGCAGTAGCTCAGCATGCTCATCAGATCGCCGGTGGTGAAGGCGGTCGCGCCGGAGCTGACAATGAGCTGTGCACCCAGCCAGGAGATCAGCAGGATGCAGCTGTAAACGGTCAGCTGCATGAGCGGGGCGTTCCATGCAAGGATCATCTCGGCGCGCATAAGCAGGCGGCGGACATTCTCGCTGGCCTTTTTGAACTTTTTGCCCTCAAAATCCTCGCGGACATAGGCCTTGACCACGCGGATGGCGGAGACATTCTCCTGCACGCTCTCGTTCAGGTCATCATATTTGCGGAAGGCCTCGCCGAAGTACTTGGTGGCGCGGCTCATGATAAAGACGAGCGCGCCGCCCAGCAGGATAACAGCGACCAGATAGACGCTTGCCAGCTCACGATTGATGGCAAAGGACATGATCAGCGCCACGATCATGCTGGCAGGCGCGCGGATCGACATGCGCAGCAGCATCTGGTAGGCGTTCTGGATATTCGTCACATCGGTGGTCATGCGGGTGACAAGGCCCGCCGTGGAGTATTTGTCGATGTTGGCGAAGCTGAAGGTCTGGATGTTGCGGAACATTGCGCGGCGCAGGTTGCGGGCAAAGCCGGTGGCCGCATGTGAGCCGGCAACAGCGCCCAAAATACCGAACAGCAGGCCGAAAAGCGCCGCCACGATCATCTGTGCGCCGACCGTGTAGATGACCTGCATATTGCCCGGCGTAACGCCGTTGTCAATGATGGAGGCCATCAGCCTCGGGATGATCATTTCCATGATGACTTCCGCGATCATAAAGACCGGTGTCAGCACGGATACCAGCCGAAAGCCTTTTGTTTCGCGTCCGAGTGTTTTTAACAAGTGGTATTTCCCCTCTCTTGTGTTATATTTCCTTCTTCCAGGATATGCTGCGCGTTTTTCAGCGTCAGCTCCAGCACAGCGCGGGCCGCGGCAGCCTGCTGCGGGTCAATGCCGGCCTGCAGATCATCCTCAAACTTCGCAATGCAGGCTTCGATCTGTTCATGGCAGGCACGGCCCTTGTCTGTAGCCACCAGCCGTTTCAGGCGGGCGTCCTTCTCAACCGCACAGCGGGTGATAAACCCGTCCTGCTCCATCCCCTGCAGCATCGCCGTCACGCTTGAGCGGCGGATGTTGAACCACTGCTCAATATCGCGCTGGTAGACATCCCGCCCGCTGCGGTTGCCGCGGACAATGTCGCCCAGCACCATGCCCCGCACACCGGAAAGATCCGGGTTGACGCCGGAAATGCGGGCATCGAGCGCCCTGCGTATGACCCGCGCGGTCTGGTTCAGCAGTGCGCCGAAGTGAACATCGGCACAGCAGCCGCATTCATTTTGCGATTCAACGCACATTTCTTCCCTCCTGTTCTGATTTTCAAGCAAAAATCAGTTAGATTTCTAATTGTTCGCAATCTAACTGTTCGTTTGCGCACTTTACAAGTATAGCACAGGTTTGGGAAATGTCAAGAGGGATTTTCAGCTTGTGCCCGCGTAAAAAGGCTCCCCTTACAGGGGAGCTGGCCAAGCCTGCGAGGCCTGAGGGGCTTTTCCCGTTTGCCATCACCCTACACCGTTGGTTTTATACCGATATACGGCAGCGCCTTTTTCAGCACCTCGGCACAGACCGGGCCAGAGAGAGCGCCGCCGCTGGTGGTCCAGCTGTGGGGTTCGTCCAGACAGACCAGCACCGCAATTTTGGGGTCATCTATGGGCGCGACCGACACAAAGCTTGCGATGCGCGCCCCCTCGTTGGCGCTGTCCAGCTTCTGGCTGGTGCCGCTTTTGCCGCCGACACGATAGCCCGCCACAGCCGCCTGTTTGCCGGTGCCGCCGGTCACAACGCCCTCCATCAGGCGGCACATCGTGGCCGAGGTTTCCTCGCTGATGACCTGCCGCTTCACCACAGGCTCTATCTCCTTTATGACTTGCCCGTCCGGCGCGGTGATTTTGCTGACGAGATACGGCTGCATCAGCTTGCCGCCGTTGACCACCGCGCAGACGGCCGTAAGCATCTGCAGGTAGCTCACCTTGCTGCTTTGCCCGAAGGAGCAGCTTGCCAGCTCCACCGGACCCATCCGGTCGGCCGTGTAGTACTCGCTGCGGCGTATCTCGCCCGGCAGGTCAATGCCGGTCGGCTCCCGCAGTCCAAATGCCGCGAAATAGTCGCAGAAGCGCTCCTTGCCAAGCCTCGCGCCGATCTGGATAAAGCAGGGGTTGCAGCTGACGGCCAGCCCCCTGGCAAAGGTCTCGCTGCCGTGGATATGGCCGTTGGCGCAGCGGAACCGTGTGCCCGCCACCGTGATCCTGCCCGCGCAGGTAAAATAGTCCGTGGGCTTGCAGGCACCGCTGTCCAGCGCCGCCGCAGCCGTAATAAGCTTGAACACACTGCCCGGCTCGTACAGGTCGCTGATGGCCTTGTTGCGCCACTGCGCCTGCTGCGCCCGCTGCAGGGCGGCGCTGCGTTCCTCGCCCTGCAGGGCGTTCACCGTATCACGGGCTTCCTTGTTTATAAGGCTGCGCGGTGAGTTGGGGTCGTAGTCCGGCTGGCAGGACATTGCCAGCACCGCGCCGGTGTGTATATCCATAACGATGCCGACACCCCGCTCGGCAACATGATGCTCGGCCACGGCGGCGGACAGCGCACTTTCCAGCCAGTGCTGGATCTGAGCGTCGATCGTAAGGGTCAGCGTGTTGCCGGGCACCGCATCCACAAGGGTCTGGTAGTGGGTTGGCATGTCGTAGCCCCATGCGTTTTTGGCGGTCAGGATGCGCCCGTTCTCCCCTGTCAGCTCGTCATTGTAGCGCAGCTCCAGCCCCCACAGCCCTGCATTGTCCACATCGGTAAAACCAAGGATACCGCCCATAAAATTCCCCTGCGGGTAGACGCGCTTTGTGTCCTGTCGGATCTGAACACCCTGCACACCGTTGTCGCGGCACCAATCCCGGACCGCATCGGCCATCGCCTTGTCCACGCGGCGGCGCAGCAGGCAATCGTTGGAGGTCCGCTGGCTGAATTTTGCCAGTGTTTCGGCGTAGTCCAGCTCCAGAATCTCGCTCAGCGCCCTTGCGGCAGGCTCCACGGCTTCGTCCGCCATCTCCCGCGGGGCGGCGCGGATCGTCCAGCAGGTCTCGCTGGCCGCAAGCAGCGTGCCGTCTGCAGCGTAGATCTCTCCGCGCGCGGCAGGCAGCGTGGCCCCGCGCAGCTGCTGGTCGGCGGCGCGCAGCGCATAGCCGCCGGGGTCGCGCAGCATCAATACAAAAAGCCGCACCGCCAGCCCGCCCAGACACCCGACCGCCAGCACCGCCGCCAGCAGCCGCGTGCGCAGGCGCATTTTTGTGTTCAGCTGCGGTGTGATATGACGCATAACACCAGCCCCCTTCCCCATACGATAAGCGTATGAGGACCCGACTGGCAAAATGCCGAATAATCGCGGAGAAGTTCTCCGTATTGACGATTGACCTTTTATACAAAAAAGAGGTATACTGTTAATACTTAATTGTGACATTTAATTGTCAAAGTACGGAGTATTATTATAAGGAGGCAATCCCTATGGCTAGATTTACTTTACCCCGTGACCTTTACCATGGCCCCAATGCACTGGAGGCATTGAAGACCCTGCCCGGCAAGCGCGCCATGATCTGCGTTGGCGGCGGCTCCATGAAGCGTTTCGGCTTTCTGGATCGCGTGGAGGCTTACTTAAAGGAAGCCGGCATGGAGGTCGAGCTGTTTGAGGGCATCGAACCCGATCCCTCCGTCACCACCGTCATGAAGGGTGCCGAGGCAATGCTGAAGTTTGAGCCCGACTGGATCGTAGCGATCGGCGGCGGCTCCCCCATCGATGCAGCCAAGGCGATGTGGATCAAGTATGAGTACCCCGAGATCACCTTTGAGGAGATGTGCAAGGTGTTCGGCATCCCGCCGCTGCGCCGCAAGGCACACTTCGTGCGCCATCTCCTCCACCTCCGGCACTGCGACCGAGGTAACGGCCTTCTCGATCATCACCGACTATGACAAGGGCATCAAGTATCCCATCGCGGACTTTGAGATCACCCCCGATGTCGCCATCGTTGACCCCCGAGCTGGCCCACACCATGCCCAAAAAAGCTGGTTGCCCACACCGGTATGGACGCCATGACCCATGCGATTGAGGCGTATGTCTCCACCGCCAACTGCGACTTTACCGACCCGCTGGCCCTGCATGCCATTGAGATGATTCAGGCGGATCTCGTCGGCAGCTACAACGGCGATATGGAAAAGCGCGATGCCATGCACAATGCACAGTGTCTGGCCGGCATGGCCTTCTCGAACGCTTTGCTGGGCATCGTCCACAGCATGGCCCACAAGACCGGCGCAGCCTTTGCTGATTACGGCGCTCACATCATCCACGGTGCTGCCAACGCCATGTACCTGCCCAAGGTCATCGCTTTCAACGCCAAGGATCCTACCGCCAAGGCACGCGTACGGCGTCATTGCCGACAAGATGCATCTGGGCGGCAGCAATGACGATGAGAAGGTCGCGCTGCTGATCAAATACCTGCGCGGCATGAATGACGACCTGAACATCCCGCACTGCATCGGCCACTACGGCCCCGACTCCTACCCCGCAGAGCAGGGCTTTGTCCCGGAGAATGTCTTCCTTGAGAGACTGCCCGAGATTGCCAAGAACGCCATCGCAGACGCCTGCACCGGCTCCAACCCCCGCCAGCCCAGTCAGGAGGAGATGGAGAAGCTGCTCAAGTGCTGCTACTACGACACCGAGGTCGATTTCTGATCATAACAAGCCCGCAGCTGCTTTTCTGCGCTGCGTGACCCCTGCCCCGGCCGCTTTATGCGGCCGGGGTTTTTGTGCGCCGCAAAAGTGGACAATATCCTTTGCGATTTGACTTTTTTGCGATTTTGGCAGAAAACGCTGTCGTTACAAGCTTTTCCGCGCATTTTTTCCGCACGGCCCACCCATTGATTTCGCATACATTTTGCTGTATACTATCAGTGTAAAGCCTATGCAAAGCGCATGTAAAAAGGAGCAATACCATGGCAGTCACCGCAAAACCGCAGGCACCCATGTTTACCAGACGGGCGCTGTTTACACTGATCTGGCCCCTTCTGCTGGAGCAGACCCTCAGCGTCACGATGGGTATGGCCGACACCCTGATGGTTGCCGGCGTGGGCGAGGCCGCTGTCTCAAGTGTTTCGCTGGTCGACAGCCTGAACATTTTGATCATCCAGATCCTGTCCGCGCTGGCCACCGGCGGCGCAGTCATTGCCAGCCAGTATCTGGGCCGCAAGGATACCGAAAACGCCGGGCGCAGCGCGGCCCAGCTGTACAGCGTGCTTGGCCTCTCGACTGTGGCAATGGGCATCCTCTGCATGCTGCTCTCCCGCCCGATCCTGCGCGGCGTTTTCGGCAGCATTGATGAGGATGTCATGCGGTTTGCCCAGCAGTATTTCCTTATCAGCGCCGTGTCCTACCCCTTCATCGGCCTGTACAACGGCGGCGCGGCTCTTTTCCGCGCACAGGGCAACAGCCGCATCAGTATGCTGGCCAGCCTTGTCATGAATGTTATCAACATTGCGGGCAACGCACTGCTGATCTACGGCTTCGGCATGGGGGTCATCGGCGCAGCACTGGCCACCCTGATCGGCCGTGTCTTTGCCGCCGTGTTTATCCTGTGGCAGAACCAAAAGCTCTGCAACCCGCTGCGGGTCCAAAGCCTTGCCGACCTGCGGCCGCGGCGCGCCCCCATCATGCAGATCCTCTCCATCGGCATCCCGTCCGGCCTTGAAAACGGCATGTTCCAGATCGGCAAGCTCTGCGTCAGCAGCCTGACCTCAACGCTGGGCACCTCGGCCATCGCGGCCAACGCCGTTGCCAACACGCTTTCAACGCTGGCAAACATCCCCGGCAATACGATGAGCCTTGCCATGATCCCCGTTGTCGGCCAGTGTCTGGGCGCAGGCGAGAAAAAGCAGGCCAAGCGGTATGTGTTTCTGCTGATGGGCATTGCCATGGTCGGTCTGGTCGCTGCCAATGCCGCGCTGTTCTTCCTGATTCCCCTGCTCGTGGTCTGGTTCAACCTCTCGGCGGAGGCCTCCGCCCTCTGCACCATGGTTGTGCGCATGTTCAACATTGCCAGCGTCTTTTTCTGGGCCTGCAGCTTTACGCTGCCCAACGCCCTGCGCACCGGCGGCGATGCCAAATTCACCATGACGGTCAGCATCATAAGCATGTGGCTGTTCCGCGTTATTCTGAGCTATGTCTTTGTGCTGCAGTTCCATCTGGGGCTGGCCGGCGTCTGGCTGGGCATGTTCATCGACTGGCTCTTGCCGCGACATCCTGCTTTTATCGCCCGCTTTATCAGCGGCAAGTGGATGGAGCATAAGGTCATAATAAAAAGCAGCCCTCCCCGCCCGTGGTATGCGCAGTGCATACTACGGGCGGGGGAGGCTTTTTTATGGGTCAGCTTTTTTCGAGCAGTCACTCGACCATATACTCAAAGTCGATACGGCCCAGCGCCACATCGGCGGCGGCCACCTGAATCTTCATCGAGGAGCCGAGCATCCAGCTCTTGCCGGTCAGCGGGTCGAGCATGCTCACCCCGTCAATGACCTGCGGCTCGCCCTTGCAGAGCTGCGCGGCGGGCACAAAGCCCTCGACCGTGTTCTCCAGCTCGACAAAGACGCCGCGCGGCGTGATGCCTGCGACCGTGCCGGTATAGACCTCGCCCAGATGGTTGTGCATATACTCGGCCTTATACAGGTCCTCGACATCGCGCTCGATGCGGACGGCTGCAACCTCCTGCTTGCTGGACTTCTCGCTGGCCTGCTGGGCAAACTCGTTGAAGTCCTTCTGCAGCTGGCTGGCGGACGCACCGAGCAGCATCTCGCTCAAAATGCGATGGATGGCAAGGTCGGGATAGCGGCGGATGGGGCTGGTAAAGTGGGCATAGTCTGCCAGCACCAGACCGTAGTGACCAAGGGGCTGCGGTGCGTAGCGGGCCTTCTGCATACTGCGCAGGATGCCGGTATGGACCGGGATCTGGATGGGCTGGTCGCGGGTCTCATCGAGCAGGGCGGCCAGCTCCAGCTGTGTCGGAATGGGGTTCTTGAACTTAGCGTTCAGTCCGCAGGCCAGCAGCGTGGCGGACAGCTTTTCCATCTTCTCGGCATCGGGGGCCTCGTGTACACGGTAGACAAAGGGCACCTTGTTGGTGCGGCCCGCATTGGCGGCGCACTGGTTGGCCAGCAGCATGAACTCCTCGATCATGCACTCGGAGGTGCCGCGGTCGCGCTTGACGATGTCCACGCAGCGGCCGTTCTCGTCCATGACAAGCTTTGCCTCGTTGGACTCGATGTCCATGCCGCCACGGGCCTTGCGCAGCACAAGGCGCTTGCGGTACAGCTCGTCCATGGCGGGCAGCTGGTCCAGCACGGCGGCGTACTTGGTCTGCAAGTCGGTCAGGTCTGCACCCTCTTCCGGCTCAAGCAGGGCGTTGATTTCTTTATACACACCTTTGACGCGGCTGCAAATCACACTCTTGACGAACTTGTAGCTGCGGATCTCGCCGTTCTCGTCCAGACGCATCAGGCAGGAGAACGCCAGACGATCCTCGCCCTCGTTCAGGGAGCAGATACCGTTGGACAGCTGGGTCGGCAGCATCGGAATGACCTTGTCGGCGTAGTAGATGCTGGTCGCACGCTCGTAGGCCTCCTCGTCCAGCGCAGAGCCGGGGCGGACATAGTGGCTTACATCCGCGATGTGAACACCCAGCTCATAGCCGTCCTCAAGCTTCTGCAGGCTGATGGCATCGTCAATGTCCTTCGTCTCGGCAGAGTCGATCGTAAAGATGGGAATACCGCGCAGATCCAGACGTTTGGCCGCCTCGGTCGGGTCGATGACGGCGTTATCGTATGCGTGAGCCTCCTCCAGCACCTCCGGCGGAATTCCTGCCGGACATTGCGGCCGTAGAGGATCGCCTTGGCACACTCGGAGGCGTAGTCGGAAGAGCCGAACTTTTCGACCACGGCGGCGCGGTGGTCGCTGTGGCGGTTGCCGCGGTGGGTGATGAGGAAGCCGACCTTATCACCCAGATGTACACCCTCGCTCCCCTGCTTGGCCAGCAGGAACTTCACATCGCGGCAGCCGTCCGGCTCGACCGCCATGCGGCCGTCCTCAGACAGGCAGACCGTACCCGCAAAGCGGTTGTTGGGGACAGTGACCTCCACGACCTCACCCTCAGAGGAGCCCTCCACGCGGGGATGGTCGAACAGCTTGACATTGATCTTGTCGTTGGGCATCGCGCCGTGCAGTGCGCGCCCCGGGATAAAGATGTCGCCCTCGCCGTCATCGCGGCTGGCAAAGCCGAAGCGGGCTGCCAGCTTGACCAGCGTGCAGGGAATGGCCGCCGGGGCGTTTGTGTTCTCATAGGTGGCAAAGCCCGGCACATAGGTGCCGTTGCGCATCGACAACTCGCCGGTGGCGACCATAGCTGATACGCTGGTGCGCAGGCGGGAATTGTCCACCTGCAGGTTATTCTGCAGCTCACGCAGCGTCATGGGGCGGCGCTTGACTGCGTTTAAAATACTTTTCTGTAACGGTGTCATGTGTACTCCTTTAATTTACGCCGCACCGCCGTCCGGCGGTGCCCTTCCGATATACTCCCACAAAAAACGGCCCGCCGGGGCGCTGCTTGCAAAGCTGACGCGCTTGGCGGACCCATTTTGTTTCTTTGCTTACCCTGCGAGCATCACAGGCGTGCGCTCAGGACGCAGACGACCAGCGTAACGACGAAGAAAACAACGCCGCAAACCTTGGTCAGCTTAGCCAGCTTGGCGTCCACGCCACGCTCACGGCCGGCAGCCATCGTAGCAGAGCTTTCGCCCATGATAGCGCCGGACAGGCCCTGACCCTTCTGCTCCTGCGCGAGGGTAAAGACGATGATCAACAGGGACACGACGACGAGGACGACGCCGAGAGCGATCTCATACCAGTTCATTGCTTAGCACTCCTTCTATTTCTATCCACGCCGCCATGGCGCGAAAAGTCTCATGCACCGTACAGTATAGCATAGTTTTCTGTGCGTTGCAAGCGCTTTTTTCGCGTTTTTAAAGCAATTCAGTTCTGAAAGGCAATTTTCTCTCCCTGCACCAGCGGATAGCGCACCAGCCGGGTGCCGTCCAGATCCTCACGGTGCATATCCACCGCCGTGATCTGGTGGTTACCGTAGGTCGTGTAGTAGTAAATTTCCCTTGTCGGCGTTGCAGCAGCTTGTATACAGCGTGATCTCATACTTGCCGCCGTCCAGCTCGCAGCAGCCGCGCTGCTGTTCGACCGCGTGCAGAATGTGGAAGAACTGCCCCACACTCTCGGTCTCGCTGTCACCGGATTTTGAGTTCATCTTGACAAATGCCGCCCGCACAAAGCGGGACTGGCTGGACAGGTCCCCCGGCAGGCCCAGCCCGCCCAGCCCGCGGCTGTAGACCGGCAGGTCAAGGCCGCCCGCAAGGCATTTTCGGGGGCTACGGGGCGACAGCGCGCGGTAGTTGTTGCAGCGCAAAAGCTGCATGCGGGAAGGGCGGGTTGTTTGTCAGCACACCCACGGGGTTGTCGTAGATATGCAGCCCATCGGCGGTGGATTCCACCGTAATGCTGCCGGTCTTGTCGGCCACAAGCCAGTGCAGCTGGGCCAGCGGCAGCTGGTCACTGAACGGAATATTTACAATGTTGGCCTTCTCCAGCAGGGCGCGGGCCTCTGCCAGCGTTGCACAGCTGCCCAGCAGCCAGGGGATCAGCTCAAATTGGGTGATGTTGTTTTTACCGTCTGCCGCCGGGTGGTAGACGGCGTTGCCCACAAAGTTCAGCCCGGCAACGCCGAGGCCCTTTTCATTGATGGCATCGTAATACAGCGGGTACTCCCCTGCCACATAGGCCATGCCGATCATGGCATACCTTGTGCGGAAATCCCCCATGCAGCGCAGGGCAAACGGATAGCTGCGCGGCGTGACCGTGACTTCATCCCCATAGGAGAATTCATAGTCAAGATTGCGTCCGAAATAGAAATCTGCTGTCTTATAAGTTGCTGCGGTACACATGGCAAATGCCCCTTTCCTATTTCCTGATACGGCTAGTGTAGCACGCCGGGGGCCGGATAATCCACCATAAATTGTAAACAATCCGGCCGTCAGCCGCTCTTACAGGCCGGCAACCGAGTCGATCGGCATCGACATAAAGATGCCCTGCGCCGCACTGTGCATACCGCAGCTTTCGCCCAGAGACTGCATAAGGGCGACCTTGTTGGCAGATTCCGTCAATACCAGAACGATCTCCTTTTCATCCTGCACGCTCAGCCCCCAAAAGCCGGTCGCCTCCTCATTGCCGATGCGCCGGCTGCGGATGACGGTGCCGCCGGTGGCACCCGCCGCACGAACCGCCTTCATCACATCATCGCTGAAGCCGCTGTTCACGATCGCTGCAACCAGAGAGTGTTTCGTTTCAGACATACTGTTTCCTTCCTTTCCGCTGGTATTCAGAACATCCTTGCCTGCATCGTGGTCCAGAATACGCAAGATCATGTTGTTTGCACCGTTCAAAGGGATCGTAAAAGCAATGCCGGTGTTGGCTTTGTGCAGCTGCAATTCCGTGTAGAGCTTTTCCATCAAAATCGTGGACAAATGCTTCGGGACCATGCTGACCAGAACACTTTTGTCAATGCTGCCAAGGCCGAGCATATCCATGATCTCGCTGGAGGCCGTCCCCTCGGCATTAAAGCGGTATTGCAGCGGCAGCGCCCCTTTTTTTGAACATCTCGGCTGCGTGTTCTGCCAGCTTCGGCGTTGTGATCAGCACCAACAGCTGAAATGACACTTTCTTCTCATGCTCCATTTTAGTCGCCCTCCTCAAGATCAACGATCATGTCGCAGTCATCGGCGATAGCAGCCGGCACAGTCTGCGTCCGCTTGGCGGTTTTCAGCTTGTATACCAGCCCCATAAGCTGGATGGCGATCAGCGGCGTCAGGGCAACCAGCGCAACAACACCGAACGCATCGGTCATCAGGTTGCCGCCCAGTGCCTCACATACGCCGATGCTGAGCGGCAGCAAAAAAGGTCGAGGTCATCGGGCCGCTGGCAACGCCGCCGGAGTCAAACGCAATGCCGATAAAAATATCCGGCACCATACGGGACAGCACCAGCGCAATGATGTACCCGGGGATGACAAACCACTGGATGGATATGCCGGTCAGCACACGCAGCATGGCCAGACCGACACTGGCTGCCACACCGATCTGCATACAGCGGTTCATCATTTTGACCGAGATGGCGCCGTTTGTGACGGCCTCCACCTGATGGTTCAGCACCTGAATGGCAGGCTCTGCCTTGACGATGTAGTAGCCGATCAGCGCACCGATGGGAACCAGAATCCAGCGCAACGACAGCCCTGCCAGTTCCTTGCCAAGGTAGGCGCCAACGGGTGCAAACCCGACATTGGCACCGCACAAAAACAGCACCAGCCCAATATAGGTATACCCAAAGCCGACGATGATGCGCTTGATTTGCAGCCCATGGTAGCGGTGGGTCAGCCATTGGAAAATCAAAAACACCCAGAGGATCGGCACCAGTGAAAGAAGCACCTCCCTGGCGTAGAGCGGCAGCCCCTGCGCAAACACCCGGGCAACATCTTGCGTGGTGACAACGGTGGCAACATCGGTAAGGGTGTAGGCCGCCTCGGTCGGCTTAAAGAAACAGCCGAGGATCAGCACCGCCAGAATCGGCCCCACGCTGGAAAGCGCCACCAGACCGAAACTGTCATTTGCCGCATTTTTATCGCTGCGCACCGAGGCCAGCCCGACACCCATAGCCATAATAAAAGGTACGGTCATCGGGCCGGTGGTGACGCCGCCGGAGTCGAAGGCCACTGCCAAGAACTCCTTGGGCACAAAAGCAGACACCAGAATGAGTGCCAGATAGCAAACGATCAGCAGCATCGACAGACTGATCTTATAGCGGATACGCACGATGGCCAGCGCCAGAAACAGCCCCACGCCAACAGCCACCGTCATGATCAACACCATGTTCGGCACAGACGGCACCTGCCCCGCAAGAACCTGCAGGTCCGGCTCCGACACGGTAATGATGACGCCCATGAGAAACCCTGTCAGCAGGACTGTAAGCAGTTTTTTCATTTTGGAGATCTGCACGCCAACGCCTTCGCCGAGCGGCGTCATCGCCATCTCTGCACCGAGCTGGAAAAAGCCCATGCCAACGATCAGCATCAGGGCGCCTGTCAGGAACATGACTACGCTTCCCAGCTCCATCGGGATCACAAAGATGCTGAGCATCAGGACGATCCCGGTGATCGGAAGCACGGCAGAGAGCGACTCTCTGATTTTTTCTTTCAGTTTTACATTCAATTCTACGCCCACCTTTCAACAGAGAGTTGTTTTTTGCACGGTGCCTTCGGTGGCGCCGCATTCCCCCAAAAGCACGTCATTTTGTATATTTGCGTGCTCACGCAAATATCATTACCTACATTTTACACTACAAACGCCCCCGCCGCAAGTTCTCTGCGGCAACTGTATTCATTCCGGGTTATCTGAATTGCCGCTCTGGTATCGGCGCATAAAAATTTCCCGGTAACGAAAGTGGAAATCACCGGGAGAAGGAGAAGCAAAAAGCGCTGCAAGCCCCAAAAAAGGCTTGCAGCGCTGCTTTTTGGCGTCCCAGAGAGGATTTGAACCTCCGGCCCCACGCTTAGGAGGCGTGTGCTCTATCCAGCTGAGCTACTGAGACTGATATTCAGTTTTTTGGGTGCCATGCAAAGGTGCTATAACAAGGCTATTATACCCGCTTCCACCGCAAATTGCAAGTGCGCAAGGGAATAAAACCCTGTCGGGGCAGCACTGTAAAATGCAGCTGGCGCGGTTGCATTTTACAGTGCTGAAACAAAGAAAAAGTCGCGGCAATATACTTGCCACGACTCTTTTGGTGGGAGCTGGTGGATTCGAACCACCGAAGCATTAAGCAGCAGATTTACAGTCTGTCCCCATTGGCCACTCGGGAAAGCTCCCATATTCAGTTTGTGGCCGCCGTGTCTCCCGGCGACGTATATTATTATAGCAGAGGGCTTTTCAAAATGCAAGCCTTTTTTTGACTTTTTTTTGTGAGTTTTTTCAAAAAAGCGCATTTTCATCACAGCATCGAACAAAAACTTTTCTTGACATACAGTTGCAGTAAGCGTACATTTATAATAGTAGTATAAATACAGCATTGGGAGGTTTTTACTATGGCGATTCGTGTTGGCATCCTGACTTCCGGCGGCGACTGCCCCGGCCTGAACGCTACCCTGCGCGGCGTGGCCAAGGCGCTGTATCACCGGATGGGCGATAAAGTTGAGATCGTTGGCATTATGAACGGCTATGACGGCCTGATCAGCGGCAACTACCGCGAGATGTCCCCCGACGAGTTCTCCGGCATCCTGACCGTGGGCGGCACCATTCTGGGCACCAAGCGCACCCCCTTTAAAAAGATGCGCGTGGTCGAAGACGACAAGGTGGACAAGGTCGCCGCGATGAAGAAAAACTACCGCGCCGCCAAGCTGGACTGCCTGCTCTGTCTGGGCGGCAACGGCACCCACAAGACCGCGAACCTGCTCAGCCAGGAAGGGCTGAACATCATCGGCCTGCCTAAGACCATCGACAACGACATCTACGGCACCGACGTCACCTTCGGCTTCCACACTGCCGTGGACATCGCCACCGAGGTCATCGACCGCATCCACACAACCGCCGGCAGCCACAGCCGCGTGATGTGCATTGAGATCATGGGCAACAAGGCCGGCTGGCTGACGCTGTACTCCGGCATTGCGGGCGGCGCAGACATCATCCTGCTGCCCGAGCTGCCCTACGATATCAAGAAGGTTGCCGCTGCTGTAGAGAACCGCGCCAAGGCAGGTAAGAACTTCTCGATTTTGGCCGTGGCCGAGGGTGCCTTCTCGGTCGAGGAGGCCAAAATGAAGCGCAAGGAGTGGACGGCCAAGCGCGCCGAGGCCGGTTACACCACCGCCACCGCCCGCATTGCGAAGCAGGTCGAGGAGTTGACCGGCGCCGAGACCCGCATCTGCGTGCCCGGCCACATGCAGCGCGGCGGCAGCCCCAGCGCCTACGACCGCGTGCTGGCAACCCAGTTTGGCTCCTACGCGGCCGGGCTGGTGGCGGACGAGCATTACGGCGTGACCGTCGCCATGGTGAACCGCCACGTCACCGCCAACCCGCTGGCCGACATTGCCGGCAAGACCCGCGGCGTGCCCGGCGACTGCGACATGCTGAATGTCGCCCGCGCCATGGGCATCAGTCTGGGCTGATTCTCTACCCGCACAAACTCTTTTACCGCTCTGTTTTCTGCCCCTGCCCTTTGTGGCGGGGGCAGCTTTTGTATAAGGCATCCCTGCACAAAAAAGGCCGCTCCCATTTGAGAGCGGCCTTTGCCATATACAAGTTTATTCTGCGGTGTAGTCCTTTTTAAGCAGGCTTAAAATCACCGCGCCGACAGCGGAACCTGCGGCGAGGGCCACCACATAGAGCAGTGCGTGGTCAACAACCGGGAATACGAAGATACCGCCGTGCGGGGCGCGCAGCGCGCAGCCGAACACCATGGACAGCGCACCGGACAAAGCCGAGCCGATAATGCAGCTGGGCAAAACACGCAGCGGGTCCGTGGCCGCATACGGGATTGCGCCCTCGGAGACGAAGCAGAGGCCCATGACATAGTTGACGATGCCGTTGCGGCGCTCATCGGGGCTCCACTTATTGGGGCAGAAGGTGGTAGACAGCGCGATTGCGATGGGCGGGACCATGCCGCCGACCATGACCGCCGCCATGACCTCATAGTTGCCGGAGGCCAGCGCCGCCGTGCCGAACACATAGGCTGCCTTGTTGAAGGGGCCGCCCATATCCACGCTCATCATACCGGCTACGATCGCACCCAACAGGATCTTGGAGCTGCCGCCCAGCGCGTTCAGCCAGTCACTCATGGCCGTGTTGATGATGCCCATCAGCGGGTTGATGCCGCACATAACCAGACCAATGACCAGAATACCGCCCAGCGGGTAGATCAGCATCGGGCGGATACCGTTCAGGCTGGTGGGCAGCTTCTCAGTGATGTTCTTGAGGAACTGCACAATGTAGCCCGCCGCAAAGCCGGCCAGCAGCGCCGCGAGAAAACCGCCGGAGATGCCGGTCGTATCACCGGAAGCAAGCCCCGCAAAGTTTGTGCCGTTCATTGCCAGCACGCCGCCCGCAAAGCCGACCGCCAGACCCGGACGGTCGGCGATGGACATTGCGATAAAGCCCGCAAGGATCGGCAGCATATAGCCGAACGCCGCGCCGCCTACCGTCTTGAAGAAGGCGGCCACCGGGGTGTTCATGCCGAAGTTGGACGGGTTGATGCTGTAATCATCGAGCAGGAAGGCCAGCGCGATCATGATGCCGCCGCCCACCACAAAGGGCAGCATGTGGGAAACACCGTTCATCAGGTGCTTGTACAGGCTGTGTGCCACCGTGTCGCCGGCACCGCCCGCGCTCTGGCTCTGCGCCGCGCCGCCCTTGGCATGGAATATGGGGGCCTCGCCGTGGGCGATCTTCTTGATCAGCTCCTCTGGCTTATGGATACCGTCATCCACGCGGGCAAACAGCACCGGCTTGCCGTCAAAGCGGGCGGTCTCAACATTTTTGTCCGCCGCAATGATGATACCGTCACAGGCGGCAATCTCCTCGGCCGTCAAAATATTCTTTGCACCGTCAGAGCCGTTGGTCTCGACCTTGGTGGGCAGGCCCAGCTTATCCCCTGTCTTGGTCAGGGCCTCGGCCGCCATGTAGGTGTGGGCAATACCGTTGGGGCAGGCCGTCACGGCCAGCACGCGGTAGCCGTTCTGGGGGATCTCCTGCTCGGTAAAGCTCTCCTCGCCAAACTGGGCGTCCTCCTGTGCGTCAATGGCATCAAGGAAGGCGGCAGGTGTCTTGGCGGCGCGCAGCTTCTCAACAAAATCCTCGTTCATGAGCATCTGCATCATACGGGCCAGCATGTCGATGTGCAGGCTGCCGTTTTCCGGTGCGGCAATCGCAAACAGCAGGTCCGTCTTGCCGTCATCGTCCGCATTATACTGCACCGGCTCGCTCAGGCGCAGGGCCGCCAGGCTGGGCCGTGTGACACAGGCCGTGCGGGCATGGGGCACCGTGATGCCGTTGTCCACATAGGTGGATGCCTCGGCCTCGCGGGCATAGAGGGCTTTTTTGTAGGCGTCCTTGTCGGTGATGTTGCCGTGGGTCGCCTGCAGATCAACGAGCTTGTCGATGATGGCAGCCTGATCCGGGGCTGCGACATCCAGCGCGATGGACTGCGCAGTGAACAGTTCCGTAATACGCATAAGACAGTTCTCCTTCGCTTGTTTCTATTGAGGTGTAGGGGCCGGGCATGCCCGGCCCTCGGCTTTATGGGAAATGCGCATTTATGGCCAAGTTGCGGGCCGCACATGTGCGGCCCCTACGGTGCGGCGCGTCTTTGTACGGGGGGCGGATACTTGCATCAGTCCCTACAAGTCACGGCCTACTCCATCGTCTTGAGCAGCTTATCAATGTCCGCCTTTGTCGCCAGACCCAGACTAAACGCGGTGGCACTGCCGCAGGCGGTGCCAAGACGCAGCGCAGCCTCATAATCTCCGCCGCTCTGCTGGTAGCCCGCCACAAAGCCGGCCACCATACTGTCCCCTGCGCCGACACTGTTGACAACCTTGCCCTTGGGGCAGCCGATGCGGTGCACGCCCCCCTGCTCATCCAGCAGCAGGGCGCCGTCCCCTGCCATGCTTACGAGTACATTGCGCGCACCTTTATCCTGCATCATCTTTGCCGCCGCTGCGATCTCCCTGTCGGTGGTCAGCTTTACACCGGTGATTTCGCTCAACTCATGGTTATTCGGCTTGATGAGGAACGGACGGTAGCGCAGCACATTCACGAGCAGGTCGCGGGTGGCATCCACGACCGCGCGGACGCCGCGGCCCTCGAGCCGGGCCAGAATCCGCTCATAGGTGGTCTGCGCCAGACTTGCGGGAATGCTGCCTGCCAGCACCAGAATATCGTCCTGCTGCAGGCGGTCAAGCTTTTCCTCCAGCGCCCGCATTGCATCCTCGGGGATGTCGGGGCCGGCACCGTTCAGCTCGGTCTCCTGCCCCGCCTTGATTTTGACATTGATGCGGGTCATCCCCTTTGCAAGGCGGACGAAATCGGTTTTCAGCCCCTGCGCAGCAAGGCCGCGCTCCAGCCAAGCGCCGGTCTCACCCGCCACAAAGCCGAGCGCCACGCTCTCACAGCCAAGCTGTGCCAGCACACCGGATACATTGATGCCCTTGCCGCCCAGCACGCAGTCCTCTCCTCTGGCGCGGTTCACATCGCCGACCCGCAGCTCTCTGTCAAGCCGCACAACATAGTCGATTGCCGGGTTGAAGGTTACGGTGTAGATCATCGCTCTGTCTCCTTTACAAGTGTCAGTTGGCCGTATTTCGGATCAGGGCAGCGATTGGTCAGGATCGCAGCATCGCCAAGCGCGCTGATAACGGCCGGATAGATACGCCCGAACTTTGAATCATCCGTCAGGAACCAATCTGCGGCGCGGCGGATCGCGGCGGCCTTGACGGCGGCCTCCTCGGGGTCAGGGGTCGTAAAGCCCGCCTCCATCGCCACGCCGTTGGCCCCCATAAATGCCTTGGTAAAATTGAACTGCTGCAGCGCCGTGACAGCCGCTGCGCCGATGATGGCCTCGGTTCTGGGGCGCAGCAGCCCGCCCGGCAAGCAGACATGGCAGCTTTTCTGCGCCAGCAGCCGCGCATGGGCAATGCCGTTGGTCACATAATGCGCCTCGAGTGCGGGGCCGTTCAGCGCCCGGACCATCGCAAGCGTTGAGGTGCCCGCATCAACATAGACGAAATCCTCAGCAGTGATCAGCGCTGCCGCTGCCTCGGCGATGCTCTGCTTCTGGCTGACGGCCAGCGACTCCTTGGCAGCCATCGTCGGCTCGTCCGCCAAAACTGGCCGTTCGGCAGCGTTGCGCCGCCGTGGACCTTATTCAGCCGGCCCTGCCGGTCAAGCTCGGTCAAATCGCGGCGGATGGTGGATTCACTGGCGTTCAGCGCCTCACAGAGCTCCTGAACGGTGGCAGTGCGTTTTTCTGCCAGAAGGTCTAAAATCAGTGCAAAGCGTTCTTCTGCTAACATAAGCAGCTCCTTTCCCGGTCTTATGCCTGACCGTTTTTGGTGTTTTGTGATGTTTTCTGGTTGATTGTATCTGTATTATACCACACATCGCGTCAAAATCAATCAGTTTCGGTCATTTTCGCTCACCAAAAATCATGGTTGTATTTTGTGCATCCTGCACAAAACAAAAAACCTCCCTCTGTGAGGGAGGCATCGCGTGTTGAAAAGCAGTCTTTCCTGCTGCTGATTCAGCTCACACAAACAGCTCAATGACAAACACCAGCGCGCAGCAGATGACCGACACAGGGAACAGCCCCGCACCGCACCATGCTGCGATGATACCTGCTGCCAGAGCAGCCGCACCCGAGATCGGCGTCTGGGTAGCGCGGATGATGGCCGGGAAGGTCATGACCGCCAGCGTCACATAGGGCACATAGTACAAAAACGACTGGATAAAGCGGTTTTTGATCGGTTTGCGGATCAGCGTCAGCGGCAGGATGCGGATGGCGTAGGATACCAGCGCCATAACGGCAATGTAAATGTAGTTATTCATTGTCGCCCACCTCCTCCTGTGCCGGCACCGGGAACAGCACCGCCGCTGCGCCGGAGATCAGCACCGTCAGCAGGATCGTGCGGGTGCCGTCAGACAGGGCCGCAACGCCCGGCAGGTAGCTGCAGGCGAAGCTGAGCACAAAGCTGAGCAGCACCAGCGCCGCCACAACGCGGTCCTTGCGCGCCGGGGGAATGATGATGGCCAGAAACATACCGTAAAGCGCCACGCTCAGCGCACTGACGACCCGCAGCGGCAGGGCGTTGCCTGCCACGATGCCCAGCGCCGTGCCGATCGCCCACGCCGGGGCTGCCAGCAGGATCGCACCGTAGGTGTAGCAGGGGTTTAAGTATCCGGGCCTCGCAATCGTGATGCCGAACAGTTCATCCGTGACATCGTACCCGATGAGCAGCCGATGAAAAAACGGCGTCTCGGGCGAAAAGCGCTGAGCCAGCGCACAGCTCATCAAAAGATACCGTGCGTTGGCGATCAGGGTGATGATGGCCACCTCCAGATAGGTAGCCTTGGCGGCGATCAGCGTAAAAGCCGCATACTCCCCCGCCGAGGCATTGTCAAAGGCTGCCAAAGCCTGCATCGCGTCAGCCGCATTCCGGCCGCAATGCCCAGTGAGAACGAAACCGCAAATATCCCAGCGCAATCGGAAACCCGTCCCGTATACCGTCACAGAATACCCTGCGGCTGAACTGTATGGATTCCTTCATCTTATATACCTTCCTTTCACCGGATTTTATTATAGCGCAGGGCCAAGGGAAAAGAAAGGGCTGCGCAAATTTTTTCTGCTTTGCAATGTTGACCCCTGCTGCCTCGTACTCTACAATGAAAGTGAAGGGGGTCTTTTCCATGAATCGCGACGCCATCAAAATGCTTGCCATGTTCACCATGCTGCTCAATCACATTGCAAACGCCCTTCTGCCCGCTGGGCAGCCGCTGACGAACCTGTTTTTGTTCATCGGCTACTTTACCGCTGTGACGATGTGCTATTTCCTTGTGGAGGGCTACGGCTACACCCGCTCCAAGCGGAACTACGCTGCACGGCTGCTGGTTTTTGCACTTCTTTCGCAGCTGCCTACCAGCTTGGCTTTCCGGACTACGGCATGGCGGGGTTTGTGCAGCTCAATATGCTGTTCACGCTGCTGCTCTGCTTTTTGGTGCTGCTGGTGCAGGAGACGGTACACGACCGTGTGCTGCGCGGCGTCTGTATTGTCCTGCTGATCTGCGCCTCTCTTTTCTGTGACTGGGCCTTACTGGCGCCCATCTTTACGCTGCTGTTCTCGTGGGCAAAGGACACACCCGCGCGCAAAAAAGCCGCCTTTGCCGCAGCGGCGCTGCTGTACGGCGGCATGGCCGGGCTGGGCAGCGGTTCTCTGGCAGATGCCCTCGGCTGCGCAATGCCGGTCTTAGTGTCCGGCTTCGTCATCCTGTACCTTTATAACGGAAAGCGGGCCGTCAGGGGCCGCACCTTTTATAAGTGGTTTTTCTATGCGTTTTATCCCACCCATCTGTTGATTCTGGGGCTTCTCCGCCTCCTTGCGTGATATTTTCCGTATGCGCCGCAGCCTACCGCTGTTGGGGCTTGACGCCTGCACCCTTCGTGTATTATAATAGGTAAGCTATAAGAACGAGGTGTTGCGCAGTTGGTAGCGCGCGTGGTTTGGGACCACGAGGCCGCAGGTTCGAGTCCTGTCACCTCGATACTAAGAGTGTGAGCCTACAATACAACCCCTGTCTGTAAGCCATGGAAAAGCAACTTCTATGATTTCCAGACGGTCGAAGCTGGTGCTTCACACTCCATTGCCCGTTTTGCATGAAAATGCAGAGCGGGCGTTTTTATTTGCATGGCAGAAAAGCCGTATTTTACCCCTTTCCTGTGCAGTATTTCCTGTTGTGTTTTCCCTGCAAAAAAGCTATAATAATTTCAAATTTTTCATTTTTTTCGGGGAGGGCTTATGGAAAGGATCAAGCGTCATCTTCGCAGTGCCGCCGGGTATCTGCTTGTCTGTGCCAAATGGCTGGCGCTGGCCGCGCTGGTCGGCTGTGTTGTGGGGCCGCTGGGGGCGGCGTTCGGGCTGGCTCTGAACTGGGCCAACGCCACCCGCGCCGCGCAGCCGTGGCTGCTGTATCTGCTGCCTGCGGCGGGCCTTGTCATCGTATTTCTGTACGAGCATCTTGACCCGGACGGCGGCGGCTCGACCAATCAGGTCTTTGTGTCCGTGCGGGAGCATAAGCCCCTGACCCTGCGCACAGCACCGCTGATCTTCGCCTCCACCGTCATGACCCATCTGTTCGGCGGTTCCAGCGGCCGCGAGGGTGCCGCGCTGCTGCTGGGCGGCTCGGTATCCGGGCAGCTCGGCAAGGTGCTGCACCTCGAAAACCGCGACTGCCGCCTGATGACGATGTGCGGCATGGCGGGTGCGTTCTCGGCCATCTTCGGCACACCGCTGGCTGCCACCATCTTTACGCTTGAGGTCGTGGATGTCGGCTCGATGCAGTACGCCGCACTGCTCCCCTGCCTGCTCTCGGCGCTGCTGGGCGTCTTTATCAGCGGGCAGATGGGCCATGCGCCCGAGGCCTTTGTGCTGCAGGCCGGGGCCGATGCAACGCCGCTGAATCTTGTGCGTGTCATCGTGCTGGGAGCGCTGCTGGCCGCGTTGAGCATCTTCTTCTGCGAGCTGCTGCATGCAGCGCCCAAGCTCTACAAAAAAGTTTCTGCCCAACGCCTATCTGCGCGTTGCGGCGGGCGGCGTGCTGATTCTGGCGCTGACAAAGCTGCTCGGCACGACCGACTACAACGGCGCCGGTGCCGCCGTCATCGAGGCCGCCATCAACGGCGAGGCCGTGCCGTATGCGTTCCTGCTAAAAATGCTGTTCACCGCACTGACCTTGGGCGCAGGCTTCAAGGGCGGCGAGATCGTTCCCATCTTCTTCACCGGGGCGACCTTTGGCTGCGTGGCCGCGCCGCTGCTGGGTCTGCCGCCGCAGCTGGGCGCTGCGCTGGGCATGGTTGCGCTGTTCTGCGGCTGCACCAACAGCCCGCTGGCGTCCATCTGTCTGGCGATCGAGGTCTTTGGCGGGCAGTGCATCTCCCTGTTTGCACTGGCCTGTGCCGTTTCCTACATGCTCTCGAGTTATTTCAGCCTTTACCGTGAGCAGCACTTTCTGCACTCCAAGCTGCGGATCGTTGGTGTGCAGCGGGTCCATGGCCGCTGGTCCGAGACGGATGCCAAGCATTTTACCACAAACGATGACGGCGAAAATTAGTTGCGGGAACGCTGTTTCCATGGTATAATTAAGTGTTATGGAGGGATGGGCGTTTATGAGTAGACTTGCACTGGAAAAGCACTGCTGGGCCGAGATCGACCTGACAGCATTGCGCAGCAATTTTGAATATATCCACCGCGCGGTAGGTGGCGATATCTGTGCCGTTGTCAAGGCTGACGCTTACGGCCACGGCGACACGACCATCGCCCATGCCTTGCAGCAGGCCGGTGCGGCGGCGTTTGCCGTCAGCAGCTTGGGCGAGGGACGGCACCTGCGCCGCAGCGGCATCACAAAACCGATTTTGATTCTGGGCTTTGCTGACCCGTCCTATGCGGCAGTGTTGGCAGAAAATGACATAGCCACGGCCTGTTTTTCCACCGAGTACGCGCAGGCACTCTCCGCTGCCGCCGTCAAGGCGGGCGTACAGGCCAAGGTACACCTGAAAATCGACACCGGCATGGGCCGCATTGGCTTTGCGGTGCGTTCCGGGTTTGATGAAACGATCCACGAGCTGGAAGCCCTGTACACCCTGCCGGGGCTGGATATCTGCGGCGTGTTCCAGCATTTTGCCGTGGCGGACAGCAACACCCCTGCGGACACCGCCTACACCGATGAGCAGCATGCGCTGTTTGCCAGAGTGGTAGCGCGTTTGCAGGCCGATGGCTTTGCCACCGGCACCGTACACTGTGCCAACTCGGCCGCGCAGCTGCGCCACCCCGAGTGGCGGCACGATATGACCCGCGCGGGCATCATTTTGTACGGGCTTGACCCCAGCGACGACGTCCGCTTTCCTGCCCTGCAGCCGGTCATGTCGCTGAAATGCGTTGTGACCTTTGTCAAGGACTTGCAGCCCGGCCAGAGCGTGAGCTATGGGCGCACTTTCACAGCCGAGCGCCCGATGCGCGTTGCCACGGTCTGCGTAGGCTACGCCGACGGCTACCCCCGCCGTTTGTCCGGCGGGCTTGGCGTCATGAACATACACGGCCACGCTGCCCCCGTGGTGGGCCGCGTCTGCATGGATCAGACTATGCTCGATGTAACGGACATTCCCGACGTCAAGATGGGCGACGAGGTCACAGTCTTTGGCCCGGGCGGCGGCGACACCGCCGACACCATTGCGGCCAAGACCCAGACCATCAACTACGAAATTGTCTGCGGGTTGGCGCGCCGCGTGCCCCGCGTATACAAAGAGAACGGCAAGATCTGCGAGATCTGGAACGATTTGGAGGAAACCTGATGGCCCGCAAAAACATCCGCAACTTCTGCATTATTGCCCACATCGACCACGGCAAATCCACCCTGTCCGACCGTATGCTGGAGCTGACCGACAGCGTTGACAAGCGCACCATGACCGATCAGGTGCTGGACAATATGGACATTGAGAAGGAGCGCGGCATTACGATCAAGGCCCGCGCCGTGACGATGCGCTACAAGGCCGATGACGGCGAAACCTATGAGTTCAACCTCATTGATACCCCGGGCCATGTGGACTTTCAGTACGAGGTCAGCCGCAGTCTGGCCGCCTGCGAGGGTGCCGTACTGGTGGTGGACGCCAGCCAGGGCGTGGAGGCCCAGACGCTGGCCAACTGCTATCTGGCGCTTGACCATGACCTGGAGGTCGTGCCCATCCTGAACAAGATCGATCTGCCCAGCGCCGACCCGGACGCCGTTGCCAAAGAGGTCGAGGATGTCATCGGCCTGCCCTGCATGGAGGCGCCCCGTGTTTCCGCCAAGCTGGGCATCGGCGTCAAAGATGTGCTGGAATGTGTCGCCAAGGACATCCCCGCCCCACGGGCGACCCCGCCGCGCCGCTGAAAGCGCTGATCTTCGACTCCATCTACGACAGCTACAAGGGCGTTATCGTCTATGTGCGCATCTTTGAGGGCACCGTCCGGCCCGGCGATACCATCCGCCTGATGAGCACCGGTGCCGAATTCCAGCTTGTCGAGGTCGGCCACATGGGTGCGACCAGCCTGACCCCCTGCGACAAGCTGGAGGCCGGCGAGGTCGGTTATCTGACCGCCAGCATCAAGACGGTGCGCGACACCCGCGTCGGCGATACCGTCACGCTGGCGGCCAACCCCACGCCGGAGCCGCTGCCCGGCTTCCGCACCGTGACGCCGATGGTGTTCTGCGGCATCTACCCCGCCGACGGCGCGGACTATCCCGACCTGAAGGACGCGCTGGAGAAGCTGCAGCTCAACGATGCCAGCCTGACCTTTGAGCCGGAGACCAGTGCGGCGCTGGGCTTTGGTTTCCGCTGCGGTTTTCTGGGCCTGCTCCACATGGAGATCATCACCGAGCGTCTTGAGCGCGAGTTCGACCTCGACCTGATCACCACGACTCCCGGCGTCCAGTACCGGCTGACACTGACCGACGGCACGGTAGAGATCATTGACAACCCCTCCGCCTATCCAGACCCGACCCGCATCGTCAAGCAGGAGGAGCCGTTCGTCAACGCCCACATCTACACCCCCAACGACTATGTCGGCCCGCTGATGGATCTGTGCCAGACGAAGCGCGGTGTGCTGGTGGACATGAAATATATGGACGAGACCCGCGTGGACCTGCACTACCTGATCCCGCTTGGCGAGATCGTCTATGACTTCTTTGACGCGATCAAATCCCGCAGCCGCGGCTACGCCAGCTACGACTATGAGTGGGAGGATTGGCACGAGAGCAAGCTCGTCCGGCTGGATTTCCTGCTCAACGGCGAGGTCGTGGACGCACTGTCGATGATCGTATTTGCCGACAATGCCTACGCCAAGGGCCGCCGCATCTGCGAAAAGCTCAAGGAGAATATCCCCCGCGCGCTGTTTGAGATTCCTGTGCAGGCCGCTGTCGGCGGCAAGGTCATTGCCCGCGAGACGGTCAAGGCCATGCGCAAGGATGTGCTGGCCAAGTGCTACGGCGGCGACATCACCCGCAAGAAGAAGCTGCTGGAAAAGCAGAAGGAAGGCAAAAAGAAGATGCGCCAGCTGGGCAGCGTGACCCTGCCGAGCGAGGCATTCACCGCCGTGCTGAAGCTGGATTCGGATTCTTAACGGGGTTTTCCGGCCTTTTTACAAAAAGGCCTCGGCGAAAAATTCCAAATATTTGTAGGGGAGGGATTTATCCCTCCCGGGAGGTTTGCGGCAACGCCAACACCCCGGGAGGCATGAATGCCTCCCCTACTTATATTATCCCGCCGCCGTGCCCTGCAAATTTTGCCGCTCTGTAGGGGCCGCACATGTGCGGCCCGCAACCTTACGGCAAAAGCGATTTTACGGGAAGGCTGCGGGCCGGGCATGCCCGGCCCCTACAGTGCAATAACAAAAAGAGGGTACCTGCCATTTCAGCAGATACCCTCTTAAATTATGTAATACTAAATTACATCAGGCTGCGGTACAGCTCTTTGATCTCCTCGACATTCGTGTCGCGGGGGTTGCCGGGGCAGCAGGCATCGGCAAAGGCGGACTCAGCCAGGAACTGAACATCCTCCTCCTTGAGGATGCCCTTCAGGTTGGCGGGGATGCCGACATCGGCAGAGAGCTTCTTGACCTCGGCGATCGTCGCATCGGCGGCCTCGGCGTCGTTCATCTCGTCGATGTCCTTCACGCCCATAGCCTTGCCGACAGCGCGGTAACGCTCACCGGCGGCAGCCTTGTTGTACTCCAGACCGGTGGGCAGGATGATGGCGCAGGCAACACCGTGGGGGGTGTCATACAGGGCAGACAGACCGTGCGCCATGCTGTGAACAATGCCAAGACCGACATTGGAGAAGCCCATGCCGGCGATGTACTGGCCCAGAGCCATGCCCTCGCGGCCTCCGGGGTGTTCTGCACGGCACCGCGCAGATTCTCAGAGATCAGCTTGATGGCCTCCAGATGGAACATATCGGAGATGGTGCAGTGGCCCTTGGTGATGTAGCCCTCAATGGCGTGGGTCAGGGCGTCCATGCCGGTGGCGGCGGTCAGGCCCTTGGGCATGCTGGACATCATATCGGGGTCAACAACTGCGACCTCGGGGATGTCGTTGGTGTCAACGCAGACGAACTTGCGCTTCTTCTCGACATCGGTGATAACATAGTTGATGGTGACCTCGGCAGCGGTGCCGGCGGTGGTGGGCACGGCGATGGTAAAGACCGCATGCTTCTTGGTGGGGGCTACGCCCTCAAGACTGCGGACATCGGCGAACTCAGGGTTGTTGATGATGATGCCGATAGCCTTGGCGGTGTCCATGGAAGAACCGCCGCCGATGGTCACGATGCAGTCAGCCTCGGCAGCCTTAAAGGCGGCAACGCCGTCCTGAACATTCTGGATGGTGGGGTTGGGCTTGATCTCGCTGTAGACAGCGTAGGCAAAACCGGCGGCATCCAGCAGGTCGGTGACCTTCTTGGTGACGCCGAACTTGATCAGATCGGGGTCAGAGCAGACAAAAGCCTTTTTGTAACCGCGGGAGGTCAGCTCGGGAACGATATTCTCGATCGCACCGTGGCCGTGATAAGAGATCGTGTTCAGAACAATACGACTTGCCATAGAAATTCTCTCCTTTTATTGTATCGGCTTTTGGCCGATGATTTCAGCTTTCAAGCCTATTATACCGTTATTTTTTTGGACAGCGCCATTTGGAAAGTAGCGCGGACTTTGTGAAATTTCTACAGCAAAAAGTAGGGGCGAGCAATGCTCGCCCCTACAGCGCACCCGCAAGGGTCACGCTTCTTCTTTCTCTTTGCTGCGCCTTGATGACCTTTAAGCGGCTGAATTCCTCACGCTCGCGCTCACTCAGCACCTCATCAATGGATTTGATCGTCCTTTGCATCTGCGGAATCTGCACATTGCCGAGGGCGTTCGCGCGCTTCTGGGTCTTTTGGATGGCCTCGGCCAGACGGATAACACTGATCTCGACCTCTGCCAGCTCGACCGTCAGGGTCTTGACCTCATTGAATTTGAGGTAGGCCACATCGAGGGTGCCGTTTGTCGATTCCAGATCGTAGTACAGCCCCAGCGGCGAGGTGGTGTTCAGCTTGAGGGTGGGCAGCTCCACGCCCATAACGCTGCGGGTGCTGAGCTGCACACCGCGCTCCACCGGCACACCGGCCGCATAGCCGCCGACAGAGCCCAACATGATATTGGCCTTTTTCAGGGCCTCGTAGGCCTCGGCATAGGCCGCCGAGATGCGGTCCTGTATACCTGCCGCGCGGTCGATCAGCTGCATCATCTCGCGCACCAGAATATTGCGCTTGCGGTCCATCAGGTCATAGCCCTGCGCGGCCAGCGCCAGACTGCGCTTGGTCGCCATCAGGTTAGATTTTGTAGGAAAAACCTGCTGTGCCATTGGGTACTCCTTTTATACTGCTTTGGCTTCCCCTGCGGGAGGAAGCTGTCACCGAAGGTGACTGATGAGGGCCGAGTGTGCCATTATCACCCGTCTGCGGGCATTCCTCGCACGCTCTCCCCTCATCCGCCCCTGCGGGGGCACCTTCTCCCCCATGGGGAGAAGGCTTTGGGGTTACTTTTTACTGATTCTCGCCTTGGCAGGCTCGTAGTATTTATCCAGCGTTTCGGCATCGCAGCGGTCCAGCGCGTTGCGGGGCAGCGTGGCCAGCAGCTCCCAGCCCAAATCGAGCGTCTGCTCCATCGTGCGGTCGGTGTTGCCCTGCCCGATGAACTCCTGCTCAAAGGCGCGGCCAAAGGCCATCAGCTGCTTATCGCTCTCGGAGAGCTCTTCCTCGCCGATGACGCTCGCCCAGTGCCTTGGCATCCTGCACCTTGGCATAGCAGGCGAACATCTGGTTGGACAGCGTGACATGGTCCTCACGCGTGTAGCCTGCACCGATGCCGTCCTTCATCAGACGGGACAGGCTAGGCAGCACGGACACCGGCGGGTACAGGCCGGTGGCGTCCATGCCGCGGTCCAGCACGATCTGACCCTCGGTAATATAGCCGGTCAGGTCTGGGATCGGGTGGGTGATGTCATCGCCGGGCATCGTCAGAATCGGGATCTGCGTCACAGAGCCCTTGCTGCCCTTGATGATGCCGGCCCGCTCATACAGGCTGGCCAGATCGGAATACAGGTAGCCGGGGAAGCCTTTTCGGCCGGGGATCTCGCCCTTGGAGGAGGAGAATTCGCGCAGGGCCTCGCAGTAGCTTGTCATATCGGTCAGGATGACCAGCACATTTTTATTCAGGTCAAAGGCCAGATACTCGGCCACCGTCAGTGCGGCGCGCGGGGTGATGATACGCTCGATGATCGGGTCATTGGCAAGGTTCAGCAGCATGACAACGCGCTCCATCGCGCCGCAGCTCTCAAAGCTCTCACGGAAATAAGCAGCCACATCGTTCTTGACGCCCATGGCGGCAAAGACAATGGCAAAGTCGGAGCCATCGGCCACGCTGGCCTGACGGACGATCTGAACGGCCAGTTCATTATGCTTCATGCCGGAGCCGGAGAAGATCGGCAGCTTCTGGCCGCGGATCAGCGTAGCAAGGCAGTCGATGGAGGAAATGCCGGTGTGGATGTAGTTGCGGGGGTAAACGCGGCTTACGGGGTTGATGGGCGCGCCGTTGACATCGCGGCGGGCCACAGGGTAGATGTCGCCCAAGCCGTCAATGGGGCGGCCGAGGCCGTCCAGCACACGGCCCAGCAGCTCAGGGCTGAGATCCATCATCATGGGGTGGCCGGTCAGCACCGTGCGGTTGTTGACAAGGCTCAGCCCGCGGGTGCCCTCAAACACCTGAATGACGCAGCGGTCGCCGTCCACACGGACGACACGGCCAACGCGAACCGAGCCGTCATCGAGGTGCAGCTCGGCCATTTCATCGTACTGGACGCCCTTAACGCCGTCCAGCACGACCAGACTGCCGTTGATTTGGGAAAGCCCGATATGTTCCAGAATCATGTTGTTCCCTCCTCATCAGCCCTGGGCCACGGCGGCCAGCTTCTGGTCGATCTGCTTGTGCAGCTCGTCCAGCTTGGCAAAGTCGTCGTTGGGCACGGTGTATTTCATCTGCACCAGCTCGTCAAACAGGCCGGTGGCCAGCAGGCGGCTGACCGGCACCTGCTTGGCAACGAGCGCGGCGCACTTGTCGTACAGGTACAAAATGGTTTCCATCATCTTCAGCTGCTTTTCCAGCGGGACATAGGTGTCCACAGCGTGGAAAGCATTCTGCTGCAAAAAATGCCGACGCGGATGACGCGGGCGATCTCGATCGTCAGCTTCTGGTCATCGGGCAGTACATCGGAGCCGATCAGCTTGACGATCTGCATAAGGTTGTTCTCCTGCAGCAGCAGGTTGGCGATGCGCTCACGGCAGGACATGAAGTCGTGGCCGACATTATCATAGTACCAGCCGCCGAGGTCGCCGAGGTACTCACTGTAGGAGTCGTTCCAGTTGATGGCGGGATAGTGGCGGGCGTAGGCCAGCGATTTATCCAGCGCCCAGAAGCAGCGGGTGAAGCGCTTCGTGTTCTGGGTGACAGGCTCCGAAAAGTCGTTGCCCTGCGGGCTGACGGCGCCGATAACGGAGACAGAACCTTCCGCGCCGTTCAGCGTCTTGACATAACCGGCGCGCTCGTAGAACTCCGCCAGACGGCTGGGCAGGTACGCAGGATAGCCCTCATCGGCGGGCATCTCCTCCAGACGGCCGCTGATCTCGCGCAGAGCCTCGGCCCAGCGGGAGGTGGAGTCGGCCATCATGGCGGCGTGGTAGCCCATATCGCGGTAATACTCAGCCAGCGTAATGCCGGTGTAGATGGATGCCTCACGCGCGGCAACAGGCATGTTGGAGGTGTTGGCGATCAGCACGGTACGATCCATCAGGCTCTTGCCGGTACGGGGATCGACCAGCTCGCTGAACTCCTGCAGCGCCTGCGTCATCTCGTTGCCGCGCTCGCCGCAGCCGACATAGATGATGATGTCCGCATCGCACCATTTTGCGATCTGGTGCTGGGTCATCGTCTTGCCGGTGCCGAAGCCGCCGGGGATGGCCGCTGCGCCGCCCTTGGCGAGCGGGAACATCGTATCAATGACGCGCTGGCCGGTGATGAGCGGCCGGGGCGAAGTCATGCGCTCGGCAGACGGGCGCGGGGTTCGGATCGGCCACTTCTGGCAGAGGGTCAGCGTGTGCTCCTTGCCCTTGGCGTCGGTCAATTTGACAACAGGCTCGTTGACGGTGTAGCTGCCGTTGGCGGCAACCCATGTCACGGTACCGGAAACCATCGGCGGCACCATGCAGCGGTGCTGGATGGCCGGGGTCTCGGGGCAGGTGGCGTAGATCTGGCCGGGGGTCAGGGTATCCCCTGCCTTGACGGTGACGGTCACATCCCACTTGGCTTGCTCATCAAGGGACGGCTCATGCGCGCCGCGCTCGATAAAGCTGCCCATATCTTTTTCAATGGCGGGCAGCGGGCGCTGGATACCGTCATAGATGTTGCGCAGGATACCGGGGCCGAGCGTTACCGACAGCGGGCCGCCCGTGCTTTCGACAGGCTCGCCCGCCTTCAGGCCGCCGGTCTCCTCATAGACCTGAATGGTGGTCTCCTTTTCGTTCATGCGGATGACCTCGCCGACAAGGCGGGCCTTGCCGACATAGACCATCTCCATCATTTCGAGGTCAGTCTTGCCCTTGATAGTGACAACGGGGCCGTTGATGCTGTAAATTTTATTTTCCATTGCTTTGCCCCTCAAATATTGATCTCCAGCCCGGCGTTTTCCAAGAACCACTCGTGCTGGGCGTTAAGCCGTGCTGCCAGCGTGTCGTCGGCAGCCAGCCCCTTGGCGGCGTTCGCGCCCTTCAGGCCGCCCAGCTCAATGCTGTCATCGGCCGTAAGTGTCGTGCCTGCGGGCAGCTTGACGCCCTTGAGCAGCGGCAGGTCGATGCTGCGGACGGAAAGGTTGGCGTTCTCCCCCAGCGCCTCGGCCAGTGCGGCGGCCTCGGTCTGCAGCCAAGCAGCGTACTTGTCGCTGGCAGCAAAATCCGCTAACTGCGCCTTTGCCTTGGCAAAGGTCTCGTCCGCGATCTTCTGGCGCTGGTCGGCCAGCTTGGCGCGGGCCGCCATGCGCGCGGCGCTCAGGTCACGGTTGGCGCGGGTGCGCGCGCGCTCGGTCTCAAAGCGCAGGGTGCGCTCCACCCGGGCATTCTCCGCCCGGCGTGTCTCGTCCAGCCGCCCGGTGACTTCGCGCTCGGTCTCCTCACGGATAGCAGCGCAGGCGGCCTCGCCTTCCGCGCGGATGGACTCCAGAAAGCGCTCGGCGCGGGTATCTAATTCGTTCATGGTCACACCTCTCAAATCTTCACGCCGATGGCCTCGCGGATATAGCGGGTCAGGCGGTCCTTACCGGCAGCACCGCCGCCGGTGGAAGGCACGGTGATGAGCAGCGGCCCACCGGCAGCGCGGGCACTGTCCAGCGTGGCTGTGTAAGTCTCGGCGATCTTCTCGGTGACGAGCAGCACGGCAATGTCCGGCTGGTTGGCGGCATCCGCCAGCGCGTGCCGCAGGTCGGCCTCGCTGCGGGCTACGGTGCCCTCAATGCCCGCCAGACGCAGGCCGTTCATGGCGTCGGAGTTGTCGCTGATGAGAAAGAACCGCATAGCATTACACCAGCTTAGACAGGATCATGATGGAGATAACCAGACCGTACAGAGCAATGGACTCGCCCAGAGCAACGAAGATCAGGCTCTTACCGAAGGTCTTCTCATTCTCGCTGTTGGCCGCGATGGCAGCGGGGGCAGCGGAGGCAACGGCCATGCCGCCGCCGATACCGGCAAGGCCGGTGGCCAGTGCGGCCGCGACCAGACCGATGCTCAGGGAGGAGTTGTGGTCATTGTCGGTGTTGACAGTTTCGGAAGAAGAAGCGGCGGCAGTCGTATCGGCGGTATCATCGGCGGCAAAGACGCCCAGCGCACCGCAGCAGGTAACGGCAGCCACGATCAGGATGGTAACGAACAGTTTGCTGAACTTGGTTTTCATAATGGAACCCTCCGTAAATTTTTATTGTATCCGCGCCTTTTTGTCAGGCGCTTTTGTAGAGGCCGGGCATGCCCGGCCCGCGGCTTCGATTCTATCGACCGGTTGTGGGTTGGTTGCGGGCCGGACATGTCCGGCCCCTACCTCGCGTCCTCTTACGCGTTCTCTTTCTTCAGGTCAAACGCCACGAACTTGCGGCCGCCGCCCTTGTAGCAGCGGCTGAACATCTCGTAGAACTCCAGACGGATGCCCTGAATGGCCGACAGAAGCGCCTCGAGGCAGATGACCACGATGTTGCCCAGAATGACGACCACGATGTTGTTGGGCGTACCGGCCAGCGTGAAGACGACCATCATCATGCTGGCATGCACGATGACGAACGCGCCCACACGCAGGAAGGAGATCGTATTGGAAAGGTAGCTCAGCACCGTTTCCAGCAGTTCAAACACGCTCTGCATCAGGTAGTTGCCCATGCCGCCCGCAGGCTGCCAGGGCTTGCCCTCAACCATCGGGGCCAGCAGCTCGGCAAACAGCAGCAGGATCAAACCGACCACCATGCCGATGATTGCCACGACCTGCGGCAGGAATGTGACCGCACCCATATAAGCGGATGCCAGATCAACACCGCACAGGTAGGTCACCATGCCGACAAGGCCGTTGGGCGAGAAGATGAACTCGCCCCACTCCTTGTGGCGGGCGTGGGTGTACATGTTCAGGGCCATAGCCGCCAGCACCAGAACAATGCCGATGTAGACAGCCACCATCAGGATACCCGTGATGGAATCCATGACCGAAACGGGCTTGCCCGCCATGCCAATGGCATGGTAGAGCGGGTCGAGGGCCTCCTCGTAGCCAAAGAGAGAACCGTAGACCAGGCCAAAGATCGTGCTCGAAATGCCGCAGGGGATCATCAGATGGAACAGGTCATTGTGCTTGACCTTCCACATAAAGGTGCTGAACAGCGCCAGCACAATGCCCTGCCCGACATCGCCAAACATCATGCCGAACAGCACGGTGAATGTGATCGCTACAAAGCCGGTGACATCTGTCTCGCCGTAGGCGGGCAGACCGTACATTTCGACGAAAAACTCAAAAGGGCGGCTCCACCACGGGTTTTCAGCTTGGTGGGGGGCGTCATCTTGCCGGCAGATTCCGGCCCATCGACCGTGACGCGCAGCCCCTTGACGGCGCGGGCCTTACCCGCGACCTCGTCCACCTCCGACGCCGGGACCCAGCCGACGCAGAAGAAGTGTTGGCCCTTGACCGCAGCCATGCGGCGCAGATCATACACGGCGGCATAGTAGCAGGCCGTATTGTAGAGCAGCTGCACCTTATCGGCGTTCTGCTGCCACAGAGCGGCAATGCGGCCGTTCACATCATCAACACTGCGGTTGACGACATCGAGATTTTCCTTGAAGTGGGTGATGATTTCCTCGGGCGAGCCCGCCGCGCCGGGCACATGCACCGGCTCAAAGTACAACATCGAGAAGATGCCGTCCGTTTCCAGTGCCTTCTCGCGCGGGGTCATGTAGACGCCCCAGTAACCGGCCTTGGTCTGGCTGCAGGGGGTAAACAGGATGTACGGGTCATCGCCGTAGTTGTTCATCAGCTTGTTATAGCCCTCGGTCGGCAGAAAGCCGAACCGGACCTTGACATGGGCACAGCCGAGAATATCATCGACATTGACCTTCAGCCCGGTAAAATGGCTGTACTGCGCGATGCCGTCCTCGCAGAGCTTTTTTCTGGTCGAGCAGCACCTTGCGCTCGGCGCAAAGGTCATCGATCTTTTCCCAGCAGATCACCCAGGTAGCTGCGGCCCTCGGCATCCACAGGGTCGCTGTGCTGCTGCCCCCTCGTGCAGCTCTATGTTGGCTTCCTCAGCCATCGTCTCGATCTGGTCGCGGATCGCTGTGTGGGGGGTTTTTCCTCGTTCAGAGCGCCGTACCCCAGCGATTCCGACATATATCTGGTGGCGGGTTCGAGGTCAAAGCGTCCGTCCATGCAGCACGAGCCAATAAACTCGTTCAGCTGGGGCATCGTGCCCTGCACCCGCACCAGTTTCATCTTTTCAACCAATCAGTTCACACTCCTTAGCAACCTTGCCCCTCTCCGGTCCTTTGCCGCTTCGTAGGGGCGGGGCTTTGCTCCGCCCGCCAGCTTTACGCAGCCGCTCCTTTCCGGGAAAGCCACGCACGCGGCAAAACGGCCACGGGCGGAGCAGAGCCCCGCCCCTACCGTGCAATTTCTTACAGAGAGGCAAGTTTAAGAATCAATCGTTCTCATCAAACTCGACCAGCAGCGGCTTCAGCTCCTCGGGCGGCAGCTTGTAATGCACGCCCTCAATGATGTGGTCCAGATCCTGCACCTCGCAGCGAGCCAGCCAGACATAACACATCATGACCAGCGTCGGGTCGGTCGAGAACCGCAGCCACTTTTTGCACCAGTCGCAGCGGTAGTGGAAGAAGCCCTCCTTCAGCACGCTGTATTCGTGGTGGCCCAGCAGCGGGCCGTACTTCGTTCTGGCAAACCGTGCCTTGAACTCTGCAAGATCCCGGGCTGCCAGAAGGTACTCCCACTCGGCAGCGGTCAGGGCCGTGCAGTCGCGGCGGGCGTTCGTGCGCACCACCGAATCCGGCGCGCCGATGCGGATGAGCCGTGCGGCGTTCGAGACGGCGGAGGTGTCGCACTCCAGTTCCACAAGGTCGCGCAGCGTAGGCGCAGCGCTTGTGCCCTTCCCCATCGGTGCCAGCGCCACCAGCGCCTTGTGGCGGCGATCCTGCAAAAGCGGCTCGGCCTGAGCGGTCAGGCCGCGGTCAGGCTTGGCGGTTTTCAGCGGTGCCAGAACCTTTTCCCACGGCGTACCGGCCACAGCAGCCAAAATGCCATCGAGGCTCGTTGCCTTTGCCAAGGCGTACAGGTCGATGCAGCAGCGCTGCTGCATGAACTCGGGCAGCCGGAACAGGTAGTCGCCCGGGCGGCCCGCATCCAGGCAGCGCATCGCGGCGGTCAGCTCGTCCACCTCACAGCAGAGGGTAAAGTATTCATACACCTTGCTGCCTGCGCTGCGGTCATACCGGCAAAGGCTGTCATACCGGGTGTACAGGCTCTGCCGCAGCAGGCTTTCCAGCTGGGCGCGGCGGGCGTACTGGGGGTTGACATCGGCCAGCGCCGCGCTGTAGAGCGGCTGCTCCTTGAGGGCGGCGGCCAGCTCAGACATTGTGCGGCAGCCCATCAGGCGGCGGTAATCCTCTGCCCGCAGGCGGCGTCCGTACAGTGCCCGCGCCTTGGCCAGTACCGCATTGCCGGAGGCATTGCTTGCCTTCGTCATTGTGCGGCCTCCCCGCTCAGGGTGCGCTGTACAAGCGCTGCGCACCATTCAGCTTCATGGCTCCGGGCGGCGGCGGTCATGGCCTCGGCGGCCTGTTGGCACTGCTGCTCCAGCGCAGCAAGGGCGGCGGCGTTGCCCTGCTCTGCAGCCTTGGCAGCGGCCTCACAGGCTGCCTTTTCGCGGGCGTCACACTCCGCAATGATCTTCTGCTTCTGCTCGTCCAGCGCGGCCAGCCGGGCCGTGCGTTCCAGCTTGGCCTTTTCACTGACCTTTCGCTGGGCGGCGTCCATCTCCAAAATAGCCTGCATCAGGTCGTTCACATCTTTCATGCAATGCACCTCACTCTTTGAGAGCTTTACCTGAGAATTGCAGCCACCCCTACAATCTATCGGGTTGCTGCGGGCGTAGGGCGGTCAGTCCCCTGACCGCCGCCGGATGCAGCCTGTTTATTTATATAAATAGGTACACCCAACTTTCAGGTTCAGCCGTAATTATAGCACTATGACCAAATATAGCAAGTGGTTTTTGTGCAGTTTTATTTGTACAAAAATGGGTTTGTGTTTTTCCTGTCGATGTTTTGCGAAAGCGATCTCACTGCTTTTTCATGGCGGCCAGCCCTTTGCCGAACACAAACCGCACCAGCGGGCCCGCACCGCACAGCTGCCACAAAAATGCGGCGGGATAGTTCATGGCCGTGGTCTGCACCCAGATGGCAAAAAAGTTCGCGTTGTGGCTGTCCTTGAAGAACAGCGTTGCGAAAAAGCTCATCAGCGGGCACATCATCCACGCGGACAGGCAGGAGATGGCGGCAATCAGGAACACCTGCTTGTCCTTGCCGGGGGTGAACCAACCCATAGCGATGCGCATGGCCGCGGGGCCGACCAGAAAGGTATCCAGCAGGAAGCCGATGACGCCCATGATGGGCAGCTCGCTGAGGGCAGCGGCGAAGATGAAATTCTGCATCCCGCCCACATCCAGTGCGATATTGTAGCAGACCATTCCGTAGACCATGACGCAGACCATCATGACGGTGTAGACGATTTCCTGTTTCTTTGTTTGCGGCATTGCAATTACTCCTCATATGTATGTTATTTTCTCCAAAACAAAAACAGCCGCAGGGTGTCGCTCAACTCGTTGCGACGCCCTGCGGCTGTTGTCTCACTGCGTTGGAAAGTGGAGTCAGTATACCGCAAATTTTCCGCTTATGTAATACCCCTGCACAAATTTCCGCACTTTGTATAAAATATTTCTCCGTTTTGCCGCGTCATTTTGGTACAAAACGCCGCATGTGTCGCCGTAAACTTTACAGCGGCGGCGCGGCGCGCTATAATGGGCAATGATTGCAGGGGCGGCCGTTGGCCGCCCCTGCACGCGCAATCACATAGAGGGGTCGGAAAATCATGTCACATTCACTATTGCATCACCGCGGCCAGATGTCCGAGGCATTCCGCACGGTCATGTTTTTGTCCGCATCGGGCGGACTGCAGGATGCCTACACCTACATTGGGCGCGGCAAGGTGTTTGCCAACGCCCAGACCGGCAACATCGTCCTGATGAGCCAAAGCCTGTTCGAGGGCGATTTTTCGCGGTTCGCCCACTATTTTATCCCCGTGCTGTCCTTTGCGCTGGGTGTGGCGGCGGCGGAGTGCATCCGCCTGCGCTGGCGCGAGGCCAGGCGCGTCCACTGGCGGCAGCTGGTGCTGCTGGCGGAGATCGTACTGCTGTTCGTGGTCGGGTTCTTCCCTGCCGCGTGGGACATGGGTGCCAACGCATTGGTATCCTTTGCCTGCGCCATGCAGGTACAGGCCTTCCGCAAGGTACACGGCTATCCGTTTGCCAGTACCATGTGCATCGGCAATCTGCGCAGCGGCATGGATTCTCTGGTGGCGTTCGGCCATACGCGGGATAAAAGCCTGCTGTACAAGGCACTGCACTATTTCGGCGTCATCCTTGTCTTTGCGCTGGGTGCCGGCGTGGGTACCCAGTGCGTAGCTGTGCTGGGTGCCAAGACGATCTGGCTGTCCTGCACCCTGCTTGCGGTAAGCCTCTGCTTTATGTTCATCAAGGAGGATCTTGAGGGCTGAGAGCAAAAAAATTCCCCCGCAGACCATGGCGGCCTGCGGGGGATATTTTTATGCCTGCTTGCGGGCGTGTTTGTTTTTCAAGTCATTATAGATACCGTGCAGCCGCTCGCCAAGGAAGGTCAGCCCTGCCAGTGTCGGCGCACTGAGCGCCAGCAGCACGATGAGCACCAGCACACCGCCCAGATTCAGGCGGACCAGCGGCAGCCACGGCGCCAGCAAAAGCGCCCCGCCAATGCCCGCCGCCGCCATGCTGCCCCAGATAGCCCAGTGCAGCGGCGTGAACGGGATACAAACGCCCCACAAAATCTGCAGACCGACACAGAGGATGGCCAGCGTGCAGATCGTGCCTACCATCTCGGATGGGATGTCGAACGCAAAGCCGAAGCCCTGTGCGCAGAACACCAGCAGAAAATCCGTAAGCCCGCCGGGCATGGCGGCCCGCATGACATTGCGCATAAATTTGCCGCGCACCAGCTCATGGTTCGGCTCAAGTGCCAGAAAGAATGCCGGTGCGCCGATGGTGGCAAAGGTGACGAGGGACAACTGCAGCGGTTGGAACGGATAGGCCAGCGGCAATCCCAGCGCCACGATGCTGAGCAGGAACGAGAAGATGTTCTTGACCAAAAACAGCGAGGCCGAGCGCTGGATGTTGTTGATGACACGCCGCCCCTCGGCCACCACGCTGGGCAGGGCCGCAAAGTCGGAGTCGAGCAGCACCAGCTGCGCGACCTGACTGGCCGCCTGCGCACCCGATGCCATGGCAATGCCGCAGTCGGAATCTTTTAACGCCAAAACGTCATTTACGCCGTCGCCGGTCATGGCTACGGTGTGGCCGCGCTTTTGCAGCGCGTGGACAAGCTGGCGCTTCTGCTCAGGCGTCACACGGCCAAACACCGTGCATTTTTCGGCGGCCTCGGCCAGCGCCTGCTCACTGCGCAGGGTGGCAGCGTCCACCCAATGCTCGGCCCCCGCAATGCCCGCATCTGCAGCCACATGGCTGACAGCCTGCGGGTCATCGCCCGAGATGACCTTGACATCGACCCCCTGTCTGGCAAAAAACGGAAAGGTCTTGGGGTGCATTCTCCCGGATGCGGTTCTGCAGCGGCAGCAGCGCCAGAAATTCCAGCTGCGTTGCATCCAAGGCGGCGGGCGGGTCGGGCAGGGCTGCGTTGTATTTTGCCAGCAGCAGCACACGGCGGCCCTGTGCCAGCAGCGGGGAAAGTGCGCCCGTCAGCTCCCCGGCGCGGGGCCCCGCCAAAATATCCGGTGCGCCCACCACATAGCAGCCCTGTGCGCCAAAGTCCTTGGCGCTGTACTTGTACGCCGTGTTAAAGGGCACCGTGCGCACCGCAAACCAGCCGGCGCTCCCCTGCCCAAAGCGGGCGGTCAGGGCGCGGCCGGTGTCGTTGTCGGGCTGCTCCCCTGCATAGAAGGCGTGCAGGATCTCGTCCAGCGGCGTATTTTCTGCCAGCGGCAGCGGGTCATCCGCCTGCATGGCGCTCTCGGTAATCGTGCCGGTCTTGTCCACGCAGAGGGTATCCACCCGGGCAAGCGTTTCAATGCAGTTCATATCCCGCGTCAGCACCCTGCGTCTGGCAAGGCGCATCATGCTCACGGCCAGCGCCACACTCGTCAGCAGGTAAAGCCCCTCGGGGATCATGCCGATGAGCGCCGCCACCGTGGCATTGACAGTCTCCTTCATCGTCAGCGCCAGCACTCAGTGCTGCTTCCAGATCAGCACCGCGCCGATCGGGATAAGCGCTATGCCGATAAATTTAATCAGCCTGTCAAGGCTGCGCATCATCTCACCCCGGGCGACACGGTGGCCGTTGGCCTGCGCCTCGGCTGTCAGCTTGCTGGCGTAGCTGTCCGCGCCGACATGGGTCAGCCGCGCCGTGCAGCGCCCCGCCATGAGAAAGCTGCCTGAACGCAGCTCACCGCCCGCCTCCTTCGGCACAGCCCGGGCCTCGCCGGTGATGAGGGATTCGTTGGCCTGTGCGCTGCCGTCCAGCACAACGGCGTCTGCCACGATCTGGTCCCCCGCGCCGAACTCCACCACATCGTCCCGGACCAGATCATCGGAGAGCACCTCGCACCATTGGCCATCGCGCAGGCAGCGCACCTTATGGGCCGATACAAGGGTCAGCTCATCAATGGTCTTTTTGGCGCGCAGCTGCTGCACGATGCCGATGAGGGTATTCCAGAACACGATGCCGAGAAAGCCCATGTTCAGCCACGAGCGCACGAGCGCCAGCATGACGGCCAGCACGAGAAACACAAGGTTGAAGTAGGTACAGATATTGTCCCGCACGATCTCACCGGTGGTCTTGGTCTGGGAGCGGGGCGGCTGATTCGTCTGGCCCGCTGCGCGGCGCGTTTCGACCTCGGCAGCGGTCAGCCCGTGATACGATGGCATGTAGGAGGCTCCTTTCGGGTGGAATTGGGTGGGTTGTAGGGGCCGCACATGTGCGGCCCGCGGCTTTCCCGTGATTGCGCGTTTTCCGTTCGGCTGCGGGCCGGGCATGCCCGGCCCCTACAGCATAAACGATCTACATCGCTTTATTATGGCAAGTATACCCATCAAGTATGAACAAAACAAGTGCCCGGCTGCATTTGGTGCAGTCGGGCAGTTTGTTCATATTAGTCAGCAGGGCAGCGCCGGCTTAGTCCTCCAGCGGTGCAAAGGCTGCAGTGGGGTCGGCCTCGACAGCCTCGAGATTTTCGGTCAGCTGTGCAAGCACCTTATAGAATATGGCCAGCTCGCCGGGGTCTATCCCCTCATCGGCGCGGCGCGATACATCGGCCACCACGGCCCTTACCCGCACGGCACGGTCGCGGCCCGCATCGGTCAGCCGGTAGATAGCGTTATACTTGCCGGGTGCGCCGCACTTCTGGACCAGACCACTGCGGACCAGATCGGCCAGCACGCGGGAGATCATTGCCGGGTCAAGGTCGCACCGCTCAGTCAGCTCCGAGAAGCGATACCCGTCGGGGGCAGCGTCAAGCTGGCAAAGCACCAGCGTGTGCCCGGCCTTCAGCTCAATGCGGTTCATGCCGTCCGTCTTGATGCGCTGGATGACCTTCTGCAGGCGGGACAGCGAAACGGACAGGCGGATAAAACGATCATTCATATCAGACATCCTGCAGCTCGCCGCGGGAGCTTGCCTTCAGGTAGGCATAGATGAAGCCGTCCAGATCACCGTCCATGACAGCCTGCACATTGCCGCTCTCGTAGTTGGTGCGGTGATCCTTGACCAGCGTGTAGGGCATAAAGACATAGCTGCGGATCTGGTGGCCCCAGGCGATCTCATTCTGGACGCCCTTGATGTCATCGATCTTATCCTTGTGCTGCTGCAGAGCGATCTGGTACAGCTTGGCTTTCAGCATTTCCATGGCGTACTCACGGTTCTGCAGCTGGCTGCGCTGGGTCTGGCAGGTCGTCACGATGCCGGTGGGCTTGTGGATCAGGCGGACGGCAGAGGACGTCTTGTTGATGTGCTGGCCGCCTGCGCCGGAGGAGCGGTAGACCTGCATCTCGATGTCGGCGGGGTTGATTTCAATGTTGATGTTGTTGTCCAGCTCGGGCATGACCTCAAGGCTGGAGAAGCTGGTCTGGCGGCGGGCGTTGGCGTCAAACGGGCTGATGCGCACCAGACGGTGGACACCGTGCTCGCTCTTGAGCATGCCGTAGGCGTTGGGCCCCTTGACCATCATCGAGGCAGACTTGATGCCGGCCTCATCACCGTCCAGCACATCCAGCACCTCAACGCTGTAGCCGTGGGCCTCGGCCCAGCGGGTATACATGCGGTAGAGCATCTCGGCCCAGTCCTGTGCCTCGGTGCCGCCGGTGCCGGCGTGGAAGGTCAGGATGGCGTTGTTGTGGTCGTACTCACCGTTGAGCATCGTCATAAGCTGCAGCTCATCAATGGCCTTCTCCACACCGTTGACAGCCTCCTCGCCCTCAGCGGCGAGGGAGGGGTCGTTCTCCTCCTCGATCATCTCCAGCAGGGTCTCGGCCTCCTCATACTGGGTGGAGAGCTTGCCGAAGCGCTCCAGCTTATTTTTGACCTCACCCATCTCACTGATGATCTTCTGGCTGCGCTCCTGATCATCGTAGAAGCCGGGCATCGTCATCTGGTGCTCCAGCTCAGCCAGACGCTTCTCGCTGGCTTCGATGGAAAGAGCGTCCCGCAGGTCGTCCACGGCAGTCTTCATGCCGCCGAGTTTTGCTTTCAGTTCGTCAATGGTAATCATATAGAGTATCCCTCATCCCATAAGTTCGCATAAAATTACATAGTACCATTATAAGCGAATTACGCAGCGTTGTAAAGAGGGCGGAACGCATAAAATATTCGCAGGGGGGATGTATGCCGCCCCTACAGCACAAATCAATCCATTGCCCTTGTAAAATCCATCTATCTTGTAAAGTTTTTATGTTTTCTTTGCATTTATCCATTTGATGCGGTATAATGACTTTATGTTACTGGGAGGATATTCAATGACACGCTACACAGGAAACCACTGCCCTGTCTGTGAACAGGCTTTTACCGATACGGACGACATCGTTGTCTGCCCCGACTGCGGCACCCCCTACCACCGGGACTGCTGGAAAAAGGTCGGGGCCTGTATGCACCGCTCCGAGCATGCCGCCGGGTTTGAGTGGCAGCCCGAGATCGGCCCCGAGGCCGTAAAGGCCGCGCATGAGGCCACCTGCCCCAACTGCGGCACCCGCAACACGCCGGGCGCGGCCCGCTGCAGCCATTGCGGCTGTCCCCTGCCCCGCAGCGAGGGCGACAGTGCCGATGCCGCCAAGCCCGAGGAGCAGGTCCCCATCTACGCCCGGGACCCCGCCGCCCTGCATCAGGACCGCAGCGCTGCCCCCGGCCCGCACATCGAGACCTACAGCGCCGACCGGGAGGGCGGTATCTACCGCCGGGAGATCGGCCCCGAGGATACGATCGACGGCATCAAGGCCAAGGATTGGGCCGCCTATGTAGGCCGCAGCCCGATGTACTACTTGATGCAGTTTTTCCGCATGAGCATCACGAACCGCAAGGCCGCCGTCTGCCTGTCGGCGTTCCTTTTTCGGCCCGGCGTACCTGTTCTACCGCAAAAATGTGGAAGGAGGGTCTGCTGACTGCCGTTCTGACCATTGTGCTGAGCATCCCTACCTTTATAGAGATCATCTCGGTCTTTAACCCCTCGCTTCTCGGCGCGATGCCGCTGGGCTGGCTGCCGGTCGCCGTCAATGTCTGCGCCGTGGCATCTTGGGCGCTGAACATCATTCTGGGGCTGTTTGCGGTCTCCTGGTACCGCAGGGAGGCTAAGAAAAATATCGACCGCATCTACGCCGACTACCCTGACGGCGAGGCCCGCACCGATGCCCTGCTGCAGAAGGGCGGCACGAATCTGCTGGCGGCGCTGCTCTACTTCGGCATCATGCTGCTGCTTGCCTCGCTGGTCATCAATCTGGCCGGGCCCGGCTTTTGTACAGTACGCCATGTCGATAAGCGGCTATTAAAAGCTTTGCTATATCGTGTCTGGTAGGGGCGGATGCAGGCGTCGCCCCCCAGATAAACACAGAATCACCAAAGAAGAAGAACGCGCAATACACCAATGGTGTTAAAATTAGGAGGAAAATCATGAAAACTGCTCTGGTTATTATGGCCGCAGGCATTGGCTCCCGCTTCGGCGGCGGCATCAAACAGCTGGCGGCTGTGGGTCCCAACGGCGAGATCATCATGGACTATTCCATTCATGACGCCATCGAGGCCGGCTTTGACAAGATCATCTTTATCATCCGCCACGACATCGAGGATGCCTTCAAGGAGGCCATCGGCGACCGCATTGAGAAGATCTGCGCCGAGCTGGGCGTTGAGATCGACTACGCCTTTCAGGCGCTGGAGAATGTCCCCGCAGGGTATTCCGTGCCGGAGGGACGCTCCAAGCCCTGGGGCACCGGTCAGGCCGTGCTGGCCTGCAAGGGCATCATCAAGGAGCCGTTCGCCGTCATCAACGCCGATGACTACTACGGCAAGGAGGCCTTTGTCCGGCTGCATGACTTTTTGCAGGGCTACACACCCGACAAGGCCGGTGATCTGGCCATGGCCGGCTTTGTGCTGAAGAACACCCTGAGCGACAACGGCGCCGTGACCCGCGGCATCTGCCAGATGAACGATGCCCATTACCTGACCGGCGTGCTGGAGACCAGCGGCATTGAAAAGACCGCCGATGGCGCAGCCGCAGGCGGCAAGAGCATCGACGTCGAGAGCCTTGTCTCGATGAATATGTGGGCACTGACCCCCGAGTTTGTCGATCTGCTCGATGCCGGCTTTGTAGAGTTCTTTGAGAAGGCCGCGCCTGCCAACCCGCTCAAGGCCGAGTATCTGCTGCCCATCTACATTGATGAGCTGCTGCACGCGGACAAGGTCAGCGTCAAGGTGCTGCCCACCCACGACAAGTGGTTCGGCGTCACCTACGCCGAGGACAAGCAGACCGTCATCGACAGCTTTGCCAAGCTGGTCGCAGACGGCGTGTACAGGAAAGACCTGTTCAGCGATCTGAAGAAGTAAACAGTACACCGCGCTTTTCCCCCGCCGTATGACGGGGGATTTTTTATAAGGCAGCGTCATCGTAAAGCGGCGATGTACAATCGGCGGCGTTTGGTTGAAAATTGCAAAACCCTGACACACAATGCTATGGAAAGCGGAGGCAAAAGGCGGTATGGTTAATACAACAGAATACACAACACACCGCTACAGGAGGGCAATCATGGCAAAGAATGAAGTTGATCTTATGACCCTGACCCCGGAGCAGCGTGACGCACGCCTTGCCCTGGATGTGGAGCGCCTGCTGCGCTTCGGCCGCAAGCATAAGCTTATCAAGGATCTCGATGTTCTGGTGGCGCGCAACACGCTGCTGGATCTGCTGGCACTGGCTGCCCCCAGCGAGGCCAAGCCCCCGAAGGAGGACCCCGAGACGCCCGCCGCCCTGCTGGATGAAATGGTGGAGCTGGCCGCCCGGAAGGAGCTTTTTGACGGTGCCGTAAACCAGTACCGCATCAACTTCGAGACCCGCCTGATGGGTGCCCTGATGCCCCGTGAGAGCGAGGTCTGCAAAAAGTTCAAGAAACTCTACCAGAAGCAGGGTGCCAAGGCTGCGACCGACTGGTTCTATCAGCTCTGCGTGGATACCAACTACATCCGCACCGCGCAGATTGCCAAGAACATCCAGTGGAACACCGCCACCCCCTACGGCGAGCTGGAGATCACGATCAACCTGACCAAGCCCGAGAAGGACCCCAAGACCATCGCGCTGGAGCGTCTGCAGCCCAAGAGCGGCTACCCCGCCTGCATGCTCTGCAAGGAGAACATCGGCTACGCGGGCCGCATCAACTTCCCCGCGCGCCAGACCCACCGCATTGTGCCCATCACGCTCGCAGGGGAGCAGTTCTACCTGCAGTACAGCCCCTACGCCTACTTCCATGAGCATTGCATCATGCTGCATGATCAGCATAAGCCCATGGAGATGAACAAGCAGACGCTGGCCGAGACTTTTTGACTTTGTGGCACAGTTCCCCCACTATACCTGCGGCTCCAACGCCGATCTGCCGATCGTGGGCGGCAGCATCCTGAGCCACAGCCATTTTCAGGGCGGGCGGTATGTTTTTCCGATGCAGAAGGCCGATATTGCCGTGCCTATGACGGATATTCGCTACCCCGGCGTCAGGGCGGGCATCTTGAACTGGCCTGTTTCCGCCGTGCGTCTGGTTGGCCGCAGCAGCCAGCAGATGCAGATCGTAGCCAACAACATCCTGAGCGCTTGGCGCGCCTACAGCGATGAGAGTGTCGGCATTCTGGCAGAAACAGACGGCACACCGCACAATACCGTGACGCCGATCCTGCACTACGATGAGACGGACGGGTTCATCCTTGACCTTGCGCTGCGCAACAACCGCACCAGCGAGGAGTTCCCGGACGGTATCTTCCACCCGCATAAGGAATATCACAACATCAAAAAGGAAAACATCGGCCTGATCGAGGTCATGGGCCTGGCCATCCTGCCCGCCCGCCTGAAGGATCAGGGCGCGCAGATCGCGGAAATTTTGGCGGGCCAGCGCCCGAACACCAGCCGTATCGAGGGCGATGCACTGGCTGTCCATGCCGACTGGATTGATGAACTGATTGCCAAGTACGGCACCAGCATGAAGCCCGAGGCCGCCAACAAGGCTGTCAAGGCCGAGATTGGCACGGTGTTCAGCCATGTGCTGGAGAATGCCGGTGTCTTTAAGCAGGACGCTCAGGGTCAGGCCGCGTTTGTGCGGTTTATGCAGAGCGTAGGGTTTAAGAAAGTGTAAAATCGCATAAGAAACAGGGACATCGACCCGGAAGGGCTGGTGTCCCTGTTTTCGTTGCCTTGTAGGGGCCGGGCATGCCCGGCCCGCGGCCTTCTGGCAGGCAGCCGTTTGCCGTGCACCTCCGCGGGGCGTCGAGGACGCCGCCCCTCACAGAACCTCCCGGCAGGTTTGTAGGGGCCGCATATATGCGGCCCGCAGCCTTCTGGCAGGCAGCCGTTTGCCGTACACATCCCGCGGAGCGGTCAAGACCGCTCCCTACAAAGCACCCGTTATCGTCATCCTGTAGGGAGGGGTCTTGACCCCTCCGTGCGGCTTTCCCGCAAGCGCCTGTTTGCCTTACGCGCGCGGGCCGGGCATGCCCGGCCCCTACTGCGCTGCGTTCTCCTTATACCCGCACTCCCACAAAACGCCCCAATCCAGTTCTTCATCTATCCCGGCTTCATACCGTGCCAGATTTACATCAATGACCCGCTGCTTCACATTCACGCAGCAGAGCAGTGTAAAGCTGACCGCCGCCGCAAAAATGGCAAGCTTTGCCGCCGGGATCGGCCTGAACACCCGCACCAGCGCCAGCACCGCACAGACGGCCAGCACAAACAGGCACCATGCCGCCGTGAACCGCCGGGGCGTCAAGGCGCAGAGCGTCACATAGACAGCCAGCTTGCCCGCTGCCAGCGCAGCAAAAGCCACGCCGAACCCGCAGAATACGGCGGCCAACGCTTTGGGCAGCGGCGCGCGCCAAAGAACTGTATGCCCGCCAGCACCGAAAAGTCAAGCAGCAGGATTTTCAGCAGCTCCCAGAAGCCGTTCACTGCGAAGGCGGCGGTGTCTGGTGCATCCAGCCCCAGCGGCGCAGCGGCAAGCCACTCCCCTGCCTGCACGGCAAAGAACAACGCATAGACGCCGCACAGCGCCGTTACGGCCGCCACCGCCGTGGTGCGCGGCACAATGCGGCAGTTTTCCAGCACAGCGGCACACTGCTGCGCCGTGGTGGGCGGGGCTTTGCGGCGCAGGGAGCCGCCCACCAGCCCGTACAGCCACGCACCCACCGGGAGTGAGGGCAGGATATACATCAGCTGGTCAATGAATCTCACATTGTTCAGCAGCCTGTTCCACCAGTTGGACACCTGCTGCCCCAGCGCGGCAAAGTTGGCATCGGCCGCTGCCAGCAGCCCCCATGCCACACCGCACAACGCCAGCGTCACCGCTGCGGTAACGATGAGGTGCAGAACTTTTCGTGTCCCCGTGCGGTCCTGCAGGCGGGTGCGCAGCGCAGCAAAGACGGTACGCGCCCGCAGGAAGAAATTTCCGAACGGCAGGAGGACAAATCCGGCCAGCGCATCCAGCGGGGCCAGACTGCCGCTCTGCCCCTGCGCCAGCATCCCGCACCGTGCCAGCACATACCAGACGGCGAACAGATGCCATACCATCCACTGCCAGTCCCCCAGCGGCCCCGGCTGGTAGCCGTACAGCGGGTACGCCACGGCCAGCGCCATCCAGCATACGGCCCAGAGCGGCGTTTCCTTAGCGGCGGTGCGGTGCGCGGCACGGGCGGCACAGTCCACATACACAATGAACAGCGCCGCAAAAACCGGCATTCCCCAATCCGGATATGACTGCGGAAACATCACCCCGCGCAGATAAAAATACGCCAGCGGGTACATCAAAAGTGCATACAACATAGCGGAATCACCTTCCTGTAGGGGCCGGACATGTCCGGCCCGGTCGTGTAAAATTACGCGGGCGTTTGCGGGTAAGCCGCGGGCCGGGCATGCCCGGCCCCTACCGATCCTCGTCCGGCACAAACTCCAAAATGTCCCCCGGCTGGCAGTCCAGCGCCCTGCAAAGCGCCTCCAATGTAGAAAACCGCACCGCTTTGGCTTTGTTGTTCTTCAGGATGGACAGATTCGCCGGGGTGATGCCGATCTCCTCGGCCAGCTCGCCCGCCGCCTTGTGGCGGCGGGCCATCATGACATCCAGATTGACCACAATAGGCATCGTGACGCCCCCCTTACACGGTGTAGTCCAGTTCGTCCTTCATGCGGACGGCCTGCGCAAAGGCGTTTTTCAGCACCCGGACGATCAGCGCCATGAACCCTGCCGCCACCGCCAAGAACAGGAACGGCAGATAGATTCCCGCTGCCAACAGGCAGAATCCCGCTGCGCCAGCACAACACCAGCTGATGCACCGCAGAGCCGCAACATTGGTGGAAACAAAGACCTCGCCCGCTTCAATGCGGCGCAAAAACTGATACAGGCTGCACAGCATGACCAGCGCCAGCGCGGCGCAGGCATACCCCATCCCCAGCAGCAGGGGGCCGCTGCGCGGCGGCAGCCCATGTGCCGTAACCATCCAATGCGTGATCTTCGGGCCGCATACCGTCATAACCGCGCTGCCCGCAATCGCCAGCGCCACAACGGCGCGGGTCAAAAGTATGCTTCTCTGATCGTTCCAAAGCTGCTTCATCTGTATCCGCCTCCCGGTTTATTGCCTGCAGTATAGCACATTGCATATCGTTTTGCAAGTATTTTTTATCGTTTTTCAATAATTTTGTAAAACCACTTCGTTTCGTTTGCGTATCTCGAAAAAATGGTGTATCATAGAGACAACTACAAACTTTTGTGCGAGGTGCCCTTCATGAAAGTATCTGTCCTGCTTGCTGCGCTTGGGCTGGCCGGCTGCCTGACCGCCTGCGCCCCCAAAACGCCCGACACCCTCCGGCAGCCCGCCACGGCGGAAAGTGCC